>Ga0255049_10000911_pt1 | contig 17127 bp, 19 predicted proteins | sample JV7_2_3_MG_FD_183615 | JGI IMG/M metagenome (GOLD analysis project Ga0255049, IMG submission 183615) | Seawater microbial communities from Jervis Inlet, British Columbia, Canada - JV7_2_3 | ecosystem: Environmental > Aquatic > Marine > Inlet | place: Canada: British Columbia | collected 2016-10-06
CATAAAGCTTAAAACCATCGAAGATTTGGGTACTATCAAAATCAGTTTGCTGATCGGTGAATGTCATGCCATAAGACATGCCACCGCAACCTCCACCACCGACATAAATTCGGATCGAGGAGACGTCTTCGTCGCTTTGTTCGATGATTTCGCGTAATTTACCCTCTGCGGACTGGGTGACTTCCAGGTCATCTTTCGTCAAATCAACGTTAAATGAGTCCAAAGTATCACCAATAATATTGGCGTTTTTTTGGGGCGGCTTATAAATACCTACATTTTCCATAGTGACTACCTGATTGGAGTGTTAACCCGAGTATACACTCGATTTCTCATTTCGAGCATCATTTTTCTGCATTCGACCTGATCAAACAGGCACCAAAAGCACAAAATAGCTTTATCATAACGATATGGGGGAGGATTAAACAAAATCAATCGTTTATACCACTAATATCAAGGATTTTGTGGTGTTTTTTAGTGCTTCTTGGCGGGTGGTTTTGTACAATCGCCTTCTTTTTTTAATCGAGGATGAACCGTTGTTTTCCAAATCAATGAATATTGCAGATTTTGATCCTGATCTGTGGGCCGCTATGCAGGATGAAGTGACCCGTCAGGAGGATCATATCGAGCTGATCGCCTCCGAAAATTATACCAGTCCACGAGTCATGCAGGCACAGGGCTCCGTTCTCACCAACAAGTATGCAGAAGGCTATCCTTCCAAGCGTTACTATGGTGGTTGTGAGTATGTAGACGTTGCCGAAGATCTGGCAATAAAAAGAGTGAAAAAACTGTTCAATGCCGACTACGCGAATGTTCAGCCTCATTCGGGATCGCAGGCAAATGCAGCAGTTTACTTTGCCCTGGTAAATGCCGGCGAAACTATATTAGGTATGAGTCTTGCCGATGGTGGGCACCTGACTCATGGTTCGAAGGTTAATTTTTCCGGTAAATTGTTCAATGCCGTGCAATACGGTCTCAACCATGAAACCGGCGAGATCGACTATGACGAGGTTGAATCACTCGCAAAACAACATCGCCCGAAAATGATCGTGGCCGGTTTTTCGGCTTATTCGCGTATTGTCGACTGGCAACGCTTTCGTGATATTGCAGATTCAGTCGGTGCTTATTTGTTCGTGGATATGGCGCATGTGGCTGGTCTGGTTGCTGTAGGCTGTTATCCCAGCCCGGTCGGAATAGCCGATGTCTGCACCAGTACTACACACAAAACATTACGCGGTCCCAGAGGCGGCATAATACTGGCCAAATCGAATCCGGAAATTGAGAAAAAATTAAGTTCAATGGTATTTCCCGGTACTCAGGGTGGACCTTTAATGCATGTGATTGCCGCCAAGGCAGTGGCCTTCAAAGAAGCCATGGGTGACGATTTTGTCGAGTACCAGAAACAGGTACTGGTGAATGCTGATGTGATGGCCCAGGTTTTCATTGAACGTGGTTTTGATATTGTTTCCGGCGGAACCGACAATCATCTATTCCTGCTATCCCTGATCAGCAAAGGTTTAACCGGTAAAGACGCCGACGCGGCATTGAGTAGCGCCAATATTACGGTTAACAAAAATTCGGTACCGAATGACCCACAATCGCCTTTTGTCACTTCAGGGTTACGCATCGGCTCGCCGGCAATTACAACGCGTGGATTCAATGAAACGGACTCTCGCAATCTGGCGAACTGGATTTGCGACATTCTTGACAATATGGGTAACGAGGAAGTCATCGCCACTGTGAAGGGTAAGGTGCAGGAAATTTGCAAACGCCTGCCGGTTTACCGAGATTAAACCTGGTCCCTTTAAAAGGTAGAGAAACCAACTCATGAAATGCCCGTTTTGCGGTACGCCTGATACCAGGGTTGTCGACTCCAGATTAGCCCAGGAGTCGGCCCAGGTGCGTCGCAGGCGGGAGTGTGTTTCCTGCGAGACTCGTTTCACCACCTATGAGTCGCCCGTTCTCAATATGCCGATGGTAATCAAGAGTGATGGTAGTCGTGACGCTTTTGACGAGCTACGACTGCGTAGTGGGATGATGCGTGCACTGGAAAAACGACCAGTCGCTGCCGATCAAATTGAAGATGCGATCAGCCATATAAAAAAGCAACTGATCGGTATCGACTCACGTGAAATTTCATCACGAAAAATTGGTGACCTGGTGATGCACGAACTTCAGCGACTGGATCATGTTGCTTATATTCGTTTTGCTTCGGTTTATCTCAGTTTTGAAGATATACAGGCATTTGAAGAAGTCATCAAGAGGCTCGAATCTGAACCGACACCCGAGATGCACCGCCGACAGGTACCCTTGATTGATGAGGACAGCTAATGCCCCAGCTTGCCAATCACGAATACTGGATGGCGCAGGCTCTACAGCTGGCGCGTAAGGGGTTTTATTCTACCCACCCAAATCCGCGCGTAGGCTGCGTCGTTGTTAAAAATACGAAACTGGTAGCACAGGGCTGGCACGAGTTCACCGGCGGGCCACATGCTGAGATCAATGCGATTAGAAATAACCGGGTTCCACCCGGTGCTGATTTTTATGTCACTCTGGAGCCTTGCTGCCATCACGGCAAAACACCACCATGTGTCGATGAACTAATCAAGCTCAACCCCGAACGAGTGATTATTGCCATGCAAGACCCGAATCCCATGGTAGCGGGCGCGGGAATTGCGAAACTCGAGGCTAACGGCATAGAAGTGGTCCAGGGTATTCTGGAACACGAAGCGCGATTATTAAATCCAGGATTTGTGTCTCGACTGGAAAAAGGCTGTCCTTTTGTGCGTCTGAAAATGGCGATATCACTGGACGGCCGTACTGCTTTAAAAAATGGCGGGAGTCAATGGATAACCGGGGAATCAGCCAGACTCGACGTGCAGCGCTTACGCGCCAGAAGCTCGGCGATACTCACCTCGGCAAAAACCATAAAGGATGATAATCCTGCTTTAAACCTGCGATTGTCAAAATCGGATCTTGATCAAAACATCGATGTTCGACAGCCGATACGGGTGATTGTGGATGCACAATTGCGATTGACCGGCAAGGAGAAAATATTCAGAACCGGTGGGGAAATTTGGATTTATACCCTGAATAGTTCACCGTTCGCCATCGAACGCCTGGTTGCTGCGGGTGCACAGGTAGCAATATTGGACGATTCCGGCTCTGGCAATATTAATCTGAGCAAATTGATGTCACATTTGGCCAAACGGGAAATTAACGAGGTACATACAGAATGCGGGCAAACGCTTGCCGGTGCATTAATTCAGCAGAAACTGGTCGACGAGATAATACTCTATATAGCACCGAAATTATTAGGTAGCCGATCGAATGGCGCTTTTGATCTGGGACAGGTAACGAACATCAGCGACAGCGTAAAATGTAACATCGAACAGATGCGAAAGATCGGCGACGATATTCGCTTAACACTTTCATTAAAGTCGAACGCTTAATGTCAACCATCGTAGCCGTGTTAAAAAACAGTGTTGGCTGTATTGCCGCCGATAGCCTGACCAGCTTCGGTGATACCAAACAGCCCGCTGAATTTGTATCGGATTCGGATAAAATAATCCGTTTTTCGGGTTATACTTCAGACAACTACATGGGCATAGTGGGTAGCGCGGCGCATCAGTTGGTGATGCAAAATTTGATTATCAACCATGCTGACAAAATCGATTTTTCCAATCGACTATCCATATTTAATACTTTAAAAACGATCCATCCAATTTTGAAAGAAGAATATTTTCTCAACAGCAAAGAAGAAGACGACGATTCTTACGAATCGTCACGGGTTGATGCTTTGATCATGAATGCCAATGGCATTTTCGGCTTATATTCGTTGCGCGAGGTGGACCAGTATTCACGCTTCTGGGCGGTAGGTTCCGGTTCTGAATTTGCCCTGGGTGCAATGCATGCAGCCTACGAACTAATGGATGACGCGGAGCAGATTGCTCATGCGGGTATCCTCGCTGGAACCACTTTTGATAATGGTTCTGCATTACCAATGACCAGCTATTGCATGGCAATAGATCATTAATGTTTACCGGAATCATTCAATCGCTGGGATCTATCGCACGCATTGACCACAAGGACGGGGATATCAGTCTCGTTATTGATACCGGTGAGCTAGACCTGGAGGGTTGTGATATCGGCGATAGTATTGCGGTAAATGGTGTTTGTTTAACGGCAGTTTCTTACGCGACAGGGCAGTTTATTGCCGACGTTTCAACAGAAACCTTAAATAAAACAAGCCTCGGTGGATTAAAAGCGGGTAGTTCTGTCAATCTCGAAAAGGCTTTAACCCTGAATACAGCACTCGGAGGTCATCTGGTTAGTGGTCATGTTGACGGCCTGGCTAGCGTGGTAGACCTGCACGAAGACGCACGCTCGATTCGGTACATTTTTGAACTCGCGCCTGAACTCCAGCATTACATTGCCGAGAAAGGCTCTGTCACTATCGATGGCACGAGTTTGACTGTAAACCAAATCGAGCGGAATCGCTTCGAAGTTAATATCGTGCCCCATACGCGTGAAAAGACAATTTTCCAGTATTATGGCGTCGGTACTAAGGTTAATATCGAAGTTGATATTATCGCTCGATATTTAGAGCGGTTAATCGAAGGTAAAGCGGATGAGCACGATCGTTCGGATGAGCAGGTAATGCAAACACTGGTGAAGTCTGGTTTTATTAAATAATGATACCTAAGCAAATGAAATTAAACTCCACAAAAGAAATTATCGCGGACATCAAAGCTGGCAAGATGGTCGTCATTATGGATGATGAAGATCGTGAAAACGAGGGCGATATTTTGATGGCCGCCGAGGCAGTTACCGCCAATGACATTAATTTTATGGCCAAGTACGGCCGGGGGTTAATTTGTCTGACCTTGTCCGAGGAACGTTGTCTACAGCTGCGTCTATCGTTAATGGTGGGTGACAATAAAGCGCAAATGGAAACCAATTTCACCGTGTCTATCGAGGCTGCGGCAGGCGTCACTACCGGAATTTCTGCGGCAGACAGGGCGACTACTGTGCTGGCCGCAGTTAAAGCAGACGCAGGTCCTGAGGATATCGTACAACCCGGTCATATATTTCCTGTGATGGCACTTAAGGGAGGTGTTTTGATAAGAGCGGGGCACACAGAAGCGGGATGTGACCTGGCGCGGTTGGCGGGGTTTGAGGCTGCAGCGGTGATCGTCGAGATTCTTAACGATGACGGTTCTATGGCACGCCGCGGGGATCTTGAGGCTTTTGCCAAACAGCATGATTTAAAAATCGGCACAATCGAGGATTTGATTCGATATCGAATCGAGAACGAACATACCATCGAACGCATCATTGAGACCAGATTTCCGACCGATTTTGGCGAATTTGAGTTATTTGCTTACGAAGACAGCATTGGTCAGGAATTGCATTTTGCATTGGTAAAAGGAAAGATCGAGCCCGACCAACCGATCCCGGTTCGGGTGCATGTGCAAAATACATTGACCGATGCACTGCTGGGTACAGCTGGTCGTGGTTGGCCTTTACGCGATGTCATGGAAACTATCGAAAAAGCCGGGCAGGGCGTTATCGTATTCCTGCGCCAGGCTGAATCCCCAAAAGATATGATGACAAAAATTGAATCAATCATACGCGACGACATCCATCACGATGAAGATCAATCCGGCGACCTGAGGACCTATGGCATCGGTGCCCAGATTCTGGCAGATTTAGGCGTGCGAAAGATGAGTTTACTTAGCGCACCAAAGAAATTTCATGGACTTGCGGGCTTTGGTCTCGAAGTCTCTGAATATTATTCCGATTAACCTGAGTTGGTAGAGAAAGCATTATGAGTGAAGTCAATCAAACCAATGGCGATATCACTGTCACTAAGGCCAGGATCGCCATCGTCGTCGGCCGCTTTAACGGATTTATTGTCGAGAGCCTGTTACAGGGTGCTTTGGATACCTTGCAGCGCGCGGGAATTAAAGCCTCGGATATTACCGTCAGCCACGTTCCGGGTGCTCTTGAAATGCCTTTAATCGTTCAGAAGTATGCAGACTCGGGGAATTTTGATGCGATCATCGGTTTGGGGGCAGTGATTCGGGGCTCGACACCGCACTTTGATCTCGTCGCGGGTGAAAACGCCAAAGCCTTATCGTCGCTGGCATTGCAGTATTCTATCCCGGTGATCAATGCTGTATTAACCACCGATACGATAGAGCAGGCGATCGAACGAGCAGGGACCAAAGCCGGAAACAAAGGTGCCGACGCAGCGATGGCTGCAATGGAAATGATTAGTTTGATCAGGAAAATTGGTTAGGCATCTCTGATGGCAAAGAATGGCCCAATGGATAAACACGGATCGGACAAGGCGCGTTTCATCAAAAAACGTAGACACGCCCGTAATAAGGCATTACAGGCCTTGTATCAATGGCAGCTTTCCGGTGAAGACCTGGACTGGATTAAGGACCACTATATGGAAGAGCAGGGGGTTGCATCAGGCGATGCAGAATATTTTCTCGAGTTGCTTTATAAAATTCCGTCATATGTCACCGAACTGGATGCTACTTACCGGGAATATTTGCATAATTTTAAAGACAATCTCGATCCAATCGAATGCAACATATTACGAATTGCTACTTACGAACTGGTCCATCATCTGGAAATTCCCTACAAGGTGATAATCAACGAGGCGGTCAATCTGGCTAAAACTTATGGTGCGGACGAAAGCCATAAATTTATCAACGGCGTTCTCGATCCACTGTCGCAGAAAATTCGCGAAGCTGAAACCACGGCTTAAACTATCCGGGCTAATGTCGTGTCGTTGAATGAATTTTCACTGATAGAACGATATTTTTCCGATACCGGTAAGACGCTGTTTCCGGCAATATTATCCCAGGGTGACGATGCTGCTATCCTGGAGGTGCCAGTCGGAATGCAGGCAGTTATGAGTATGGATACTCTAATTAGTGGAGTGCATTTTCCGAAAAATACCAGTGCTGCCGATATCGCCTACAAGTCCCTGGCGGTTAACTTGAGTGATTTGGCAGCAATGGCTGCGACCCCAGCCTGGTTTATGGTCTCGCTCAGTCTGCCTGAATTCGATGAAGCCTGGTTGAAAGCATTTTCCAGCAGTCTTAAGCAGGTTGCTGAAAGGTTTCAGCTAGAGTTAATCGGTGGTGATACTTGCCGCGGTGCGTTATCAATTACGGTTCAGATCACAGGACTGGTGCAGAAAGATCGATATGTAACTCGAAGTGGTGCCTGTGTGGGCGATAAAATCCTGGTTTCCGGCTTACTGGGCAGTGCTGCCCTTGGGCTAGCGCATCTTCAAAAGCGCATAAAATTACCCGATTCGATTACGAGACAGTGTTTGAGCGCGTTGAAGAGACCACTTCCACGCATAGAGCTGGTAGAGTTTTTATCGCGTTATACCTCGGCTGCGATTGATCTGTCGGACGGCCTGGTCGGTGATCTGGCTCATATCCTGCAAAGTAGTGGTGTGGGTGCGAAAATCGATCAGGCGGATTTACCGGTGCTTGCATGGATTTTGGAGAATAATGCTTATCAGTACGCTTTAAGTGGCGGCGATGATTATGAGATATGCCTTACCCTGCCTCGAAAACACTGGCCTCGGGTTGTACAGTGGAATGCGCAACACCCTGATTGCCATCTGAGTCAAATAGGTGAAATTTCTGAATCAGGCTACACTTTAACGCAAGGTAAACAAGCGGTTGATCTGCACGACTGGCATGGATATCAACATTTTGACTAACAAACCCATTCCGATTTCGATGCTTCGTAATCCTCTACACCTGCTGTCGCTGGGTTTTGGTTCAGGCTTATCGCCCTATGCGCCGGGGACTATGGGTACATTGGTGGCAATCCCGTTGTATTTACTGCTGAGTCGACTCGAATTAATAGCCTATTTGATGGTCATAGTAAGCGGCTTTATTTTGGGTATTTATCTTTGCCATTACACCAGTAAAGCACTCGGAGTACACGATCATTCGGGAATTGTCTGGGATGAATTTATTGGTTACTGGATTACCATGATCGCAGTGCCAGCCTTGACCTGGCAGTGGATTCTGGCTGGATTTGTACTATTTCGATTTTTCGACATCGTCAAACCCTGGCCGGTTAAACTCGCAGACAAACGTGTACCCGGTGGATTCGGGATTATGATTGACGATGTTCTTGCGGGGTTATATGCATTTGCCTGTATCCAGATATTCTGGGTTTATGTTGCCGATAAATTATGAAAATAACATCACCAGCCTGCTTCTTATTTCTGATTATTTATCTCTTTACGCCAGGAGTTTACGCAATCAGCGTAAAGGTGATTGGCTTATTCACCGACAAAGCCCTGTTACAAATCGATTCGCAGCAAAAGTTGCTGAGTAAGGGTCAGAGTTTCGGCGGAGTGACGCTGATATCGGCCTCGGGGCGGGGAGCGGTAATATCAGTTGATGGCGAAACCAGAGAGTTGGGGTTGAACCAGGGAATTCAGGGTAACTACAAAAAACCCGATCGTTCGGTATCTAAAATTTATCCTGATTTTCAGGGAATGTATTACATCGCAGGGCGCATCAATGGACGTCCAATTCGCTTTCTGGTTGATACCGGTGCTACCTATGTAACTATGAGTGGAGCTCATGCGACGAAAATCGGCATTGACTATCGCAAGGGGATTAAAAGCTTTGCGCATACCGCAGCGGCCACAGTGTCCGTCTGGCAAGTTAAACTTGATAGTGTCAGTATTGGCGATATTAAGGTACCCAATGTGGACGCGACTGTCATCGAGGGCGCTCAACCTTATAACGCGTTGCTGGGAAATTCGTTTCTAAAATATACTCGAATGCAACGTATCGGTAACGTGATGGAAATTCAGCAAAAATATTAGCCCACATATTGCACGAAGACGGTAACGACTTATGATATTTATCATTAATTTCAAACAATTAGGCACGAATATCATGAATAACGAAAAATACAGTTTGTACCTGAACGAAGTCAGGAAAAATCTGGCTGTCAATCTTGATCGATCCCCCTTGATGCGTAGCTATTGCTATGCATCGGCGGGCGATCGACCAACCTTGTTTGCCAGATTTTCCCTGAGCTTCGTTTCCTTCGTGCAATATGCGGGCTAGCGCAAGGATAACGTATGAAGTTGATGGATATTTGATAGAATACCGTGCCTTAATTACCCATCTCGAGAAACTCAATGACCAAAACCCGTTTCGCCCCCAGTCCTACCGGATTCCTGCATGTGGGCGGCGCTCGAACCGCACTGTTTTCCTGGTTACACAGCAAAAAAATGGGAGGCACATTTGTGCTGCGCATTGAAGATACAGACCGGGAAAGATCTACCGCGGAATCGGTTCAGGCGATATTAGATGGCATGAAGTGGTTAAGTCTTGATTATGATGAGGGTCCTTATTACCAGTCCGAGAGATTTGATCGTTATGCGGTAGTAATACAGCAATTGATCGATGCGGGTAACGCCTATTACTGCTCCTGTACGAAACAACGACTGGAAGAATTGCGCGAAGCCCAAATGTTGGCAAAACAAAAACCACGCTACGATGGTTGTTGCCGGGAACTCGGGTTAGAACCCGATACTGACTCGGAATTCGTCGTTCGTTTTAAAAATCCTCAGCAGGGCGAGGTGGTTTTTAGCGATCATGTGAAAGGCACAGTGAGTGTCAAAAATAGCGAGCTCGACGATTTGATCATAGCCCGCTCGGACGAAACTCCAACCTACAATCTCACCGTTGTTGTCGATGACATGGATATGCAAATTACCCATGTCGTGAGGGGAGACGATCATGTTAACAATACCCCCAGACAAATTAACATACTGAAAGCCCTGGGTGCTGAGACTCCTGAATATGCTCACGTTCCGATGATCCTCGGAGACGATGGCAAACGCCTGTCGAAAAGACATGGTGCCGTTGGCATCATGCAGTATTTCGACGATGGCTATTTACCAGAAGCGATGCTTAATTACCTGGTACGGCTCGGATGGTCGCATGGAGACCAGGAGATTTTTAGCACGGCAGATATGATTGAACATTTTTCTCTGGATGATATTAATAAATCGGCATCGACTTTCAATACAGATAAACTTAACTGGATCAATCAACAATATTTAATTTCATTGCCGATTGATCAAATAGTCGATCTGGTTAAGCAGCGTCTGCATAAGACGGGTACTAACTATGATGCTGAGACTGATTTTCACAGCATTGTCGATTTATATCGGCAGCGTGTGTCAACGATAAATCAATTGGTCGATAGCATTCTTTATTGCTTTGAAGATTTTGAGGAATACGATGAAAAGGCCGCTAAGAAGGCACTACGTCCGGTAGCACTGGAGCCTCTTCAAAGCCTGCTAAACGAGTTTGGTAACCTGGAAGAATGGAAATCACCGGCTATTCATCAAGTTATTGAATCGATTACTCAGGTTCTGGAACTCAATATGGGTAAGGTGGGTCAACCGTTACGTGTGGCGGTTACCGGTGGGTCATTTTCGCCTCCAATCGATAAAACCGTCGAAATTATTGGAAAAGCAAAAACACTGTCCCGGATTTCAAGGGCCATCAGCTATATTTCAGCCAAATAACTGTTAGAATAACTGTTTAATTTTCAGTAACCTGCTATATAAAGTTAATGGAAATTTTAACTGTTCGATTAGATTTCCAATAAAACGATTACAAGGCCTCTAGAGTAGGTCATGCATCACTATACTTAAGTGAGGCTTTAGTAAGCTCCCTGCAGGCAAAATTAATGAGTTTGAAGCGAGTTTTCACAAAGAAAAAACTCAGTAGATTGGATAAATCGTAAGTGGCACGAGAGACAATAAATTGTGTTGTTATGTTTGCCGACGTGGCCGGTAGTACGGCTATGTATGAAAATATGGGTGATGATCTCGCGCGTGAACGCATTTCTAAATCCCTCGACGCCCTGATTTCGATTACCAAAAGCAATAGCGGAAATTTGGTCAAGACTATCGGCGACGAAATTCTGGTTTACTTCATGGATGCCGATATGGCGATGTTTGCCGCACGTTCGATTCAGGAGACTATGGAAGATGATCGTGCTCCTGAAACCATTGGTGTTTCAATACGAATAGGTATGCAATTCGGTAGTGCAATACTGGAAGATAACGACATTTATGGAGATACGGTTAATGTCGCCGCTCGTATCACCAGCATAGCCAAGGCTCGGCAAATCCTCTGCGGCAAGGAATTAGCATTCCTGTTACAAAATATAGAACTCACTAATCGCACTCGTCCTTTTGACCGATTGCGTGTCAAAGGCCGTCAGGAGCCGCTTGATGTTTACATGTTTAACTGGGAAGAAGACAGCGATGTTACGAATATGGCAACAGCGAGCAGTTTTACTAACCCGGCAAAGCACCACCAGGCGAAAAATTTGACCTTGACCTGTGGGAAAAACAAATTTGATATCAATAATACGACAACTTCATTTATGCTTGGGCGTAGCATCGACTGCGAGTTAATTGTCCAGGGTGAATTAATATCGCGTTATCATTCGAAGGTAGAACATCGACGCGGGAAATTTATTATTACCGATCAGAGTACTAATGGGACTTTTATCAAAACCGAGGATGGGCTGGACATATTCTTAAGGCGAGAAGAACTCGCTCTTTATGGGGCCGGGTATATCAGCCTGGGCAGGCAGGTAGATCGCACCGATATTGCTCTGATCCATTTTTCAAGCGATTAGCATTTTTCGCTATTCTCCCTCGATTGGGTGGCAAATATTGGCAGGGCCGAATTCATTCGGCCAATAATTATTTTGATCGAATGAATTCGATCCTACAGGCATAATTTATCCACTCGATTACTATGCAGAACCTGGCTAACTTATTACACCAGCTCGAAGGTCAGGGGTATAAGACCTATAAACGTTTGCAGGGTGAATTCGAATTCGCCGAATTTCGTCTTTTCATCGACCATGTGCAGGGTGATCCGTTTGCCGAACCCTCGCGTTGTCGAATAGTACTTCCCCTAAATTCAATCGCGCTACCGGGTCATTTATACAATAACCCGATACGGCGAATTGCCATGGAAGATTGTCTCGGACGCCGTTTTGCGGCAGCGATAGAGACAATAGTCGAAGGAAATCGGGGTTCAGGTCGTAGTGGGGAATTTGAAATTGCGAGTTACGGCCAGCAGGTGTTACGTCGCAGCACCGTGTCGATCGATTCTTCCCTGCTCGAAGTTCGCTTTCAAGTAGGATTACCCGCCAATAAACGAAGAATCGACGCGAATCAGGCCAGGGTCATGTTATTCGACGAATTACCGGCTATTGTTGAATCGGCACTAATACAGATTAAAGAAGACCTGGATACCGCGGAGCAACATGTCAACTGTGTCGAAGACCAGCAATATCTTCGCGCACAGCTCGAGTCGCACCAGTTAATCGCTTTTATCGCCGACGGTTCGAATCTGGCACGTCAAACCGGTGTTGACGACCGGCCTTTGCAAAATGCAATACGAATCAGGGCGCCGAAATCGATAGCGATTGAATTGCCGTTGAAGCACCAGCCGCCGGTAATCGGCACCGCTTTTCCCAAAGGAGTCAATCTGATTGTTGGTGGCGGGTTCCATGGCAAATCGACATTATTACGCGCCATCGAGCAGGGCGTTTATGACCATATACCCGGTGATGGTCGCGAACTGGTGGTCAGTGACCCCAGCTGTTTCAAACTGCAGGCCGAAGACGGCCGTGCAATTTCCGGAGTCGATATTCGACCGTTCATTCAAAATTTACCCGGCGGTAAAGACTGTAGTTTTTTTACCACCCCGAACGCCAGCGGTAGTAGTTCACAGGCAGCGAGTATTGTCGAGGCATTATCGGCAGGCGTTCAGACACTACTGATTGACGAAGATGCATCGGCGAGTAATTTCCTCATACGCGATCAACGCATGCAGGCACTGGTACCAAAAGACAAAGAACCAATTACGCCATTATCGCAGAGAATTCGCCAACTGAGTGATCAATACACGATTTCAGTAGTAATGGTTATGGGTGGTTCGAGCGATTATTTTTCACTGGCTGACCAGGTTGTGATGATGGATAACTATCAGCCAGTGGATATGACCATTAAAGCGCATGAACTCGCGCAATCTCAGCTTGTTTCAGAGTCTGAAAGTACCAATATTGTACAAAGTTCACCGAGAGTGCCGGTTATTAATTGTTTATCGGTGCTTGGACCCACTGGGAAACCGAAAATAAAAGCATTCGGTACCCGCTTATTGCAATTTGGCATAGAAGACATTCCTCTACAATCACTCGAACAGCTAGTCGACACGGCCCAGCTGCTGTCGATTGGATATTTGATTGAAAAGTACCAGGGGGATGAAGGTTTTCAGGAAAACGATATTGTTGCTGGCCTTGAACGAGCGTTTGAGGAATTAAAGCAAAACGGTTTCGATACCATTACGCCTTATGCAATGGGAAAACTGGCCTTGCCTCGGTTGCAGGAATTAGTTGCAGTTGTAAATCGTATGCGTATGTTGGAACTCAAAACTAACAGATGACATCCTATGTTGATTACCTTTAAGACAAAATCCTACGCCAATATCATCATGTTCGGTGATGTCGGCACAAAAATGCTCGAGATGATGAGCTTCGGCGTTTCGGTTCCGGGTGCAATAATCGCCGAGGATGTAGCGCAGGCACTGAGCAATTTACGCCGAGGGCTTGAATCGGTGTCGGAAATTGTCGAGCCTGCGGGTGATGCTGGCGATGATCAACCGGCGGTTAGTTTGAATACTCGCGCTTTGCCATTGATGGAGCTACTGCAATCTGCGATCGAGGATGAAAACCATGTGCACTGGGATTAGGGTCTTTTCCAGGCTAGACTGAAGTGAACCAGACTAGCCCGCATATTGCATGAAGAGAACGAAGCTCAGGGGAAATATGGCAAACAAGGTTGGTCGATCGCCCGCCGATGCATAGCAATAGCTACGCATCAAGGGGGATCGATCAAGATTGACAGCCAGATTTTTCCTGACTTTGCTCAGATACAAACTGTACTTTTTGTTACTCATGATATCCCTGCCTAATTGTTTGAATTTAATCATAAATATCATAAGTTGTTACCGCCTTCGTGCAATATACGGGCTAGCTAGTCGGCCTTCACCATCGAGTCAACCACAGCCGTCCATGCACGCGCAATATTGTCGTGGTTATAGCCGCCACCACCCATCGCCACAAATTTTCCATCACAATATTGATCAGCCAGCGCGCACAGGCGTTTGGCCGCATAAGCGTGCGAGGCGGGACTAAACGCCATATTGGTAATTGGATCACCCTCAATGCTATCCGCACCACATTGCAGCAAGATAAATTCGGGTTCGTATTTTTTTAAATAGGTTTCTATTTGCGGCCAGACTGACTGAAAAACTATATCGTCGGCAAAAGGTGGAACCGGAATATTTAACTTGGTGCCGACCGCGGCACCCTTGCCGGTTTCATCTTCAGACCCGGTGCCCGGGTACAGGGTACGGCCGTCCTGGTGGATATCGGCAAATAGCAGATCAGGATCATCTTCGAAACTGTAAAATACACCATCACCATGGTGGGCATCGATATCGACATAAGCGACGCGCTTAATGCCATATTGGTGCCGCAGGTATTCGATCGCAATGCCGCAATCGTTGAATACACAAAATCCGGCGGCAATGTGGCGTCGTGCATGGTGTAAACCTGCGATTGGCGAAAATGCTCTGCGGTATTCTTTTGCCATTATGCGATCTATCGCGTCAGTGACCGAGCCGGCAACGCTGCTCGCCGCCTCATACATGCCGATAAAAGAGGGGGTATCGCCAGCGTCGAGATATCCGGTGCCAAATTTCGAATAATCGCGTACCTTTTGAATATAGTCACTGGTGTGAAACAACTCGATCAAATCGGGTGTCGCCTTGACCGGCTCCTGGATATCGACGGGTTTGTTCAGCCCCAGGCGGATTAATTCGGCCTGAAATACATCGTGGCGTTGCGGCCCGAAAGGATGACCATCCTTGAAGCCATAATCAGCAAGCGGTTGTCCTAAATAAACGCAGGTATTTTTGCTGGTCATAAAATTACTACTCGATTACCCATTGGTGATCACATTTATTACACTGGGCATAAATCGGTTTTACCTCAAGTTTAACCTTGAACAGGCCATAAGCGCCGCAACTTTTACAGGTAGCTGCACTCGCACAGGTTTGTGCATAGGAGAACCGTATCCAGAATTGACGAAACAATTCAATGATGCCGAGGCCGACACCATAAAGTGCCACCAGGGAAATGATAAATATTGTTCCCGACGATTTGATACCGATAAATTCAATGATAGTAACAAACAAAAAACCACCCATCAGGCAACTAATTAACCAGGCAAAACTATGGTATAGCTGCCTTTCATGCCAACGATTGAATGTCAGTTTTTTCATACTCTGAAACTTAACGCATTAGAAGCCAGTATAGGCTTTATGGTTTTTATATGAAGTATATTAGTTATTTAGACAGAATATGTATCTTACCATTTGAATTTATTGGGAGCATTGTGCGTATTCCATGCATGCCCTGGAATGGTCTATAAATATTTGTTGTTAACAGAATATCATGCTGATGAATCAACTTATATCCTTTTTCCGGGGAGATTATATCGCTAAAAAAAGTCGTACGGAATAAAATTTACCAGGGCTGATTCGGCTGGCGCCAAATCAGTTGACCAGCAGAGCTGTTCAAGCGTTCCATTAGCGCTAGTTAACGGCTAAAATGACGCGATTAAACCAAAGGGCATCACCAAAGGCGTCGATTTAACCGGTGCCAATAATCAATATAAGAAACCGGAGAGAAAATTCCATGAAGAGCAAAATTCTATGCAGCAGTCTTGTTGCTTTATCCCTGTTTATTGCCGGGTCGGCCGGGGCAGCCGTGAAAATCGGCATGGTTACCACGCTTACCACCAAGGCCGGTTATCTGGGTGAAGACATTCGTGATGGATTTATGCTGGCGATGGAGCTGGGCGGCGGCAAGCTCGGAGGCGTGGATGTCGAGTTAATGGTCGAGGACGATGGTCGCAAGCCCGGCAAGGGGCTTGAGATTGCCGAGCGTTATATCAAGCGCGACAAGGTCAAAATTATGACTGGCATCGTGTTTTCCAACGTTGCTATGGCTGTTGTTCCAAAAGTAGTTAAGGACGATGTGTTTTACATCAGCCCGAATGCCGGACCTTCCGCGCTGGCGGGTAAGGGCTGTCATAAAAACTATTTCAATGCGGCCTGGCAAAACGATAACTTGCACGAAGTCATGGGGCAACATCTATCCGATGCCGATTTCAAATCAGCTTATATTCTTGCGCCCAATTACCCCGCGGGCAAGGATGCACTGGCTGGCTTTAAGCGTTTCTATAAAGGCAAAATAACCGGCGAAGTCTATACCAAGCTGGGTCAATCGGATTATGCGGCCGAGCTCGCCAATCTGCGTGCCGCGAAGCCGGATGCTGTTTTCTTTTTCCTGCCGGGCGGTATGGGTATCAATTTTCTCAAGCAGTATTCACAGGCGGGTTTGAATCAGTCGATACCGGTTTTCGGGCCGGCTTTCTCGTTTGACGCGCGCATTTTGAAAGCCGTGGGCGATGCGGCTGTCGGTGTCCTGAATGGTTCGCAGTGGAATTACGATCTGGATAACGCCGCCAACAAAACCTTTGTTGCTGCGTTCAAAAGTAAGTACGACCGCATGCCGACGCTTTATGCCAGCCAGGGTTACGATACGGCTAATCTGATAGCCAGTGCGTTGAAAGCCACCGGCGGTGAGCCATCCAATATGGATGCATTTCGCAGTGCGCTGGAAAAAGCCGATTTCGATTCGGTACGCGGTAATTTCCGCTTTGGCAGCAACCACCACCCGGTGCAGGACATTTATGTACGTGAAGTGGTAAAGGATGCCAGCGGCATTCACAATACCACCTTGAAGAAGGTTTTCAGCAACCATGTCGATGCCTATGCGGGGCAGTGTTCGTTATAGCATTTTAACGGCTTTTCCTAGGGCCTGTTAACACTAATGGGATTATCACTGTTGTACCTGAAAAATCACCAATCAAGGCGCGAGAAGCGTCGT
>Ga0255049_10000914_pt1 | contig 17111 bp, 11 predicted proteins | sample JV7_2_3_MG_FD_183615 | JGI IMG/M metagenome (GOLD analysis project Ga0255049, IMG submission 183615) | Seawater microbial communities from Jervis Inlet, British Columbia, Canada - JV7_2_3 | ecosystem: Environmental > Aquatic > Marine > Inlet | place: Canada: British Columbia | collected 2016-10-06
AGCTTGATAACCGGCCTTCATGAATATTTCATAACAAAGCACCTGAATCGCTGAAGCCACATTGAGCGAGCTGAAATCAGGATTGGTTGGAATATTGACCATGTAATGGCAAAGCTGCAATTCTTCATTAGTCAACCCCGATTGTTCCCGACCAAACACCAGCGCAACCCTGGATTGATCGTTCAGATCGGCAATCTTTCGCGCCATTAAACCTGGCGTCAATTCCGGCCAGGGTAAAGAACGCACACGTGCGCTCGAAGCAATGACCAGGTTACAATCTTGTATCGCTTCCTGAAGACTCTCGGTTTTGCGCAGCTTATCCAGAATCACGTTAGCGCCCGAGGCCCTGGCGTAGGCAATCTCACCAACTGGACACTGGGGGTTTACTAATACCAGGTTAGAGATACACATATTGTGCATGGCTCTCGCAGCAGCACCGATATTCCCCGGGTGAGTAGTCCCCACCATTACAATACTAATATGGTCTAATTTCATTCTGAGAATTTTTAGAATTTAATTTAAAGGAATTGCAGAGGATCGTATTAATGTCCTCGATCCAGGAGTTTACGCCTATGTAATTCTGGTCTATTAAAGAGTGCTTTGCTAGACTGCGCGCCACTATAACACCCCCTCCGGATAGTATCATTATGCAACCGATGTTGAATATTGCGATTCGAGCGGCGCGAAGTGCAGGCGATCATATTGTCCGCAAAATGAATAAGTTACCGGATCTGAAAATAGAGCAAAAAGGTCCTAACGATTTTGTCAGCGAAGTCGACCGACAAGCCGAAGAAAAAGTAATAGAAACCTTGCTCACTTCGTTTCCGAACCACGGAATTTTGGCGGAGGAGTCCGGGGAAATCGAAGGCAGCGAAGACTTTCGATGGATTATCGACCCCCTGGATGGCACCACCAATTATTTGCACGGCTTCCCACATTTTGCGGTTTCGATAGCCTGTCAGCACAAGGGACGCCTTGAACATGGCGTGATATACGATCCGATCAAGCAGGAATTGTTTGCGGCCAGTCGCGGCGACGGTGCCACTTTGAACAACAAAAGGATTCGCGTAACCCGAGTTAATTCAACCCAGGGTGCGCTGCTCGGCACCGGCTTCCCGTTCAAGCATCAAAATCAACTCGGTGAATTCCTGAAGATTTTTAGCGAGTTCTTTACTAGCGCAACCGATATACGCCGTGCTGGATCGGCAGCCCTCGATCTCGCCTATGTCGCCGCAGGCCGACTCGATGGATTCTGGGAATCGGGTCTCAACGCCTGGGATATAGCCGCTGGTGTGCTCATTGTTCGTGAAGCCGGTGGAATTACAACTGATTATGAAGGCGACGCGAATTACCTGGAACTTGGCCAGGTCATCTCTGGCAACCCAAAAATTATCGGGGATATGTTGCGTAAAATACAACTTCACCGCACTAAATCAGGCTAGCAAATCTCTGATCAAATACCCTTAGTATTTTTAGGGAATAAGCCAAATTTATACCCTCACAAGATAAAACAAATTGTATTCCGTGCAGATTTATTTATCCTGATCTCAGTGAAAATTCGCGCTGGCGCGGTGCCTGCCACGCGTTGCAAACAGGCCGACATTCGGGTCTATTTTAGACGCAGAATCAGGTTGCCAAAACCAAATTAAATAATTTAGAGGAAAAAATTATGCCCACATTTGTACGTACCGAGAAATGCGATGGTTGTAAAGGCCAGGATAAAACCGCCTGTATGTATATCTGCCCACACGATTTAATGGCACTCGACATAGACGGGTCACAGACCGGACATGCGATGAAAGCATGGAATCAGGAGCCGGAGCAATGCTGGGAATGTTATTCCTGCGTAAAAATCTGTCCTCAAAATGCAATCGAATGCCGCCATTATGCCGATATCGTGCCCCTCGGCGGATCAGTACAGCCCCTGCGTGGAACCGATTCGATCATGTGGACCATCAAGTTTCGCAACGGCAACATGAAACGCTTTAAGTTCCCAATCCGGACTACTGCCGAGGGTTCTATCGATCCTTACGCCGGAAAACCTGAGGCCGACATGTCACAAATTGAAGAGCCTGGCTTTTTTTGTCAAAGCAATGGTTATCGCCCGGGCGATCCCAGCGAACTCATTTGTAAATAACACTAGATCGGAGAAACGAAAATGGCAGGTGAATTTGGAAATCCGGAAATCGTCGAAGAAACTGTCGATATTCTGATGATCGGTGGGGGCATGGCCTGTTGTGGCGCAGCCTTCGAAATTATGCAGTGGGCCAAGGGCACAGACCTCAAAATTAAATTGGTTGATAAAGCCGCAATGGATCGCTCGGGTGCAGTAGCCCAAGGGCTCTCGGCTATTAATACTTATATCGGGGAACACGATCCAGCTGACTACACACGAATGGTCTCCAACGACTTGATGGGAATTACGCGTGATGATCTCGCATACGATCTTGGAAGGCATGTCGACGAATCAGTTCACTTGTTTGAAGAATGGGGCTTACCCATTTGGAAAACTGATGAGAATGGTGAACGCTTCGATGGCTCCAAGGGTCTAACACCGCTGGCAGATGGCGGCAAGCCGGTACGATCGGGCAAATGGCAGATCATGATCAACGGCGAATCCTACAAATGGATAGTCTCGGAAGCAGCGAAAAAATCGCTTGGTATCGAAAACATCGAAGAACGAATTTTTATCGTTAAATTAATCAACGATAAAAACGATCCGCTTCGAATTGCCGGCGCAGCGGGATTTTCTGTGCGCGAAAACAAGGTTGTAATCTATACCGCCAAGGCCATCCTGTTAGCCGCAGGCGGCTGTGTGAACATTTTTCGTCCTCGTTCTGTGGGTGAAGGTACAGGCCGCGCCTGGTACCCGGTATGGAACGCCGGTTCGACCTATGCGATGGCCGCTGAAGCTGGTGCCGAAATGACCCTGATGGAAAATCGATTCGTCCCCACTCGCTTTAAAGACGGCTATGGGCCTGTAGGTGCCTGGTTCCTGCTATTCAAGGCGAAAGCGATTAACGCACTTGGCGAAGTTTATATGGACCGCAACGCAGAAATGCTGAACGACTACCCCCCCTACGGACAGGCTGCTGTACCCGCCTCCTGCCTGCGCAACCATCTGATGTTAAAAGAAATGCGCGAAGGCCGCGGCCCTATTTATATGGATACGGTGACAGCACTTGCTAATTTGCGTGAGACTCTGTCTCCACGCGAAGTGAAGCACCTTGAAGCGGAAGCCTGGGAAGATTTTCTCGATATGTGTATTGGACAATGCGGTGTCTGGGTAGGCGAAAACATCGAACCCGAAAAGAAAATGTCTGAATTAATGCCAACCGAGCCATATCTACTGGGATCACATTCGGGTTGCTGCGGCATTTGGACTTCGGGGCCAACCGATTTAGGAGCGCCAACCGAAGAAACTGAACCCGGCGTCCCCGAACACCTGCCATCCGGTTGGAACTGGGGATATCGTGGAATGACCACAATCAGCGGTTTGTTCACCGCCGGTGACGGTGTCGGTGCATCCGGGCATAAATTTTCATCTGGCTCACATGCCGAAGGTCGTCTGGCCGCCAAAGCGATGGTCAAGTACTGTCTCGACAATGCTGATTATACGCCCGAACTCGACACACCGGTCGACGAACTCGTTGCGTCCATCTACCAACCGGTTATGACATTCCTTGAGCATAAGGACTACTCGACAGCCATTGATGTTAACCCGCATTACATAATACCCAAGATGTTGCAGTTCAGACTGCAGAAAATCATGGATGAATATGTAGCTGGTATTGCAACCTATTACACCACCAATGCAGAAATGTTAAAGATTGCCGGTGAAAAACTGGACATGCTAAAAGAAGATGCATTAAAGATGCGTGCCAAAGACCTGCATGAGTTGCTTCGCGCCTGGGAAAATTACCATCGCATTCTTACCGCCGAGGCACATATGAAGCATATCGAGTTCCGTCAGGAATCTCGTTATCCCGGTTTTTATTATCGTGCCGACAAGAACTTTGTCGACGAGGAAAACTGGCACTGTTTTGTCAACTCAATCTATGACAAAGATAGCGGTGAATGGACCTGTTTCAAACGTGCGCATAAGGACCTGGTTGATAAATCTGTGTTGTTTAAATAAATCTCAAAGGTCTGATTTAGAAAAGTCCGGGAACCCGTATTACCCGGACTTTTTTATTGGCTAACCACTAATCGATAGCACTACCGAAATCCCCTATGACTGACGACAAGTTCGAATTACCCTTCGACAGCCCGGTCGAACCCTTGCGCCTGGAGGCACAGGATAAACTTAAATTTCGCTGCCATCGCGGAGTTTCCTGCTGGAATGAATGCTGCTCGCACGCAAATGTCTCGCTCGCGCCCTACGATATTATCCGGCTCAAGCAACATACCGGGTTATCGACGACCGAGTTGCTGGAAAAGCACACCGTGCCATACGAAATGGATGCATCGGCCATGCCGGGGCTCAAATTACGTACTGAGAACTCGGGTGCCTGCCTGTTTATGACCGTCGATGGCTGTTCGGTTTACGAAAATCGACCCACTGCCTGTCGCTATTACCCGTCTGGACTGCTATCCATGCGCGCCATTGGGAAAAATACCGACGAACGCCATTTCCTGCTGATCAAGGAAGACCATTGCAAGGGCCACCTCGAAGCCCATGTGCAAACGGTGCAGGAGTTTCGCGAAGACCAGGGCGTTGTCGAATACGATGACTACAATCGAGAGTGGTATGTCATTATATTAAAGAAACGTTCGTCTGGCCCCGCGATAGGCAAACCATCAGACTTGTCATTACAACTTTTTTTCATGGCCAGCTACGACATGGACCGTTTCCGTCGATTTGTCACTAGCGATAGTTTCAAAAAAACCTACAACCTGAGTGATGAATTTTATAAAACCGTAGAAAGCGACGATGTCGCTTTAATGCAATTCGGTTTTAAATTGTTGCGCCAGGTTCTGTATGGTGAAATCGAAATACCTGAAGTTGAAGGTGCGGGGCAAAAACGCCTTGAAGAAAGGCAGGAAATTTTAACAATGCGGCGCGAAATCGATGCGATGGAACATGATAAAAATCGCGAAAAGGAATTAAAAGCAGCCGTTAGCGGGAACCAGGATGACAAGGACTGATAAACCCGCATCCGAGACCATCACGGTTGCCATTATCTCCGATACCCATACTGTTTTAGATTCACGCATTGCCGAAGTAATCAGCCATACTGACATCGCGATTCATGCGGGTGATATTGGTGATGCCAGTGTTTTATCGGCGATGAATCCGAAATCTGGTCGAGTGATAGCGGTGACTGGTAACAATGATCACCCGATATTCTGGCCTGCGGAACAATGTGAAGTTATCGAATCGATACCCAAAATTGCCCGATTCGAACTTCCCGGGGGCAGTGTCGCTATAGAACACGGACATCGACACGACTCAAATTCACCAGGCCATCAATCCCTGCGTAAAGCCCACCCCGATGTCAAACTGGTGGTTTACGGTCATACGCATCACCAGGTAATCGACGACATGTCTTCACCCTGGGTAGTCAATCCAGGCGCCGCAGGTGCTACTCGCACGCATGGCGGGCCATCATACCTGTTACTGACCGCCTCTGAACAAAACTGGAAGATCGAAAGCTTTCAATTCGATGATTGCGCCTGACACCGCATTTGCGCGTCAGTTTCGGACAATAGTACCTATCGGTAACTCCGCATTTGTCCAACCAGCACACCGTGAATATTGACCCGTTCCGCCGCATATACCATGGTTTCCATATCGGCATTTTCTGGAATTAATGCCACTTCCCGCTCACTCTTGCGTTTGAAACGCTTCAACGTGGCCTCAACTTTGTCGATCATCGCAACAACGATATCCCCATCGCGAGCGACCGGCTGTTTTTTTATAATGACGTAATCGTTATCAAGAATACCTGCATCCATCATGGAATCGCCGCTGACGCGCAGGGCAAACAGCTCCGGCCCCATAAACATTTCAGCCAGATTGAGTTCCTGTTGATCTTCTACAGCTTCAATAGGTAAACCAGCCGCAATCCTGCCCACCAGTGGAATCGTTGGCGGACTCACCAATGGCAGTTCAACCAGGTTCATACAACGAGCATTGCCTTTGGCGCGTTCGATATAACCTTTATCCTCCAGCGCCTGGACATATCGATGCACCGTTCCCTGGGAATTGACACCTATCGCCAGCCCAATTTCCTTAAATTTGGGTGCATAGCCATATTGGGCCAGGTACTGCCGGATAAATTTTAAAACATTGTTTTCTTGTGACGTGAGCATTGCACACCTTTTTTCTCATTTTCTTCTCAGACAGTGTAGAGAAAATAATGAGAACTTGCAATGTGTAATTTTTAATGCCAGTTTTAAGAAGAACAGCTTAGCTCAAGAGTTTTTGCCCAGTCAGGCGGTTCCTGCGCATAGGACTCCATCCCGGGTTGCTCTTCAAACGGACTTGTCAGCAACCTCAACAATTTATCCACTTCGCTGTAATCCTTTTTTTCTGCCTTAACAATCGCGGTTTGCACCAGGTAGTTGCGCAATACATATTTTGGATTGACCAAACGCATATTTGCCTGCCGATCCATCTTCTGCGATGACTCCGATATTAAGCGTTGGCTATAATTATTCGACCACTGGTCAAATCGAATTCGTTCGACGAAAGTATCCCGTAGAAACTGATTTTCATCCGCCTCGTCGAATGTACACAAGGCGCGAAAAAAGTTGGTGAAATCAACCTGCCCCTGCATCGCAGTAAACAACGTGGTGAATAATTCTTTATCTTCCTCCCTGCCTTCCCTCAGCCCAAGCTTTTTACGCATACAGTCTGCATAATACTGTTCATACAAGGTTTGGTATGCCGACAATATGTCCTTTGCTTTTTCGGCCGCGGCGTCTCCATCCACCTCGTCGATTAACGGTAACATCGCCTGCGCCAGGCAGCTCAGGTTAAACAGGCCGATTCGGGGTTGTTGGTCATAGGCATAGCGCCCGTGATGATCCGAATGATTGCATACAAAACCGGAGGTATAGGTATCTTGAAAGCCATAGGGTCCATAGTCGAAACTGAGGCCAAGTATCGACATATTGTCAGAATTCATCACCCCGTGAGTGAACCCGACGAGTTGCCATTGCGCGATCAGGCGGGCTGTGCGGTCGATCACCTGTTGCAGTAAATCTAGATAAGGATTATCAGCTTCCCGGCTATCAGGATAAAACTGTTCGATGACGTAATCGGCAAGAATTTTCAGGTCATCGTATTGTTGGCGATAAAACAAGATTTCGAAATTTCCAAATCTCACATGGCTTGGGGCCACCCTGGTCAACACCGCCGCCGATTCTATTTTTTCGCGATAAACTTCATCATTGCTCGCGGTAATACACAAGGCACGTGTGGTTGGAATGCCCAGGCCTGCCATAGCCTCGCTACATAAGTACTCCCTGATAGTCGAACGCAGCACGGCACGACCGTCTCCCATGCGTGAGAATGGCGTCAGCCCTGCCCCCTTGAGTTGAATTTCCCAGGTATTTCCGTCTTTGCCATCGATCTCGCCCAACATCAGGGCTCTGCCATCACCCAACTGTGGTACATATTGGCCAAACTGATGCCCCGAATAAATCATTGCGATCGGGTCGCTACCATTTGCAAGGCGGTTACCGCTAAAGATTTCGGTAAACTCCGGGGAATTCATTTTTTCAGGGTCGATGTCCAATAGCTCAGCCATCACCGGGCTAAAGCTGACCAGATACGGATTATTCAGCGGTTGTGGTTTGACCCGGCGATAAAAACTTTCGGGTAAAGTCGAATAACGAGTATTTGAATTTAGGTTTTGCGGGAAAGGCACAGACTTATCGGCTTAGCCCGCATACTGCATGAAGGGATCGGAATTTAGGGAAAAGCTGGCAAAACAGTTTGGGCGATCGCCCGCAGAAGCATAGCCATAGCTATGGTTCAAGGGGGATCGGTCAAAATGTGAAGCCAGCTTTTTACTAAAACCGATCAGGTACGTACTGTATTTTTCCAATTTCGCCAATTCTCTCTGTAATTCACTGATATTAAGGATTAAATAACTTAAACCGTACCGCCTTCATGCAATATGCGGGCTATATGACAAAATGCGCAGTCTAAGCCCTATAGTCAGGATGCACAACGCTCGCAAATACTGATGTTAACTAGAATGCAGGACCGAACTCATTCGGCAAGCATAATCAGACCGGCCGAATGAATTCGGCCCTGCAGGCATTATCGACGCACTCGGTTTGGCGGTTTATAAAGATCTTCCGCCGACGATTCCAGTTAGCGGTTTTGACGATTCTCAATCAGATTTTCGACCACGGACGGATCGGCCAGCGTCGAGGTATCGCCCAGATTATCAATTTCGTCGGCTGCCACCTTGCGCAAGATACGGCGCATGATTTTACCCGAGCGCGTTTTCGGCAACCCAGGTGCCCACTGGATAATATTGACCTTGGCGATCGGGCCTATTTCTTTGCGTACCAGAGCCACCAGTTCCTTTTTCAAGTCGTCGCTACCCTCTTCTCCTACCATTAGGGTCACGTAGGCGTAGATGCCCTGCCCGGTGATCTCATGCGGATAGCCTACCACGGCCGATTCGGAAACTTTCTCGTGTTTGACCAGCGCTGATTCGACTTCTGCGGTACCCAGCCGATGGCCGGACACATTCAATACATCGTCAACTCGGCCAGTAATCCAGTAATAGCCGTCTTCATCTCGCCGTGCACCGTCACCAGTAAAGTAATATCCCTTGAACATCGCGAAATAAGTATCATAGAACCGCTTATGGTCACCATATAACGTACGCATCATCGATGGCCATGGCGCTTTTATAGCGAGGTTACCCGAAGCCGGATTGCCTTCCATTTCATTGCCTTCATCGTCCAGTATTACCGGTTGAACACCAAAAAATGGAAATGTTGCCGATCCCGGTCTGGTTTCTGTGGCGCCAGGTAACGGCGTCAGCATGTGCGCCCCGGTTTCGGTTTGCCACCAGGTATCGACTATCGGGCAACGACCATCGCCAACCACATTGTAATACCACAACCAGGCTTCCGGATTGATCGGTTCGCCGACCGTACCGAGTAAACGCAGAGATGAACGCGAGGTCTTTTTAACCGGCTCATTACCGGCTCCCATCAGTGCCCGAATTGCAGTCGGTGCAGTATAAAAAATCGATACATTATGCTTGTCACAAACTTGCCAAAATCGCGAAATATCGGGATAGGTTGGGATACCTTCAAACATCAGTGTCGTCGCGCCATTGGCGAGCGGACCATAAACGATATAGGTATGACCAGTGACCCAGCCTACATCAGCGGTACACCAATAGGTTTCACCATCCTTGTAGTCAAACACCAGTTTATGCGTCATCGCAGCCTGAAGTAAATAGCCCGCAGTCGAGTGCAGCACGCCTTTTGGCTTGCCGGTAGAGCCCGAGGTATACAGGATAAACAAGGGATCTTCGGCAGCCATTATTTCCGGTTCGCAATTGGACGAAGCCTGGGCCATCGCCTCGTGATACCAGATATCACGACCTTCCTGCCAGTCGACTGGATCGCCGCCACGCTTGATCACCACCAGGGTTTTAACGTGCGGGCACTGGCTCGCTGCCTGGTCTGCATTCGCTTTTAACGGCACCTTGCTGCCACCACGGACAGACTGATCGGCAGTAATCACTATCTTGCAATCCGAGTCCAGAATTCGGTCCCGCAAAGCATCGGCAGAGAAACCACCAAAAACCACCGAATGCATGGCTCCTATCCGGGTACAGGCGAGCATCGCTACCGCGGCTTCCGGAACCATCGGCATGTAAATGGAAACGCAGTCGCCCTTTTTCACACCGCGACTTTTCAGTACATTCGCAAACTTGCAGACTTCCTCGTGTAACTCGGCATAGGTAATTTTACGGTCTTCATTCGGGTCGTCGCTTTCCCAGATAATGGCTACCTGATCGGCTCGCTGCGCAAGATGCCGGTCCAGGCAGTTATAGGAAACATTCAGTTCCGCACCTTCGAACCACTTGATATGAACATCGTCGCCGAAGCTCCAGTTACTGACCGTATCCCAGGGCTTGAACCAGGAAATATAATTTTCGGCCTGCTCCGACCAGAACCCTTCGGGATCATCGATCGATTGCTGGTACATTTCAGTATATTGGCTAACGTTGATATTCGCCTGGGCGGCAAACTCGGCCGGTACCGGGTAGTTTTTAGAATCTGACATAAGCCTTCCTCGAGTATGCAATTGGGATTATTAGGGTCTCGATTCGCCGGACATTATTTCGCAGTCCGATCATACCGATAATTTAACATTTCGGGCCGGTTACGAACAAGACTAACTTGACCGCATTCCGCACTTAACCGGCGGAATAATCATAAAATGATATTTCCATTGACGAATTCGTAACTTCCAGTAACATTTTCACCTTCAATTGGGTAACGAATGGTAACAACTCGTGACTGAACTCACCCCGGAAAAGCGGGCTACGGAAATCACCATCATCGTGGTTCTGATCGCCTTGTTGATACTGCTGCCGCCATTACTACATTTATGGACCGCCAAGGACAATGCCTGGTTTACTCCGTACCTGGTCTGGCTCGGTGTCATCGTAATGAGCTATCTATTGCAGAAAAAACTGAATTAGCACACCGAGCAATGATAGTTGCACAGACAGTAGGCCTATTTAATGCAGTTTGAATTATGGCAACTATTCCTGGTCGGCGTACTTTACCTGGGATTATTGTTTCTTATCGCCACCGCGACCGATCGGGGATGGATACCCGAATCGGTAGTACGCCATCCACTGGTTTATTCACTCTCGCTCGGAGTTTATGCGACGTCCTGGAGCTTTTACGGCAGTGTTGGATTCGCGCAAAGAGAAGGCTTTAATTTTCTTACCATTTACCTCGGAACGACACTCGCCTTTGTCGCCTCGCCAATTTTGCTACGACCGATTCTGAAGCTCACCGAAGCCTATCGCCTCGCATCTCTCGCCGATTTGTTCGCCTTTCGTTACCACAGCCAGGCAGCCGGGATATTGGTGACCCTGTTCATGCTGGCCGGCACCTTGCCCTATATGTCGCTACAGATACAGGCCGTCACGAACACCTTGCAAATAATGACCGAGGGCTCGCAGCATGCATTTATTGCGCTGGTATTTTGTGTCACCATAGCACTGTTTTCGGTACTTTTTGGCGCCCGCCATATTTCGCTGCGGGAAAAACACCAGGGACTCGTGGTGGCCATCGCCTTCGAGTCACTGATAAAACTGATAGCCCTGCTGATTGTCGGGCTGTTTGCCGTATTTGGCATATTTGGAGGTTTTTCTGACCTCAACCAGTATCTGTTGAGTAACCCTGAGGTTCAGTCTGCCCTGTTTCGTCCAATCAGCGAAGGCCCCTGGGCTACCCTGATGCTACTCTCGTTTGCCGCTGCATTTCTATTACCGCGTCAGTTTCACATGATATTTGTTGAAATCATCGACAAAAAAAGTCTCAACACCGCGAGCTGGGCCTTCCCGCTATTCTTACTACTGCTAAATATATCAATCCCACCGATACTGTGGGCCGGAGAGTATTTAAACCTGACGATTCCAGCGGATTTTTACGTGCTCGGGATTACTCTCGAAAGCGGATCGACGGTGTTGCCAATATTGACATTTATCGGTGGCCTGTCGGCTGCGAGTGCTATGATTATCGTCACTACACTGGCACTCGCGTCGATGTGTATGAACCACCTGGTGTTGCCGGCGAGTTTTCCGCCGCGACTGTCGCATGGAACCAGCATGTATCAGTGGCTGTTATGGGGACGCCGCCTGGTGATTATCCTGATAATCGCAGCGGGTTATGGTTTTTACCTGGTACAGCAGCAAAACCAGGGTTTGGCGGGGCTGGGGCTCATTTCATTTGTTGCGGTCGCTCAATGCCTTCCTGGCATTGCCGGCTTGTTGTACTGGAAACGCGCCAGTCGTGCCGGATTTATTGCGGGATTGTGTACTGGTGGCTCGATCTGGGCAGTGACCCTGTTGCTGCCATTATTTCAACGTGCCGGTATTCTCACCACACCATTTTTCAATATTCCCGATCTAGCCATGAGCACCTCCGATAGTGCTTTGTGGTCTCTGTTATGGAACAGCTTGGCATTTATATTGTTTTCACTTAAAAAACCGCAATCGGATGATGAGCGCGAGGTAGCCGATGCCTGTTTTCGTGAAGGGTTTTTGATTCCCGAGGGCGATGTTCAAGCTACTTCGATCGCCGAATTCGAGCACCAGTTATCGAAGATTATCGGCGACGATATTGCGCGTAGCGAAGTCAGCCGGGCGCTCGTCGACCTCGGACTGGTCGAATCCGATATTGGCAGGAAAGCTTTGCCCATGTTGCGCGCGCAGATTAATCGCAACCTCTCCGGCCTGGTCGGACCGGTGTTATCGCGCATGATCGTCAATGAACACTTGCAAATAGACCGGGCGACCAAATCGGCGATCGCCGATACGATCCAGTTTGTCGAACACAAGCAGGAAAAATCCCGCTCTCGACTCAGGGGAATTTCCAGTGAACTCGATGCCCTACGACGTTTTCATTTTCAGGTATTACAGGACCTGCCGCTGGGTGCTGTTTCGATCAACAAGGACCAGCGCATCACCAGTTGGAACAAAGCCATGGAAAAACTATCGGGTATCGGCCAGGAGGCGGTCATCGGTGCAACCATCGACGATCTGGATAAACCCTGGGGACATTTGCTTGGATCGTTTATAAAAAGCAAGGAATTTCAGATCAACAAACTGAAAACGCACTTTCAGAATAATCCACGTGTTTTAAACCTGTTCAAAGCAGAGGTAAGCCACGAACAGGAGAAAAACCGCGGTATAGCCATCCTCATCGATGACCATAGTGATCGCTACTCGCTGGAAGAAAAACTGGTGCATAGCGAACGACTGGCATCTATCGGTCAACTCGCAACCGGTATTGCACATGAAATTGGTAATCCGGTCACAGGCATAGCCTGTTTGGCCCAGGACATGCAAAGCGATCCCGAGAATACTTCCGTATTGAAAAGCGGTCTGAAACAAATTCTGACGCAAACCGAACGAATCAGCAATATCGTCGGTTCACTGGTAAATTTCAGTCATGTGGGCGCACCCCTCGACCAACCAACCGAAGCACTCAGTATTTACAATACGGTCGACGAGGCGATCAACCTGGTGTCGCTTAGCGATGCCGGCAAAAATTTGCAATATGACAATAATTGCGACCAGTTGATCATGTTGCAAGGATATTCGCAAAAACTGGTGCAGGTATTTGTCAACCTGCTCAACAATGCAACCGATGCGTCGAGCGCGGAACAGTCGATCAAAATCGATACACGACTCAATGGTGGAAACGTAATAATCACTGTCAAAGACTCTGGAGGTGGTATAAAAGAAGAACATTTGTCGAAAATATTCGAGCCATTCTTTACCACCAAAAATGTCGGCGAGGGTACCGGGTTAGGCTTGTCACTGACTTACAATATCGTCCAGGAGCACGGTGGGTCGATATCGGTTTCCAGCCAGTATGGGGACGGTTGTCAGTTTGATATTTGGTTGCCATTGGCTCATGGACTAAACGAATGAGTAATATACTGGTCGTTGAAGATGAGCCAATCATTCTTGAAAGTCTGGTGCGTTTGCTTGAGCGACAGGGGCACCAGGTCACCGGTGTAAGCTCGGTCCCCGAGGCCGAAGAGCATTCGATCAACATGTACAACCTGATCATTTCAGACCTTCGCCTTCCCGGTGAATCCGGAACTTCGCTAATTACCCGCGCAGCGCCTATTCCGGTATTGATCATGACCAGTTATTCCACCGTGCAATCGGCTGTCGACGCAATGAAACTCGGCGCGATTGACTATATTTCAAAACCGTTTAATCACGACGAAATGATCATGACGGTAAAGCGCATACTGGATAATACGATTACCGAACAGCAAAACACTATCCTGCAACAGGAAGTGGCGCGCGATTATCCGGTGCAGGGCATGATCGGCTACTGTGAACCCATGTTGCAAGTGACCGATCGAATCAAGCGGGTTGCTCCTACCGATGCCACAGTACTCATTCTCGGTGAGACCGGCACCGGCAAGGAACTGGTAGCACGTGCAATTCATGCCCAGAGCCAACGTAAGAATCACACACTAATTAGTGTCAATTGTGCGGCTTTTGCCGAAAATACGATCGAATCCGAGTTGTTCGGACACGAAAATGGGGCATTTACCGGTGCGCTGCAAATGGAAAAAGGTCTCATTGAAGCAGCGAATGGCGGCACCCTGTTTCTAGACGAAATCGGTGAGCTGCCACTGGAGGCACAGGCTAGTTTATTGTGTGTCTTACAGGATGGTGAAATCCACCGGGTTGGTTCAGCCCAGTCTGTCAAGATTGACGTTCGAATTCTGGTAGCTACCCACAAAAACCTGCAACAAATGGTCGACGATAAATTATTTCGTAAGGATTTGTATTATCGTTTAAACGTATTCGAATTAGACCTGCCGCCATTGCGCGAGCGAGGTAGCGATATCAAAATGCTGGCTGATGTTATATTAACCAAGATGTCGCGTCGGATTCACCGCAAGTCTATCGTGTTTGCCGACGAAGCCTACGCAGAACTGCCAAAGTATTCCTGGCCCGGTAATGTGCGTGAGCTGGAAAACGTGATTGAAAGGGCAGTAATTCTTTGTAGCGGCCTTCGTATAGAGGCTGAAGATTTAGCCTTGAGTATCGCGGATGCAGCACATCAACGACCCTTGTCTGAACTCGATCAACAGTTATCACTGGATGACTACTTTGTCAGTTTCGTAATGAAGTTTCAGGCTCAGTTCAACGAAACCGAGTTGGCAAAAATGCTCGGCATTAGCCGTAAGAATTTATGGGAAAAACGCCAACGGCTGGATATACCATCGCGCAAAGAAGCCGGATAAAACATAAGGGCACCTCGAAAAATGCACTTTTTCCGCGATAGCTGCGTCAGTCCCGGGCTGGTGCGCCAGCCCGGTCGATCCTCATGTATTCTCTTATACACCGCGGTTCTCCGCGCGATGCTTTCTTGCTCTCACGAAAAAATCACTATTTTTCGTGGTGCCCATTTAGGCAATCTGACATGGCTGACATAGCCATCAAAGATCTCTCGAAAAATATCGCAGAGACGATCCTCGCCGGTTTTGATCGTCATTTTTCGATTTTTACCAAAATCACCGAGGGCGCACGTAAACGTTTTGAAAATGCCGACTGGGAAGGCGAACGTAACGCCTCGCGGGAGCGCATCAAATTTTATGATATACGGGTAAAAGATGCGATCAGGGACTTACATAAATTGTTCGATCTGGACAAATTTAACGGCGCACTCTGGTTTGAGGTCAAACGAGAATATATTCAATTAATTCAAAACCACTACCAACCTGAACTCGCCGAGACTTTTTACAATTCGGTTTTCTGCAGCCTGTTCCACCGCGACTATTTTGATAATGACTACATTTTTGTTCGCAGTGTAGTATCCACCGAGTTTATCGACTCGGATAAGCCCTCGTATCACGTCTATTACCCGGCGCAGCGTGGATTTCGTGCGTCGATCCGGCAGGTAATGATCGACGGTGGTTTCGATTTGCCATTCGAAAATCTCGGCCGGGATGTCAGGAATATCACTCAATCCCTAATCAAACAGACATTTCCACGCCCGCGCCGGGCACATCTGAATTTTCAGTTTCAGGTCATCAGCACCGTGTTTTATCGCAACAAGGCAGCTTATATAGTCGGCAAATGCATTAATGCCGACAAGGAATTCCCATTTGCAATTCCAATCATGAATAACCAACAGGGCTCGATTTATGCAGACACGATAATCATCGGCACCCGGGGCCTCGCACGATTGTTCGAATTTTCCTACGTCTATTTCATGGTCGATCACCCGGTGCCATCGTCGATCGTATCTTTTTTACGCAAGTTGATGCCTTCGCGCAGCAAGGAAGATTTGTACTCGGCAATCGGGCTGCACAAACAGGGTAAAACCGATTTTTATCGTGACTTTCTACATCATCTCAAACATTCCGAGGATGAACTGATAATTGCACCGGGTATCAAGGGCATGGTCATGGCTGTATTCACCCTGCCTTCCTACCCTTATGTATTCAAAGTAATTCGCGATCGCTTTCCACCACACAAAAAAACCACCCGACAGCAAGTGCAAAACACCTATCAACTGGTAAAGCAGCACGACCGGGTCGGTCGCATGTCAGACACGCTCGAATATTCCCACGTTGCATTTCCACGTAAGCGATTTTCCGAGGATTTGCTGGAAGATCTGAACACCACCTGCGAGAACAGCATTGCAGCAGAAGGCGAATACATCATCATCGAACACCTTTATATTGAGCGTCGCATGACACCGCTGAATATCGCCGTACTGCGGGCTGATGATAAAAGTCTGGACCGCCTGATGCGAAGTTATGGTAAAGCCATTAAAGAACTGGCAGCGGCGAACATATTTCCAGGGGATTTATTACCGAAAAATTTTGGCTTGACCGGCCAGGGCCTGGGACGTGTGGTATTTTACGACTATGATGAAATATGCTACCTGACCGATTGTAACTTTAGAAAAATTCCCCCACCTAGATATCCTGAGGATGAATTCGCGGCGGAACCCTGGTTCAGCATTGGAGCCAACGACATATTTCCGGAAGAGTTTGCTACTTTTCTTTTTGCCGAAGATCGAACACGCCAGGCCTTCCTCAAATACCACAAAGACCTGCTCGACGCCAATTTCTGGATTCAGAAGCAGGAGAATATCAAGGCTGGTATTTACGAAGATGTATTCCCCTACCCTCAGAGTATTCGGTTTAATAGGACGGATTGAATAACCCGTAGGGTGCAATAAGCAGAGCGCATTGCGCAGATTTAAATCCCGTTTTTGCGGTGCAATGCCCTTCGGTTATTGCACCTTGCCTAACGTATGTATAAAAAAGGCGCGTACAGCAGAGCCGTACACGCCTTTATCTAACTGATCGAAATGCGTTTAAAACTGGTCTTCTTCAG
>Ga0255049_10000915_pt1 | contig 17100 bp, 13 predicted proteins | sample JV7_2_3_MG_FD_183615 | JGI IMG/M metagenome (GOLD analysis project Ga0255049, IMG submission 183615) | Seawater microbial communities from Jervis Inlet, British Columbia, Canada - JV7_2_3 | ecosystem: Environmental > Aquatic > Marine > Inlet | place: Canada: British Columbia | collected 2016-10-06
GCACACTGGAACGCCGAGCGAACGAGCGATCGGGCGAGCTGGCGACGCATGGGAGAGGAGGGCTTCCTCGGTGCCTGTGCCCCGGAGGAGTACGGCGGGGCGGGCGCCGATTTTCTCTACGATGCGATCGTGATCGAAGAGCTGGCCTGGATCCGTGCCCACGCGTTGATGATGTCGCTCCACTCGGGCATCTGCATGCCATACCTGATTCACTACGCGAGCAAGGAGCAGAAGCAGAAGTATCTGCCCGGAGCGATCGCCGGTGAGATCCTGCTCGGGATCGCGATGACGGAGCCCGGGACGGGCTCCGACCTGGCGAACATACAGACTACGGCCCTGCGCGACGGAGACGCGTACGTGCTCAACGGCTCGAAGACTTTCATCTCCAACGGCCAGATCGGCGATCTGTTCATCGTAGTCGCGAAGACCGATCCCGACGTGGACCCGCCGCACCGGGGCATCAGTCTGCTCCTGGTGGACGGCGATACACCCGGCTTCGTGCGGGGCCGCAAGCTCGACAAGCTCGGCTTGCACGGGCAGGACACGAGCGAGATCTTCTTCCAGGACTGTCGAGTGCCAGCGCAGAATCTGCTGGGGCAAGAGGGTCGCGGCTTCTCCATGCTCATGCAGCAGCTGCAGCAGGAGCGGCTCTGCATCGCCGTCTCCTCGGTCGCCTCGTGTCGACGGGCGCTCGAGGACACGATCGAGTACGTCAAACAACGGCACGCCTTCGGGCGGCCGATCGCCACTTTCCAGAACACCCAGTTCAAGCTGGTGGAGCTGGCCACGCAGGTGGAGATTGGACAGGCCTTCGTAGACAAGCTGCTCGTCGCACACGTTCGGGGGGACGACATCGTGTCCGAGGTGAGCATGGCGAAGTGGTGGACCACCGATCTGCAGAAGCATCTCACCGGTGAGTGTCTACAGCTCCACGGCGGCTACGGATTCATGACCGAGTATCCGATCTCTACGGATTACGCGGATGCCGCCGTGCAGTCGATCTATGCCGGCTCGAATGAAATCATGAAGGTGATCATCGCGCGTCGCCTCGGCCTCGAGTGAGGCCCAGGGCGGTACGCCCGGCCGAGTTTCGCTAATCACTCGGGCCGCGACTGGCAGCAGCCAAAAAGGGGGAACCTCATGTTTGCATGGATTCGTGTGCTGATCGTTGGGCTGATTCTCAGCCTTTCCCCAGCGTGCCAGCCACAGGCACAACAGATTACGCTGGAGACAGAGGACGAAAAAGTCATCTACACCATGGGACAGATCATGGCCGGGAATCTCGCGATGTTCGCCCTGAGCGAGGAAGAGCTCGCGGTCCTGATCGACGGTCTGCAGGATGCCGTGCTGGGCCACCCCTCAAAGGTGGAGTCAGGCGAGTACCGGGCGAAGATCCAGCCGCTGCAACGCTCGCGGGCCAAGCAGGTGGCAGACAAGGAAAAGGTGCTCGGACAGGAGTTCCTGAAGAAGGAAGCCGCCCTGGAGGGCGCCACCGAGACGGACTCGGGTCTGGTTTACCGCGTAGTCGAGCCGGGCAGCGGAGCGAACCCCACGACCGACGACCGCATTCGTGTGCACTATCACGGGACACTGCGCGACGGCACGGTCTTCGACAGCTCCGTTCAGCGGGGAACGCCCTTCGTGACCAAGCTCACCACCGTGATCCCGTGCTGGACTGAAGGGATGCAGCTCATGAAGGAGGGCGGAAAGAGCCGCCTCGTGTGCCCGGCGAAGATCGCCTACAAGGATCGCGGTGCGCCACCCCATATCAAGCCGGGTGCCACGATCGCCTTCGACGTCGAGCTGATCGAGATCATGAAGTAAGAGATCAGCGCGCGCGTACGACCACGAGAATTCCAGCCAGGCCCAGCGCCAGGCCGCTCCAGCCGAGCGCGTTCGGACCCAGGAAGAGCGCGCCCGCGCCGAGCAGCACCGCGTAGACCGCCAGCGTTGCCAGCGCGATCTGGAGCCAGGGGCGTGCGCCCAAGCGCTGCTCCGACATACCCAGCTCGCGAGCTACCGGTCGCCACCAGCCGGAGGGCCGCACGCGCGTGTAGAAGGCGCGCAGCTGGGCGGGCGCCTCGGGGGCCGTCAGGAACGTGAGCGCGAGTGCGCAGGGGACGGAGACGGCCACGACCAGCGCGAGCGAGAAGGGGAAGGGCACGTCGGTAAAAAGCAGCAGCGCGTTGGCAGCCAGCAGCGATGCAGCCATGACGCCGATCTCGCTCCACGCATTGATGCGCCACCAGAGCCAGCGCAGAAGCACGATCAGACCCGTACCCGCGGAGATCGAGGCGAGTAGTTTCCAGCCAAACGTGATCGAGGGCATGACGAGCGAGGCCAGCCCACCGAGCGCGGCGATCAAAACCACACTGGCGCGACCTACGCGAACGAGCGTGCGTTCGGCTGCTTCGGGGCGCAGGAAGCGTCGATACACATCATAGGTCAGATAGGAGGCTCCCCAGTTGAGCTGTGTATCGACGGTCGACATGAAGGCCGCCAGCATGGCCGCAAGCATGAGGCCTCGCGCTCCCACCGGTAGATGATCGAGGATCATGTGCACGTAGCCCGCCTCGCGATCCTGGAGCTCGGGGTAGCTCACGAAGGCCACCAGCCCGACGAGTATCCACGGCCAGGGGCGTAGCGCGAAGCTCGCCACGACGTACCAGATGGCCGCGAGTCGCGCGTGCCGCTCGTCGCGGGTCGCGAGTAGACGCTGCGCGATGTAGCCGTTCCCCTCGGTGTTCCCGCTGGACCAGCTCTTAATCCCCACGTAGATCACGAAGGCCCAGAAAGCTTCGCGGTCCAGCGGCACCAGCGCGAGGGTACGTGCGGCTCTCTCGGCTCCGTGCACCGCGACCAGCTGATCGAGGAGTGCCGACATGCCACCCACGGAGTGGATGGCCAGCAGCGCCAGCAGAATCGAGCCGAGCATCGCAAGCACGAACTGAAAGAGGTCGGTCAGCACGACACCCCACAAGCCGGAGAGCAGCGTATAGCCAAGCGTGAGCAGGAACAGCCCCAGCACCACCCACGCTCCCGCACCGGGATCCAGTCCCAGAGTGAGCTGCAGCACCTTGAGCATCGCGAGGTTGACCCAGCCGATCACGATCGCGTTGCGCAGGACTCCGAAGTAAATCGCGCGGAACAGCCGCAGGCCCGCGGCCGGGCGGCCCCCGTAACGCAGCTCGATGATCTCGTTGTCGGTCAGCACTCCGCTGCGGCGCCAGAGGTGCGCGATCAGAAAAGCCCCGATCAGCGCGGGCAGCACGTCGGCCCACCAGAACCAATTGCCCGCAATGCCCTCGCTGGCGACCAGCCCGGCAATGGCTAGCGGCGTGTCGGCGGCGAAGGTCGTCGCCACGATGGAGGTGCCCGCGATCCACCAGGGCAGCCTGCGGCCGGCCGCAAAGAACTCGACGCTGCTCGACCCCGCTCGACGCGCGTGCCAGGCACCCCAGCCCAGGGTGATGAGTAGATACGCCGCGACCAGGACGTAATCGAGAGCCGTCAGCGAAATGCCCCCCGCGGGGTATTAGCGCATCGCCCAGCGCCTTGCGCGATGTGAGAGAATCGAGAGCCCTCGAGCCATGCGAGGGGTCTCAGCCCCGGAGGTCCCATGATCAAGCTGTATACCGCTCCCACGCCCAACGGCTGGAAGATCTCGATCATGCTGGAAGAGCTCGGCCTGCCCTACCGGGTGCGTCCGATCCGGCTCGATCAGAACGAGCAGAAGGAGCCGTGGTTCCTGGAGCTGAACCCGAACGGCAGGATTCCCGTCATCGTGGATACCGACGCTGACGACCTCGCCGTCTTCGAGTCGGGAGCCATCCTGCTCTACCTCGCCGAAAAGACCGGACGCTTTCTGCCGAGCGACCCCAAGAAACGCTCGCAGGTGATCCAGTGGCTCATGTTCCAGATGGGAGGCCTGGGCCCGATGCAGGGTCAGGCACACGTCTTCTTTCGCTACGCACCGGAGCCCATTGCGTACGCCATCGAGCGTTATCAGAAGGAGACCGCCCGCCTGTACGAGATCCTCGACGAGCGCTTGAAGGACCGCGAGTACCTCGTGGATGAGTACTCGATCGCGGATATGGCGACCTGGCCCTGGGTCCGGCTGCACGGCTGGGCCGGCGTCTCGATCGATGACCTGCCCCAGCTGCAGCGCTGGTGCGAGACGATGGAGAAGCGTCCAGCCGTCCAGCGCGGCTTCGAGATCCCCGGGGGCGATCCGGAAGCTCAGCAAAGGTGGCTGAAGGAATTCCAGAAGGCCGATCGTTAGCGCCGACTACGAGGCCATTGCGAGGGCGCGATTCTCCTCGGCAAGGTCCGCGTCCACGTCGGAGGGAGCGTTGCTCTCGAACTCGAGGATGCCGAGCGTAGCGAAGCGCACCCGCTGTCGGTCGGAGAGCAGACCCAGGCTCTTCACGTTGGGAACAATCTTCGAAAAGAGCCGGCGACGGAACTCCAGGTTGAACGGGGACTCGAGCTGGGCGGCAATGCACGCGTCCGCATCCATTCCCATCCTCTCCCAAACCTCCCGATTCAAGATCCGATCCCGCATGAGCACGCAGCCCTCGTATACGAAGTCCTCACGCTCCCGACGTTCGCTCTCGCTCAGGTCGCGGCAGAACTCCCGCAGGGACAGAACTCCGAAAGCGACGTGACGTGACTCGTCCTCCATGACCGCGTTGGTCAGCTCACGCAGCAGCGAGTTCGTGGTCGTGTCACGCATCACGCTGAAGGCCGCCAGGGCAAGTCCCTCGACGAGGATCTGCATGCCCAGGAATTTGATGTCCCAACGCGAGTCCGAGAGGATCGTATCCAGAAGCTGCTTCAGCTGGGGGTTCACCGCGTACTCGTGTTCGAGCTTCTCCTGCACGAAGCGTCGATAAGCCTCCACGTGGCGGGCCTCGTCCATCACCTGGGTGGCGCCGTATTGCTTGGCTTCGTACCAGGGGACGGTGTCTACGATCTGCGCCGTGGCGAGCAGTGCGCCCTGCTCCCCGTGCAGGAACTGACACAGCTGCCAGGTGATGGTCTCGTGGCGAAGCCGCTCGATCTCGCCGGCGCTGAGCTTGTCCCACATAGGCGTGCCGAAGATGCCGATCGCCGCGTCCGGAACCAAGCCGGCCTCGGGATCCACATCGACGGACCAGTCGAGACGCAGATTCGCATCCCACTGGTCTCGCTTCGCGTTCTCGTACAGCCGCATCAGCTGCTTGCGGGTCGCGTCGTAGCGCCAGTTATAGGTCAGATCCTGCGCGACGCTAATTTGCTCGATCGGTTGCTCGGGATTCAAGTGAGTCATGGCGGCCATGGGTGGATTCCTTCTATGGCTTCGAAGTTCAGGGGGAAGAGACGCCCAGATGGGCGAGGCAAGCTCGGGTGAGCTCAGCACTGAGTTGGCGCTCGGACAGCACCCTGGCGCCCAGCACTTCGTCGCCGAGCAGGAGTCGCTGCAGCAGGACGGCCAGCACGATGCGCAGGCTGAACTCGGCGGCCAGCGCGGGCTGGGGATGGGTCAGCTCGGCGCGGCGCGCCAGGACCAGCGAACGCAGTCCGGCCGCGATACGCCGTGTGAGGTGCACGAAGCGAGCGCGAAAATCGTGGTCCGTAGCCGCTCGCAGCTGCAGCGCCCGCAGCAGCGCGCCGCGCTCGCGATGGATCTGCACTAGGAAAGCCACCACCTCGCTCACGATCTCCGCGACCGACGCGCCCTCCCAACGTTCGGGGTCGAGCGCCGCATCGGCGGTGGCAAAGGCTTCCTCCAGGAAGCGCTCCTGGAGTGCCCGCAGCAGGCCATTCTTGTCGTGAAACCGGGCATAGAAGGCACCCACTGATGAGCCCGCCCGGCGGGCGATCTCCTGCACGGCGCTGTCCTCCCACGACTTCTCGGCCAGCAGCGCCTCGGCCGCGTCCAGGATCCGCGTGAGCGTGGCCTGGCTACGTGCCTGCTGAGGCGGCCGTACCCATGCGAGCTGCTGTTCGGAGGGCGGCATCACGGGGCTCCCCTGCTGGGCTTTATATCAGAACCAGAATTCTAATTCTAAATATAAGCAGACCGAGTCCGGACGTCAAGGCCCGTGGTCTCCTGCGAGCTAGGGGGCCGGCCGGTGGGGCAGACGGATCTCCTCCACCAGCGCCTGAACCTCGCGAGGCGGGGGCGGCGTAAATCGACTCACGCTGAGCGTGACCGCGAAGTTGAGCAACATCCCGATACTCCCGATGCCCTCGGGACTGATACCGAGCAGCCACTCGGAGGCTCCAGCCGAGCGGTTGAAGAAGCGGAAGTAGATGATGTAGGCCGCGGTGAAGAGAATCCCCGTCAGCATCCCGGCGATCGCGCCCTGCTTCGTGGTCCGCGTGCTGAAGATGCCCAGCACCAAGACGGGAAAGAAGCTTGCGGCTGCCAGCCCGAAGGCGAAGGCGACGACTTGCGCCACGAAGCCGGGCGGATTGATCCCGAAGTACCCGGCCACGAGCACGGCCACACCTGCTGCGCCGCGCGCCAGCAACAGCTCATTACGCTCGCTCATTCCCGGTCTCAACATCGATTTCACAACGTCGTGCGAGATCGAAGCCGAGATGACGAGCAAGAGTCCGGCGGCCGTGGACAATGCGGCCGCCAGCCCGCCGGCCGCCACCAGCGCAACCACCCACGCAGGAAGACGCGCGATCTCGGGATTGGCGAGGACTATGATGTCGCGGTCGACCACCAGCTCGTTCAGCGCCGCATCTCCGCTGTAGCGGATGACTCCATCCCCGTCCTTGTCCTCGAAGCGAATGAGTCCGGTCTTCTCCCAGCTCTTGAACCAGTCGGGTGCTTCGACGTAGGTAGCGCCGTGCAGGGTCTGGATCATGTTGACGCGAGCGAACGTCGCCACGGCCGGAGCCGTCGTATACAGCAGGCCGATAAAGACCAGCGCCCACATGGCGCTCCAACGCGCCGCTCGCGCGCTCGGCACCGTGTAGAAGCGGATCAGCACATGGGGCAGACCCGCGGTGCCCACCATCAGGGCGAGCGTAATGGCTGCCACGTCGAGCATTCCCTTCTTGCCCGGTACGAAGGCCGCGGTGTACTCGGGCAGCCCCAGGTCCCGATGGATTGCATCGATCGTTTCCAGCAGGAAAACTCCCGCGTTCGGTCCCTCGGCGATGCGGGAGCCGAATCCGAGCTGGGGAATGGGGTTTCCCGTCATTTTCCAGGAGATGGCGGCCGCGGGGATCAGGTAAGCCAGGATCAAGACTAGATACTGCGCGACCTGCGTGTAGGTGATGCCACGCATCCCACCGAGCGTGGCGTACAGAAATACCAGCGCCATCCCGAGGATGACACCGGTGTTCACATCCACCTCGAGGAAGCGCGAGAACACCACGCCCACGCCGCGCATCTGCCCCGCGATATAGGTAAACGAGATGAAGATGGCGCAGAATACGGCGACCAGACGAGCGGTCTGCGAGTAGTAGCGGTCCCCCACGAACTCGGACACCGTGTAGCGGCCGTACTTACGCAGGTATGGGGCGAGCAGCAGCGCCAGGAGCACGTAGCCACCCGTCCAGCCCATAAGATAGATCGCGCCCGTATAGCCCATGAATGAGATGAGCCCGGCCATCGAGATGAACGAAGCGGCACTCATCCAGTCGGCGCCCGTCGCCATGCCATTGGCCAGGGGAGACACACCCTGCCCTGCCACGTAGAAGTCCGATGTGGAGCGCACGCGGCTCACGACCGCGATACCGATGTAGAGCGAGAACGTGAACCCGACGATCAAGTAGGTCCACGTCAGAATGCTCACGAGGGGGCCTCAGTCTGCGTGGTAGCGCTCATCGACGCGATCCATCCAGCGCGCATACACCAGGATGAGCAGGATGAAGATGTAGATCGCACCCTGCTGAGCGAACCAGAAGCCGACAGGAAAACCGGCGATGTGAAACTGGTTCAAGGGCTCGACCAGGAGAATGCCCAGTCCGAAAGCGCTGAAGAACCAGACCAGAAGCAGCGCTCCCAGGATACGCAGATTGGCTCGCCAGTAGCGCCTGTCCCTCGCCTGATTATCGACCACGAGTCGACCTCCCGTACTCTCACGCGCCAACGCGAGCGGTTCTACTCCAGGCGCTTCGAGGAGTCAACGCTCCGCTGCAAGCTACACCCCTGCATCCAGCGCGGGAATGCGCTAAAAGGCCACGCCCATGTGGCGACCCGGTAGCAAGCTCGTCCATCCCTTCAACCCGGAGCTCGGTGTCGGCATCGTGCGTTCGATCGACGGGCGCTTCCTCACGGTCTACTTCCCCGCCGTCGAGCGCGAGATGACGCTCGCCGCGGAAGGTTCGGATCTCGTGCGTCTGGTACTGCCCCCGGGCGCGCATGCGCGCGTGATCGCCAGCGGCGAGGAGGTCGAGATCGTCGAGGGTATCGAACACCGCTACACGCTCTCCGACGGACGTGTGCTGGATGATGCCGAGCTCTGGCCACTGGAGCCGACGGACTCGCCGATCGAGCGTCTGGCGGCGCGAAAGCCGGATCGCCTGTCCGCGTTTTGCAACCGAATCGATGGCCTCAAATTGATGACACTGCGCGAGGCGGGGGGACTTGGCAGCTTCCTGGGCGGGCGCATCGAGCTCTTTCCCCACCAGCTCCACACTGCCTTGCGCGCCGTTGAGCAGGACCCGGTGCGCTGGCTCCTGGCCGACGAGGTCGGGCTCGGCAAGACCATCGAGGCCTGTCTGATCATCTCCGCTCTGGTGCGCACGGGGCGAACCCAGGGAGCTCTCGTAGTGGCTCCCGGCACGCTTACCGTGCAGTGGTTGGGTGAGCTCTACCGTAAGTTCCATCAGGTCTTCGTGCTGCTGGACCACGAGCGCATCGACAGTGTCGAGCGTGACTTCGGCGAGGGCGTGAATCCCTTCGAAGTGCATCCCTTCGGCGTGATCTCGATGGAGCTGATGGGCTCGGACCGGCGGCTGGCACGTCTCGCATCCGAGGTGGATCTCGATCTGGTGGTGGTCGATGAGGCTCACCGCCTGGCTCAGGAGCGTTTCGCTTCTGCGGTCGCACCCCTCGTGTCGAAGGCACGCCACGCGCTGCTCCTCACCGCCACCCCCCTCCAGGCGGATCGCCGCGGATTCTTCCAGCTGCTCTCCCTGCTCTACCCGGAGGCCTATTCCTCCTTCGACGCTTTCGATGCGGCAGTCGATCGGGGCGAGGCGAGCGTGCCGTGCACGAGCGCCGTGCGCCGCGCAGACTTGGGCGGGCTGCCCCCACGCCAGCCCGTTGCGATCGATCTGCCGCCACCCAGCGCAGAGGTCGCACAGGATCCACGCAGCCGCTGGATCTCGGACCGTGTACGTGGCTGGCTCGAGGCTCGCGAGAAGGTACTCGTCTTTCTGCACGCGAGAGAGACCCTTGAGGCCCTCAAGAGCTTCCTCGAGATCACCACCCAGACGCGCATAACCGTGTTCCACGAGGGACTCTCCGCAGCGCGCCGCGACATCGAGATCGCAAACTTCCGCGAGAGTGGCGCTCCCGTGCTGCTCTGCTCGGAGGCCGGCACCGAGGGACGTAACTTCCAGTTCTGCGATCGCATGATCCATTACGACCTTCCCTCGGATCCGGTCGTGCTGGAACAACGCATCGGGCGCCTCGATCGGATCGGGCGAACCCGCGATGTGGAGATCGTCTATTTCCGACACCAAGGTGTGAGTCCAGACGTGGCTCGTCTATACGAGAAGCTGGATCTCTTCACACGTCCATCCGCGGGACTGGACGCGGCCATGACGCACGTTCGTGCGGCCCTCGACGCCGCGCACCGCGGCGAAGCCGTGCTCGACGTCGATACGCTGGTGAGCGAAGTCCACGAGGCACACGATGCTCTGGTGCAAGATATTCCGCGCGTCTTCTATCGCGATGCCTACAACAAGTCACGCGACGCGGAGATCCTCGAGCTCGTACCGTCCGATCTCGAAACACGCACGCGCAAGTTCTCTGTCACTGCGGCGCAGCAGCTCGGACTGAAGGTGGTCGAGAAGGTAGGTCGCGCCCTCTACTACATCGAGCTCGCCGAGCGTGCCACGGTGGACTCCCTGCCCGGCGTCCCCGGCGAAAGCCGCTTCCTGGGCAGCTTCGATCGCATCGAGGCCATTCGCAAGGACGAGATCGATTTCTTCGCCAGCGGCCATCCCCTCATCGAAGGTCTGCTGCTCGAGCTCGAGGACGGACCGCGGGGGCGTGCCTGCGTGTTCGAGCTGCCCGGAGCCGGCAACACGGGAACGGGCTTGCTCTGCATCTTCAAGGACGGACCGGCCTGGCAGGCAGTCGTCGTCGACCGGGAGGGAAAGCCCCGGCCGGGGTGGGCGCAACAGGTCATGGATGCCTTGCCCGCCGCAACCGAGCTCGATCCCGACCAGCTCGAGCTCGGTGAGGATTGGAGGGCCGTCGTGCGATCGCTGGGCAGCCGGGCCGAGGCTGGCGGAGTGCACGGGCGTCTGGTCGCGGCGGCGCTGTTTCGCTTCAGCTGACCGACGCGGACTGGCGCAGGCGCTCCGTGGCGATGGCGGCCACGGCAGCTTGCAGATTGTACGAGGGGATGAAGCCGGCCGTCGGAATACGCACGACGTCGTTACAGCGCTCCAGCACGGCCGCGGGAACGCCGTGTCTCTCCCCGCCGACCACGAAGAGCACGGAGCCCGTGAGATCCACCTCCCAGGGTGCTCGGGAGCCCACGTCCTCGATGCCGATGATGCGTCGCTCGGTCTTCGCGACACGATCCAGTACGCTGTCCGCGCGTTCCCATAGGACGGGCATGTACCAGTCTGCGCGTACCGAGAAACGAAGTGCGGCTTTGCGCGCCTCGCGATCGAGCTCGGCGTCGATGATGATGCCTTCAGCGCCCGAGACTTCAGCCGTGCGAATCGCCATGCCGATATTTCCCGGGTAGCTGGTGCCGACCAGCAGCCAGACCGCTCCACTCTCGGCCAGCAGCTCCCCCAGGTCGGCCCCCGGTCTGCGTCCCAGCAGTGCGACCACCTCAGACGGGGGTTCCAGATGGCTCATGCGACGCAGCACACTGGCACTCGCCTCGCGCACGGAGATGCCCGCCGCGCGTGCCCGCTCGAGAAGGCCGGGTAGCTGCCCATCCTTGGCATCCTGCTGTACCAGAATGAAGTGGATCGGCGCACCTTCACGCAGAGCCGCATCGATTTCCGAAGCTCCCGCGATCTGCTGTACCCGGGTCTCGAGCCTGGCCACGGCGGCTCAGTGTACCCCCTGGCTAGGGCCGTGCCGGAGTGCAGAGCTGCGCGAGGCCCGGGGCCAAGCCCGCCCGCGCACGCGTCAGAACGACCAGATCGACGAGATCGCAAGAGCCCGGACCCGGCGCGCCCGCGACGTTGCACTTCTCCGGGAACGGCAGAGCGTCCGTGATGCCGGCCAGCAGCTCGCGAAGGGCACTGACATCACTCTCTAACACCTTCCCGTCCCCATCCACGTCCCCGCACTGGCATGGATCACCAACGCCGTCGGGCTCCTCGCTGTCGATGCCTCCCGAGTCGGTCTGAGGCAGCACGGGATTCGGCTCCAGCGGACAGTTGTCGAGAGCGTCCTCTACACCATCCGCATCCCAGTCTCCGCTCGCGGGCGGGAGCGCTCCCGCAAGCCGCGCGCGAGAGACGATCCCCGTCGGTCCCAGCGTGAGCCACACGACGTCGGATCCATCTACGCCCGCCGCGGAGTTCGCGTGCACGAGCATGGGGCCCGGACAGCACTCGGTTCCAAAGATCCCGGACGGCGGGGTGGCGGCGAGGGTCTGTGCCGCTCCGAAGCGCGACGGCAGGAGCGGGTGGGGAAGCTCCAGGTTTCGGGAATCGAATGCCAGCACGGCGAGGCCACCGTCGTTGAAGGAGGTCGCGGCCAGGAAGTCGCCCGACGCTCCGTAACGTGCCTCGACGATGAAGCCGGCCGCGCCGCTCGTCCCGGGCGCCGGCGGAAGCACGATCGGATTAGCCGCAGCCGCGATCACGCGATCGCGCAGGCAGGGCAGGCCCCCGGCCTCGGCGCCGATGACATCGTTACACGAAGGGCGCTGCAGCATGGGATCGATGGAGGGACGCGGCAGCCGCTCGAGTCCGCGAATGTCGAAGGCAAAGAGCTGTCGGAACGTGTGAGATCCTGTAACCGCAACCGATTCCGTGGGATCGACGGCCAGGCTGCGGGCACCCGGATTCCCCGCACCGAGCGGAAAGGATCCCAGCAGCGTCCCGGCCACGGGATCAATGATGTCGATGCTCCCAGCACCTGTGACCAGCGGTGGGACCGCCACGTCGAGAAGACCGGTATTCGTGACGGCCACCAGGCCGCCGGGTAACAGGGTCAGCGCCGTCGGATTCGGGTCGGACGTGACGATATAGGGAGGTAGGGCGGGGACGATCTCGGTCTGCGCGCCCGAGTCGTCAATCAGAAAGCGCAGCACCGTTCCGGGATTGAGCACGGGATTGCTCCCCGCCAGTGCGAAGTTGGACGTGGCGACCAGAAGGTAATTTCCGATACGAACGACGTCGCTGGTCAGGTTCGTCGCGAAGCTGGAGATCGCGTCGCCCGCGCCGCTATCCACATACGTGAGGAAGGATCCGCTGATCGTTCGTTTCGTGGGTACGGAGCGGCGCAGCCCTCCCTGATAGAGAATCCACAAGTCGTCACCCGTCTCTGCATCGAAGGGCACGGCCAGCTCGCAGTTGGAAGTGGCGAGCCAGCCCCGCAAACCACCCCCCGAGAGGGGATCGAGGAAGAGGTTGGTGATCGTGCCCTGCGTGAAGGGGCTGGACTCGCTGCAGTTCAGGTCACCAGGCAGGAAGTAGTCGACGCCGCTGAACTCGATCGACATGCCGGGCGTGATCGTGATCCCGCCGGCGCCGGCCGCGGGACACACGATGAAGGCTCGGTCGGGATTCTGGGGATGTGTCTCGAGTGCGGACCCCGCACACACGAGCGGCAGCGTGTCGGTTGCCTCCGAGCCCGTCTGCAAAGTGAGCGCCATCGCCTCGAGGGGCAGCAGAAGCAGAAGCAGTGGTAGTGAGGCCCGGCTCATCGGCTCGGCGCGAGACGCAGGCGCAGGTACCAGAGCGTATCGTCGGGAAGGGGCAAGCCGAAGGAGTCGACACGCGTCTCGCTCGTCAGGTTGATCCCCTCCACGCTCATACTCAGCCCGGGCGGTACCCATCTCAGCCCCGGGAGCTCGGCCAGCTGCAGCGAGACACCAGCATCGATCTGCGTAGCCTCGGGCGCCTCGAGCCTGCCGGCAGCATTCAGATACACGCGGTCCTCGTAGGTGAGCTCGCCCCAGACCTGCGCCTGGCCCAGCCGCAGGGTGGCTCTGCCGAAGATCTGATTACGAGGGCTGTGAGGTAGTGGGGATCCCGTCTCTTTGATCTCGGTATCCAGAAAGGTGTAGTTTCCCGTCAGATCGAGGCGATCCCAGAGCATGAAGGAGCCCTGGATCTCGTAGCCACGAACCCGCGAGGCACCGGTATTGAGCGGCATGAAAGTCGGACCGAAGTGCACCCACTCGATCGCCTCCTCGATGTCGCGGTGGAAGAAGGCCGCCGTAAGCTGGAATCCCTCCAGCGGTCCCCAGCCATCGTGTTGCAGTTCCAACCCGATGTCGAAGTCCCAGCTCTCCTCGGGCTCGAGCTCCGGGTTGCCGCGCACGAAGCTGTAATCGGGGTGGAAGAGCTCCGCAAAGGTCGGACGCCGATACGACCTTGCGTAGTTCGATTTCAGGCGCAGACCCGGCGCCACGTCCAGGATCACGCCGATCCGAGGCAGCCACTCTGCATCGTCATTGACGTCCGCATCCTGGAACCCGTTGAACTGCGCCGAGCGAACCTGACCGGAGCTGGTATCCGCCACCTCGAAGCCGAGCGCCGGGAACAGCCGGAGCCATCCCCCGAAAAGCCGGAGCTCCTGCTGCGTGAAGAAGCTACCCACGAAGCGCCGCTTGTTGTCCACATCGTCCGTCCGCACATGATCGAAGCGCATGCTCACGGCACTGCGGTTCGCGAGCCGCATCGGCCCCAGGCGACTGGGCCGAGCCGCGAAGCTCACGTCGAGGCCCGTCTGATTCTCGGTCATCTGTGAGCGGGAGCGATCCGGGAACAGCAGCGCGGGGAAGTAATCACATCCCTTGCCGTTGTCGTGCAGCTCTGAGCGCTCGTAACGATGATAGACACTGGTCTTGAAGGCTCCCGGTCCCAGCTCCTCGTCCTGCCAATTCAGGCCCAGGATTGCTCTGCGGTACTGCTCTTCGCCGTCGGGACAGCTGAGCTGCTCATCGCTTACATCTTGAAGTGAGCGGTCGAGAATGCTGCCGGGCTGACCGTTGTCCTTGCGGTGCAGATGCGTGAACACCGAGCCCTTCGAGGTCGGCCCCGTGTTCAGGTACGCACCGAAGGAGCCCGTATCCTGAACGAAATCCGCATTCACTCTCGAGTGCCGCCGATCCGCCTGGGGTGCCCGCGCGCCAAAGCCGCCGCCCTTACCGGCGTCCACGTCGGTGACCCGGTCGAAGGAGAAGTCGTTGTCGCTGCGAAGCCGACTGTAGGCCATCGAGGTGCGCAAGCGCTCACCACCGTCCGAAAGAAGCAGGTCCGCGCCGAGCGTACGCATGCTCCCGGTCAAGACGGAGGCATCCAGGCTGCGGCCCTCTTCCGGTCTGCGACTGGTGATGGAGATCACGCCTCCGACGGCATCACTTCCGTAGCGAGCCGAACCACCGCGCAGAATCTCGACGCGCTCGATCGTGCGCAGGGGAAGGGTCGAGAGATCCACGGCGCCGCGCTGGGTCGAGTTGAGCCGCACTCCATCGAGCAGGATCAGAACCTGCTCCGCCTTGGAGCCGCGGATCGATACGGTGCTATAAGCACCCAGTCCACCGAAGCGCCGCACCCGAACGCCGGCGGCGTGATGCAGGAGATCCTCGACGGTTTCGAAGCGGTCGTCGTACTCGCGCGCCTGAATCACTGTCGCGAACGCCGACGGATCATCGGGCGACTCGGGGAACTCCTGGGCCGCAACAGCGGGACACAGCAGGCTCAGCAGCAGGGCGACTGCGTGAGGCCTGCGCAAACCCGGAGCCCGGGCGCCCGGAACGCCTATCGCTGCCTGGTCCGGCATTCTCGACTCCCTCCTCGGAGAGCGGACATACGTCCTTCCAGCCCGGCAGGTCTCCTGGCTTAGGGGTCGAGCGTTTCGGTCCGAGCCTTCCCCGGTACGAGACCGAGTGGCGCGATTCGGTGAAACTCCCCCATTACAGTGGCGGGACCGCGGCCGATTCTCACGGCCTTCCCTTTTCAGTCCAAAGCGGACACCGGATCGCCCATATCGCTATCACCTCACACACTCGACTGTCAACTGCAGCTGCATCACTTCCCCTCACGATCGTTTGACGGGGGGGAACCAACCCGCTACAAGCGAAATGGAATCACGGTGGATGGTGTCCCCCGCTGCTGCAAGGGCAGGAGCGGAGGCGGCTCCCTACTGATTGTTCGCACACCCTGTGCGGACAGTGTACGGACAGGGAGTTGCGGGAAGCCGGTGAGAATCCGGCGCGAGCCCGTCGCTGTAACCGGGGACGATCGCTGAGTGAAGCCACTGGCCCACGGGGCTGGGAAGGTTCAGCGGTCGAATGATCCGGGAGCCAGAAGACCGGCCATCCGACTTGGATTTGCGCTTCTCCGGTGTCGAGGAAGGCGAATCATGCAGCTCACAAGATCCCACTTCCGAACCAGCCGCATGCTTCAGCGACGGCCGCAGGGTTCCTGCAGCCGTTCCGTTCCTTTGATCCCCAGAAGCGCTCACGCGAACCACGCTTAGGGATGAAAGGAGACTGAAAATGTATCGATCGAAACTACGCTTCGGGGTCTTCGCGGGCCTCGCGCTGGCGCTCGTGACGGGCGCGGCTCAGGCGACGCCGTTCGCAACGAGGGTCGTGGGCTTCACTCAGGGTACGAATCCGGCTCCCGGCTTCGACGACCCGAGCGTGGCGCTCGGGATCCCTGCGCTAGACACCGGTTTCGGCGACGTTACGCCCTTCAACTCGCCGTTCCTGGCGTCTCAGATCGTATCGATCGGCGCGGGCGGGGAGCTCATCGTCACTTTCGCCGAGCCCGTCGACAACGATCCGCTGAATCCCTTCGGGATCGATCTCCTGATCTTCGGAAACTCGTTCTTCTTCGACCCGAGCTTCCAGCCCATCGCGACCGATATCTCGGCCGAGCCCGGTGCCATCAGCGTGAGCCAGGACGGAGACGTCTGGTTCGACATCACCAACGCTACAGCGGACGGATTGTTCCCCACCCTGGCTTTTCTCGATCCCTCGGGCCCTTTCGAGAGCGACGGCACAGACCTGGCCGACTTCACTCGACCGGTGGATCCGTCGATCGACTGGATGGGTAAGACTTTCGACGATCTCGTGGCGCTCTACGCCGGCTCAGGCGGCGGTGCCAGCGTCGATATCGGCCCGACGGGACTGGATTGGATTCAGTTCGTGCGCGTCTCACAGGGTGTCGGTGACGCATTCTCGACCGAGATCGACGCGTTTGCGGACGTGAGGCCCGTTCCAGAGCCGACGACGCTCGTGCTACTGGGCACTGCCCTGCTGTGCTTGGCTCTGCTTCGGCGCGGGCGCCCACAGTACTAGATCACACCCGCGTCGCGCAGACGACGGCGTTCCTCCTCACCGAACCCGTGTTCGGCCAGGATTTCGTCGCTGTGCGCGCCCAGCGCCGGGGCGCCGCTGCGCACACGCGTCGGGGTACGCGAGAACTTGGCAGCCGGTCCCGTGACAGGCGCTTCGTGGCCATCCTCCTGTCGGGTGAGCTGCAGCATGTCGCGCTCGAGCACATGAGGATCCCGCGCGGCTTCCGCGTAGCTGCGCACGGGTGCGGCCGCCAGCCCCTCTGCCTTGAACACCGAGAGCACCTCCTCGACCGAGCGGGGAGCGATCCAGCTTTCGAGCAGAGCGTTGACCTCTTCGCGATGCGCCACGCGCGCGCGATTGGTCGCGTAATCAGAATGGTCCGACAGCTCGGGCCGTTCGAGCAAACAAG
>Ga0255049_10000916_pt1 | contig 17080 bp, 13 predicted proteins | sample JV7_2_3_MG_FD_183615 | JGI IMG/M metagenome (GOLD analysis project Ga0255049, IMG submission 183615) | Seawater microbial communities from Jervis Inlet, British Columbia, Canada - JV7_2_3 | ecosystem: Environmental > Aquatic > Marine > Inlet | place: Canada: British Columbia | collected 2016-10-06
CCCTGAGTTGCCAGCTGCGTGTTGCCTGCATGCTGTTCTTGTATGCCGCTATGCCATGGATCGGCGGCTTGTTGCCGGGCCGTTTCTCGAGCCAGCTCATCGTCGAGCCCTGCGGATCACAATCCATGACTGCAGGGATCGGGCCGCGAGCCGCATAGCAACTGGCCAGGTTTGTTGCGAGCGTCGTTTTACCGCAACCTCCCTTGGGATTCAAAATTACGATCTTGTTCAGATCATCTCTTTTTGGCGTGATCAACATGTTTGCTTTTCGGGCGTTCTCTCGATGAATCGTAACTTTGGGATATTCAGTGATCCAAATCCATGAGCCAGTTCACATAATACCGGAATTCGGGGTCAGAGCCCTTTTTTCAAAAAAAGGGCTCTGACCCCTTTTTCACCGTGTCCGTCGAGGCTCGGCACCGAACGCTGTCTTGAGCAACGTCCGTCCGGGCAGAAGGTAGTCGGGCATCCTTAATCGCCCGGCGTCCTTACTTTCAACAAAAAGCGATCCGTCTGGCCCCGTATTGACTCGTCGAACACAAGCAGGCTGTGGTCGTCTGCGTCGTTGCGGAGCAGATCACTGTCAGAATCCACAATCAGGCCTGCAGCTTCGACAGTTTCCAGCACCTTGGAAATCTCGATCCGGTGCAATGCGGAGTTGTCCGCGCCGGCTTCACCGACGTGGTCAATTATTCCGAGTACTGCTCCGGGCTTTAACAAGCCGGCAATCGTCTGAAGCGCGCTGGCCGTCGCCTCAGGTCCCCGCCGGTTATATATATCGTGAAAATTGAGCGCCGTTATCGCGGCGTCGAACGAGCCATCGTCCGGCCCCAGGTCTGCGAAGGCCTTGTTCAGGCGAGTGACGTTCGGCAATCGATTGCCGGCCAGTCGGGCACTGATTGCTTTCTCATTTGCTCCGTCACGAAACTTGAGGACAGTTGGAGGATTTTGAGCTACGACCTGGCCCTCCGGGCCAACCGCCAGTGACAGCACTTCCGTGTAATAGCCACCTGCAGCAATCAGGTCAATGACGTGCATGCCTCGCCCAATCCCAAGGAACTCGACGACGTCCGCCGGTCTGCGTCCCTCATCGCGTGTCCGATCCGACTCTGCCCGATCTTCGTTGGCCAGCATCGCCCTGAGATCAGGCGCGGCCTCTTCGACATCCGCCGCCGACGTGTCAGCGATCGTGGAATCTGGCTCCGGCCCGTTGCCACCGCTACAGGCAGCGAGCGCGAAAGCAATGGTCAAAAACGTCGGGCCCGACAGTGTTCCTCTTGGAATCATCGTTATTCTCCCAGCAATTTACTCAACGGGACTGGTGAGCATACAACTGCGGTGGCGGCGCAACAAACTGTGGCACCCGGATTCTATGTCGGTGCCCGGTATTCCGGCCAAACCGGAATGTCGCCGGCATCGCAGGACCAGTCGGCTCGCGACGCCCAGAATATCCTCGCGGTCGGATCGATTTCGGGCGAATGATCGAGGGATCCTGCGGGGACGACCGCGAGACTCAGGTCGGGTGCGATACGCGGAAGCGGGCTTCCGCAATTCGAACAAAACACGGTCCGAAAGCGTTTGGCGTCCGGCACATTATATGTATTCAGGAGTTCTTCACCTTCAAGCCAACGAGCGGCATGGGGCACGAGAATGATATTGCTCGCGTGGCCGGTACCGGATGCCTTGCGGCATCGCCGACAATGACAATGATTGAAGGCTTTCGCATCTCCCGTGATTTCGTAGCGAACAGCGCCACACAGGCAACTTCCGGAGAACGATGATTGAGACATGGCGGCTTCCCCTCTTATCTGTCTTGAGGGGAATCTTAGCGCACCATTTGCTGCCTAGGGGCCGGCCTGTGCGATCAGCGCGTCCCAGGTAGTATTCGTCGTCTCGTCGATCACGCCGTCACCGTCGAAATCCGATTCCAGCCGGACATTGACGTCGTCAACTGCGATCAGGCGGACTGAGGAGTTGGTGCCCATGACCAGAAACTCGCCCGTGGAGGGATTTGCTTCTCCCGATCCCTCGAACATGACCGGTGTGCTGTAGTCGACCGTGCCTTCCAGGTCGGTGCTGTCCACGGTACCGTTCGAGACCAGCGTGTAGGGCGTCGGAACGACCAGGGTATCCACTGTCTCGGTCGTGTCGTAGTTGCTAATGGTATCCGAACTCGTTGGCCCATCGATCGTCAGTTGCGTGCCAGTGATCGATACGCTCCATTCAGGATCCAGCGTAGTGTCGACCGATACCGTCGCGTTACCGTTCGATATGCCCGACTCCGTACTGGTAACCACTTGAAAATTCGTCAGGACAACATCGAAAACCAGCCGGTACGGCGGGCCCAAAAGAATATCGCCCGTGATTGTGGTGAACAGATAGTCGAGTGTGCCGTTTACTGTCTCCCCAGGTACATCGACACAATCCGCAGCGAAGACGCTAAGTGTATCGCCGACCGCGAACGATATTGCCAGCGGATCGGCAAGATCTCCGGAAATCGTAATTGTTCCGGACACAAGGCAGGGCTGCTCTATCGGGCCGAATGGCACCTTCTGCATCGCATTCACCAACGTCGCCGAATAAAATTCGACGCCGGAGACCTTGTTCATGTTGCCGACGCTCGCGGTACCTAAACCGAGCACGCCTGCGACATCGCCGACACCGGCTGAATCAAGCGCCGCTCTCAGGGCAACAGTCATTGCTGCCGGCGCATTAGCGCTTGTGATTGTTAACGGCCCACCGCCTGCAGGCGGAGGCGTGGTCGTGTTGCCGGAAAAACTCGTTCCCGTATCGCAGGCGGAAACCATTATGTAAATAAAAAACAAGGCCGGATAACGCATTTTCATGGTGTGTCTCCGTCGTCGCTGTCGGGCGCAGGACTGTATCTATGGGATTCTGGGGTTCCGAATGCAATCTATGGTACGCCGCGTATCACGCCTTAATGTGTGACCCGGATCACGGATACTGCATCAACTCTGGCGATCTGCCTTATGTTCTATTCGGGGGAAGAGTAAAGAAACTACTGTGGCGGATTCTGTGAGGTGGTCACTATGCGCAGGGCGTTGTGTTCTGCAAACTGGTTCGCTTATGGACGCCAAGCAACACGCCAACGGTTCAGCTGAACGAATAAGTCTGTGGCGACCGGACTTCGTATACTCGGCACTGCTCTTCGTGGTTGCCGTAAGCATCCTGGCAATCGTTACGCAGCGCACGGGAGTCCTGACATCCACATACGGGCCGGGCACAGCGCTGTTCTTTCTCGGCTTTGGGCTGTTCACTATCGCGATGGGTTACCCGCACCCACATTTCGGGCATGTCTCATTCGATCGGGCCGCCCAGGTTGCCAGCATCCTGGTCCTCGGTCCTGTCGACGCCGCCTTGATTAACGGGCTCGCCTCGCTTGTCTATCCGTGGCATCGGCTTTGGCTGGGAGTTCCGATAGGCGCCGTGCTTACTGCATCTATGCATAACGCCGGGATGATGTCGATGGTCATACTCGGTTGCGGGTCCCTGTACACCTATCTTGGCGGACCTGTTCCACTGGACCACCTGAACGTCGCCGCCGCAGGTTTTCTGCTCCTGCTCATATTAAGCATGCAGCTCCTGAACGACCTCAGCATGCTTGTCATCATCTATTTGCGAAAGGGCGATCCGTCCAGGTTGCTCAATGTCTTTTCCACCGGTGTCGAGTTGGGGTCGGTGTTGATCGCGGTCGTCGTCGCTATCGTGTATATACGAATGGAGCCGGCGGTGGTCGCATTGGTATTGATCGTCGTCAGTCTGGCAATGTTCGTGCTGAAGAAGTATGCGCAGATGCGCAACAAACTCGAAGCGCTGGTCGAGGAGCGGACTATGGAGCTCCGGGAAAAATCGCTCGAGCTCGAACAACAGGCAACGCATGATGAATTAACTCGTCTGTATAATCGGCGTTACGCTGACGATTATCTGGAACGCCAGATCGAAAGCACGCGGCGGCACGATCGGGAATTCACGATAGCGCTTGCAGACATCGATCATTTCAAGCAAATCAACGACCGTTTCTCGCACGCAGTCGGTGACCAAGTCCTTCGCCACGTCGCCGAGATCCTCGTTAACCGGTGCCGCAAAACCGACGTTGTCGCCAGATACGGTGGCGAAGAATTCCTGCTTTGTTTCCCGGATACCGGGTTGGATTTCGCGGAGCAGGTTTGCGGCGATATCCGAACAGCCGTCGAGAACGCCGACTGGTCGGAGATCTCCGATAAAGTTGGTACACATGTCTATATCACGATCAGTTTCGGTGTCGCTCAGCTCGGCAAGGACATGCGTCGAACAACGGTTTTGAGTGCCGCAGACATGCGTCTTTATCAGGCGAAGAGAAAAGGCAGAAACCTGGTCGTAGTCTAGAACCTATCCCAGCATTTCGCGTGACGACTTCGCGGCGATGGTAATTATGAAATAGCTTCCAGCTGAAAGAGGTCGCTCAGGAGCTGTTCAAATTTCGATTGGTGAAGAATGCGAACGGCCGTCTCGACTCTGAATATAGTCGCTGGATTCGTGACCTAAAACATCTCGCTTGGGCCGGGCTTGTCATCCTCTGCCAGCTCCCTGCTGGCGATATGATCGCCCGTAATCATCTTGCTGTAGCTCATGCCCGGGCCAACCATTGGGTACACGCCCGCGTCCGGATCGATGATGACTTCGAGGAACGCTGGTCCGGGAAAGCCAACGAAATCACGGATGACCTGCGGCAGGTCTTCCTTGCGATCCAGCTTGGCCGCATATTCGAATCCGTCGGCCTCCGCAGCCTTGACGAAGTCCTTGCGGCGCAGAGATTTGTCGCTGCCCGACATGCGGCCTTTGTAATAGAGTTTCTGCCACTGCCTGACCATGCCGTCGCCGTAGTTGTTGAGGACGATAACTTTGATCGGGAGTTCGTATGTGGTAGCGGTTTCGAGCTCGCCGAGATTCATGCGCATGCTGCCGTCACCGTCGATGTCGATGACCAGGCGATCCGGCTGTGCGAACTGGGCGCCGATCGCGGCAGGCAATCCGAAGCCCATCGTCCCCATGCTTCCGGACGTCAGCCAGAGCCGAGGCTCACGAAAATCGAAATATTGAGCGGCCCACATCTGATGCTGGCCGACGCCGGTCGAAATTATCGCCTCGCCGCCGGCCAGCCGATTAATTTCCTCGATCACGGCTTGAGGCTGTATGAGATCGTTGTCGCGATCGTAATTGAAGCAGTGCTTCTCCTTCAGCCCGGCAATCTCCTTGTGCCAGGCGTCGTATTCTTTCTCGAAGCCGATGCGCTTGCCGTAGGCGAGCAGGTCGTCGAGGTCACGCTTGAGAACGCCGACGTGGTGCCAGTTGACACTCTTGACTTTGCCGATCTCGGATACGTCAACATCGAAGTGCGCAATATTCTTCGCGTTGGGCGCGAATCTGGCTGGATCGCCGGCGACGCGGTCGTCGAATCGGGCACCGATCGCAATCAGCAGGTCGCAGTCCTCGACTGCGTAGTTGGCAAACGCCGTACCGTGCATGCCCAACATATGCAGCGACAGCGGATGCTTCGTGTCGCTGGCGCCTAATGCCATCAGCGTCGTTGCCACCGGGATTCCGTGTGCACTCGCAAAATGACGCATTGCCTTGGTTGCATTGCCGTTGATGACGCCGCCACCGGCATAGATCAATGGCCGTTCCGACTCGGCAAGCATCGTGTAAAGACGCTCACAGGCCTCATCAGTCAGTCGGTTCTCGACTACGGCCTGCAGTCGGTGGCGATAGCCTGTCAACGGCAACGCGCCACCACCGGTAAATTCACCCTCCCAGTTCTGAACATCCTTTGGTATGTCGATGACGACCGGTCCGGGCCGACCCGTACGCGCTAGCTCGAATGCGGTTCGCATCGTTGCTTCCAGGCGTTTCGGATCGGTCACGAGAAACACATGTTTGGCTACGGCGCCCATAATTGCTGCGACGGGCGCTTCCTGAAAGGCGTCGGTACCAATCGCATTCGATGGCACCTGGCCACAGATGACGACGATCGGAACGGAGTCCGCCATGCAGTCACGAACCGGTGTGACAGTATTGGTCGCACCCGGACCCGAAGTGACCATGACTACGCCTACCTTGCCGCTGGCGCGTGCATACCCGGCCGCCATGAAACCGGCGCCCTGCTCATTGGCCGGTACGATCAGTGGAATCGGCGATTTTCCGTCGGGCTTGCGATGCCGGTCGTTGTATCGAAATACGGCATCGTAGGTGGGGAGTATCGCACCACCGCTATACCCGAATATGGTATCCACGTTCTCGTCGGCGAGGACCTGGAGCACCATATCGGCACCACTCATCAGGGTCCCGGCGAGCGGATGCCGACTTCTGCAGCCTAGGGGCGCTTCTTTGTTCATCTTCTCGTCAATGTCTCATAAGTGCCGGATTTTGGGCGAGTGTTTACTAATTTTTATTGCATTGCAATACTCGCGATGCTGTGCCACCTTGCGGCGGAACACAGGTCAAACTAGTTTCAAGCGAATTTATTTCTTGCCGGGGAAGAAGAGCCGATGCGACATGTAATTTCTGTGCTGCTGCAGAACGAGGTCGGGGCCCTGACCCGGATGACCGGGCTATTCTCGACACGTGGCTACAACATTGAATCGCTGAACGTGGCACCAACGGACGATTCGACGGTATCGCGCGTCACGCTTGTGATCAGCGGCCCCGACTCGGCTATCGCGCAACTCAATACGCAGCTCGCGAAGCTTGTTGACGTAGTCAATATTCACGACATGACCCTTGGCGCTCACTTCGAGCGGGAACTGGCGATCGTCAAGCTCAAACTCGCGACAGGTGGATATGCGAAGGCGCTGACGCTGGCGAAAAAACATGCTGCTGAGATCCTTGATGATGCGCAGAACAGTTGCGTCATCCAGCTAACGGGCAAGCTTGCCGAAATCGACAAGTTCGTCGAGGAAGCAGGTCAGATCGGTGAGATCGCAGCGGTCGCGCGAAGCGGTAGTGTGGCTGTTTCCAAGGGTGAGGTAACGCTGTCATCATACGCAACACACCACCGTCTCTCCGGATAGGTCCGAGCAGGTGTCCGGTATCGAGCTAAGAAACTTGCAGCGCCTGGTCATCAAAATCGGCTCTTCGCTGCTGGTGAATCAGGAGGGCCGGCTCGATCGCGACTGGCTCTCCGGCCTGGCCGAGGATATCGCTGAGTTGCATGAAGCGAAGCAACAGCTGTTGATAGTTTCTTCGGGTGCGATCGCGATCGGTAGCACTGTGTTGGGCATCAATCCGCGACGCTCACGCCTGGAGGAATTGCAGGCGGCTGCTGCGGCCGGGCAGGTACAGCTGGTTCACGCGTACCAGGAAGCACTGGGCGCACACGACATTGCGGCCGCTCAGGTATTGTTGACGCTCGGCGATACGGAGAATCGGCGCCGATTCCTGAATGCACAAGGTACGCTGAACCGATTGCTCGGGCATCGAGTCGTGCCGGTTATCAATGAAAACGACACAGTCGCGACCGAGGAAATTCGCTACGGTGACAACGACCGCCTCGCTGCACGTGTGGCGCAGATGGTTATGGCAGACGGGCTTATTCTCCTGTCCGATGTGGATGGTTTTTACACAGCGGATCCGGGCAAGAATTCCGGTGCCGAACACATTCCGTCCGTTGAAAGAATCAGCGATGAGATGTTCATGATGGCCGGTGAGTCACAGTCAGACATCGGCAGCGGCGGCATGGCGACCAAACTGCAAGCGGCCCGTATAGCAACCCATGCCGGTTGTGCGACCATCGTGGCAAGCGGTGCCGTCGAACGGCCACTAAATGCGTTGGCAGGCGGCGGCAAATGCACGGTATTCAACGCGGAGGGAACGCCGGCCGCTGCCCGAAAACAGTGGCTCGCCGGCATTCTGGAAGTTCGCGGAGAATTGAGGGTGGACCCAGGTGCGGCGACGGCACTCGCGAACGGCAACAGCTTGCTGCCGGTCGGACTTGTCGAGGTCGTCGGCAATTTTCGTCGTGGCGACGCTGTGACACTGGTCGGCGCGAATGGCGAGGAGCTCGGCAGGGGGCTTGCGGCGTATGCCAGCGAAGAAGCTATAGAAATCATCGGTTGCCGCTCCGAGCAAATTGAGCCGAAACTGGGATACCGCGGCCGGACGGTCATGGTACATCGCGACGATCTCGTTCTCTTTGGGAGCGATGTGTAGATGAGTCAGCAGTCCGGAACACTGAAGGCTGAAATGCCGAACCTCGCTGAGATGATGGACGAGCTCGGCCGCAACGCTCGGGCAGCCGCATCGGAACTGGCGCTATGTTCGGGAGCGCAGCGCGACCGGGCGCTCGCCGCTGCAGCGAGTTGCATGCGCGACAGCAAGGAACCGATTCTCGCTGCCAACCAGGCCGACATGAGTGCTGCAGACGAGCGCGGCTTGAGCAGCGCAATGCTCGACCGGCTTGCCTTAAGTCCTGCACGCCTCGAAGCAATGGCCGCAGGACTCGAAGCCGTCATCGAATTGCCTGACCCGGTGGGCCGGGTCCTCGCTGAGTGGGAGAGGCCGAACGGCCTGGTGATACAGCGAATCACGGTGCCGCTGGGCGTGATCGGTATCATTTACGAGAGCCGGCCGAACGTGACCGCGGATGCAGCCGGCCTTTGCACGAAATCGGGCAATGCAGTCATTTTACGAGGCGGGTCGGAGAGCTTTCATTCGAGTCAGGCGATTTTTCAGTCTCTTTCCGCTGGCCTTGAATCGGCGGGCATTCACCCGGCAGCCATTCAGATGGTGCCGACAACGGATCGGGCCGCCGTCGGCTACCTCCTTTCGTCGATGGGAAACACGATCGATGTCGTTGTACCGCGTGGTGGCAGGAGCCTTGTCGAGCGTGTACAGAGAGAGGCGCGGGTGCCCATCATTGGTCACCTGGAGGGGATCTGCCATGTCTATCTTCATGCGTCGGCGAACGTGGCAATGGCAAGGGACATCGTGGTGAACGCCAAAATGCGCCGCACCGGCATCTGCGGTGCGGCAGAGACCGTGCTCGTGGATCGGGACGCTGCTGCTGCGCTCATTCCCACCGTGGTGGAGGCGCTGATCGAGGCGGGCTGCGAAGTCCGCGGCGACGAGACCGTGCGGGAACTGGCGTCGGCAACACAACCCGCCGCTGAAGAGGACTGGCATACCGAGTACCTCGACGCCGTTATCTCGGTCAGGGTGGTCGATGATGTGTCGCAGGCGATCGAGCACATCCGTCAATACGGGTCCGGCCACACCGAAAGCATAGTCGCCGAAGACAAAGCGGCGGCAAACCGGTTCCTGAGTGATGTCGACAGCGCAATTGTCTTACACAATGCATCAACTCAATTTGCGGACGGAGGAGAATTCGGTATGGGCGCGGAAATCGGAATTGCGACCGGACGAATTCATGCCCGCGGGCCTGTCGGTGCCGAGCAGTTGACGAGCTACAAATATGTGGTCCGCGGGAACGGACAAGTAAGACCCTGATGTCCGATACCGTGCCGCAATACGATTTGCTGATCGTAGGCGGTGGCATCAATGGCGCGGGCATTGCCCGCGATGCGGCGCTTCGGGGCCTGCGCGTAATGCTCCTCGAGAAAGGCGACTTCGGCGGCGGGACGACGAGTTTCTCGAGCCGCCTCATTCACGGCGGCCTGCGATACCTGGAGTATGCCGAAATCGGCCTCGTCTATGAATCGCTGCATGAGCGTGGCTGTTTGCGAAAAATCGCATGCCATCTCGTTAAACGCATTCGAATAAATATTCCCGTTTATGAGAGCAGCAGGCGGGGGCCATTGCTGATTCGGCTCGGCATGATCGCCTACGACCTGTTATCCATCAGGAAGAATTTACCGAGGCATCATATGTTGAGTCGCGAGGAATTGCTGGCTGAAGCACCCGGATTGACCGCAGAGGGACTGCGTGCCGGTGCGCAATACTACGACGCACAGGTGACGTTTGCAGAAAGGCTGGTGCTGGAAAACATCATTGCCGCGGAAGAGGCCGGCGCCGTTGTAAAAAACTACTCCGAGGTCGATGTCATTGGCTCACATGACGGCACGGCGATCAACGTTGCATATGTCGAGGGGGAATCCGGTGAGAAATGCCGGGCTAAAGGGCGGCTCGTGATCAATGCCTCCGGTCCCTGGGTTGACCGCGTGTTGCAGACAAGCGGCGCGAAAATACGGAGACTGATGGGTGGTACCAAGGGAAGCCACATTATCGTCGGCAAATTCAATGGCGCACCACGCGATGCATTCTATGTGGAGGCGGCAGTTGATGGCCGGCCTTTTTTTATCATCCCTTGGAACGGGCAATACCTGATCGGCACGACTGACATTCGTTTCGGGCGCAATCCAGACAATGCCCGTGCCAGTAACAAGGAAATTCAGTACTTACTGGACGAGACAAACCGAGTATTCCCCGAGGCAGGGCTGACTGTTGACGACATACACTTTGTCTACGCAGGCGTTCGCCCGCTGCCACGACGAAGAATAGGACCGGAGTCGGCTATTACCCGCCGACACATCATCAAGCGTCATCGACGAGCTTTGCGCGGAGTCATTTCGATCATCGGCGGCAAATTGACGACCTACAGGAATCTTGCGGAACAGGTTGTTGACCGTGTTGGCAGGTATCTTGATGCGGAGCTGCCAGATTGCAGTACTGCGACCAGGAAATTACCGGGAGCAACCGGGATCGAGGAAGCCCGCGAGCAGCTCGAGCACTTCGCCGGACTTTCCGACCGCGGGCGCGAACGACTACTGGGTATTTATGGTGGACGCGCTGCATCGATCCTGGAACTCGCAGGCTCCGATCCTGCGCTGTCGGATGCGATCGATTCGGCGAAAAGCGTCCTTGCTGCCGAGGTCGTGTTCGCCATTCGTAAGGAGTTTGCGATACATTTGACGGACCTGATGCACAGGCGACTGATGCTCGGCCTGTCTGCTGACCAGGGCGCGGAGATGGTCGAAACCGTGGCGGCGCTCGCGGCTAACGAGCTTGGCTGGAATGAAGAGGAGCTTCAAAACGAGCTCAATGCTCTTCGCAGATACGATGCCCGCCTGAATTTGAACGAGTGAATCGCCTAACCGGACGCGGGGTAGAGCGCGTGGCCCCTGTGCTCGGTCCATTGCTTGGCCTTGTAGGGAAGCACCTCCAGAATTTCTCCTGATTCATGCCGGACTTTCAGCCTGGCCCAAAACTTTGCAGTCAGAAGATCTGCATGATGCTCGAGGAACGCCTCCCTGATATCTTCCTTGAAGCTCAGGAATTGAATGAATTGTTCCGGAAATACGTCATGCGGCCCGATATAAAACCAGGCGCTGGCTCGCATCTCGTCCATATCGTCCCGAGCTTCCGGAATCCTGCGGAAATTGCAGTCAGTAACAAAACAAAGCTCATCGTAATCATAGAAAATCACGCGCCCATGCCGTGACACGCCGAAATTCTTGAGTAACAGGTCGCCGGGAAAGACGTTGCTTAGTGCCAGATCCCTGATTGCCTGACCGTAATCGATTGCGGCCTGCATGGCGATTTCCGGTTCCGCCTCCCTGAGAAATAGATTCAGCGGCGTCAGCCGTCGTTCTATGTACAGGTGCTCGATTACGACGAAATCGCCTTCGATGCGGCAGCTCTCGGAACACTCAGACAGCAACTCGTCAAGCAATTTGCCCGTGAATCGGGTCCGATCCAGGCGCAAGCGACGAAATTCCTGCGCGTCGACTAAACGGCCGGCACGGTCATGCCGAAATACGAGCTGATATTTTTCAATAACGTCTTTTCGCCCGATCGTTTTCGGATACGCGAAACGATCGCGAATGACCTTGAACACGATGTCGTAAGAAGGCAGCGTAAATACCTCCATCACCATGCCTTTGTCGCCCCTTGCGTGTATAAACTGATCACTGGAGTTCGCCAGATGCTGAAAAAGCGAGCGATATCGTTCGGTCTTGCCCTGTTTCGCACGACCCAGCACGGTATAGATCTCCGCGATCGGTTTCCTGGGCATCATGGATTTCAGGAACGCCACCGTTGTGCCGACTGTCTTCAGATCTGCATGAAAGTAGGAACGCGTGAATCCAAAAAGCATGCTGACATCGTCCTCCGAAAGAATGACAGCGTCGGCGACGATACCCTCATCCGTATTCTTTAATGCGATGACCAGTGGAGAGTTCCAGTTGTCTCCATCAATGCGTCCAACGATGTAGGCGCGGGTTGCCCGATAAAAAACAGGGTTCAGAATTTCAATTTGCCGGACGCTTTCTCGCCTGTTCCTCGCCTCGCAGTACGCGTCAACTTCGGCGCTGATAAATCGAATGATTCCGTCGAAGTTCTTGTAGGGCGTAGAGAAAGCGTAATCCGACAGTATCTCGTCGAAGACATACCGGGTTACGCCACGATTTCGATATATGTTCGAATCTGCCATGCCGAGCATGTGTTCGCCTGGTTTCACATCAAGGGCGACAAATTCGACCAGAGGATCAACGCCGATCGTGGAGAAGACTCGCCGCGTCACGGAACTGTAATAAGTCTTGAAAAATTCCGTGTCAGCGTGACCCGAAATCTGGTGCGAGTACTGTTCCTTGATTTGCGCCCACTGTGATTTGTCGAGTACGGCGTCCGCCATCAAAACCTTGACGGCAGAAACGGTTCGCCCAACGGATTTTTCATAGAGTTCGATGCGTTCGACTGCATCTCTTTGAATCTTGGACCAATCGCGCAATTCGAATCGTCTCTTCGAGCGACGCGTGATCTTCCGAAAGTCGCTGTTGTAATCGATAAATGCGTCGACAACAAACGCCGCAACTTTAGCGGAATGAACCTTCGAAGAGCCTCTCGGGGTCATTGCGGCCAGACGCTGTCGCGTCACATATTGGCAATCATCGCGGTCGCGAACTCGCTGCATTTGACTTTGGTTGCACCCTTCATCAAACGCGCAAAGTCATATGTCACAGTTTTCTGCCCGATCGTCTTGCCCATCGATTCGATGACGACGTCAGCTGCTTCGACCCAGCCCATGTATCGGAGCATCATTTCGCCAGAAAGCGTCAGTGATCCGGGATTGACGACATCGAGGTTCGCATATTTCGGTGCCGTGCCATGCGTTGCTTCGAATACGGCATGGCCTGTCATATAGTTGATGTTGCCACCCGGGGCGATACCGATGCCGCCGACCTGGGCGGCGAGAGCGTCCGACAGGTAGTCGCCGTTCAGGTTCATTGTGGCGATTACATCAAATTCCTTCGGGCGAGTCAGGACCTGCTGCAACGTGATATCCGCAATCGCATCCTTGACCAGAATCTTGCCCGCGCCCAGCGCCGCTTCCTGCTCGGCATTTGCCGCGTCCGTGCCATCGGACGCGCGCGTCCGTTCCCATTGGTCCCAGGTGTAGGTTTGATCGGCGTACTCTCGTTCCACAAGTTCGTATCCCCAGTTTCGGAAGGCGCCTTCGGTGAACTTCATGATATTGCCCTTGTGAACAAATGTCAGGCTCTTGCGGCCGTTGGAGATCGCATAGTCGATTGCAGCGCGCACGAGTCGCTCGGTACCATCCTGGGATACGGGTTTCAAACCGATGCCGGAGCTGTCGGGAAAGCGAATCTTGTCGAATTCGTTCGGAAAATTCTCTTTGAAGACCTCAAGAAACTTCTTGTTGGCATCACTACCGCGTTCGAACTCGATACCGGCGTAGATGTCTTCTGTATTTTCCCGGAAGATCACCATATTGACGCTGCCCGGGTCCCTGACCGGCGACGGGACTCCCTCGAACCAGCGCACGGGTCGCAGACAGACGTACAGATCAAGCAGTTGACGCAATGCGACATTCAGGGAGCGTATGCCGCCGCCGATGGGAGTAGTTAACGGCCCCTTGATCGCGACAAGATATTCCCGGCAGGCATCGACAGTCTGATCCGGCAACCAGCTGTTATACAAATCATTGGACTTCTGCCCCGCGAAAATCTCCATCCAGTGAATTTTTCTTTTGCCGCCGTAGGCTTTCTCGACCGCCGCGTCGAGAACTCTCACTGTCGCCCGCCAAATGTCCGGCCCGGTACCGTCCCCTTCGATATAGGGGACGATCGGCCTGTCCGGCACCTGAAGCTTGTTGTTTTCGATCGTTATTTTGGCACCGCCCTCGGGCGGTGTCGGTGTTGCGTCAGCCATTGTCGCACCATTCTTTGTATAGGTTTTGGCTCAAGGATCGGCCATTATAGTCGGTCAGGAATTGATTCGCCCGAATGATAAAGAGCCGGTTATGAAACAAAAATTTCCAGTGCCTGGTAACTCGATCAGCGTTGCGATCATTGCAGCGTTCATGCTTGGTGCAGTAACGGTGCCCGCCGCCCCACCGGATGCGGGGGAAGGTCGCCTGAGAGTCGGCCTCGTACTCGGCGGCGGAGGCGCCCGTGGTGCCGCGCATATCGGCGTACTGCGAGAACTCGAAAGGTTGCGCGTGCCCATCGACGCTATTGCCGGAACTAGCATGGGAGCGATCGTCGGTGGTCTTTACGCTTCCGGAAAGACACCGGCGGAACTGGAAGAACTGATCGCTTCACTCGACTGGAAGGATTCGTTTCAGGACGCCACCAGACGTGAGCATATGCTGTTCCGCCGAAAGCAGGACGACGAGGCTTTCCCGATGCGATTCGAAATGGGTCTCCGCGATGGCAAGGTGCTGTTGCCCGAAGGTCTCATTTCCGGTCAGAAGCTATCGTGGATATTGACGGAGCAGACCTTGCACGTATCCGGTGTCACTGATTTCAACCAATTGCCCACACCGTTTCGCGCAGTGGCCTCGGATATCGAAACAGGTGATGCGCACATAATGTCGCAAGGGGACCTCGTACTCGCAATGCGGGCAAGCATGTCGGCACCGGGCATCTTTTTGCCAGTGCATGCCGACGGGCGCAAGCTCGTCGATGGCGGTCTGACCGGAAACGTTCCCGTCGACGCGATACGCGACATGGGCGTCGATGTCATTATCGCGGTTGACGTCGAATTTCCACTGTACGAACCGGATCAACTTGTATCGGCGCTCTCCATTACGGGGCAGATGTTGACGATTCTGATTCGAAAGGAAACGCTGCGGCAGCTCGAACGTCTAACTGACTCCGACATCCTGATACGCCCCGATCTTGGAGATTTCGGGTCTACCGAATTTCAGAATATTACCGAGACAGTGGAGCCGGGTGCAGAAGCAACTATTGCGCAGAGAGAGCGACTCAGCGAATTGTCGATGGACGATGAGTCCTATGCCGTCTACATGGCCGCTCGTACCCGCACCCATCCACAACCGGAACGCATTTCATTCATACGGATTCAGGACCACGGGCCGCTTTCGGAGGAGTTTCTTGTGTCGCATCTTCAGGTGCAGCCGGGAGACGCGATCGATCCGCAGCGACTCGCCGATGATGCAGGCCGCCTGTACGGCCTCGGCCTGTACGAAAAGGTTGGCTACCGACTTGTCACGGAAGGTGGCGAGACGGGAATCGAATTCGAAACCGTGCCCAAGAGCTGGGGCCCCGACATACTGAATTTCGGCATGTCGTTCGAAGACAATTTCGAAGGATCGACCGCTTTCAATGTGTCGGCGAGGCTCACAAAGTCCGGTTTGAATTCTTATGGTGCGGAATGGCGCACCGATGCCCAACTCGGTACCGATCCATTCCTGTTCACGGAGTTCTACCAGCCTGTCAGCGTCGATTCGCGGTTTTTCGTCGCACCCCGAGCCACCCTGGAACAGACCAATCTAAATGCGTTTGCGGGCACCGACACCGTTGCGAGATACCGGGTCAGTGAGGCAGAAATAGGGCTGGACTTCGGGCGCGACCTTGGCCGCTGGGGGGAGTTTCGTTTCGGCGTGCAACGGGGCGTCGGCGAAGCCAGAGTGAAAGTCGGGGACCCATCGCTGTCCAATTTCGATTTCGATTCCGGCGGGTTGTTTGCCCGATTCCGGGTCGATACGCTCGATGATGCGCAGATTCCCTTGCACGGTACGCGGGTCGACCTGATCTGGAACGGCTCGCGGCCGGATTTCGGGGCTGACGAAAATTTCGATACGATTGAGACCGAGTTGACGACCGTACACACCTGGGGCCGGAATACGTTTTCGTTCGGCCTTAACTATGCGACGGCACTCGATACAGTTGCTTCGATCCAGGAATTCTTTCCGCTGGGCGGCTTTTTGAGACTGTCGGGCCTCGAGCGCGGAGCCATCAGCGGCCCGCACGCGGGCGTCACGCGGCTCGTCTACTATCGACGATCCGGCGATACCGGCGGCTTGCTGGAGATGCCCTTGTATTTCGGAGCGTCGATCGAGGCCGGTAACGCGTGGCAAACTCGCTCCGAAATTAGTTTCGACTCGATGATCATCCATGGCAGCCTGTTCGCAAGTCTCGATACATACATCGGACCACTGTTCATTGGAGCAGGATTCGGCGAGGGAGGGGAAACCAGTCTGTACCTGTTTCTCGGCAAGCCACCAAGATAAAAGGGATACGTCCCTTTTTATCTAACAATCTTTTCGAGCACCTGCGTCGGACTATCCGTGCCCCGGTAGTAGCCGTGGCGTTCCGCCATCTGCTCGTACGCAGCATCTCGCCGGGATTCGCTGGCATACCAATGCAGCATTTCCCATCTTTCGCCGAGCAGTCTTTGAAACGTATCTCCCGGCGGCAAAGTTACCCGTATGCCGAATCGCTTTTCAGCGCCAGCGGCGTCTGGATCTACAATATTATGTTTGTGGCAGTAGTCCATCAATATTTCTCATCTAAAGGCCGTGTCTGTCGTTGGCACCTTCCCGATCTGTCCAGCCCAGTATTTTTCGTGTTACGAAAAGATACACTGGTTTGCCGACCAACATCCAGGTTCTCGAAACCAGGCTGGGACTGGCGAGAATTGCGAGCTCACGGCGAGTGAGTCGTTCCGGGCAGTAGGTCCGCTTGTGCTTAAGCAAGTGACGCAGGTCCTCTCGCGCCAGCATGCGAAACAACCGACCGCGTTTCGGGCAGTACCAGGCCATCTGAAAGTCCACGATACCGGGCCCGCCGTCTTCACGGACCAG
>Ga0255049_10000917_pt1 | contig 17072 bp, 14 predicted proteins | sample JV7_2_3_MG_FD_183615 | JGI IMG/M metagenome (GOLD analysis project Ga0255049, IMG submission 183615) | Seawater microbial communities from Jervis Inlet, British Columbia, Canada - JV7_2_3 | ecosystem: Environmental > Aquatic > Marine > Inlet | place: Canada: British Columbia | collected 2016-10-06
GACGCCGGTGTGGCGGCCAAGAACGTTGGCATCGCCATCGATGCATCGTCGCTGGAGCCACAGGCGGCGTGGCGGTTGCGCTCCAGCTTTCTCGGAGACGGCCCTCTTTACTTGCTGCCGGGGCACGCAATGATGCGCCCGGATCAGACTGCCGGCGAGCGTAGTCGCCACGAGCGCTTCTGGCTGCAATTGTGGCACCTGCGCTCCACTGGCATGTTGCGGCCTGCATATGCGCCACTGGTCGCTTGCCGCTGCCCGTTGTTAGGCGCGGAAATGGCTCTCGGCGTGATTCCCATTACAGATATTCAGGCACCGGCGGCATCCGCGTGGGTATCCATGAAGCTGCACATGGCGCATTTCGCGGATCAATCGGGCTCGATACACGACGGCATGCTTGAAGAGGCACTAGGCCGTGCCGTGGAGATCGGCGATGAACTGCACGCGCTGGCCAACTGGCCGACTGCACAGATGCGACATGATGCCTGGCTCAATCGCCGGCTGGCGATAGTCATCACCGGATTTGGCGATTTGCTGCAAATGCGTGGCCTGGACCCGGGTGAATTCGTGTCCCTTCAGAGCATGTGCGGCACGCTTCGGCGCGTGCGCGATGTCCTGCAGCGGCATTCCGGACGCATCGCCCGGCAAGCCGGCCATCTGCCGGCGCTTGAGCAGGCTGATCCCAGTCGTATGCTGCCGGGTGGCAAGATTCGCTGCGGTTGGCGCAAGCGATGGCAGGCTGCCGTTGAGCGGGCCGCAATCCGGCACCGCAACCTGCTTGTACTGTCGCCGTGGTCAGTATTCCCGGCAGAAGCCAGGCCCGACTATCGCTACGCAAACCTGTTGCCACTGCTCGGTTTCGCCGATGCCTGTGCGTTTCCTAAGCCGCCGGCGCTCGCGCACTGGAACGTCAATCAATTCAAAAGCTTTCATCAGCGCGCATGGGCCGTACTACAACAAAGAGATACATCGCAACAGATTGCAGAGTGGCCATGAACTGAGATACGGTCGAATGATGACACCCGATGCTCATGGCGTAGCGGTACTGATCCTGACGGTCCTCGCGTTATTCCTGTTTACGCGTGACCGGATTCCGCTTGAATCATCGTCCCTCGCCATTCTGATCGCGCTCGTGGTCGGCTTCGAGCTTTTTCCGTATGTGCGCGATGGGGAGCATCTCGGCCCGGCTGATTTCTTCGCGGGATTCGGCAACGAGGCGCTCGTCGCAATCTGTGCGTTGATGATGGTTGGCAAGGCCCTCGAAACAACGGGCGCTCTGCAGCCATTGGCAAACGTCGTCGGCCGCGCATGGTCCACGCGCCCCGTGCTGGCGTTACTTGTCACGCTGGTTGCCGGCGCTGTACTCAGTGCATTCATGAACAACACGCCTATCGTTGTGCTGCTGATGCCGATCCTCGTTGGCGCGTCATTGCGATCGAAGTTTCCCGTATCGGGCGTGATGCTGCCGATGGGCCTGGCGACCATAATCGGCGGCATGTCTACGTCCATCGGGACATCCACCAACCTGCTGGTTGTGGGGGTTGCGCAAGATCTCGGCCTGCACCAGTTCACGATGTTTGAATGGGTATTGCCCGTTGCGATTGTCGGTGGCGTGGCCCTGCTGTTTCTGTGGCTTGTCGCACCACGACTGCTGCCGGACCGCGCGCCACCAATGGATGACACGACGCCGCGCGTATTCAGCGCGCAACTGCATGTGAAGGAGGGCGGCTTCGCCGATGGCAAGGCACTTTCAGAGCTGCTCGCAAAAGCTGGCGGACACATGCGTATCGACAAGATACAGCGCAGCGAGTCGCTGGTTCTTGCAAAACTGCCGTCGGTCATACTGCAGCCCGGCGACCGGCTCTTCGTCAAGGACTCACCCGAAAACCTCAAACACTACGAGCAGTTGCTCGGCGCAACGCTCTTCAATATCTCGGATATTGAACATCCGGTCGATGAGCAGACGCCACTCAAGGCCGAAGGCCAGCAACTGGCTGAGGTCGTTGTTACTCGAGGTTCGCCGCTTCACTTGCGCAGCCTGGCCGCCGCACGCTTCAGTAGCAGTTACGGGTTGATGCCGTTGGCGCTACACCGCGCCCGTGCACCGAGTTCGCAAGTAACCGGCGACCTCAACATGATTCGCCTGCGCGCCGGTGATGTACTGCTCGTTCAAGGATCCGGTGAGGCTATTTCCAGGCTCAAGGACAGCGGCTCGATGCTGGTGCTGGATGGCACGACGGATTTGCCGCATACACATAATGCGAAACGCGCATTGGCCATTATGGGGTTCGTGGTTCTTGCGGCTGCACTGGGAATCATGCCGATTGCGGTGAGCGCGATTGTCGGTCTCGGCCTGATGATTGCGACCGGCTGCCTGGGCTGGCGCGATGCGGCGACGGCATTGTCGGTCCCGGTCATAATGATCATCGTCACGGCCCTGGCGCTCGGCAAAGCGTTGATGGACACTGGCATGGCTGACTTCCTCGCCCTGAGTTTCGTTGCTGCAGCGTCCGGGCTGCCGACGGCCATGATCCTGAGCGCATTCCTGCTGCTGATGACATTGATGACCAATATCGTGTCGAATAACGCCGCCGCCGTCATCGGCACGCCAATCGCGGTCAGCATTGCGCATCAACTGGGGGTCAGTCCCGAACCATTCATCCTGGCCGTCCTGTTTGGTGCGAACATGAGTTTTGCCACACCGTACGGTTATCAGACAAACCTGCTTATCCTGAGTGCCGGCGGATACAAGTTCTCCGACTTCCTTAGGGTGGGTATCCCGCTCACCATAATCATGTGGGTCGGTTTCTCACTGATATTGCCAATGCTCTATGAGCTTTAGCGGCCCTCCCGATCATGGGTGGTAGCCTGGTGGAGCGCCTCTAGAGGCGCGAATGAGGTGAATCTGAATCGTGGCACGATGTCGCTTGGTCCAGGTCGCGCTCCAAGGAGCGCTCCAACAAGGGTTACACGAGTAACATTTGACCTGAGTATAGACGGCGGTAATACTCACCCCATGACTGCTCAACGCATCAACAACTGGTGGTGGCTGCCCCACAGGGAGAGGGCGGCCGGCTAACCAATCGCTGAGCACAATAAGCAAAGGCCCATCTCCGCATTCGTGGTGATGGGTTTTTTTTGTAGGGCTCCCTGGGAGCGACAGGACACACAATGGAAGCACCATTCGACATAGCTGCAGATCTCGATACGCCGGTGTCGGCGTACCTGAAACTGCGCGATCTGCAGCCCAGATTTCTGCTGGAGAGTGTGGAGGGAGGTGAGCGGCTCGCGCGCTATTCGTTTCTCGGTTTCGGCGACGCACTTGAAGTGCGCATGGACAACGATGGGCTGCACGTTAACGGTCGTAGCGAACCGCGGCCAGCAAACCAGCAGCAGTATCTCGATGCGCTGCGCGCCGTGCTCGCGGCTGCACCACGACCGGGACCCGAGGTTGAAGGATTGCCATTCGCCGGCGGGCTTGTCGGTGTGTCCGGTTATGACGTCGTACGCCTGTTCGAGCGGTTGCCAATAGACACTGCGCCGCAGAGCAATGTGCCGGATGCGGCGTTCGTTGCTCCTGGATCACTACTCGTTTTTGACCATCTCACGCGCCGCGTTGCGCTGCTGCATGACGGTCCGGAGGCGGAGCGACAGCAGCTACGCAAAGACGTCATCAATCGTCTGCGTGGGCCGATACCGAATGGTGTTGGATCCGTTGAGGTTTCCACGGCAGAGGCGAGCTTCAGTGAGGAGGAGTTCTGCGAGCGCGTTGCAGCCTGCAAGGAGTACATCGCAGCCGGTGACATTTACCAGATCGTGATTTCGGTATTGTTCCGCGGTCGTTCGAATGTGTCGCCGTTCGAGGTATACCGTGCGCTGCGATTGCTGAACCCCTCACCGTACATGTTCTTTTTCGAATTTGGAGACCTCAAGGTCGTAGGCTCATCGCCTGAGGCGCTCGTCAAACTGAATGGAACAAGGGCATCGCTCAGACCAATAGCGGGGACGCTGCCACGCGGCGAGTCGACCGAAGAGGACCGCGCAAACGAGCAGGCGTTGCTCGCGGATCCGAAAGAGGCCGCAGAGCACGTCATGCTTGTGGATCTCGCCCGCAATGACCTCGGCCGTGTTGCAAGCGCCGGTTCCGTGCACGTCGATCCGTACCGCGCCATCGAGCGCTACAGCCACGTCATGCACATCGTCAGCGGCGTACAGGGCGAACTCGCGGAACAATACGATCAGTTCGACCTCTTTGCTGCCAGCTTCCCGGCAGGCACCCTGGTTGGTGCGCCCAAAGTACGTGCAATGGAGATTATCGAGGAAATGGAGAACACGGGACGTGGTCTGTATGCCGGTACTGCAGGTTACTTCGGGCTCTCCGGTGACATGGACCAGGCAATAACCATTCGCACACTGGTATTTTCCGGCAATGAATACAGTTTCCAGGCGGGAGCGGGGATCGTGGCGGATTCGGTGCCAGCCAACGAGTATCGCGAAGTCCTCGCCAAGAGCGCGATTCTGCGGCGCGCCCTGGAAATCGCAGCGGAGGGATTGTGATGACACTGTCTCCGGGCGTCGCCGATGTGCGCATGCTGCTGATCGACAATTATGATTCGTTTACCTACAACCTCGTGCAGGCATTTGCTGCGCAGGGCGCAAACGTTATCGTGCACCGCAACGATGCGATCACTGTTGATGCAGCGTTGCAAATGGGCGCAACACATCTCGTGATTTCGCCCGGCCCCGGCCGCCCTGAGGACGCCGGCGTGTCGCTCGAAATGATCGCCGCTTTTGCGCGGCGCGCGCCGATACTCGGTGTCTGCCTGGGGCACCAGTGTCTCGTGCAACATTTTGGTGGTGACATCGTCCAGGCAGAACGCCTGATGCACGGCAAAACGTCAATGGCCAAACACGATGGTGCGACAATCTACGAAGGCCTGCCGCGGCCCTTGCAAGTTGGGCGTTATCATTCGCTCTGCGCCAGGTACGATTCGTTGCCGGATGTGCTGGAGCTGACAGCCGAGACGGATCGTGGTGAGATCATGGGTGTTCGACACAAAGCATTGCCGCTGGAGGGTGTGCAGTTTCATCCGGAGAGCGTGCTGACCCCTGAGGGTGACCAACTCATGACCAATTTTCTTCGGATGCGTGCATCATGAGCAAAGAATTCAGCGCAATGCTCGACCAGTTGCTCGATGGTAAATCGTTAAGCGAGCACCAGGCGAATGAACTCATGCACAAGTTGGCCGAAGGCGACATGCCTGCGGCCCTGGCCGGCGCTCTGCTTGCGGGACTTCGCGCCAAGGGTGAAACGCCCGATGAAATACGCGGCTTTGCAACCGCGATGCGCGAACTCGCTGTGCATCCGGCCATTCCCGATGGCGAGCCGACGGTCGATACGGTGGGCACTGGCGGCGATGGTTCGGGCAGCCTGAATCTATCGACCGGCACGGGCCTGCTTGCCGCAGCGTGCGGCGCGAGAGTCGTGAAGCACGGCAATCGCTCGGTCTCGAGTCGTTCCGGCAGCGCCGATATGCTCGAGTGCCTTGGTATGCCGCTGCCGTTGCACGAGAAGGAAGCGGTTGCCTGCCTGGAAGCGACCGGCTTCACTTTTCTGTTTGCGCCGGCATATCACCCGGCAATGAAGGCTGTCGTGCCGGTTCGCGGTGCGCTTGCGGTGCGCACGGTCTTCAATATGCTCGGGCCACTGACTAACCCGGCCACGCCGCCATTCCAGCTAATTGGTGCGTGGAGCCTGGATGCCGCAAGACTGATGGCCGACGCACTGGCTGGTATGCCCATCGGGCGGGCGTTCGTGGTACATGGCAAACCTGGTTGGGACGAAGCTACGCCGGTTGGCGAGTTTGCGATGTTTGACGTATCGCCCGGCAACGTCAACGAGTCAACGCGCACGCCGGAAGACTATGGGTTGAAGCGCTGTTCGGCTGAGGACTTGGCCGGAGGGGATGCAGAGCACAATGCGCAAGAACTGATTCGCGTCCTCACGGGCGAGGACAAGGGCGCTCACCGTGATGCGCTGCTCATGGGCACTTCCCTGGTGCTCGAGGTGTTGGGCAGTGCAAGCGATCCGCGGCACGGCGTCGAAATGGCCGCCGCGGCGATCGACAATGGCGAAGCGGCTGAGTTCATTGAGCGATTACGTGAGCACTTCCGGGGATCATGAGCGACTTCCTGCAAACAATGGCAAACTCGAGCGCCGAACGGGCAGCGGCTACTGGCCGTTTTTCGTCGGCCGATTTCGACGCGCCGCTTGTGCCGATCGTGCTTGACGTTTTTGATGTCATCGCAGAAATAAAAGACCGCTCCCCGGCCGAAGGCGAACTTGTAAACGATGGCAGTGATCGCGCGCCGCGCGCACGGGCATACGCATCCGGCGGCGCAGCTGCAATCTCCGTGCTCACTGAGCCCAGCAAGTTCTCGGGCGCGCTCGAGCACCTTGAAGAAGTTGTAGCCGCAGTGCCGAATACGCCTGTCATGCGCAAGGACTTCCTTGTCGAGCCGGTGCAAATTCTCGAGGCCCGACGCTCGGGAGCAAGCGGAGTGTTGCTGATCGTCACCATGCTCTCCGACGCTAAACTCAGAGAGATGCTGGACTGCGCTGCTGAATTCGGCATGTTCGTGGTCCTCGAGTCATTCGACTGCGACGATCTCGCGCGCGCGTCGCGATTGCTGGATAAGCCGTTGGACCTGGACAGGTCGAACAACGGTCAGCTGCTGTTCGGCGTTAACACGCGCGACTTGCGAACGTTGCACGTTGATCCTGATCGTCTTGCGAAAATGGCGTCGGCATTACCGGCCGGCCGCTGTGTCGCGGAGAGCGGGTTACACGATGCGGATGATGCGGCCACGGTGGCAGATCTCGGTTACCGACTCGCACTCGTGGGCACGGCGCTGATGCGCAGCGCTGATCCGGCTGCCCTGGTTGCTTCGATGCGCGCAGCCGGTCGCGCAAAGCTTGCCGGATGAGTGTGTTCATCAAGATATGCGGGTTGCGTGATGCAGAGTGCGTAATGGCAGCCGTAGCTGCGGGCGCCAATGCTGTAGGCTTCGTCTTCGCTGACTCGGTACGCAGGATAAGCACCGATCGGGCGAATGCTGTGTGCCGGAACGTACCGGCCGGGGTGCAACGCGTGGCCGTCATGCGTCACCCGTCAAACGAACAATGGCAGTCAGTGCTCGCCGGGTTCGCGCCCGATGTCCTACAGTCAGATGTCGACGATTTCGAGAAGCTCGATGTGCCGGCACACGTCGTTGCCTGGCCCGTCATTCGCGAAGGCAGTAGCCGCGCAGCTGGCACGATGCCGGAAGTATTCGTCTATGAGGGCAGGAACAGTGGCGCGGGCGAAACCGTTGACTGGTCAGATGCCGCCCACCTTGCGAACCGTGGTCGAATGATCCTGGCGGGCGGGCTTGCTGCAAGCAATGTGACGGCAGCGATCCAAAAGGCACGGCCCTGGGGCGTCGATGTGTCCAGTGGCGTGGAGTCGTCTCCAGGAGAGAAAGACGTCGAATTGATACGACAGTTTATTGGTGCAGTGCGCGCCGCGGAGAACAAAGATGAAGTCGCAACTGCCGGCTGACGAGGCCAGGGCGCTTCTCAAGGCCTCGATTAATGGCGAGCTGCCCGATGAGCGCGGCCGCTTCGGCCCCTTCGGTGGGCGCTACATACCTGAGACGCTTGTACCGGCGTTCGAGCGCCTCGAAGCAGGCGTTCGCGAGCACTTGCACGACGCCGATTTTCAGGACGACTACCGCAGGGAACTGCGCGAGTGGGTTGGGCGGCCAACAGCGCTTAGCCATGCGCCTCGTTTGAGCGCAAGTTGGGGCACCGATGTGTGGCTAAAGCGTGAGGACCTGGCGCATACCGGTGCACACAAAATCAACAATGCGATTGGCCAGGCCTTGCTCGCCAGGCGGCTAGGCGCGAAACATGTTATCGCGGAAACAGGTGCCGGGCAGCACGGCGTGGCCTCGGCGGCGGCATGCGCGCGAGTTGGCCTGCCTTGCAGTGTTTTCATGGGCGCCGTGGATATCGAGCGGCAAGCGCCGAATGTTGATCGCATGCATCGCCTCGGCGCAGAAGTTATCGCGGTGGAGACGGGCGACAAGACGTTGCGCGCCGCAATCGATGAGGCTCTGCGCAAGTGGGTCACCGACCCTTCGGGCATCTATTACCTGCTCGGCTCAGCCGTCGGGGCCCATCCTTATCCCTACCTGGTTCGCGAACTGCAGTCAGTTATCGGAGTGGAGGCACGGCAACAAATGATCGAGCAGGCAGGCGGCCTGCCCGATGTTGCATTTGCCTGTGTCGGAGGAGGCTCAAACGCAATCGGCCTTTTCTACCCATTGCTGGGCGACGACATCGAGCTGATTGGTGTGGAGGCCGGTGGCACAGGGGATGGTCTCGGGCAGAACGCTGCAACACTCGCGACCGGGACACCCGGCGTATTGCAAGGGTCGTACACGATGATCCTGCAGAACGATGACGGGCAGGTGCAGGAAACGCACTCAATCTCGGCCGGCCTGGACTATTCGGGCGTTGGTCCCGAGCATGCGCTGCTGCAGGCGACAGGTCGCGTTACCTATGTTGCAGCGAGCGACGATGAATCGCTCGAGGCGCTCGAAGAACTCTGCGCGACCGAAGGCGTTTTGACGGCACTCGAAACGGCGCACGCGTACGCAGCGGCCCGCAAGTGGTCGCAGGACAACCCGGGCAAGTGCGTATTAATCGGCAATTCGGGGCGCGGCGACAAGGACATGCCGACGTTAAGCAAACTCCCGGCAAGGATTCGAAGCAATGCCAGCGCATGAAAGACTGACAGCGGCGATCAAGGCAGCGAATGGAGATAACCGGCCGGCGCTCGTGCCGTTCATCACGGCTGGATACCCTGAGCCCGGTGACTTCATCAACACGCTCCAGTCGATCGCCACGGTTGGCGATGTGATCGAACTCGGTATTCCGTTTTCCGACCCGATGGCCGACGGCATGACAATTCAACGTTCGAGCTTCGTCGCGTTGCATAACGGCGTGAGTCTGAATTGGATTTTCAGCGAACTCGAGATGGCCGGCGTCCTGGATACGCCGCTGGTGATGATGTCGTATCTGAATCCACTGCTTGCATTCGGCTACGACAAGTTGGCCCAGCGTGCGCGCGAGACCGGCGTCTGCGCGTTTATCGTTCCCGACTTGCCGTTTGAAGAGTGCGATGAATTACGACGCGCACTCGAAGACCAGGGTCTTGGTCTGATTCAGCTCGTGACACCGGCTACGCCGACCGCGCGGCTAAAGATGCTTTGCGAGGCGTCCCGCGGCTTTGTTTACGCGGTCACAATTACAGGGATCACGGGCGGCGATACCGGGTTGCCGGACGATCTTGCCGATTACCTCGACAAGGTGTCGGCTATGTCGGACATTCCGGTATGCGCCGGCTTCGGTATTCGCGAAGCGGGCGATGTTGTGAAAGTTGGCGAGCACGCGTCCGGAGCGATTGTTGGATCGGCGCTGATTGAGGTCTTGGAAGAGGGCCGCGACCCCAGGGCTTTCTTACGCTCGCTCGGTGGCAAATGAAAAGGCTGACGTCATCAGAATCGCTGATCACGATCAATCACTTCAAGAACCTGCTTGAGAGCGAAGGAATCCCCAGTCGCATCAAGAACGAGCACCTGGGTTCTATTGTTGGCGAGATGCCCTTCATCGAGGTATGGCCGGAGTTATGGGTGATCAATGACCTCGACTACGACCGGGCGAAGCAGCTAATCGGCGCGGCCATCAGTGACGAGAGCCCACAACGCCCATGGAAGTGCCGCAAATGCGGTGAGGATAACGAAGGTCAGTTTGCGGCTTGCTGGAATTGTGGCATCGCGCACGACTGATCGGTTGGAGGCGCGACTGTAGGAGCCCGCCCCAGCGGGCGATAATTTTGGAGCGCGACTGGGGAAGCGCCTAAAGGTGCCTGTCCCTCTGGCTAGGGCATGCCTCTAGCGAGTAATCGTGTTCCTGCAATCTCGCTTCGTAGCAGACCCGACACTTTCTCCGGCTGGACCGGTCGGCTGATCAGGAACCCTTGCGCCAGGTCGCAATTGCAGCTGCGCAGGAATTCGAGCTGTGTCAGCGTTTCGACACCTTCTGCAGCAACTTCGATATCAAGGCCTTGCGCCATCGCGATCGCGGCACGAACAATGCGTTGATGGCTATCGTTCTCGTCAACATCCGCGATGAGCGACTGATCAAGCACGAAGCTATCGATATAGCCGTTATCGAGCGATTCGAAAGAAATGTCACGTGTGCCGAAATGGTCGAGTGAAATACGGACGCCGAGTCTGCGCAAGGACCGCAGCGTATCAAGTTCGTTATTGCGCTTGCGAACGATGTCGCCGTCGCCAATTTCAAGTTCGATACAGCCAGGATCGATAGCCGTATTTTCGAGTGACTCCGCCACCGCATCTACAAGTCGTTTATGCATCAACTGCTGTGGCGACAAATTGATGGCGATCGAAAGATCGGGTAATTCAAATTGCCGTTGCCACGCAGCGAGCTGTCGACACGCGGTAGCAATCACCCATTCGCCAGCAGAATGAATAAGCCCGCTACTCTCCAGAATTGGCAGAAAGCGTGCCGGCGGCAACAGGCCAAAGCGTGGATGTTGCCAACGCAGCAGTGCCTCGAGCCCGATGAGCCGGCCGCTGCTCAAATCGATGCGCGGTTGATAGTGCAAAGCAAATTCGTTACGCACGAGTGCATGCCGCAACCCGACTTCAAGCTCCTCGCGTTGCTCAAGCCTGGTATTCAACGCAGCCGAGTAATACTGGAAGCGCCCGCCGCCACGTTTTTTCGCTTCGTACATCGCGAGGTCGGCGGCCTTGATCAATCGATCCGCGGCCTCGCCCGAGTCGGGGTAGATGGCGATACCAATACTGGGCGTCGCGTAAACTTCGCTGTTGCCTATTTCGTACTTCTCCGACAAGACAAGCAACAGCTTCTGTGCAGCTGCGGCCGCGTTACCGGACTCACCGAAGTCTTCGAGGCAAACAACAAATTCATCGCCACCCCACCGTCCGGAAATATCGCCAATGCGAAGATTCTTGCGCAAGCGGCCGGCAACCTGGCGCAGTAGAGTGTCGCCGGTGTCGTGACCTAGCGTGTCATTCACTGACTTGAATCGATCAAGATCGATAAACAAGACAGCAAGCGGCGCAGACTTGCGCTGACTGCGGCCGATCGCCCGGGCGAGTTGCTCGGTGAACAAACTGCGGTTCGGCAGGTCTGTCAGCTCATCATATTGTGCGAGCTTTTCGAGTTCGCTGGTTTTCCTCGCAGCCTCGGTGACGTCACGAAATGTAATGACGCCGCCGATGAGTTCGCGCTTGCCGTCGTAGAGACCCTGGCCATTGAGCGACAAGATTGTGTCGGGCTGTTCGGGCATACGATAGATCGCGACCTGGTTGGTAAATTTCTCACCACTGCGCGCACGAACGAGCGGCAGGTCCGCAGAGTTCGGGTAGTTGTCGCCGTCCTGATCGATGCAGCAGAACATTTGACCCCAGGTCGAATCGGGCTGCATACGGGGGGCCAAACCAAGGATCGTGCGTGCGGCGGGATTTATGTCGAGGACATGACCGTCCTGGTCAACCACGACCACACCGTCGTTGATGTTGCGCAAAATTGACAACACCGTTACGTCAGTATCGGACAGGCGGTGCTGCAGACAGTGACGTTGTACGGCATGTTCAAAGGTAACTTCCTGTCCTTCGACGGTGACGTCATCAACACAGATGTAGGCTTGCGCACCTGCTCGTACAGCGGCGATGCCACGGTGTTCACGGTCTTTGGTCGTCAATGCGATGACAGGGTGAGCCTCTAGCGAGCTGATCAGCTCGGCCAGGGACTGGCCGGACTGCGCGATCGCCGGACCTGCTTCGAGCATGACGAGATCGAGTATCGACGGGGCATCGGCTGGCATTTCAAGCTTCGCCGAACGCGTCAGCAAGGCGCAGAAAGGAAGAGTCTCGAGTTCGCTCAGATAGTCGGCAGCGAATTCACCGCGGCCAAGGTAGAGGATGGAATGCCCTGCCATAGTTCCTTTTCTTTTTGCTCTGCCAGTGGTGGCCGAAGTCGCGACGGGCCAGGCGAATAATACCAGAATCGCGTGCAATGACAGGCAGTTGTGCCATTTTTTGTGCTTTTTGGGACCCCGGCCTTCAAACCAAAAGCAGGCGGGAGTCATCCAAATATCAGATTAAGCGGAGATTTGGCCTTTGGAAGCGCTTTTGACAGCAACTGCCAGCGATTATAGTCCCCAGATGGTAGCTCTGAACAAACCGGAGAAATCGGACGAAGCCGGGTGGATAGCACGGGCCAGGAAGTCGGACGCGACGGCATTCGAGTCCTTGTACCGCATGCACATCGATAAGGTTTACGGACTTTGCCTGCGAATGACCGGCAATGTCGCCGAAGCGGAGGACTGCGCACAGGAAGCGTTCATCCAGGTCTGGAACAAGCTGGACAGATTTCGCGGAGACAGCGCTTTCGCAACCTGGTTGCATCGCATTGCGGTCAACACCGTGCTTGGAAGAATACGCAAGTCCAAGCGCGAGCAGGATCGCATTAAGGAGGCGACAGCGTCAGCGACGTCACCTGTGTCGATTGCGGATCAGGGCGAGTTGCGCGACCTGTCCGAAGCAGTGGACCGGTTGCCGCGGGGAGCAAGACACGTTTTCGTGCTGCACGCGGTGTATGGCTACAGCCATGACGAAGCCGGAGACATGCTAGGGATCGCATCGGGCACGAGCAAAGCACAGCTGCACAGGGCGCGCCGGCTTTTGGCGCAGCAGCTAAAGAAACAAGGGTTTGAGGTATGAACGATATGAAACGTGATGACGAACTGATCGCAGCGGCGAGTACTTTGGCGACCGAGATCAGCCCGGACAGAGATTTGTGGCCCGCAATCGCAGACGCGATCGCGCAGCCGAAGCGCTCACGCTGGACGCCGATGCTGGCGCAGGCAGCGGCGGTCATCCTCCTGGTCGGCGCCTCATCCAGCCTGACCTATGTTGCGGTCAAGGACAATGTGCGGGTTGTCGAAATCGTGCCAGCGGGGCTCGTGTTTGAGCAAGCGTCGTTCGGTAGTCGCTATGCGCTCGGGATGGAGTACCAGGAAGCCCATGGCGATCTTGCGGCACAACTCGATGATGAGCTTGCGCGGCTGTCGCCGGAGTCACGTGAGGAAGTTGAATTGAACCTTGCGATGATTCGTGGCGCTATCGCTCAGATCAACGCGGCGCTGGAGAAAGAACCGGACAATGCATTGTTACAGGATTTGTTACTGAAGACATACCACGAAGAACTGGCATTGATGCAAAGAGTCGGCGGCCTGACACAACATGTCATGTCGCGGAGAGATATTTAGAGCGCGGAAATGATGCTGCGCGAAAAGAGGTGAGCTGTGAACAAGTTTATTTGTAAGTTTTTGACTGTATCCGCTGGTGTTTTGCTGGCATTACCGGCGAGCGCCAGAGACGTCAATGAAAGCATTGACGCCGCGGCGAATGGCCATGTCGAGATCGTCAACATTTCGGGCTCAGTTGAGGTTTTTGGCTGGTCGCGCAATAGCGTTGAAGTAACAGGCGAGCTTGGAGATAAAGTCGAAGAACTCGTGCTGGAACGCGATGGCGACAGGGTGCTGGTTAAGGTCAAGGTGCCACGCAATACCAGAGGCAAGATCGCTAGCGATCTGACGATACGTGTGCCATCAGGCAGCTCGATTGAAGTGTCGACTGTCAGTGCGGACATCAATTCTGAAGATGTAACGGGCGCGCAAGAACTACATTCAGTTAGTGGTGACATCGACACGGAAGTTGCGGGCAACGATGTGAGCGCAGCATCGGTCAGCGGTGATGTTGAGGTTACCGGTGCAGGTAAGGATGCCGAAACAGAAGCGGAAACGGTGTCAGGCGATATCACCCTGTTCCGAGTTGCTGGAGAAGTAGGAGCAGTGGCGGTTAGTGGTGACATTACAATCGAAGAAGGCTCATTCGAGCGCGCAACGATCAACACTGTCAATGGGGAAATCATCTTTCAGGCCGGATTGCGTGATGGCGGCAAGATGACGGTAGAGACGGTCAATGGAGACGTAGATGTCTTGTTCAGCAACAAGGTGTCGGCGACGTTCAATATCGAAACGTTCAACGGCGAAATCGATAATTGCTTCGGGCCGAAAGCGGCGCGCACGAGCAAGTACACTCCAGGCTGGGAGCTGAATTTTTCTGTCGGTGATGGAGACGGCCGGGTCGACATGTCGACACTGAACGGCGATGTGGATGTGTGTGCTAAGTAGAGCCCACCCCACCGAGCGACCAATTTGATACCCTAGACGGCCCCCAATCCCGGAGGCCGTTCGATGGGTGGCCTGCTCAAAAAAGCACTCTTTCTATTCCTTGGATTCGCGGCGTTGCTGGTCATCGCCGCGGTTTTTATGTCCCTGTTGTTCGATCCGAACGATTTCCGTGAGGACATAGCCGAGGAAGTACAACGCACAACGGGACGCGAACTAATCATAGAAGGCGATCTCGAATTCACACTGTTTCCGTGGCTCGCAATCAACATTGGCAAGACCACGCTTGGCAATGCTCCAGGTTTTGGTGATGAGCCGTTCGCGAGCTTTGAGCGGGCGCAACTCAGTGTGCGGATCTTGCCGATGCTACTGCGCCGCGAGCTTGCTGTTGGCACGGCATCGCTCGATTCATTTCAGTTACATCTTGCGGTTGCAAGCGACGGCCGCAGCAACTGGCAGGATCTCGTCGAGGCGAGCTCAGCGGAGACCGAAGTTGAGGAACCTGCCGACGCGCCGGAAAGCACGTCCACATCGTTGCGTATCGCAAGCATCGATATCACGGACGCATCAATCACCTACGATGATGCGCAACTCGGTGAGAGCTACCGGCTGACTAATTTCAATCTCACGTCGGGACGTGCCGCGCGCGGCGAGCCGATCGCACTACAAAGTAGTTTTGATTTCGAGTTGCAGCCCGCAGACCTGGCCGGGGATGTCGCGATCGAGACAGTGATGACGCTCGGCAGAGATGCTGCGACTGTCGTCTTTACAAACACCGAGATAGCGGTTTTCGGAATCGATCTCTCGGTGACTTTCGATGACGCCGCGCAGACAGCGGCAATTCAGGTTGACGCGTTTTCGTTGAAGAGCCTGATGGAGCGACTCGACATCGAACCACCTGTTACAGCAGACCCCGATGCGCTCGGCAAGATTATTGTTGATGCGACGGTGGACATGCGGACTGATGACGGTATTCGAGCCCAGCTCGAGCTGGTTGTGGATGACACGACGTTTAAAGGTCAACTGTCAGTGGGAACTGGCGCGGCCGGGACGATCAATATTGATCTTGCGGCAGATTCGATCAACCTTGATCGTTACATGGAGCCGGCTGCTGAGGCTGGTGCGTCGCGCGGCGAGGCGATTCCGGTTGAGATTCCAACAGACCTGATCCGGGCGCTGAATGTACATGGCAGCCTGACGTTTGATGAGGCCCAATTGAGCGGAATGACGTTCGAGAACGTGAAGCTCGGCTTGGTGGCAGCCAATGGCGATATGCGACTGCACCCGATCTCCGCGGCTTTTTTTAATGGCAGCTATGAGGGTGATGTACGCATCAACGCAAGCGGCGATACCCCGGTCTTGTCCGTCAATGAGAGTATTCGCGATGTTGATCTTGGCTCGCTCGCGATAGCGATGTTCGAGCAGGAGAACATCACAGGGTCGATCAATGGCTCGTTCAGGCTCAGTGGTCAAGGCGATGACCTCGCTGCGATTCAGCGCAGCTTGAATGGCGACATGAGCATGGAGTTGATTGACGGCACCTGGGAAGGCACCGACGTGTGGTACCAATTGCGGCGCGCATGGGCGCTCTATAAACAGGAACCGGCGCCAGAGCCCGTACTACCGGCACGCACACGATTCAGCAATATCAAAGCAACCGGGCCCGTCACTGACGGAGTGTTTCGCAATGACGATTTGTTTGCCGAATTACCGTTCATGCAATTGACGGGCAAGGGCAAAGTCGATTTTGTAGCGGCCGAAGTCGATTATCGATTGACTGCCCGTGTTCTCGACAGACCCGAATTCGCACAAAGCGCGACAGCGGACGAACTAAAGGATTTCACTGAGGCCGTTATCCCCTTGAAGATAACAGGACCACTTGCAGACCCATCAATTACTCCCGACATCGCGGAAATGCTCAAGAAAGAAGCGAAGAAGGAGATTAAGCGGCGCTTGCTCGACGAGCTGATCGGTGGCGATGACGAAGCAGAAGGTGAAGTGACCGGCGAGGAGCCAAAGAAAAAGGACAGGGATAAGCTCAAAGATGCGCTCAAGGACATATTCGGCGATTGAAAACGTCAATGAACGAATTCTCCGATCGCCTGCTCGCATGGTTTGAGCAATACGGCCGCAAGGACTTGCCGTGGCAACTGCCTGATGCGTACGGCGTCTGGATTTCTGAAATCATGTTGCAGCAGACGCAGGTGCAGACCGTCATTCCTTATTACGAGCGGTTCATGCGCAGCTTCCCGGCTGTCGATGCACTTGCTGATGCAGCGCTCGATGCGGTGCTGCAGCACTGGTCCGGGCTTGGCTATTACGCCAGGGCGAGGAATCTCCACCAGGCCGCAGCCATCATCCGCGATGAATATGGCGGTGTTTTTCCGAGCGAGTTTGAACAGCTTGTTGCGCTGCCGGGCATTGGCCGGTCCACGGCGGGTGCAATTCTTTCATTGGCCTTCGAACAGCGTCATCCGATTCTCGATGGAAACGTCAAGCGCGTGCTGGCGAGGCACAGGGCAATTTCTGGCTGGCCAGGAAAGAGCGCTGTAGCAAAGGCTCTGTGGGAGGCGGCGGAGTTGTATACGCCCGAAGGCCGCACCGGCGACTACACCCAGGCCATCATGGATCTGGGCGCCACGGTGTGCACGCGCAACAATCCGAGCTGTGACGCTTGCCCCGTGAACGCCGACTGCTGCGCCCGGGCGTCGCACACCATAGCCG
>Ga0255049_10000919_pt1 | contig 17059 bp, 15 predicted proteins | sample JV7_2_3_MG_FD_183615 | JGI IMG/M metagenome (GOLD analysis project Ga0255049, IMG submission 183615) | Seawater microbial communities from Jervis Inlet, British Columbia, Canada - JV7_2_3 | ecosystem: Environmental > Aquatic > Marine > Inlet | place: Canada: British Columbia | collected 2016-10-06
ACCGCAATGGTCGCTCGACGTGTCGGAGAAGGAGATCGGGAGGCGGCTTCACGCACCGCGTTGCAGGCGATCCTCGTCGGAGTCGTGATCGCAGCGATCGTTGCGGTCATCGGCGTCACTGGCTCGAGCTTCTTCCTGCGGCTGATGGGCGGCTCCCCGGAACTGGTTCGGGAAGGCTCTCTGTTCTTCGCCATCATCTTCGGCGGGAACGTCACGATCATCCTGCTGTTCCTGATCAACGCCATCTTCCGCGGGGCGGGGGACCCGTCCCAGGCGATGCGCGCGTTGTGGCTCGCCAACGGCATCAATATCGTTCTCGACCCGCTGCTGATTTTCGGTCTGGGCCCGATCCCGGGGTTTGGATTAGAGGGCGCCGCAATCGCGACGACCATCGGGCGCGGGATCGGCGTGCTGTACCAGCTCCGCATACTCACGACGGGCGGCAGCAAGATCCAGATCGACACGGCCAACCTTCGTGTGGACGCCGCCGTGATGACACGCCTGCTCCGAGTCAGCGCCATCGGGATCCTGCAGTTTTTTATCAGTACCGCGAGCTTCCTGTTCCTGGCCCGCATCATGTCCAGGTTTGGAGACGCCGCGCTGGCGGGGCACACGATCGCGATCCGTCTGATCACATTTGCGTTGCTCCCGGTCTGGGGTGTGGGCAACGCTGCGGCTACGCTGGTTGGCCAGAATCTCGGCGCAGGCAATCCCGATCGTGCGGAACGTTCCGTCTGGGTCACCGGCTTCGTCAACATGTGCATCCTCGGCACCGTCGGGCTGGTCTTTATCTTCGGCGCCGAATACATCGTGGGACTCTTGTTCCAGGTCACGGACGAAGTTGTGGCACTGGCCTCCAGTTGCCTGCGCATCATGGCCTACAGCTATCTCTTTTGGGCCTACGGGATGACCACCGTGATGGCGTTCAACGGGGCGGGGGATACGATCACGCCGACGTGGATCAACTTCCTCGTCTACTGGGCGTTGCAGCTTCCGCTGGCCTGGGGTCTCGGCGTGACGTACGGCTACGGGCCGCAGGGTGTGTTCGCCGCGGTCGCGATCTGCCAGGTCGTGCTGGCTGTCGTCGGTGTTCTAGTCTTCCGTCGCGGTACGTGGAAGACGCGAGCGATCTGATCTAGATCGAGGCGGCGCCTTCCAGGTCGTGCTGCGCGATCCGGACACGGGTCTCGCGCATGTCGTCGCCGCGCAATTCGCGTAGCGCGTAACCGACGAACTCGCTTGCGACCTTCTTACGCCAGTGCAGCGTGAAATCGGTGTTGTCCATCGGCTTGGCCAACTTGGAGGCCAGTGTCCCGGCCTCGACGATGGTGCTGTCGGTCAGTTTCTTGCCCACAAGCGTCGCGGCCGCCGCGTCGGCAACCTGCGGGCTCGACGCCACTGCTCCGAGCACGATGCGGATGTCCTCGACCGTGCCGTCATCGGCGAGCCTAGCGGCAGCGGCCACCGACAATACCGGGAAATCGAACGAGCCGCGTCGGCGGAGTTTCCAGTAGGTGCTGCGCCAACCGGCGGAGGAACCGAGCGTAACCCGGGTCAGGAGTTCGTCGCTGCGACGCTTCAGGTAGTCGATACCGTCGTTCTCGTACAGATCACGGACGGCGACGTCGCGCTCGCCATCCGTCGATACCAGCGTGACGCTCGCGTCGAGCGCGATCAACGCCGGTGCAGTGTCGGTGCTCGACACGGCAAGGCAACGCTTGCTCGCGGGGGCGACCCAGCAAGTTTCACCTTCTTTCTTCATGCAAAACCCGATCGCCTTGCGCCACTCGTAATTCTGATCGTAGTAGGTGCAGCGTGTGTCGAGGCACAGGTTGCCGCCGAGTGTGCCCATGTTGCGCAGGAGCGGTGTCGCGACCTGAATCGCCGCTTGCCACAAACCCGCGTACCGCTCGTGGACGTTTGGGTTGCGCGCGAGATCGGTCAACGTGAGTCCGGCGCCGAGCGTCAGTCCGTCGCCGCTCGATGTTTGCCGCAGCTCGTGGACGTCCCGTAGCGCCACCAACGTGCGGGGAGTTTGCTGCTTTCGCTTCATGTTCGGGAGTAGATCCGTGCCGCCGGCGACAACCGCGGCTTCCGGGCCTTCGCCCGCGAGGATCGTCACCGTTTCCTCGACCGAGGCCGGCGTCAGGTAACGGAACCAGGGCAGGCGCATCATGGCCGGGACGCCCTGTCCAGCTTGGCCGCTCGTGTGCGGTCGGGATCGTTGACGGCCTTGCCGTCCCCGCCTTCCCAGGGCGGCGGAACTTGCAAGGCTTCCGGCCACTCGATCTCGGGGAAGCCGCGCGGGCCGACACGGCCGTCGCCCCCCTTGGCCCTGTCTTCGAGGCCCTTGAGAATCTTGTCCGGGGTAATCGGCGTCTCGTCGACGCGCACGCCGACCGCGTCGTACACGGCGTTCGCGACCGCGGGGATGATCGGCGTGAGCGGACCCTGACCGGCCTCCTTGGCGCCGAACGGCCCGTTGGGGTCGGGGTCCTCGATCAGGTCGCAAACGATGTCGGGCATGTCGTGGGTGGTCAGGCTCTTGTATTCGAGCAGCGAGGGGATCTTGTGCACGAGCGCGTTCGAGAGCCTGGCCGGAAGTCGCCGGTAGGCCTGCTCTTCCATCAGCGCCTCACCCAGGCCCATGTACACACTGCCCTCGACCTGGCCGCGTGCAAGCACGGGGTTCAGCGCACGCCCGATGTCGTGGGCGATCCAGACCTTCGGTACGCGGAGCCAACCGGTGACGCGGTCGACCTCGACCTCGACGACGGCTGCGGTATACGAGTACGCCGCGGCGGGGCCGACTCCGCCACCCTTGTAGCGCGCCGGAGACCGGGGCGGCGCATACGACCCGACGCTGCCGATCGTGCCGTGGGCTTCCTCGGCGCAGATCACCGCGTCGCGCCAGTCCATCCCTCTCACCGCATCCTGCGCATCGAACACGCGACGCCCGGCGAAGACCAATCTCTCGGCGGGAACCTCGAGCCGTGCCGCAACGGCGGATGCCACCAGGTCCCGCGACCGTTCGGCGGCCTGGATCGCCGCGTTGCCCATCATCAGGGTCACACGCGACGAGTACGAACCGAGATCGACGGGCGTCAGGTCGGTATCGGCGGTCACGCAACGGATATCGAAGGGATCCAGGCCGAGTACCTCGGCGACGAGACCCACGAGAACATCGTCGGAGCCCTGACCGATCTCCGTGCAACCGCAGAACACGGTGACGCCGCCCGAGCGGTCGAGCTTCAACTGCACACCCGAGTGCGGCATCTTGTTCCAGTAGATCGGTAACCCCGCACCGCACAGGTACGACGAACAGGCCAGCCCGACGCCGCGTCCTTCGGGCAGTTTGCCGAATCTGTTCTTCCAGTCCGACGTTTCCACGACCTTGCGGATACAGGCCTCCAGACCGATCGTGCCCAGACGCATCCAGTTTGCGGTGTGCGTATCCGGCTTTTCCAGGATCCCCAGGCGCAGTTCGGCGGGGTCGAGGTTCAACCGTTCGGCGATCTTGTCCAGTTGAATTTCCTGGCCGAAGCGCGGCTGCACCGTCCCGTGCCCGCGCTTGGGCCCGCAGGCGGCCTTGTTGGTGAACACGCGGCAGCCCTGGAAACGGTAACGCGGGACGTGGTACGTGACGGTCTGCAACGCGCCCGTGTAGAACAGACTGGCCACACCGTAGGAGCCGAAGGCACCACCGTCGACGAGGGTTTGCAACTGCATCCCGGTGATGCTGCCGTCCTTCTTGACACCGGTGCGAAAGCGCATCAGCACCGGGTGCCGCCCGCGGTGGCAGTAGAAGACCTCTTCGCGCGTGAGACAGATCTTGACCGGGCGGCCGAGCATCAAAGCGGCCTTGCAGACGACGATCTCGTGCCCGAAGATATCGCTCTTGCCGCCGAAGCCGCCGCCGTTGGGGCACGCGATCACGCGGATGTGGGCGGCGGGAAGCTCCAGCACCTTGGCCAGCGCGCGGTGCACGTAGTGCGGCGTCTGGGTACTCGACCACAACGTCAACTTGCCGTCTCGATCGACCGAGCCGACGGAGGCGTGTTGCTCGATCGACAGGTGCGTGTTGCCTTCGTAGAAGAAGGTATCGTCGAAGACCTCGGCGGCGGCGCCCAGCGCCTCGTCGGTGTCCCCGAACTCCATGCTGACGCGCTTGTGGATGTTGCCTTCCTCGCCGTAGTCGTGGATCCTCGGCTCGGCCAGGTCGAGCGCTTCGGCGGGTGAAGCGATGGTCGCGAGAGGTTCGTAGTCGACCTCGATCAGTTCGAGCGCCTCGGTCGCCGTCTGTTCGTCACGGGCGATCACCGCGGCGACGGGATCGCCGACAAAGCGCACCTTCTCATTGCACAGCGCCTCCTCGTCCTGACTGACGGGCAGGATCCCGAATTCGATCGGTATGTCCTTGCCGCTGAGCACCAGATGGACACCGTCGGCGTCGCGCGCGCGCGACGTGTCGATGTGATTGATTCTCGCGTGCGGCACCGGCGAGCGCAGCAGTTTGCAATGCAGCATGCGAGGCAGCACGAGATCGTCGGCGAAGATCGTCTGGCCCGTGACCTTGGCCCGGCCATCGACCCTTCGTCGAGCCTTGCCGATCACGTTGAATTCGTCGCGCTTGGTCTCGTTCATTTGTCGCGGGTGTTCCTCGCGCGAGCGATCTCGAGCGTCGCCGCCTCGACCGACTCGAAGATCTGCAAATAACCCGTGCAACGGCACAGGTTGCCCGCCAGCGCCTCCTTGATCTGCCCGGGGCCAGGGTTCTCGATCCGGTCCAGCAACGCCTTGGCGGCGACCAGGATGCCCGGAGTGCAGTAACCGCACTGCGAGCCGCCAAGATCCGCGAAGGCCTTCTGCAACGGATGCAGTTCGGCATCGCTCGCCAGGCCCTCGACCGTGGTGATCTCGTGTCCCTCGGCGTCCAGGGCGAGGCTCAGGCAGGAGAGGATCGGTGTACCGTCGATGAGCACGGCGCACGCGCCGCATTCGCCCAACTCGCAGCCGTGCTTGGTTCCGGTCAGGCCCAGGTCCTCGCGCAGGACTTCAAGCAACGTCTTGTAGGGGGCGAACGAGACGGGTTGGTCCTCCCCGTTGACCCGCAACGTCTTGTGGACGTTGTTGCGCTCGACCGTCTTCAGGTTGTCGCTCACCGTGACCTCGCGGACCCGTTCGACCGATTGCGGGAAACAGCGATTCTAGCAGGGTAGGCGGGTTACGGTGGAGGGCCCACCGCCGGGGCGGCTCGCTTGACGATCATTCATCGGTCGTTTCGTCGCTCGCTTCGTCGCTCGCTTCTGCCGCCGGTTTTCGCCGCCGCCGCCGCCGCCGCCGCGGTCGTCGAGGCACCTCGTCGTCGGCAGGCTGTTCGTCGTCACCGGGGTCGACCGGGACGGCCGAAGCCCCGCCGTACCGGTTGGGTTCGCCGTCGTCCTCGCCGAGTTGCGGTACGGTCGGCAAGGCGGAAAAGAAATAGTCCTCATCCCAGCCGTCTTCGCCCGGTTTCGGCTTGGGGCGTTCCTTTTCGGTGCCGCCCGTTGCGGCGTCTTCACTCTTGCGCGCCGATTCGGTTCGGCGCCCGCCTTGCCGGTTGGCACCCCCGCGCCGCCCACGAGATCCGCGCCGTCGTCCTCGGCCCGAAGGCTCGCGTGAACGTTCCTCGGTCGGGTGAGGCGGGCGTTGCTCCACGCCTTCGGCGCGGTACTTGATCCAGTGAGCCGCGGCGGTCGCGAACGTGTCACCGAAGCGTTTGCCCAGGCACTCGAGAATCCAGACCGCCGACGGTAGGCAATCGCGTCGCAAGATCGCGCGCTTTGCGGTCCGGCGCACGCGGTCGTGGGGCACCATTCGATACAGCGTCATCACGATCTGGCGGCAGGTTTCCTGGTCGCGCCTTGGAAAGCGCAACCGGACGGCCAGCGGCCGGACGGTTTCGTCGACCAGATCGCGGGTGTTCAGGCCGCGGGGTTGCGACGCCTTTCCATCCGTCGTCCAGCCCAACGGTTCAGCGAGACCGGGCAGCACCAGGGCCGCCAGGATCTCGCCGGTATCGGGCACGATGCCCGAGGCGGTGCGCCGGTCGAGACCCTCGAGCAGGTCGAGCAGCAGCGCGCGGCAACTCTCCCGCCCGTCGTACAGCGCATGCACTTCCGGTAGGATCACCTCGAACACGCCGTGCTCGAAGAGCAGTTCGAACGACCGGCGCGCCTTGCCACCCCGACAGAAACGGTTGATCTCTTCGAGGACCCTCGCCGCCGCCGCCTTGGGGATGTCGATACTCGTTTTTTGAAGCGCGCGGAGGGTCGACTCCTCGATGTCGAGGCCCAGCCGGGCGGCGAACTTGATCGCACGCAGGATGCGGATCGGGTCCTCGCGAAAACGCAGCTCCGGCTCGCCGATCGTGCGCACCAGCCGCCGTTCGAGATCGGCGAGGCCCCCGGCATGATCGATGACCTTCGAACCGCCGACGTCGTAGAAGAGTTGGTTGATCGTGAAGTCGCGCCTCAACGCGTCCTCGGTCGGTGTGCCGAACCGGTTGTCGTCACGGATCATCACGTCGCCGTCTTCCGGTTCCGGTGAGTCCTCGCGCGAGCGGAACGTGGCGACTTCGATGATCTTTCCGTCGCGGAAATACACGTGCGCGAGGCGAAAGCGGCGACCGATCACGCGGCTGTTGCGAAACAACCGTTTGACCTGCCGCGGTGTCGCCGAGGTGGCGATGTCGAAATCCTTGGGTTTGAGTCCCAGCAACAAGTCACGCACGCATCCGCCGACCAGGTAGGCGGTGTGCCGGTAGCGCGTCAGTCGTTGGACGATCTTGACCGCATCGGGGTCGAGGTCTGCCCGCGGAATCCGGTGTTCGACGATTTCGGGGTCGGAACCGGTTCGGACAGAGGAGGGGTCGGCCGGACCCGCGGATGGAGAAGTCGTCGAACGGCGGCGAAAGAGATCCCAGATTCGATCAAACATACTCAGATTTTTCTACCAGCCACAGACTCAATATACCAACAGTTCAGGGCCCGCTCCACCGCGAAAGTGTCCCCGGCGGCTCTCGACCGAATCCCGAGGAAATGAGAGAATGCTCCGAATTCGCATCTTTTGACGCCGTCGGAACCGGTTTTTGCCCAGCGTCGTAACAAAGGGGACCGGAAACGGATGGGAAAGCCAAGCATGGATTCGAGTCAGCTCATCGCGAATCTCAACGCGATCAACATCGGAGACCTCGACGTCATCCGCGACAAGTTGGTGCAGGCGCGGGAGGCCTGCCGGGCGATCGAACAGCCCGAGCTCGCCGACAAATTGCAGGAGGCTGTCGATGCCCTGGATCAGGCGGATCTGAAAACCTACCGGCGGCGCGTCGAAACCGTTGTGTCGAAGCTCGGGCACATGCGCTAGCGCGATGGAAGGCGCTGCCCAGATCCTGATCGTGGTTTCGCAGTTGGCCATGGGCCTGTCGTTGGCCGCGTGTGCCGGGCTGCGCGCGTTCCTGCCGCTCTTCGTCGTCGGTCTCGCCGGGCGGTTGGACTGGATCCCGCTGACGTCCCATTTCGAATGGCTCGAGGCCACCCCGTCGTTGATCGTCTTCGGCGCCGCGGTCGTGGCCGAGTTGCTCGCCGACAAGGTTCCTTGGTTCGATCATTTGCTGGACCTCGTGCAGACCTTCGTGAAGCCCGTCGCCGGAGTCGTTGTCGCCGCGGCCGTACTTCACGAACTCACGCCGTTGCAGGGCGCCGTGCTGGCACTCGTGTTGGGTGGCGGTGTCGCGGGTGCGGTGCACCTCGGCAAGGCCCAGTTGCGGTTGCTTTCGACCGCGACGACCGGCGGGTTGGCCAACCCCGCGGTTTCGGTCGTCGAAGAGGGCGGGGCGTGGAGCCTGGCGCTGGCGGCGATCGTGGTTCCGTTGATCGCCGCCACGGTCTTGCTTGGGCTGCTTGTGGCGGTACTTTGGCTCCTACGTCGTCGACGCGTCCGGTTGCGGACGTTCCGACCGGCCTGAATCGAGGGAGACCCGATGGGCGACGAGAAACGATCCGGGTGGTTCTACGTTTTCGTCACTTGCGGGGTATTGATCCTGGTTGGCGTGATCATCGTCGGGACGGGCACCGTCATGACGATCCGCTGGGCCAAGGGACTCAAGCAGGAAATGGAAGACCCTGAGAAGCGAACGGCCAGGGCGGACCAGGTCATGCACGACATCATGGGAGTCGACGATCCTCCGGAGGGGTACCACGCCGAGATTTCGATACAGGCGCCGTTTGGTTTTTTCCAGCTCTTGATCCTGACGGATGGCGATCCCGTCGACGACCCGGACGACATAGGCGATGCCGACAACCTTTTCGTCTACGTCGAAGGTCCGGGTTGGGACAAGGACTGGAAGGAATTCGCGCGTGGAGGCGATCCCCCATTTGACGACCTGGGCGACATGAACATCAACGTCCGTCGATCCGACGTCATCGGTCAGGGTGAACTGACCATCGGCAAGATGGAACTGGCGTACCTGGCCAACCGCGGCGAGTTTTCCGCGGAGAGCTTCTCGTCCGACGGTGTTTTCACCATCATTCTGGTGCGCTGTCCGGAAGGGGACAAACGAAGCCGGACAATCATCTGGGGCGGTCCCGAAGGTACGGTGGAGGGAGACGAACTCACCGGGACCGCCGGAGATCCTGAGCGCATCGCCGCAATGGTCGGCCACTTCCGACTCTGCGGGGTCTAACCGGAGCGGTCTTGGGAACACTAGTCGTCAGCGTAGTGTACTTCCATGCGCCGGATCTGGAACCCCGCTAGCAGCAGGGTGAGTCCCGAAAAGATGATAAACCCGGGGATCCCGATCCATAGCGGCACCGGTTCGGCGATGATTTCGATGGGACCTTCCGAGATATCGATCGGGAACAACGACTGCAGGTAGAAAAGCACGCTGAACTTCTTGAGCAGGCTGGGCAGGAACGCGTTGATGCCTTCCCAGAAGAACACCAGGATGGCGGGAATCACCGGGTTTCGCATGAACAACCCGGCGACCATGAAGATCGCGCCATAACCCAGGCAGGCCATCCACACGATCGCCAGGTAGGCGAACAGTTGCCCGGCCAGGCTCGACAACGAGGCGCTGCCGAAATACGCGTGAACCGCGCCGAAGCACACGATCGTGAGCACGCTGAACACCATTGAAACGCCGACCCATGCCGAGGTGAACTTGCCGGCCACCAGAACGTCGCGCCGCACGGGCGACAGGAAGTAGTAGTGCAGGCTGCGATCGAGGACCTCTCCGCGGAACAGGTTCATGAAGATCCACACGGCCGCGAAGTACAACGTCGAACGCAGGATGCCGAGCTGGAACAGGATCGCGAACAGCGATGTGGCTCCCGAAGGACCCGAGAACTCCGGAGGCGGTTCGCCGACGATCGTCGACACCGCGATGACGATGAAGGTGATCGTCGCCGGGATCGCCGCCAGGAGGTACAACGGCAGGGCCCGCGTGCTCAGGACGCTCTTGCGAACCTCCATTCGCAGGATCCCCTGGATCTGACGCCACCACAAGGACTTCACGATTCACCCTCCTGGGTGATCAGGTACTGGTAGACCGCCTGGACATCGGCGTCCGCCGGCGTGACCGATTCGATCCGGATCTCGTTGTCCAGCACGATGCGGTTGAAAGCGAGCAGGAATGCGTCGGCGTCCTTCGTGCTGACCATCAGCCCGCCGCCATCGTCGTGCATGCGGGCCTCCACCGTGCTCTCGTGTTCGAAGACCCTGGAGGCCAGCAGCCCCGCCTTGTCGCAGCGCACGAGGATCTGCAACGGCCGGCCCGACATTTCGGTACGTACGCCTTCGATGTCGCCCTCGGCGACCACGTAGCCCTCGTTCAACAGGATCACCTGGTCGGAGATCAGGTCGACCTCGTGGAGGATGTGGCTGGAGATCACGATGTGCTGGCCCGTTGCCGCCAACTCGCGAAACAGCTCGATCATCTCGGCACGCGCCATCGGGTCCAGCCCGTTTAGCGGCTCGTCGAGGATCAGCACGGTGGGCTCGTGGCAAATCGCCTGCGCCAGCTTGATCCGCTGCCGCATGCCCTTGGAGTAGCCCGCGACGCGTCGGGTCGAGGCCTCGATCAGGTTCACGCGCTGGATCGAGCGTTCCGTCATCTCGGTCGCGTCCGCGTGAGGGTGCCCGTGGACGCGAAGATAGTTGTAGAGGAACTGCTGGCCCGTCGCGCCTTTCGGGAACGAATCGTACTGTGTGCAGTAGCCGACGTGCCGGAACATCGCCTCCGGGTTGTCGGGGCAAATCCCGAGCATCCGAATCTCACCCTGGCTCGGCTGGAGCAAGCCGGTCATGAGGTTCATGATCGTCGTCTTGCCCGAACCGTTGGGCCCGACGAGGCTGGTGATTCCGGGAGGTATCGTCAGGTCGACGCGGTTGATCCCCAACACCTCGCCGTAAAACTTCGAGACGTTATCGAAAACGAGTCGATCGCTGGTGGGTGTCACGACTTCACCACCTCGTAGGCACGTACTTTCTTCGCCATCAGCCCGACGCAAACCGCGCAGAACAGGATCAACGAGATCCAGGCAACGGGGAGCGGCACCGCGGACCGGCTGGCGATCCCGAACATCCCGGTCGCGATGATGCCGGTCATCTTGAGCAGATCCATCACGCTGCCCCAGGAGGTGCTCAGGATCAGGTTGATCACGTCGCCGATACGCGGCATGACCACGAAGATCAGGATCAGCGAGAGCCGGGCTACCGGCTTCCATTTGAGGTACGCGGATAACGCGAGGCTGATCACGCACAGCTGGACGATCCAGATCCACGAGGTGAAGAAGATCCCGACGGCGACACCGAGGTTGCCGGAAAACCAATCCCAGCCTTCCATGTAGGACTGGAACACAAACAGGAACAACCCCGGGACCCACGTGATCGCGGAGAGCAGGATCAGCATGACGGCGGATTTTCCGAGGACGTACTCCCAGCGCCCGAACGGGCGGGCGAGGTAGAGGGGGAGTCCGTTGTTGCGCAGATCGGCCGACACGAGCGCCGGTCCAACGACCAGCGCGCTGAGGTACGCGACGACCATCGAGGGAACCATGAACCAGCCGAAAAAGAACCCGGCGTCGAAGTTGAAGGCGCCCTTCACGGTTTCCGGATCGACGCCGAATTTCTCGAGGAAAGCCAGGTTGTGCGGCAGGTAGATAAGGATCGGCAAGACGAGAAGCGCCCACAGGCCCCAGGCTGCAAGGAAGATGAGGAACATCTTCGACGACAGGATTTCCTTGTAGCTATAGGCCGGCAAGACCAAAAAGCGTGACTTTCTGGGAGTCAGCGTGCCGTCATACGGCGTGTAGCGTCGCTCATAGACCGCCATGGTTGACCCCCATCGCTTTAAGGAAAATGTCCTGCAACGAGTCCCGCTTGTAGTCCAGCCGTCGGACCTGTATGTCTTGCTCGGCGGCGATCCGGTACAGATCCCGGATGCGGACGTCTTCCGGCAGGACCATCTTGATCTTGCGATCGCTGAGCACGGCGACCTCGCATCCGAGGTTGCCCACCGCCTCGGCGAACGCCGCGTTTCCTTTCTGGGTTTCGATCTCGATGAACCTCAGGTTCGCCCTGCGCTCTTCCTCGAGGTTGCAGTAGGTCGCGATCTCGCCGTCTTTCAGGATCAAGACCTCGTCGCAGCACTCTTCCACGTCACGCAACAGGTGCGACGAGATGATGATGTTGGCCTTGCCGCTGTCGCGGATTTCCTGGATCAGCTTGATCATCCGATTGCGATGCGGCGGGTCGAGGCCGTTGGTCGGTTCGTCGAGGAACAGCAGGCGCGGGCCATGAACGATCGCCTGGGCCAGCTTGGCCATTTGTTTCATGCCCAGGGAGTAGCTCTCGAGCTTGCGGTAACGGGCCTCGTTGAGGCCGACGTAGAAGAGTGCCTCGTGCGCGCGTTCGAGCGCCTCCCGCGGAGGGAGCCCGGACAACTCGGCCATCAAACGCGTCAGCCGCACGGCGGACATCCCGGCGACGAACGCATCGCGCTCGGGCATGTAGCCGATCAGGCCGCGAATCCGGTTGCCGTCGGTGAGGATGTCCCGGCCGAAGATGCGTGCGGTGCCCGCCGACGGTGGGTGAAACCCCAGCAGGCAATGCAGTAGCGTCGTCTTGCCGGCCCCGTTGGGGCCCAGCAACCCGATCGAGCGGCCGGAGAAGGAACCCGTTAAATCCTTGAGAACCTGGAGGCGGCCAAAGCGAACCCCCAGGTTCTCAAGTTCGATTACAGCAGTCATCCCTCAGCCGTATTCCGATCCACCCGGATCTCAGTGCGGGCCGGACAAGCTGTCGGGTTCGATTACCCGCCCAACTCGCTGGCCGCGTGGGTCAGCAATTCTTGCATACCCACTAACGAATTGAACCGGAGAAAGGATCCAAGGGTCGACGAAAGGATGCCGCCCTGCTGAGTGTTGACGAAAACGATGCGATCCAGCTCGCCGTAGGCCAGCGTGACCGAGGGGTCGACGTCTTGCGCGAACTGACCCAGGATCGACTGCTGGTCCTGGGAAAAGTTCTGGGTCATCGCACCCAGGGTGCGCGCCAGCGGTCCAAGCACCGAGCCCAGGTCCTGGTAGACGACGGCCGAGAAGTGCACCTCGGCGTCGGCCGGAAGCGCCTTCTGGAAGCGACCCGAGTTGACCAGTGTGATGCCGTTGCGCCGGTTGGCCAGCGCGCGGTTGATCAGACCTCTCGACGAACCGGCCACCATGTAGCCGTCGACGTAGGTGTAGTGCACCGACAGGCCGACATCCAGCGAGGCGATCTCGAAGAACTCGTTGCGGCCGCCTCCGTGGGTCCGCATCTCGAGACCCTGGATGCCGACGCCGGCCTCGGCGGCGTGTTCGTTGATCAGGTCGACCATCTGCGTGAGCGTCGCCTGCAGGCGTGCGGAGTCGTAAACCTCCAGGATCATCTTCCACGACGGGACCGGGACGATCGGGCCGTCGAAGGCCACGGCGAACTCGCCGCCCAGCGCGTCAAGGAAGTCGTCCTGCAGGTTGATCCCCGTTTCGGCCTCGAACTCCGCCAGGCCGCTGTTGAAGGACCCCGATGCCGATCCGGCCATCGCGAACAGTTCCTCGACGACCAACGACGGATCGCGCATCAGGAACGCGGCCGCGAACGACGCGTTGCCGCTGACGAAGTCCAGCGAGCCCATCGGCGCCGGTTCGGCCAACCACGAGGCGAGTCCCTGGCGCGGTTGGTCGAAGGTCACGACCAGCCGGTTCTCCGTCACGTCGCCCTTGACCTTGCGTTCGGCGATGAGGTGTTGCAGATCGGCCAGACCGATCGTTTCGAGTTCCTGTTGGTTGTTCGGGATCAGCGTCGACAGATCGGCGGCGATGATCCACCCGGCGCCGTCTTTGTAAAGCTGGTTCAGCTTGGCGTGGAAACCCGTGCCGTGGAACGCGCCGCGGCCCGCGTCCAGTCCGGCGGCGATCTCGGACAGGCGCTGCATGTCCCTGGCCGCGACCAGGATGTCGCCGCGGTTCCAGAGGACCATTTGCGCACCGGCCGTGGAGGGCGCCGCATAGGGGACTTCCTCGACCAGCATGACGTTGGCGCCGTGTTCCTCGATGTCCGCCTGGACCATGGCGTTGAACGCGTTGGAGTCGCGTAGCTCGGCTAGGATGACCGGCTCCGAGACTTCCCCGTTGCGCTGCGGAAGCGCCAGCACGACCTCGTCGCCGAGCGATGCACCGTAAGCGCGGAGGTCTTCGATGAACGTGGCGATCGACGCCTCGGCCTCGGTGCCGGACAGCTCCTCGGTCCACCAGTTCGAGAGCAACTCGTTCTCCGAGATCTTGGACTGGAGCATCTCGTAGCTCTCGCCGATCTGTTCGGAGATGTTGGGGATCGCGATATAGACGGCCGTATCCGCGGGTACCAGATCGAGCAGCGTCGTCTCGTAGCGCAGTCCCGGCCAATCGACGGCCAGTTCGATCTCGCGCGCGGCGCGGGTGGCCTCGGCGAGCAGCGAGAGGTGACGCAGCTTGTTTTGGCTCCACGCGATCTCGTCCTCGATCGTGGTGCGACCGAGTAGCGTGGTACTCGTCGTTTGCTCGCCGGGCTTCAGGGTGTCGTGTCCTTTCCCGTGATCGACCTCGACGGAGCCTTCGATGACGGACACGCGCGAGCCCTTGACCCCCGAGTTGACCGCGAAGACCGTTCCGGTCACCGCGACCCCGGCATCGCCGGTCTCGACGAACAGGTTGCCGGAGCCCTGCGGGGAGGCCTCGACGATGATGCTGCCTCGATCGAGATCGATCAGGCCGTCGCCGCGACCGCGCTGCCAGAACTTCTTCTTGTTGTAAACGGCCAGTTCGGTGCGCTCGTCGACTTCGACGAACGAATCGTCCGACATGCGGAACATCACGTTGGAATCTTTACCGGTGCGCAGCGCCTTGACCTGATCGAAGGAAAGCTGGTCACCTTCTTGGACCGGTTGGGCGCCATCGTCGGTGATCTGGAACACTTTGCCTTCGACCCGTTCGATCTCGATCAACCCTTCGGCCTGAATCGTGAAGAGGTCGGTCTTGATGTCGAGCCCGATCAGCGCGACGACCACGATTGCCGCGGCCGCTACACGCCAGCCCCAGACGGCCGCTGCGCTGCGTTGTCGGCGCGCCGCCGCGACGGCCTTGCGGCTGCCGCCTGTTCTCGCCTCCTTGAGCGCGCGCCGGCAGGGGACGCACTCGCCGACGTGGTCCTGGAGCAGCATCGCCTTGGCGCTCCCGAGTTCGCCCTTGAGGAAGGCCGGGATCAGCGCCTGGAAATCCTCGTGGCCGAGGATCTTCTGGTCCGCCGGGCTCTCGTCCACGAGTTCCTGGGAGAGTCGGGCCCAAACCCGGTCCGCCGCGCTCTTTTCGGCGGCAGGGTCCATCCGGCCCTCTGCGATCTCGTCGATCGCCCGGTCGAGGATGCGGTCTAGGTTCTTTTCGCTCATGATTCATCTCCAAAACGCGTGGGGTTCGAGTCGTTGCCGACATAGGGGGCGATTTCGTCGCGTAGTTTGTTGCGGGTTCGATGCAAGATCACGTTGATCGTGCTGCGGGAAGTTCCCAACAGCTTGGCGATCTCGTTGTTGCCATAGCCCTCGAAATAACGCAGGGCGAAGACCTCGGCAGCTCGCGGGCTCATCTTGCCCAGCGCCTCGCGGATGACCGCTCGGATTTCAGCGGAGCCCTGCACGCGGTCGGGGGACTTTTCCGGAGCGCCTGCGAGGACCGGCTCGAGGGGTTCCAACGGGGTTACCTTGGCCGTTTGCCGCGACCGCACCACATCGAGTGCCGCGTTGATCGCTGCGCGGTGCAGGTAGTTGCCCGGGTTGTCGGACAGGCCGGCACCTCCGTCGCGACGTACGAGACGCAGGAACACCGTCTGGAGCACGTCCTGGGCATCGTCGGCACTGCCGGTGACGCGGAAGGCTGCGTGCAACACCCTTTGCTGGTGTTCCCGAAACACGTCTTCGAGGTTTGCGGCCGTCGGTTCGGTGGCCGGATTTCCTTGCATCGCAAGTTGCACGGACTTCTCCTTTCCGCTTCGGTCATCCATATAAACGTGCTCCCCGCAATTTGATTAACGCCCCTGACGGGGATTATGCCGTACGGTTCGGAAATACCGAAAAAACGGGCGATTTCGTCCCAAGACCGGATGCTACGATGACGTTTCATGGCCTTGGGACGCTTTCAGGTCGCCGCCGTTCAGATGACCTCGACCGACGATGTCGAGGCGAATCTCGCGCAGGCGACACGGTGGATCCGGCGCGCCGCCGCAGAAGGCGCCCGTCTGGTCGCGTTGCCGGAGAACTTCGCCTGCCTGCGTGCCGAGGGCGATCGAATCGATTTCCGTACCGACCTGGACGGCGACCTGGTAACCCGCATGGCCGCCGAGGCCCGGGCCGCAGGCATCCACCTGTTGCTCGGCTCGATTCCCGAGAGGATCCCGCACAGCCCACGAATCCACAACACCTCGATCCTGCTCGGCCCGGACGGGAAACGACTCGCGGTGTATCGAAAGATGCACCTGTTCGATATCGACATCCCCGGCGGGGTTACGTTGATCGAATCGAAGACGGTGAAGCCCGGCGACCGACCGGTCGTCGTCGAGACGTCGTTGGGTCGTTTCGGACTCTCGATCTGTTACGACCTGCGGTTCCCCGAATTGTACCGGCGTCTCGCTTTCGACGGTGCGCAGGTGTTGTTCGTACCGGCCGCCTTTACGGCGTACACCGGCCCACATCATTGGTTGCCGCTGCTGCGCGCGCGGGCCATCGAAAACCAATGCTGGGTCGTAGCACCCGCGCAGGTCGGCCGGCACAGCGCCAACCGGCAATCGCACGGAGAGACGGTCATCATCGACCCCTGGGGCGTCGTCGTGGCGCGCAAGCCCAAGGGCCGGGGCCTGGTCCGGGCGGAGATCGATCTCCGCCACGTCGATCGCGTGCGCCGCGGGCTTCCCTGTCTGAAGCACACACGCCGATCGTTGCCATGAGGGGTCAGACCATGCATCATCCGGAGTGTTGATGTTTTGTCCCCGTTGCCAGTGTGAGTTTCGATCCGGGTACACGCGTTGCGTGTCCTGCGATGTCGACCTCGTCGAGGACCTCTCGGCGGTGAAATCCGAAGAGGTCGATGCGCCGGAACCCGGGCCGGTCCTGATCCGGTTTGCGGATGTTTGCGGCTACCTGGATCTGGATGAGGCGCGCGACGTGCGCGATCGGTTGCATCACGCAAAGATCGCGTCGGAGTTGGTGATCCGGGCCTCGCCGGAGACGCCGGCCGGCGGTAAGGTGGTGGAGGATTACTGGCTGCGGGCCGACGCGCGGCAGATTCGACAGGTCCAGGCGTTGCTCGAGGGATCGCCGCCCGCGCCGGCGGACGATATCGAGCTCGCGGGATTCCAATGTAGTAAGTGCAAGCGTCCGGTGCGTAAAGAAGAATCGTTCTGCGCCAACTGCGGGACGCGCTTTTCGGAGTGACCGTGTCTCTCCCTGAAAAAATTGAAA
>Ga0255049_10000922_pt1 | contig 16993 bp, 19 predicted proteins | sample JV7_2_3_MG_FD_183615 | JGI IMG/M metagenome (GOLD analysis project Ga0255049, IMG submission 183615) | Seawater microbial communities from Jervis Inlet, British Columbia, Canada - JV7_2_3 | ecosystem: Environmental > Aquatic > Marine > Inlet | place: Canada: British Columbia | collected 2016-10-06
TTCTTTTGAAGGTGATGTAAAATGGGGTAAAATGTACCTAGTTGTAGAGGATGATCCTGATAGACATCCAATACAAGAAAAAGAAGTAAAATGTATTCCAAAAGATCACATACTTACAAATCTAAAGGAAGATGAACCCATTAAAGACCCAACAAAAGATAAAGATGATCATATTGAAAAAATAGTAAATGCTGTACAGTTTGCAGTAAAAGATCAAGTCGATGATATGCTTGAATGTGACTTTAATGAAAGGGATGTTCGTAGAATCATAAAACGTGATGTTAATACATATCTGAATTATTCCTTTGAGGATGAATCATGAAAGCCCTTTGTACACAATGTCAAGCAAGTAATGCAGAATGTACCCTTGATGAATCAGGTCAACCAATTTGTGGAAAGTGTAAAAAATGACTTTATTTTTTTGGTATTTTTACCATAACGAGGTATTAACGTGGTAATTGAAGAATATGCATCGATTGATCATGAGAAAATAGTAAGATATACTCAAGAGAAATTAGTTCAAGTGTATACAATAGAATCAATTGAAGTTCTAAAGAGAGGGGTATCAAGACGATTAGACAAACTATTAGAGTTTGAATCCAATGATTTGCTAAAAGAAAGTGAAGGGATATTATTATTTTTACAAAGCAATATCAGTAATCTAACGGTACGTAGAAGTAATTTAGATACTATGATAGAATCTGCACAGGAATTAATCATATCAGATGAATCTTTTGTAACTAATTTAATGTCAAGAAAGTATGATGTTAATCCAAGCATATTTGGTGTTGCTGATGTAGAGGTAAAAAAGGATATTTTACAAGGCAATATTGTTTTTCTTGAAAAAGTATTAAGAAGATTAGAAAAAGCCAAACTAGAAAAAAAACTAATTGCAAAAATAATAAAAAGAATCCCAATAATCAAACGACAAATAATACAATGGGATGATATCAAGACCTATGATAGTTATTCTGATAAAACAGAAATTAAGTTAATAGAAAGAACTGAACAGATTTACTATGAAAATGGTATCTTCAAAAAATTTCTAAGTCATGCGTTTGGAATGGGATTGTTTGGATATGTCAAGCCAAAAACATTCATGTCTTTAATGAGTACACTAACTCAAGTTCCAAAAAAAGAACTTGAGAATTATACTTTTGATGCTGACATTGGTAAAAGATTTCCAGAAAAAGATGAAAAAACAAAACTACCAATTTTAGGAAAAGTGGTTTGGGTTGATACTTTTCATAATGTAAAACTAAAAGGTTCAGTTGATGCAGTTATCAACATGACTCAAAGTTTGGTGATAATAGAAAAGCATACCAAACAAGGTGGCGATAGGGATCAACTTGCAAGAGCCATGTATAATTTGTATAATACTCATATCTTTGAGGCAGATGAATTAACTGAAATTATTCTTGAATATATCGGGGATGATGTATATTATAACATAAAAGGTCTAGCAACACATGAATTATTCAAAAACCCCCCTGATTGGCTAAAGAATCTCATTGGTGAGGATGGTGAAGTAATGGGTAAAAAAGTGAGAATAAAACAAGAATCAAATCTAAAAAAAGACATCATAAAAGAAAAACATCAAATCAAAAAACAATTCTTGAAATTAAACTATGGAAAAAAACGCAACATGACTGATCCAATACAAAATCAAATCTTTGAAAAATCATTTAATGCCTATCTTGATGGTAATTTTTCAAGACTCAATAAAGGAATTGATTTGACTATCTTGGATGGTTTAGTAAATTCAGTAAGGGCATTATGAAATATACAAAACATTACACTTGGAAAGAATGGAAAAAGTTTAACAAATTAGTAGCACCTGATAATAGTTTTGTTTACTTTAACTTTTTTACAAAAAAATATCAAGTGTATGATACCCTTACAATGCAAGAAGTATTATTAAAAAAATATAAAATCAAACTAATTGGATATGAACCAAAATGGACTAGGAGATATCATAGTATAACTAAAGTTTTGAATATGAAAAATTTTGATAAAGGTATGACATCATTTTCAAAAGGTGTACAGGCTTTCTCTAATGGCATGGGTGAGTTTGAAAAGGATGCTAAAAGAGATAGGAGAAAACATAAAGATCATCATGAGCAACTTTGGGGAAAGAAAAGAGATGATGTATCAATTTGGGGAAAGCCTAAAAAATTTAAATTTTAGATTTTTTCTTTTTCTTTGCGACTCTGGAATATTTTTTAACCCAATGTCCTTTAACTTCGTAAGTAGGCATGATATAATTTCTGTACAGAGATACTTAAAGATTCAACATAAATACACGTTAAGGACTCATTAAATTGTGGGTAAAAGAACACATCTTCTAACTGCTACTATGGGATTTATTGCTGGTGTATTAATTTCGTATTGGACTGAACTATGAGATCCAAATCCAATTACATTGATCCACAACAATTTGATGAAATTATTACAGCCATACCATTTTTACAAATTAGAAAATGGAATAATATTGATGTAGAATATTTATTCAAAATTTCATATTGGTGTGGACTACGAATGAAAGAGGCCTGTAAATTAAAAAAAGAAGATTTTGATTTGTACGGAAATGAAGTATACCTTGGATTAACTAAAAAGAAGAAAAATCAATATGCACCAATTCCCCTACCTTTTCTACCTGAATTAAAGTCATATCTAGCCACTAAACAAAACGGACAATTATTACCTAACTGTAATCCTCAAATTGTTCGTATTTGGGTGAGAAGATTGGGTAAAAAATTAGATGTAGCTGCATGGACTACTCCACAAGAAATCACTGGTGAAAAAACACTGACACATATTTTCCGTAAGAGTATCGCAAAGTCGATGTTGTATGGGGTGTATGGTAAAAAAGCACCACTAAACGTGGTACAAAAACAATTACGCCACAGCTCCCTTGGAACTACTTCAAAATATCTTCAGGTAGGAATTGAAGATGTTAAAGATTGGTGGGAAACCAATATTTAATTAACACGTTATCCTCTCGTTATATTGTGGGTGTAGGAGTAGTAATTTTACTGGTCATAGTTGCTATAATGATTACACCTCTTGCACATTCTTACACTGAAAAACAAGAGATAGAATTAGAAAGATTACTTGAAGAATATATCGCAAAAGAACCACATGAAGGTGGTAAACCTGATGTTGAATTAGTAGACTTTGAAGAATTGGCAAAACAAGAAATCATAGCCCTTGAAGAAGAAATAATAGATTTACAATTAATTATAGATACAAAACTATCTAACATAAAAACACAAAATGAAATTATACAAAAAGAAGAAAGGAAAGTCGCTGCAGCACAAGAAAAAGTACAAGAAGAATGGGGTGCTGCACCAGTTAATACTACTCAACTAAAACTAGAATATACAAAATTAAAAAATTTGACTGATGAATTGGAAATTCTATTATCTCAAAAGGATCTAATTTTAAAGAATATCAATACTAAAAAATTACTCCAGGAGATTAAAGTTCATGATGCAAAACTAATCGGGGTGAGATTATCTGATAATTGTATTATTATGGCCAAATTAGGCAATAGCACGTGTCCTACCTATGAGGACTTGGTACATCTGGACTCATCAAATCAAGAAATCTCAGGTGAATTCTCCTTACATGATGGATGGTTTCATAGAGAATCAAGTCAATTTACAGATTCATTTAGATTCTACGATACAGAAGATACTATTCGAATACTTGTAGATCCACATTGGGAAATATCAAGTAGAATCAAAATGATAACAATAGAGAGTGATTTTGGTCTATTCACTGATGCTTATGATAGAAAGTTAGTAGATGGGTACAGAGTAATGCAACAAGGTAGAGTAATTGAGAATTGTTATACTGCAAACATTTCAGCAGATAATTACAAATTATTACTACCTGATACCATATTCACTTTTAGAAATGGATGCAGTGCTGCAGAAATTTCCGATAAATTATATTTCAATATGCCAAGTACAATAATTGACAAGTCAACATCACCTAACATACAACATCAACAGTGGCTCAAAGAAGCAAAATTAAACTGTAAGGAGTTATGTTGAGAGGCCAATGTAATGAAAGATGTTCAGAGGAACATCTAATCCCTTTTGGAACACATTATAGAAAATCATCCAGGGATATGTGGAAAATTAAAGGTAGAAAACATTGTAGAAATTGTTCATACGGAATTGTAAGTGAGATGAAACACTGTCCATGTTGTGGTAGAATTTTTGCCTATAAACCAAAATGTGGTAAAGCCAAAAGATTATTCAATATCGATACCGTTAGATTTTGAACATTTTTTACATTTATGATATCGCTTAGTAATATTTTTTCACCCTTGTTGAACCTTTTCTTGAATTATTTCGCAACAATGTATTACAATGTTTACAACGTGGTTGGATATATTCAGTTCGTAATACCCACCATCCACAATGACCACAATGTCGATGAGTTTTGTATTTGTAAAAGGCCATTATGTCATACCGTTATGATACACACACCAAAAAATGGGGTTGAGTTGCACCATTTTTATTATTTTTAAATTTTAATCGCCTTCTAATCCAAATAATTTCATATTTTAAATCCAATAAATCATGAAACCATTGTTGTTCTGTCTTAGATGGTAGTAACATTATAGTCACTTTATCTTGTTTGTTTTCCTCAATTGCTTTGGCAACAAACTCACAAAGTAGTGAGTAAGGTGGGTTAACATAGTTTAATTGCATCCAAGGAACTGATAGTCCATCAAATTTAGGATTCAATGGACAAGGATCAAAGAACATATCTTGAGAATATCCCCAATTATCATGTATCTCATCCCATATTCTGTCAGGTGTGAGATGTACATCTGATTTTGATTTAGGCATATACCTCATACCTTACTCCTTGAAAGCTCTAGAAGCTCTGTGTTTTTTATTATATTATTATATTTCAAAAATATTTTTGAAATATTTATAATACTAGAATCAACAGAGCTTTTAGAGCTGTCCTCAAGGCTAGTTTGTTCTTCTTGTTTTATCTCATCATCAGTTTTTATTCTAAATCCAGAGTAGGCATAACATTCGATGCCATTAATTCTTGTTTTTGTTGGTACATTTCCTACTATTTCTTCAAAAATTGGTTTGAATTTCTTCTTATCCTTTGGTTTAAAGCTGTTTTCATGGGCATGAGAACTCCATTTGTTAAATGGATCACCTGATTCTGTTCTTGCTGCAGCATCAAATACTATCCATTTTTTCACAAATAATTGGATTCTATTACCATGGGTATTCCAGATATTTTCAACATCTTTTACATCAATGGTATGATGATACGATTCATTTTCATACATCCAAGTGGCATTATGTAACAAATATGTGATAATTCCATTTAGTTGATCTTGGGTTGCAACTTTTAACATCATATTTTTGATTTCATTATCTTGATGTCGATATTTTTTATCAATTCTAATTAGATATGTTCTATCATAGATGGCCTCAGCATCATCAACACTTGGAATTTCAAACAAGTCATTAGCTGCAAACATCAATCTACTCATTGGCCTAAATGTTGTGGGTTTATCATAAATTCCCCTGGCTGTAAATTTACTTTGAGTAACCCATTTTTTGATAACATCAATTTGTTTTATGGATTCATCACTAAGATCATCATCAATATTCAATATTTTGAACGCAGCTTCAATCTGAGTGGTTGCATCACTGGCAATTTTATGAATAGGTGAATCCAAAATATTATCATCCTCACCAAATATCTTTTGTGCTAATTCCCCAAGTTGAGATTTTCCAGTTCCAGTAGAACCTACAACCCCAAACATATAGTCAATTCCAGTGTATGGTATCAAACAGGAAGATAAAAAATCATAAAATGCTTGGCGTGATATATTATCAGGAATTAATTCCTTGACCTTGGTATCTATTTCATCATAATTTTTAGTTGTGTCATAATCTTGTGGGATTTGTGAAAGTATGATGTAGTCAGGATCAAAGTTTGGTGAAAACACCCCCCTCTTAACATCAAACAATCCATTGTTTAGACATTTGATGTGAATTGATTGCTCAATGTCAGTCCATTTGATAAGTTTACAAGTATCTTCGATATACTTTACAACTTCAGTGATGTCAGTTGTTTTATGTTTTGGTAAAATTTGTCTTGCAGATCTTCGAATTAATTCCTCAGCATTTCCTTCATAATATTGACCATTAAAGTAGAACATTTTTCCATCAAGTTCAAGTCGTTTGATGTAATTGTTACCTGAAATCCATAATGCAGCCTCACTTAGTTGTGTTCTATCAAATTTTGTTTTGACATTTTTAGAACCTATTAGAAATGATATTTCTTTTATTTGTTCATAGATGTCAATGTCACCCCATACCATATCAATTGCTGAATCAATTTTGTCTAATTCAATATGATACCTTTTACAAAACGGTTTTAATCTTGCAGTTATTTCAATTTTTGATACCATTTGCTCTGCAAATATTACAAGTTTAACCATCTCAGGTAATACATATTCTGGACTATCCCCACCAGTACCTTCATTTTCAAGTGACCATAATCTTTGTGCATCACTTCTTTCATTGGGAATAACGATTTGATTGTTATTTCTAGCATGGCCTATGTTTGGACATTTACATGATGTTACCTTTCTATTTGCCAACCAGTCCACTTCACATACTCGATGTACTGCTTCAAAAGTTCCTGATTTTTTACAAGTGTCACAGATGTAATTTTCTCCATGATCATCAGATGCACAAAGACAATCTTCACGTGTACACTCGTTATGAAGATCCTTACTGCAAGGAGTACAATTAGTTAACATAGTTTAGAAAAAAAGCTAGGAGAGTAATTCTGACTCTAAGAGTTTGTAAAATGCAGGATTATGTTCAATTGCAAATCCATATTTTGCTATGAATCTTGCAATTCTATCTGAATCTGCAATTTTTGGCAGTTTAATTGCAAAGTCAACTGCATCAAAATCTTTTTTGAAACAAAGTACGTAGGTGGCTACCATCAATCTAGAGTGCTTAAACAATCCTTTAGATTCTAATGATGTTAGGACATCCATGAATTTTTTGACATATACTATGTCATTGTTTGTCACAGTGTCAAGTATTCCTTTAACTTGAGGAATACCACAACGTACTCGATTTCCAGATACATGAGAACTACCAATCATGATAAATGCATCACGGTATGATAATAGATTTCGTTTTTTAGTATGGCTACAAGTTTTTCGTAAACCATCAAAGAATCTATACGTTCCATCATCCATTTTTTTTAAAATGTCAGATACATCAAGAGATTTTCCAGAGTTTAATCTTTGATAAATTTCTCTTGCTTCTTTTTCATCTGCTGCTTCAACGTGTCTTAAAACTAATCGAATTGTATTAAACAATCCAGTTTTTTCATAGATTTGATGATATGCTGTTAGTCTATGTTGACCGTCAAGGACTTTCATTTTACCAACGAGTGTAAACACAGTGATCACATTGTCATACATTTTGTTTTCTAAAATTGCTTTTTCAATTTGTAGGACATGGGTTGCATTTCTATCTCTTTGGAATATGGCAGATTCAAAGAATAATGGTATATCTTTGACAGATACTTCTCTTTCTTCGAGTCGGAATTTTTGCCTGGTGGCTTCATCCAGGTCTTTAGAGTTGTTAAAATAACTCATTGTAATGTTGGAATTCAATTTTCTATCCTCGTTTGAATTCCAGAATGGCTGAAAGTTATGATGTTGTGTATTCCATCACATTTGAAACAATAATCATGGCCACATTGGTGGCATCGAGTGGTGTATGGTTTACCACAAATAAAGCAGCTCATATTGTAGCTCCATGAAAAATTATCTTATGTGTAAGATACTTTGTTAAAACAAATTCATCTTCAACAAATTCCTTATTACAAATTTCACACTTCATAATATATCTCCTATAATTTCTTTGAAATTATTTTTCACAAATGCCTGGCGAGATTTATTGTTCTTTGATTTTGATGATAGCCTTACACTGCAGCAAGGACACCAAATTCCTTCCCATTTTAAAAATAGATTACAAATTCTGCATCGCTTGTAACCATGTTCTACTGCATTTCTAACTAATTTCTTTGGCTCATAAGTTGTCAATGCACAACTGCCCTTACAAGTATTCATGGGGAATAATCCCTGGTGAAAACCATCCAGTTACCATTACATGATGCTAACTTGTTTGTGACGTTAATTATCATCACATGAATATTACGTCTTTTTTGAAAAGATGTAATTGGACTTGGTTTTGCCCATGCATTTGTTTTAATTTGTAAGAATATAGGCGTGGATTTGAAGAAACAAATCCCATCAAATAGATTCCATAGATCTAAAGCCTTGTAATTACCATGTTGTGTTTTAATGGTATCTGGATTTTTACCATGTGCCTTTAACCAAATCTCATCATATCCATTATCTAACAAATATGCACTGGCTCTTTTGTTGGATGCCCTCATCCTTTGACGATTATTCAATTTCATTCTCCTTTGGTGGAGTGGCATAGTCAGTTCTATCAAAAATTGATCTGCGACTATTTTCATCCTGATTATATTTTGCTCGTATTTGACCAGCATTTTCAGAAACATCATTACGTCTTTTTGTACTAAGCACATACAATTCCCATTCTTTATCTCGTTTTCTTGAATCATCTTCAGCCATCAAACTTAAAATTTCTAATTGTATTTGGACTTCATCCAGATCATCATTAATTAAATTTAATATTTTTTCAAATTGTTTTCCAATTTCTGCTTCTCTTTTGTTATTATCACATAATGCATCAAGTTCCAAGTATGCAAAAATTAGTTTGGTTGCATCAAAGATATTTGGAATTGGCTCGTTAATTAATTCCTGAATATTTTTGCCAGTACATGATGCACATTTACAATCAATCAATTTTCTTTTTCTCCTTTAAAAAAAGAGTGGAGTTGCTCTCATCGAGCAACTTGTTGTAGTGAATCTGAGAAAAAACCAATTCTAAAGTTTCCCCTGAGTTGATTCGATTGGTACATCGGCTAGGACATACATATCTTTACCATCTTTAGATTTTGATAGTTCAGATATTACTGTCAGAGTTTCTTTACCACTGTTGACATCTTCTCGTAATTGTTCATTACGTAGTCTACCTACAATTGCCACTCTAGTTGTATGGAATTTACTAAATCCACCATATTCTTCTTTGATAGTAACTTTTACACCTTCAGTGGTTTCGTCACCTTGAGTGTAATCACTATCTTCGATATGCGTTATGGTAAATGTTTTTCCGTCTATAACTTTTAGACTGGCACTATCACCTGATGCTTCTGGATAATCGCTTAATTTTGCTATTGGAGTTCACCCCCACCTACAAAGAATTGTAAGCCTGATTCTTTACGTCTATTATAGTCGCAAAGAGCATTGGAACAAAATGTTTTGGTACAGTTGCTAAACTCTTGAGTCGTCAAGAATCCAACACCACATTTTTTACAATAGTTCAATCTTCGTGTTCCCCACAATCACATTTGGTGTATTGACAGTCAGAGTGAACCCCTGACATACAGGCCTCACAAATGGTCATAGATAACACCTGTTGACCAAATCAAAATCGGTCTTTATTGCAGCGTGACAGTATGGCTGCTTGTAATGTTTCTCACAAGCCAATAGGACTTTGTTATTGGCATTGACTAGAAAATGACTAGGCTCATTTTCACAACAATATTTCATAATTGCATCTCCTTTAACAGAGTGCGCGATACCCATGTGGATTTATTACCTAAATAGGGAAATTTTTTTAGATGTTTCTCTATTTCGTCATCCAATGAAACTCGTATTCTAATACCAGTCCATGTGTGGTCTTTGTTCATGTCACATATACCACACATAGTGGTAATTAATGTTTGTGTCAAATATAACACACAGTAGGTTAAATAAAAATCCAATCGGTTAAATAGTATGTTACAAATATGTACCATGATGAAGAAGGTAATTCCACCTGAGAAATGGGTAACAGTAAGAATTGAAACTGAATTAAGAAATCAAATTGAAAAATTAATTGATTCCCCAAAATATAAAAAAATGGCATTTACTGGAGTATCTGCCATGCTTAGTTATTTAGCTAGAAAAGAAATTGATCATTACAAATAGAATGTTCTAAACAATCACACCTTTCATAATTAGTTTTATGTTCATCACATAGTTTAATTGTAAATGTATTGGTTTCAAAGGATATTTTTAGAATGTTTTCTGATTTCTCATCACAATTATCAACTTGGCAGTTCATTTTTACAATTAGAGTATAATCGTATTAAGGATTATGTAGCATTACTATTTAGCTCAAGGATCATTTTTCGCATCTCTGTTTTCCATGTATCACTCATCCCCTCATGAGGAAACTTTTCATGTTGTAATTGTATGGCCATCTCATCTTTAATCTCAATTGCTTTTTCCAGTTGAGACTTTTCGTTTTGCAGTTGTTGGTTTTTTACCCTCAACCTTTCTGATGAATCTACTGTCAAGTTTTGAATTGCTTTGGAGAATTCAGTGAATAGAATTTCATCACTTGCATCTAGATAAGTTTCATCAAGGGGGATAGTAGGGGTGGTATGTCCAAACATTTTTTCTGCTAGGATAATTTTTACCCCATCAGTTGTTTTGACAATGGTATTCCATCTCTTTCTAAATCCATGATTCAATTGAGTATCACGCCTTTCACCATTATGTCCATGCCTAATCCCTGAACGCCTGGCTATTCTATCCACGATGTATTGGAAACTGATTTTCTTGAGGTGTTTTGGTGGAGAACTTCCCAAGGAGTAATGGTCACGAAATAGAGGATTCTCAGGTGTGATAACCTCACCATCATTTTGACGTTTCTCCAGGTATCTATTCATGGCAGTTGATGCTTCAGGTGTAAGGAAGGTATGATATTCTTCATATTCCCCTGGGTAAATGACCAAGATTTTACAACCGTCTTTGTATTCAGTCATGTGTTTTATTTTTAGTTCTGGAATTGCACCAATTCTTACACCACTTGATGCCAAGAAATGGATCAATGCAGTGTTTCGTACCCCAATGGTATGCTGCAACATCATTTGTACTTGTTGTGTAGTGTATGCTTTTGCACCTTGTCTTTTCTTTTGGGCTGGTAAAAGTCGTCTAATTTTTTTCCATTTAATTTCAACATCATTTACATCACAAAATAATTCCAATGAACATAGAGTCATTCTGATAACACTGCGAGATTTACCTTGTGCCTTTCTTTCCATTACATAGTCCTCAATGCTATTTTGCAATTCTTTTTTTGGCAAGTTTGCCAATTTATGATACGTATCAACATTAACATAATGACGAAACTTTACTAAGGAATATTGGTACTGCTTCAATGTCTCTGGGCTTTTGATACTGTTTTGAAATAATAATTGCTCTCTTTCCATGTTACATATATGAAACTTGTACTATTTAATTTACGTTACACATGATTATTATGCAGCATTAATAGACGTGAAACCTAAATTAATCACTATTTCCTTTATATAGTAAATTATACTGAAAAGCCATAAATATATCATGTAACAAGTATGTAACGAGGACTAATGGGTAAATCAGGCTACACATCACTTTCACTTGATGAAAATAGGTATGCCAAACTAAGAAAGAATTGGGATAATCATATCACCACTGAAGATACATTTACCGTTTGGGCTACAACCATTTTAGAAAAGGCCATAGAAAGACAACGTGAATTAGATTCAAGGTATGGTGGATTACACTTTGTCGGTTCTACACAAGATGGGGGATGTATTATCCAGGAGAAGGGCGAGGTAATTCGAATTACATTTGCCAAGGACACCTTAACTTGTGATCACGATAAAGGAATGTGTAAACATATCTTATATGCAGCGATGCATCCACAATTTTAGAGATGAAACCATGGTATGTTTTGATATGGGCGTTAGTGTTTGGGGTAGGTGGAAGTTTAAGTGCAGTATGGTTTGGAACTTTTACTGAATATTCCTTGATTAGTTTTGGTATACATACTGGAATACCAATTGTGATTTACTTTTGGTTAAAGAAAAGACAGTCTAAATCTTAAATTTCTTATTTATTATCCCATGTTTTTGAAAGAAACTTTTCTCTTTCTTCTTTACCTTCTTTTTCTTTTTACCTTCTTTGAATCGTTTATCTTTTAGTAATTGTTTTTCAGATTTCTTATCACCTTCAATAATTGCTCTACGATTAAACATCCCAACTATATGATCCGTTCTTGAACTACCTAAGAAATCCTTACGCTTTGTCTTTTTCTCTTTGGTAACTTTTCTATCAGATCCACCCATCGCAGTTGCAAAAACAGTTCTAGATGGTGGTTTTTTATTGTAATTAGGTCTAGGGGATGCACTAATACTTGACCTTGGCTTGAATGGTGATTTTGGTGATCTGAAAGGTGAAGAAGTAGACTTTGGTGATAGTGTTGATTTTGGTGAGGTTCTAGGAGAAGAAGTAGACTTTGGAGATAATGTAGACTTTGGTGAGGTTCTAGGAGAAGTTCTAGGAGAAGAAGTAGACTTTGGTGAGAATGAAGATTTTGGTGATGATACAAATGACGATGTACTACCTGTAGAGAAAGTAGACTTTGAGAATACTCTAGGGGATGATGCACTTCTAATTGTAGGGGATTTTGGTTTTACTATAACTTCACGTTTGTCTAATTGTTTACTCAAATCAGAATCAATTTCATGTTCCTTATACTTTACATTTGTAGGGGAATTTTTTACACCTTGAATAGTAGATAATCCACCAGTAAGATCTTTTTTGTTGATATTCTCAGGTGTACCATCAAACTTGAATTCAATTTCACCTTCTGCCTTCCTTTCTTTAATTGCCTTGTACCAATCAAGGCCTTTAGATTTCTCTAAAGCATGACGTTGCCTCATGGTTTCACCTATCTCTCTTGCAAGTTGTTTATTTCCAGTTGCCCATGCTTGTTTGGCAGCATATCTACTACTAAAAAACCACTGGTCAACCACATCCTTTGAATGTCTAAATGGTATTGCATGGCCATAACGAACTGTTACATCACCTGGAAACATTTTGGCAGCATCATAAGCAACTTGGGCATTTTCAAACGTTCTAGCACTTACTATTCCAGAAATAGAACCAGTCTTGTCTAAATGTTGTTGGCCAAAGTTTTGAGTGGTAATGGTTTTCTTTGTACCATCAATTTTAATTTGAATTGGAGCTCCTGTATCTCTAACTTTTCCATAAAATGCATCAGTGTTTTTACCAGTTGCAGCAATTAATTCCTCGTTTTTACCTACAAGGTTGAAAACCTCAGTCACATCTTCAGCTTCTGTAACAGGTTTGAAGTTATCACCACCTTTAATTGCCTTTGTCATTCCCATTGGATCTTTTTCTAATTGTAATGCTGCTTCTTCACTTAATTTTGGATCTGCTTTACGAAGTGATTCAAATTTACTTAATTTTTCTTTGACAACAATAGTCTTTGAGTTATCTATTATTTTTCTATTAAGCAAAATTAATTCTGAATTAGTTTCACTTGATCCCATTGGTTTGAGAATCCCATCCATTTTTTGTTTCTTTGCTGTTGAAATATCCTCTGCTAGTTCTGTTTTCTTTGGATCAATTTTATCAAGTTGTTTAATTTTGGCTTTATCTTTTAATTCAAATCGTAATACTACTCCTTTCTTTCCAGTTGCTTTTGCAGCATCATCAGCGAATCTCTGTGCCATTTTATAATTAGATGCTAAAAACATAGTTCCTTGTGGGGATATTTGACCAGCCCTTGTTTGTGAGTATACCTCACTACGACCTATTGATTCTAAATGTTGTTGTGTTTGAATTCCAGATTTTTTAGGATTAAGACCTGACTTTAGTATGTCCTTGGCAACATCTTCAGTAGTACCATGAAAGTAAACACTTACTCCTGACTGGGTTTCAATATTACTCATCATCTCAATATTTCTTTGTTCAATTATATCATCAGGTAATTTTTTACCAATACCCACACCTGAACTGGTTTCTACCCAAGCAGTTCCTTGTATACTTTTAGCTGATATCAATTTCTTTGCAGCATCATCTGTTTGCACCAGTTTCATGGCATCAATATCATGTTGTGCCAAACGAATTCCATCTTTTATTAAATTGTAAACCCCAGAACCTTTCATTGAACCTATCAATCCATCTTTTTGAACCTCATGAAATTTCAACCATGATTCTTTATCAATAATCCCAGGATGTATTCTTCTGAGAATACCAAATTCATTTTGTGCAATTGGAGTATCACCAAGATATTTTGATGTAAATATGCCAGGAATATTTTCCTTAACATTTACAGGTAATTCTTTAAATTGTTTCATCACTGGTGGTACAAAGTATCTCTTTTTGCCCATGTCAACTACATGAGAATCCCAAACAGGATTGTAGTTTGTAGATTTGAATTTTCCTTTGTGTAATGATGCAGTGTTTAGAGTGGCTACTGCTTGGTTAGATGTAGAATCTTTGAACTTACGTTGTACTCTTAAAGTAGGAACTGGTTGTGATGAAGTTCCAATCATCTTTCCTTTATGTAATGATTTGATTTTTGATGGATTGATTGGTCGTGAAGAAGTACCGATTAGTTTTGTATGTAGAAATGATTTTGTGTTTAGAGTGGCTACTGCTTGGTTAGATGAGAAATCTTTTAGTGAAGATTGTTTTTGTAAAGTAGGAACTGGTTGTGATGAAGTTCCAGTTAACTTTCCTTTGAATGAAGATATGGTTTTCAATGTAGGAACTGGTCTAGCATTTACTTCAGGAATTATTCCATCTTGTTTTACTTGTTTTTTGAATTGTTCTTTCGCAGTTTTAATTTTAAATTTATTTATCATTTGCCATAGTTTTTTCTGTACAGCCACTTCACCTTTGATGACTTTTTTCATTGTATCACCAGTCTTTACTCCTTCGTCAATTGATTTTTTATACTCAATGAATTTTCTTTTGAAACCTGTTTTAGTATCTACAAATACCTTATGTTGTTTTTTTACAATGTTTAATGCATCTATTCTTTCTCTTGCAGTTGTAACCCAATCATCTCCAACCCTTGCACCTTCTTTTGCAGCTTGTTGTACCAATGGCGTTAATTCTTTGAGTTCAGTTTCAGAGTAATGTGAAACCTGATGGGTGTTAAAACTATCACCCCCATCAGCACCTACTTGTTTTTTTAATCCAGATTGTTCTAAATCATTTGCAATACCACTGTAAAAATTCCTACCCTTGTATTTTCCACCTAATGGTACAGATGCAAAATCATATCCAAATCTAACAGAAGTGTGGGTTATTGTTGGTATGAATTTTTCTCCATCTTGTACTATTATTCCAGGTCTTACAATTCTAATTGGAACAGTTTTTGCAAGTGTTCTTATCGATGTAGGCACTTGTAATCTATAAGCCAATTTTGTAACCTCTCCTGGAACTAGAGTATTAATGGGTGTCTTGACTAATCCTGGAACTTTTACTGCTACTTTTGCAATTGGTAATACTGATTTTACAGCAGCAGTTCCAGGATAATATGCAGTTCCAACACTTGCCCACCAAGCACTAACACCATATTTTTTCATATATTCTACAGATGAAGATAATACTTCTTGACCACTTTTGAATCGATTTTCTTCAAAGTTGTAAGGGAATACTGTTTGATCCCCTGACTCTGTTGATTGAACTAATGGTCTAGGTGGGATTTCTATTTTATTGTATAATGTTGCTTGTACTAAAGGACTGATTGTTTGTGTCGCTAAATTATCTAATTGTATTGCCATACCTACTCCCATTTTAGTTACATCAACAACACCTTCAACTAAAGAATATGCACCACCTACAACCCCACCTTTGTTTCTATCTTTGACTAATCCTATTTGGGATTCATCAAGATACTTGTATGCTGCTTCCATAAACTTTCCACCATCAGTTGGTTCTGCTGGGGTTGGTGTAGGGGTTGTCAAATAATTAAACGGATTCATTTTGTTTTCATAATCAATATAGGCCTGGGCTTGTTGCTCAGTATCAAAAAGTAATGGATCAGTTTTCTCTCTTGCAGTGTACGTTGAGCCATCCATTCTGGGAAGAACTACCTCGTTTCTTTTACCACTGTCAACTGCCCATTGTGTTTTAGTATTATCAATAATAGAAGGTGCTGGAGCTCCTTGGATTGGTGTACCATCAATACCATATCCAATGTATGAACCCCCTTTACTTGCAGCAATATTTTCCATAGCCTTTCTTCTTTGTTGTAATACAGCATCAGATACTTGGGGGGATGCTGGAATGAATCTTCTCAGATCCCCCATGGTAGTATCTTTTTGAGAACTTGAACTTGCCTGTTTACGAGCATCATCATATTTTTGTGGATTCATAAATATTGAATCTGGAATTGTTTCAGGTTTGTTTACATCATATCCTCGTTCTGCCAAAAATTGTCTTGTGTTTATTGTATTACGAGTTGGATAACTTTGTGGAGTTTGTGGATTTAACAATGCTTGAGCAATTCCAATTTTTCCTTCTCGCAAATCCTTAACGTATTGTTGTTGCAGTTGGTTTGCTTCATTGACACCTTTGTTTCCAGAAGTGTTTGTTCTGACTGGGATTGTAGGAAAGTTTGGCTCGATAGGTGATGAGTTAATTGTCACATTAGCAGCACTTGGCAGTGAACCAGCCTTTGCCAAATCAGTTTCATTATACAAAGTTGAAAGTCCAGCATCATCTAATTGTTGTACATTATGACTTAGACCAAGTGAGTTTATTTTTGCCTGGTTACTTCCACTGGTGTTTGGATCATTTACCACTGATTGCCAATGTTCTGAATCTGCTTTTAGATACCCAGCAACCTGAGCTCTTGCTTGGGCTGATCTAGCTGCTGATGCTTTTTCTTCAATCTTCCTTTCTAACTCTTTAGTTGCACCAGCATTTTTTTGATATGTGCTGATACTGATTTTTCCTTCT
>Ga0255049_10000923_pt1 | contig 16982 bp, 10 predicted proteins | sample JV7_2_3_MG_FD_183615 | JGI IMG/M metagenome (GOLD analysis project Ga0255049, IMG submission 183615) | Seawater microbial communities from Jervis Inlet, British Columbia, Canada - JV7_2_3 | ecosystem: Environmental > Aquatic > Marine > Inlet | place: Canada: British Columbia | collected 2016-10-06
GCTACTAGCGTTTTTTGTTTTACCGACCGGCGTTGTCGCCGAAGGTCTAATGATCACGCCTTACCTGGGTTACCGGATTGGTGGCAATTTCACCGACATTTCAACCAATATCGAACTGGAACTGGCGGAGAGCGAATCCTATGGACTGATAATCGGTAAGGACAACGGTACCAGCGCCCAGACCGAGTTTATCTACAGCGTACAACCGACTAAACTCAAAGCCAGTGGTGTTCCATCCCTCGTGCTTGTCGACCTCGATGTAGAGAATTTCATGCTCGCAGGCAAAAAAATTCTAAATAAGGAATCTGGCACTTTCATGTCGGGGATGATCGGAGCCACCCGATTCGATCCCAGCTCATCCAGCCTGAACTCAGAAACACATTTTGCCCTCGGACTCGGAGGTGGCATCGATCACCGCATCAGCGACAATCTTGGATTCAGGTTCGAGGGCCGCGGCATAGCAACCTTTCTCGACTCTGACGGCGCAATATTCTGTGGTCCTTCAGGTGGATGCCTGATATTTACCGAAAGCAATGTACTTTGGCAGTTCGAAGTTGTTGCCGGCCTTACCTTCAGATTTTAATAAACAAGGGAACACAATACCTGTTGCTGTTGCATACTGGCTAGTCGAAAATCTCAGACAGTACCTGCCCAACTGATCCGGAAGGCGGTTTGACTCCGACAAACGCCGCTAGCGTTGGAGCAATGTCAACAGTATAAACCTTTCGACTTACCCTGGCGGGTTTCAGCTCCATCCCGGCAAATACGATGGGTACGAATGTATCGTAACGCCACGGCGAACCATGTGTGCTGGCGACTTTAAGCTTACCGAAATCATTAATAAACCAGTTGGGTTCAAATACGATATAAATATCGCCTGAGCGTTTGGCATTAAAATTTTTCAGCACCGCACGGTACAGGTAGGTGTCTGGCAAATCACCTTCCTGCAAAGCGGTACTTGATACCGCAAGTGAAATACCTGGAAATTTTGAAAGCTCCTGCACCACGGCCTTTTCCAATTCCTGGCGATTGATACTGGTATCACTCAAGACTTCAGGGCTCAGATACAAATAGGGATGGCTGTATTTCTCTACTAGCTTGCCACCGATATTAAACTGTTGTTTCACCCGTTCTATGGCTGCCTGTTTATCCCACGAATCTGGATCGATATATCCTGCAGGTATATTCATACTGTTGAGATAACCCGGTGTGTCCGGACCGCCGTGATCGGCTGAAAGTACTATTAGCGTTTGCTCGAGCCCGACTTGTTGGTCGATAAATTGAAACAACTCGGCCAATTTTCGATCCAGTCGCAGTATATTATCCTCGGCTTCAAGACTCGATGGCCCAAACAGATGCCCGACATAATCGGTAGACGAGAAACTGATACTGAGATAATCGGTGATGTTATCCTTACCTATTTTCTCCTGCATTATCAGGGTCCTGGCAAATTCGAGTGTCAACTCATCACCCGCGGGACTGGTGGTTAATTGCGTCGTGTAATATTTGCTGTCGGCTGCAGCGTAGGCATGCGGGAAGGTACGACCAAAGCCCGCAAGATCGGTTTCCCAGGATCGATCATCCGAATCAGAAAATAGATAACTGCTTTTGTCGTGCAAAAGCTGCCAGGTGTTACCTGCATAACGCTGTGCTGATTTTCTAGCATTCCAGTCCACTACCCATTGCGGATATGAATCGTAGTAATAGTTACTGCTGACGAATTCGCCGAGCGCCTTTGAAAACCAAAAGGCCTTACCCGCATGCCCTGCCAGGGAAACCGCGCCACGGTCTTTGACCGACACCCCAAACACCTTTGCCTTGCCAGCGGTGTGACTTTTTAATTCATCACTAAATGTGCTTACCAGAATCCGTGACGGAGAACGACCCTCGCTTCTGGCGGCTTTTTGGGTATGGTCGATCTCGGTTTTCGCATCGACATCGGCGTTTGCGCTGATTAACCGATATGCCGGATCTTCTATCGCATAGGTAGTAAAACCACTCTCGCGATCAATCCAGACATTAGCAACCATACCATGCTGGGACGGATGGGCACCGGTCGCCAAAGTGACGTGGCCAACGATGGTTTCGGTATTTGCATGGGCGTGATGGGCGTTGCTATAGACCAGCCCCTGGTCCCATAAATAGCGGAACCCGCCTTTATCCAGTCGATCATAATAGCGCGTCGGCAGGTCGCCGCGTAACTGATCCACGGTAATCTGAAGAACCAGTTTTGGGTTCTTATTCACTGCTACCTGGTCAGCTGTTTGAGCAAGACTGTCAGTCGCCAACAATGGTAAAAATACAACTGCGCCTAACAGTAACTTCCTATAATAAATTTCTATTAATTTTACTCCTGAATGCAGCAGGTAATTCTTAAAGCTAAGCCTGGTCATTCTAATGACTGTCGACAAGTTTCCGGGGTGAATCCTATGTCTGCTCGAGGGTCGGAAAAGGGGTCGGTGACAAATCATAAACATTCGCTTTTGTCACCGACCCCTTATTGCTTATCAACACCATTTACTAGTTGGTTGTTCCTTTACCCTTCTCTAGAGATTCAAGGATATGATCCAGATTAAAACTACCAGGCTTTTGTCTAGGTGGAAACTCCTTAAACGTCCCAAGGAACTTGCCTACGTAGTCTGCTCCCGGAGCAAGTGCAAACATCCTCTCTGCCCGCCACTGATCGTATCCCATAGTCTCATGATCGGCACGTTCAAAAGGGTCGCGTCGTAAATTTATTAGTTTTGGAAAACGTAGAGTGACGAGAGGCTCCTGCCACACATCAAAACCGTGTGCTCGCTGTTCGGAGAACATCAGCTTCCATTGACCGTAACGAAGCGCTGACAGTTGGCCATCATCGGTAAAGTAGAACATTTCCCGACGAGGCCACTCTTCTGACTTGCCAGTAAGGTTCGGCAATAAGTTGTATCCGTCGAGGTGAACCTTGTAGGTTGTATCACCGGCTTTGTGTCCTTTCAGTAGTTTTTCCTTAACAGCATCGTCGCCCGCTGCCGCAAGCAACGTGGGCATCCAGTCTTCCATGGAGACGATGTCGTTTGATATCTGTGCAGGCTTAATTTTATCGGGCCAGCGCACCATCATAGGCACACGAAAACCGCCTTCCCATGTGGTATTCTTTTCACCCCGGAACGGTATCATTCCGCCGTCTGGCCAGGTGAACAATTCAGCACCATTGTCCGTGGAATACATGACGATGGTATTTTCAACGATGCCCAGTTCGTCCAGTTTATCAAGCAGTTGGCCGACATGCCCGTCGTGTTCAACCATGCCGTCGGCAAATATTCCCTGACCAGTCACACCCCTGGAGGATTCTTTAAGACGCGTCCAAACATGCATCCGAGTGGTATTAAACCAGACAAAGAACGGTGTCTTCGATTTGTGAGCATTTTCAATAAAGCCTAGAGTAGCATCAAGGACTTCACCATCCACCGTTTCCATGCGTTTCATGGTGAGAGGACCGGTGTCTTCGATTCGACCGTCTGCAAAACTGTGGATCACACCTCGAGGACCAAATTTCTTCTTAAATTCAGGATCCTTTGGATAATCAGGGTTCTCGGGTTCATCTTCGGCATTGAGGTGATACAAGTTGCCAAAGAATTCATCAAAACCGTGATTACTGGGCAGGTGTTCATCCAGATCACCAAGATGGTTTTTACCAAACTGAGCAGTTGCGTACCCCAACGGCTTCAACAGTTCCGCGATGGTCGGATCTTCCTTAAATAGCCCCTCCTTAGCACCAGGCAACCCGACCTTCAACAGTCCGGTCCGAAATGGACTCTGGCCTGTAATAAAAGCTGCACGCCCTGCGGTACAACTGTTCTGTCCATAAGCATCGGTAAAAAGGATGCCTTCGGTAGCAATGCGGTCTATATTGGGGGTTTTATACTCCATCATTCCGCGATTGTAAGCACTGACGTTAAACCAGCCGATATCGTCACCCCAAATGATCAGTATGTTGGGTCTTTCCAGTGCATAAATGCTGGGCGCGAAAACGAGCAAAATGAGTATGAATAAATTTTTCATTCTAGATTCCCTTTTGTTGGATTTTGATATTCAAAGTGGTATGTAACAGTATAACCAGACTCTGTCGGGGGGGGGGGAGTATACAAAACCCGTCAGGGCAGAACAAATAAAGTTTATCTATTCTTCCGGTTCGAAATAATTAACAATTTTACCTCCAGGTTTCAGGATGAGGATTTACCCTATCCACCATATTTAATTCTGGGGACACATATTTAATTCTGGGGACACATAATTCTGGGGACACATAACTTAATTTTCATGATCAACTTTAGGCCCTGGCTTCTTTTTCTGTAAATCTCGATGTAACATTTTCTCTGCCCTTTCTATAAAATCTGTACCGCCCAATGGCCTGCCTGTGCTCGAATGCCGGATAAATTCATCTTCAGGTTCTTTCATGGCCTGCTTTAAATAGTGTTTCCAGTCTCCGCATATATCTAATAATTTCCGGGCATCCACAATACCAAACGGGTCTTCACCTTTGAGGTGTGCATGGACACTGCTCCATCGATAATCCTGCGCCTTTGCTACCATTTTGGCTTTCACAGGATTAAGTTCCACGTAAGCAGCGGCCTTCAATAAATACATTTCATCCATCGGGAATGAGGCAAATCGGCCCTGCCACAAATAGCCACGCCAATTTTCCCTGAAATTAATCATTCGGGTATATCTTCTGTGAGTCTCTGCGATAGCTCTGGACAAATTCGATGCAGAACCTGGCGTTAATATCAGGTGAACATGGTTGGTCATCAAACAATAACTCCATATCTCTACCCGTTCTTCCCTACACCAATGTTTGAGTAGTTCCAAATAATAGTAATAATCTTCTTCTTTGAAGAACACGTCCTGTCGACGGTTCCCTCTCTGGGTAATGTGATGCGGGTACCCCTGTAATACCACTCTTGCCAGTCTAGCCATCGGGCGATTATAACTTAATTAAGTTATGTGTCCCCAGATTTGATTTGTAAGCGGTGGGCATATGTGTAGTCCAAAGAAAGGCTCTCGAAACAAGAGCCTTTCTAAATTTACAATCCCGGGTCCTTAGTAATACATCGCCGGCAAATCACGCGGTGGCACAGTGTTATCGTCCGATATCAGGAAAATGACCCTGTCGAGCTCTTTATTGAACTTGAAAATTCCGTCGTACAGTTTGGAGACCTGGGTGCCGGTATCTCGACCCACATCAAAGGTTTCAGCGAGCGAATAGGTGGCGATGTGCATTTGCGGCATTTCGACTTGATCGACCTTTTCGCCGTTGACATACAGCTCGCCATCACCGCCAAACGGCCTGGTTTTTATGAAATTAAATTTCAGCTCGGTCTTACCCTTCGGCAACGGTTCTGACTTGAGGATGTAATGCACGCCGTCGAGGAAGTTATAGTCGTAGTACAGGCGATTGTCCTTGATGAACATGGTGTAACCGCCGGTCATGCCGCCGACCGCGACGATGACACCTTCTTCATCACCCTTGAGATCGATTTGTGTTTCGATCGTGTGCGCACGGTTTTTAACCGGTGCCGACGACTTTTCGGCAATGCGAATCGCACCCGGCGCGTAATAAATGAACTCTTTCTGATCGCCAAACAGGCGATCCTGCTGTGCACCGAGGCGTTTGATCATATCGTCATAGAGTGGATAGACGTTGTACTTCCAGGCTTCTTCATCAAACATTGCTATCATTTCCTGCAATTTTTCCGGATGCTTTTTAGCGAGATCAGTGCTCTCGGAAAAGTCTTCAGCGATGTGATAGAGCTCCCATGGGTCACTTTCGAAAGGCTCAACCTTGTTAAGCTCCCATGGCATACGATTGGCGTGTAGTGCTACCGCTTTCCAGCCATCAGACCAGATCGCACGATTGCCAAACATCTCGTAGTATTGCCGTTGCTTCTTGTTGGGTGCGTTTGCATTGTCAAAGGCATATGCCATAGAAACCCCATCCATAGGCTGTTGTTTGACACCGTTGTATTCCTCAGGCACCTCTATACCGACAGCATCCATAATCGTCGGCGCGATATCTGAAATATGATGATATTGGGTACGTATTTCGCCTTTGGCTTTGATTCCATTAGGCCAGTGAACAACCAGGTGATCCGACTGACCGCCACGGTGCTCGCTTTGTTTGAAATAGCGGAACGGCGTATTACCCGCCATGGCCCAGCCCGCGTGATAGTGCGGATAGGTGTTTTCGCGTCCCCAGTCTTCCTGGGCGCGCAGGTTCGCTTCAAATGGCGTCTGTAATCCATTCAGCACATAAGTCTCATTAAATGTACCGGCCAAACCACCTTCACCACTGGCGCCATTATCTGAGGTCACAAAGATCAAGGTGTTATCCAACTCACCGATACGTTTTAGCTCATCTACAACACGTCCAATCTGCAGGTCTACCCACTCCATTTGTGCGGCAAATACTTCCATCTGACGGGCATAAAGACTTTTCTCCTGGGCAGATAACGAATCCCAGGCTGGAATTTGGTCGATGCGTTTGGTGAGTATGGTATTCGCAGGCACAATACCAAGACTCTTCTGACGCTTAAGAATCATTTCGCGGGCCTTGTCCCAACCCATGTCGAATTTACCTTTATATTTATCGATATGACTATCCGGTGCATGATGTGGTGAGTGCATAGAGCCGGAAGCCCATAGCATCATAAATGGCAGGTCCGGTTTGATCGATTTATGCCCGGTAATCCATTGAATGGCACGATCCGCCAAATCCTGGTCCAGGTGTACCGATTTACGATAAGGCTCCGGGCTATGATCATTCCACATTACAGGCACAAATTGATGAACGTCAGCGGCCATGAACGTGTATGCATGTTGGAATCCTTCGCCACTGGGCCAACGATCAAACGGACCCACCTGAGACACTTCATACAAAGGCGTGTGATCCCACTTACCCAGCGCATAATTGACATACCCCTGTTCCTCAAGGTAGTTGGCAACCGACTTTGCTGATTCAGGCATGATGGCGTTGTAGCCAGGGAACCCCATCGCCGTTAAGGCATGACTACCTAAACCAATGTTGTGGGGATTGCGCCCTGCCATCAAGGATGCACGAGAAGGAGAACACAGCGCAGTTGTATGGAAGTTGTTAAATCGCAGGCCGTTATCTGCAAGCTTATCGATATTGGGGGTTTTGATCAGGCCGCCAAAACTACCAACCTGTGCGAACCCAACATCGTCAAGCAAAAAGATAATGGCATTGGGCGAATCTTTAGGGGGGCGTGTTTCTGGCGCCCACCATTCTTTTGAATCGCTATATTTTTTAGCGATGACGCCGCCAAAACCTTCGACATTTTTTGTTTTTACGTCTTGCGCAATTGCTATTTGAATCGAGGCTAACGAGCTTAAAATGATACATACTATTATTTTCCAACTCACAATTTTCTCCTTAAAATCAGTTATTTTGAAAATTAAATCAGGTAGTCGAGGTTCAGACACTGCACTCCGCCGTGATACTAACTTGACAAGGATGGGTTAAAATTGATTGAAATCAAATTAGCTTGAGTTTTTCACTATAAACGGTTCGACAGCGATTTAGATTCCCTGAGTTAAGCAGGCCCGAGTATAAATCCACCTAACCAAATAATTAACATAATTTTCCTGCGGGAAATTTAATTGATCTGAAAAAATGAGCAGTTGGTCTAGCCCTGCCGGGATAGTTTTAGATAATTATTGGTTTTAGATTCAGGTGCTACTCTAACCGCCATATTTATTCATCCAGGTCTTGACCTGGGGGGCATTCGCGGCGATCGAGGCAAGCAGTGACAGGTAGCGGTGGATGCCGTCGGTTTTTCCAGTTTTATCCATGTAAGACACTTGCAGAAACGACAGCTCGAGATTATTCGGCCAGCGTTTACTTGCCTCGTCGATGACCTTCATCGCCGCGTCGGTTTGACCGCGCGAATCCAGCGCTACGGCATAGACGTAAAAATGCCTGGGATTTGAATCCTGCTGTTGAATCGCAATTTTCAAATACTCAATTGCTTCATCATGTTTACCTGACCGAACCAGAAATAGCCCGTAAGCGTGGTTTGTATTTGCACTGTCTGGAGCCAGCTGCAGGGCGCGTAACAGTAGTTTTTTTGATTCGGAGTCTCTGCCCGAAGACCGGTAATGATCTGCCAGATTTATCAACGCCGGCACATAATGCGGCTCGATTTCGAGCGCCCGCAAATAAGCGTTTTCTGCCAGTATACTAAATCCGAGGCGTGCCTCGAGGTTGCCGATGCTAAGCTGCCCAGCGGGAGTGTCGGCATTATAATCGAGCGATTCTCGGTATTCCTCAATCAGATTGCCAAGTTTCTCGGCATCCTTACCCTTGACCTGGATAAGGGCGTCAGCGAGCGCACTGGCGACTTCCAGGCGAATCACCTTTACCGGGTCTTCGATCAGCGGGCTTAATAATTGCCAGCGCAGCTGAACCGGCATCGCCTGTAACGCACTCACAGCAGCACGGCGTATCAGCGGATCGGAACTAGCCAGTTGACGCGAAGCTGTTTCAGCGGCCAGTCGCGAGGGAAAGCCCGAGAGCTTACTGATCAGGGTGGCCTGCCGAATCGATGCCAGGTCGGGAGCAGTCGGGTTTGAGGCATAGTCCCTGAACATCAGCGAATCCTGTTTATCCAGTCCCTGGTTGATCGTTGCCCAGATGTTTTGTATTTTATCCATGCCCCACAAATTCATCGCCTTAATTGCCCAATTATCAGTTTTGCCCTGGTGGCAGGTTGTGCAGGCGTTCGGTGCATTTGAACTTGCCGATAGCCACGGATCGGGAATCGCGAAACTGTGATCGCGTCTTAAATCGACGGACATGTAAAGTCTCTCGGGCATATGGCAGCTCACACACTGCGCTCCGCTAGACCCGGGTTGGTGGTGATGATGAGCCGGGGTATCGAAGCTGCTGGCTTTGTGGCACTGGGCACAGAGCGCATTGCCCTGCGCTAATATCTTGCCGGAATGAACGTTGTGACAATTACTACAGGTCACGCCTTTTTGCTGCATCTTACTCTGCAAAAATGAGCCCATGACAAAAACCTCGTCATCGATCTGACCATCGGCAAAATACAGCCCCCGGTCGAGCAATGCCAGGCGGTACTGGTCGTGAAACGTTGCCAGTGGCGCGGTATCTCCAATCGACGAACGGCGTGAATGGCATCCGCCGCAGGTATCGATGTAGTCCTCATTTTTGCTGCCGGAAGGTGAGGCGATATTATCGTCTCCACGGAATGTCCAGGAAAGGGCAGGCATTCGCTGCATGGCAAAATCCGACTTACCCGCGCTTAACTGGTTCGCAGTCGCCAATGCTAGATGCCTGGAGGCAGGCCCATGGCAGGCCTCGCAAGCGACACTGATTTCGGACCAGTCTGTATCGTAACTTCGATTAATCGGGTCGAAGTTTTTACGTACATTGGTGCTGTGACATTCAATACAGCGGCTGTTTGAATTCTGAAAGTGGCGCGTCCAGAAAAACGAATCTTCGGGATTGATAGCGTCGCCGGCACGTAGGTGATACCAACGCTGCCCGCCCTGCTCTGCTGTCCTGCTGTCCCATGTCACATTCAGGGCTTGCAGGTGGCCCTTGCCGATATCAATTAGGTATTGCTGCAAGGGAAAATGGCCGAAAGTGTATTGGATCGTGAACAGGCCGGGTTTACCGTCCGCACCCGTGGTTGACACCTTGTATTCATCACCCTGCCGGAACAGGCGCGTGTCGATACCGTGAAAGTTAACCGTTACATCGTTAAAATCACCTAGCACGGTATCTTTGTTGGCGGGCCGCATCGCCTTGCGGTGATCCGATTTCAGCCAATCGCCGTATTCATCCTGATGGCATTGAATGCAGCTGGTGGAACCGACAAATTTTGCAGGCTTGTCTGCTGCCCCGACTGAATTGTTATTGACTCCGATAAATGCAAACGCCAGCAAAATGGGCAAGATAGAAAACTTTTTCCTTTCACTTGATAGTATGATGTGCCGAATATTGATGGGGCTGCCTCTTTTTTATGAAAGCGAGACTAGCAGGTTTTTAACTATGATGAAAAAGTACTTTATTCTGATCCCTGGATTACTGTCGTCGTCATGCGCGACCAGTTACGAATCGCTTTATTCCTATAACGAAATCCTGATTATCAATCGCTCAAGGGAATTGATACAAGACGTCACTATTAGTGCCGGCGAAACAAACCGCACGTTTAGCTGTGGCAATATAGCGCCGCGCGGAATTTGTTCAGATAAATTTCCTGCGCGCCAATATATGAAAAACCCAATCCGGATTGGCTGGGTATTCGGTAACACTAGCGGGCAATCCAATGATTTTGTACTCGAGGTGCCCGCGACATTTTCTACCGAATATCCTTTGCGCGGTGTACTGGAGATCAGCCCACAAGGATCGATTTCAGCCTATTTTCAACAGGAAAAATAGAGGGACACAATACCTATTTCCTCAGAATTGCCACAGACCTTAACTTGTTTACAGAAATAGGTATTGTGTCCCTCTATTGAATGAACTCTATATGATACATAAGGCGGTCTTATGATCCATATAAGAATCATATCTGTCTTGACAAAACATCAAAAACCCACTATTTTTGATTCACAGAAAGACCACAAAACCATTTTATGCTCTATATATAATCCAAGCCTAAGCCATGCCGAAGTCCATCACACGTACTTACTCACGTTATAGCCGCAATGCGTCTGTTCTACTCGCCGGGCTAATACGCACAGCGCGTAAAGAGCGCAAACTCACTGAGCAGGAAGTGGCGGACCGAGCGGGTATTTCCAGAGGACTGCTTCAACGTATCGAAAAAGGCGATCTCAAATGCGGAATAGGCGCAGTATTCGAAGTGGCTACCATTCTCGGGGTCAAGCTGTTTGATGCAGATGAAAGCACTCTAATAAAGCATCTGCGTCGGACAGAGGACAAGCTGATGCTATTGCCGAAATCCGTTCGCAAGAAAACCAGGGCGGTGCGCGATGATTTCTAGCACCGAGAGAGAAGCCTTCGTCTGGATATGGCTGCCGGATGAAACGGAGCCCGTCGTGGCCGGACGGTTGGAAGCCGATAACGGTAATATCCTGTTTAACTACGGTAAGAGCTATCTTGAGCGTATCGGTGATAGCAAACTCGTGATTGCAATTTACGAACCTGAGTTACCACTGATCGCCGGAACTCTTCCCCTGCTCGAAGGCCTGAACATGCCCGGCTGTATCAGGGATGCTGCGCCCGATGCGTGGGGACGGCGCGTGATCATCAACAAAAAGCTAGGACTCAAAGGCACAAGCACGGATACTGCCGAGTTGGATGAGCTGACCTATCTGCTGGAATCGGGATCAGACAGGATCGGTGCGCTTGATTTTCAGCGCTCACCGACCCTGTACGTGCCGCGTGTCGCTAACAATGTAAGCCTGGAAGAGTTGAGTGAGTCCGCTGAACGAGTTGAAAAAGGTGTGCCCCTCACTCCGGAGCTGGATCAAGCGTTGTTCCATGGTAGTTCCATCGGTGGTGCTCGACCAAAAGCTTTGATCCAGGAACAGGGGGGAAAGTACGTGGCAAAGTTTTCATCCAGTACCGACCTCTACAGCGTCGTCAAGGCCGAGTTCATTGCCATGCGGTTAGCCGCTTTGGCAGATCTTAAAGTCGCACCTGTAAAACTGGACAAGGCCGTAAATAAAGACGTGCTTCTGATTGAGCGCTTTGACCGAGTTCCAATGGGCATTAAGTGGTCACGCAAAGCTATGGTATCCGCACTTACATTGCTAGGCCTGGATGACATGATGGCACGATACGCCAGCTATGAAACGCTTGCTGAAATCATCCGTCACCGTTTTACCTATCCGAAGGATACGCTTAAGGAGCTATTCTCACGACTCGTCTTTAATATTCTGTGCGGCAATACAGACGACCATGCGCGGAACCATGCCGCGTTCTGGAATGGCAGCGAGCTGACCCTAACCCTTGCTTATGACATTTGCCCACAAGGGCGCACAGGCAACGAGGCCTCACAAGCCATGCTGATCTACGGAAATAATAATCTTAGTCAATTAAAGACCTGCCTCGAAACCGCACATAACTTCATGCTCTCAGAAGAAGAAGCCCGTGACATTTTTGAGAAACTGATTGCTGCAATTGAAGGACATTGGGAATCCGTGTGTGAAGAAGCCAAATTGAGTAAGGTGGATAAAAGACTTTTGTGGAGACGTCAGTTCTTAAATCCGTTTTCCTTAGTAACCGATTAAGTATTTACCAATTGTGGGTTTAATTGATGGCCCTACTGCTCAGCCAAATCCATCGCGATTACGTTACATTCGTTCATTGTATGGACTCCTGGTAAATGTTGATTGCTGACATTTTTGTTTTATACCGTATATCCCCAGTTAGGGTGAGGAGTCCATACATCTCCTGCATTGCCTGGGGGCGCCTACTTTTGGTGCTCTACCATCGGGGCGCCGCATCGCTACATCCGTGTAGGCGTCTCCCAGATGGAGAGGGAGTTAACGGGACAGCTGTGAATGAGCCCCTATTTTATTAATCAAGGCTCTTCAGGATAATTCATGGGTTAATACAAAGGCGGTTCTCGCCAAGGCGCGGAGAACGCAAAGGATTTTATCTGGATATTCAAATAGATAAAACATTTACCATTTATCTCTTTGCGTGCTTGGCGGCTTTGCGAGAGCATCATCATTTTCAGGTTTACACGTTAGTATTGATTTCTCGATCTTGATGCAATAAAAGTCGCTTGAAATCATACGCTTATCTGTTTTCTCCTGTTCGCCCTTACCCACTAAATTTTTGGACGAGGCTTAATCAATTACCCAGATAGGTCACCGTATATTTCTGCGCTGCGCAGTTTGATTCCTCCTGCTCGATACGGCGGTTTATTTCCTGGTAACTCAGACGGCTCCAGGCGTCCTGGTGTGAAAATAACTCGCGTAGCAATGCATTATTGAGCCGGTGCCCAGGCTTGTGCGTGAACAGGTGCCCGAAGATAGGCGCCCCGGCCAGTGCCAAGTCACCCAGACAGTCGAGAATTTTATGACGTGCAAATTCGTCAGAAAAACGCAGACCCTCATCGTTAACCACACCATCATCACTCACCAGCACCGCATTGCGCGTCGAACCACCCAGCGCCAAACCCTGTTCGCGAAGTTGATCGAGTTCGTCAGCGAATCCAAATGTACGCGCTGGCGCAATCTCTTTTTCGAAAACGTTGTCGATCATTTCGACCGATACACATTGCGAACCGATGGTGGCATTCGGGAAATCGATGTCCACGGTAATCCGCGGTACACTGCTTGGTGACAACACTGCATAACGCTCACCCTGCCGCACTTCGATCTGGCGTTCGATCCAGATGCAGAACCGTGGCAGCCGCTGACTGACTACGCCGCCCTTTTTAATCATATCCACTAACGGCAAACAGCTACCATCGAGTATTGGTACCTCGTCGCCGCTTAGCTCGATCAACAGATTGTCGACTCCGCAGCTGCGTATAGCCGCTAACAGGTGTTCCACCGTGCTGATGGTGACACCGTGATCATTACCGAGTACCGTACACAGGCGGGTATCGACGACATTGTGCCAGGAGGCCTGGATAACCGCGTGCTCAGGGTCGACGTCTTTGCGAACGAAGCAGATACCTGTATTAGGCGCCGCCGGATACAGGTTCATAGATACGCTGTGTCCGCTGTGAAGACCTACACCCACGTAGTGAATGATGTCGTTGATGGTGCACTGGGAAGTGCTGGTTGTTGGATCTGAGTAAACCATTGCTGCATTCCTCGATTTTAGATTTCGTTGGTGTGCAACTATGGGTTTGATTGCTAAAATAGCGCTAATCCGCGGGCGCCAATCGCTTATCCCGGTGTTAAAAAGTGAATAAAAATGCATCCGAACACTAATTTTTCTGCATTATCTTCATGGGTATTGCTGCTTGCCAAAGCAATCGATTCCTACGGTTGTGACAGTGCAGGGTTGTTCGAGAGGGCCGGACTGGATCATTCCAGACTGCGCGATCCGGTGGCGCGATTTTCCGCCCTGGCGATCAGGCGTTTGTGGGAGCTTGCCGCTGAAACAACCCGGGATCCCTGCTTCGGCTTGACCGTGGCTAGCTTCTGGCACCCGACCACGCTGCACGCGCTCGGCTATTCCTGGCTGGCGAGCGATAACCTGGAGGAGGCTTTTCAGCGTTTGGCGCGCTATACACGCATTATTAACACCGCGGCAAACGGTGTCATACAAATCGAAAAATCAGCGGATTCGTATTGCCTGATCATGGACGCGAGTCATCTAAATGTACCACAACCCACGCAAGCGTCGGTTGATGCCGCGATGGCGATGGTGCTGACCATGTGTCGAGTCTCGTACGGCGCAAATTTTCGGCCGGTCCGGGTTTCGATACAACACGACGAACCCGACTGTAGCGGCCGTTTTAGTGAATTATTCGCGGCGCCGGTTGCTTTCTCGCAGGCGAAAAACGCAATATGGATGGACCCAGAAATGGTCTCCGTGCCGCTGGCAACCGCCAACCCGGAACTGGTCAGGGTGAATGACAATATCGTCACCGATTACCTGGCGCAGCTCGATCGCAACGACGTGACCATGCGGGTCAGGTCAAAACTGGTCGAGCATTTACCCACCGGCCAGGTCAGCGAAGAAGGCATAGCCTCCTCGATCAATCTCAGCCAGCGCAGCCTGCAAAGGCGCCTCAAGGAGCAGGGCATGTCGTTCACGCAACTGCTGGAAAGCACGCGCAAGGAACTGGGCTTGCAGTATGTTCGCGATCCACAGCACTCGTTTAACGAGATCGGATTTCTGCTGGGCTTTGCCGAACCGGGTAATTTTTCACGCGCATTCAAACGCTGGTATGGGAAGTCACCGAGTCAGTACAGGCAGGATTCACTTTCTTGAGCGATGATTTATTTTTCTATATCTTCGGCGCTGATCCATTCATTTTTTTCATTGAGACAGAACTTTTCCTGATCATCGCCTATCTGCTTGCCTTTATGGCTGATGCGAATTCTCGCTTCGACGCATTCGAGGCCCCGTAACGCATATTTGCGAATAATGGTAATCGAGCCGGAGTTTTTTGATTTTGGATTATCCCAACGCCATTCCTTGCCAATATTTTTTGATTTAATAGCCCGGGTACCAGCCTCGGCTAACAATTCAATATCTTTTTCGGTTAATTTGCGCGCGACGTTAACGTCGAGTGTATCAACGATCGGCGACGCCAAACTACCAATCAGTTTAAACGGTAGCTTGATTAAGCCTGTAAAGAACCCGCTTACGGCGCCTTCGCTGGCCTTCTTGCCAGCATCTTCGGCCGTGTTTATAGCGTCCTGCGCCTTGAAATAGGCATCTTCCACCAGCTCATCGACCCGGTCCAGCGTGGGATTTATCGACTCCCGGGTCAGTTTTATTTCTTTATTGGTATCATTGATCGTTGCAATAGCGTTGTCCGCGGTTGTTAAAATTTGCGGTATCTGCCGCTGTGTATCGTCGACCACCACGAGGGTCTTATCGACTCTCTGCAGTATCGGCCCGATCTGTTGTTCGATTGATTCAACCTGTGCGATGATTGGTGGAATCTGCTGGCGCACTTTGGTGACTTCGGCGAGCACAAGTGGAATCTGTTTTCGAACCTCGGCAACTTCGTCCAATATTTCCGGTATCAGTTTGCGAACCTGCGCGATTTCCAGGCGTACTTGTTTCACTTCCTCAAGTGTCGGTTCTATATGCCGCGATACCTGGTCGACCGATTGCGTGACGACCGCTACATTGTCATTTATCTGCGCCAGCTGGTAGGCAAAATAAATAATTGCAGCGGCGATGGCGAAACGGCTCGCGGTAGCTAGTAAATCAACTGCGGTTTTCATTTTGTTGATTAGATTTGTTTCAGCTTGTGGATAAGCAATATTCTAAAGCAGGGAGGAGAAATATAACAGGGATCGAAATAATCGAGGTCAGGAACGGGAAATATGGTCAATAACAAACATTTAAAACCGCCTGATTACCGTATCGATATGACAGCTCCAGCTTTTTCCGCTGATGATGTAACCAACAGGATTATTAGCGTAATCGATCGATGCCGGGGGTAAAATTTACAACGCGCTCAGGTCGCTATTGACTAAAGCCCCCCCCCAACGCCAGGTGTAAATCAACCCGCAGCGCGAGCCTGGCGTTTTTAATCCTGATCAGTGAAATTCTCGAGTTGAGGGTTCGTGCCTGCAATTGTAATACGCTGAGAAAATCGACCTGGCCGACATCGTACTGGGTTTTGGTAACCTCCAGTGCGCCGGTATTATTCTCCACCGCAGATGTCAGAAAACCTTCCCGCTCCAGTAGCAATGACTCGTTGGTGAGGGCAGATTCGACTTCATTAAAAGCGTTCAGCGCAATACCGCCATAGGTCGCCAATGCAGCTTCCTGCTGGGCGGTTTCGATCTCTACCTGCGCCTGTAATCCTCCGCCTATATCGAGGGGTGCAATAAAATTTGCACCGAGCGAGAAAAAGTTACCACCACCGAGTAATTCGGACAACTCGCTGCTGGGTGTTCCTCCTGTAGCGGTCAGAGACAAGCTCGGCAGTTTCGCGGCTTTGGCTACTTCGATACGCTGAAAAGCGGCGGCAATGCGTCGTTCGGCGGCGATCAAATCCGGACGTCGCTCGAGTAGCTCTGCCGGAACGCCGACGGGAATGCCGGGCGGGGTCGGCACAAAATCTTGTGGCACCTCAAGCTCAGCCGAAGGATAGCGACCCAGTATGACTTCGATGCTGCGCACCGATTGCGTAAAGGCTCCTGAAGCTTGCCGTTGGCGTTCCTCGGCTCCGGCCAGGTCGGCCTTGGCGAGGTAAACGTCCTGCGGTTGTCCGGCGCCTACATCAGCGCGTGTTTGCACGATCTCGAGCGCTTGCGAATATATATCAACCGCTTCC
>Ga0255049_10000924_pt1 | contig 16978 bp, 14 predicted proteins | sample JV7_2_3_MG_FD_183615 | JGI IMG/M metagenome (GOLD analysis project Ga0255049, IMG submission 183615) | Seawater microbial communities from Jervis Inlet, British Columbia, Canada - JV7_2_3 | ecosystem: Environmental > Aquatic > Marine > Inlet | place: Canada: British Columbia | collected 2016-10-06
ACGATCTTTCTTATAGCGTACTACTTCGTTCCATTTGCGGTTGTCTTTTGATGCAAACACATGGGCGTGGTCGCTTTTTACGCCAGGGCCGACCTCAACTACCGTCTGCAGCAACGCGGACCCGTCCGGGAATTGCTTCGAGTACCAGACAGGACCCGGAAATTCGCGATGGCGACTCAGTGCACCGGTTGCTCGGTCGAACTCCTGCAAATAAGAAGTCTCGAGTTGGCTGTCCATGCCCCAAAGTATCTTATCTTTCTCAAATAACAGCGAAACCGGCCGCCATTGCTGAGTGCCGTCGCCCAAGGTCTCGAGTCTGTCAAAATTTTCGTCTACACAATGCAGGTAGCATTCCCCCTCAAAGTCCCCGGTAGGAATCCAGAGCAACTCGGAGTAGGGGTCCACATAGACACCATGCACGTGCTTGATCGATCCCTGGGCAAACTCGTGCACCACGTTCCACGAACGGCCGCCATCGCGTGAGCACCAGACTGGCACAGCGGCACGCTCTGAATTCGCGCCGTATTCGCCAAAGTAGATTCCCTTGTCGGTAACCGCGATACCGTTGTAAAGCACGTTGCGGCAATGGCGCATGCGACCTGTCTGCCGAATCGAGCCGTCCGCGACATCGAAGAAATACAGTATTCCCTGATAGAGAATGACCAACCCCGAGCGGTCATGGTTCACGACGATATTGGCCATGTCCAGGCGCAGTGCACGTCGAGTCAATCTGAATGGAAGAAGCGGCAAGAACCGGCTCGATACAGGAATCGCAAACTTGTATTCCGTATCGTCCAATCGAGCATAAATTCGGTTACCGATAGAGGAAACTATGTCGGAGGACTTCGAGTTGTAGTAGTAGACAGATTCCGCATCCAGAACTTGCTTGATTCGAAACCCACCCATACTGTATTTAGCGCCCCCAACCAGAACGACCGAATTTCGACGGAGGATGCGGTAATGTCTATGCGCTGTCAACGCAACCGATCAACCCGATGCCGGAGGTTCAAACCTCGGGCGTTCCTTGGAACCTAGTTTTCGTCGTCGCCGAGGAGAATGATAATCGCAACCGGCACCTTGTTAACCGCCGGGGCATCATCGGCATTCTGCGGATCCGTACCTGCCTGGAATTCCTCCAGATTGGTGAATCCATCACCGTCGGCATCGCCGTCGGCGTCAGCTGCATCTAATGGATCCAGGCTATTCGCGGTTTCATAATCATCTGGCATGGTGTCGCCATCATCGTCGGTATCAGCGTTGTTGCCGATACCGTCACCGTCAGTGTCGGTGGTCTCCGCCGGATCGTTCGGGAATGCATCTTCGTTATCCGGAACACCGTCGCCGTCGGAATCAGGAGCGGTCACTATGGGCGCCCCGGTCGGGAGCCAGAAGGAAAACAGCACGCCAAATCCGGCGGCGAGATCGGTATTTACGCGAATGTTCGTGTTACTGACGGTCGGATCGGCAACGTGTAACTCACCGGAAACAAAATTGCTCTGGGCATCGAGGTTCGTGATGACCGAGGAGATCAGGTCAGAATCCGGATTGAATGTTGCGAGCAGCCCGAGTATCTGATTGGGTCCCGGCGAAAAAGGCTGCACGGCGCTGCCGGGATTGCTGCGGTTGACGACATTAATTCCGCTGGTGCCGCCGATGCCATCTGAATACATCACGAGACTATCGTCGCGACTCTGCAAAAACAGCGAGATTCCGGTTAGTCCACCCGACGGTGCGCCCAATGGAGCATTTAGCTTTGTTGAGGTTTGCAGGGCGGTCAACGCCGTCTCGTAAAGTTCGCCGGCATCGGGGTTGTCCAGCGGCCCGTTGTACAGCGCGACCGAACCATTATCGAGCAACCTTACCTGTTCGGGCCCGAAGAACGGAAACTGGCCACCGGTGGCCCAGTCCGGGTTGACCTGACTCGCGGTGCCGGGCGGGCTGGCTTTCTCAAATACCGTGACTGCACTGCCAGTGGAGAGGTCGACAACGAATACATTGCTTGCCTGAAGTGAGCTCACCTTGCCACGATAGACGACGGTATTCGCGTCCGGGCTAATATCGTAGTCGGAAACCTGCCCGCTGGTTAAAAACGCTTCGTTGACCTGTACTTCGTTGCCAAGATCACTGAGCGCAACGGTCAACAGATTTTGATTCTGGCCAATCTGGCTCCGGCCACCGACCCAGAACGCTTTGCTCCCGTCCAGGCTAAGAGAAAGCTGCTGGATGATATGGTCCGCCCCGGCAGGCGGCCCGTCGGCCTTGGTTGCTGTCTGTGGGTTACTTAGTTCAGTTACGAACAGCTCTTCGGCATCGCTGTTTAGCTGAGCGGCATAGATCACTCTCGTGCAGTCAGGTGTAATGACGAATTCTCCGACCTCACGTCCCGCGGCCAGATCGGGGTTAAGCTTGGTCGCAACACCCGGGTTGCTGATGGTAACGACGTAAAGATCGAGGGTGTCCGTGGATATTGTCCGTACGGTGTAGAATACTTTCGTGCCATCGGGGCACACGAAACCCGTCTCGATTTCCTCGTCAGCACCCGGAACTGCATTAATTTTTGTCGAAGTGCCTGGTGTGGCCAGCTCAACGATATAAAGCTCCATTTTGGTCGGGTCGTCCTGATTCGCGGCGTACAATACTTGATCAGGATTCCCGAAATTTGGTATTGCGAAGACAACACCACCGCCTGCAGGTTGGGGTGCACTGATCCTTATGGGCAAGCCAGTCGAAATGCTGCCGCCCGAGCCGCCAACGTTGACATAGTAGAGTTCCAGAAGATCGTCCGTATCTTGCGTGGCGACGTAGATGAGTCCACCGGCTTGCACGTACGGACTGAAACACACGGATAAAATCGAAAAGCAACAGAAGAGTTTTTTCAACATTTGGCGATCTCCCGGATTCTTGTCGATTCTTGTCGGGGTTTGCGATCAGCAGCGCTTCCGTCACAGCGTCAGCATCTGAGGTTCAGCCTGCTACACAGTATAAACCTGCTCTGCCATTAATCAAAATCACTGGTTTTGCTTATTTTTATTCCTCGTCTTCATCAAGGAGAATGGTTATCCCTATTGGAGCTTTCCTGGCCGTCGGAAAGTCCGCAGCGTTCTGCGGGTCCGTACCTGCCTGGAATTCCTCCAGATTGGTGAATCCATCACCGTCGGCATCGCCGTCGGCGTCAGCTGCATCTAATGGATCCAGGCTATTCGCGGTTTCATAATCATCTGGCATGGTGTCGCCATCATCGTCGGTATCAGCGTTGTTGCCGATACCGTCACCGTCAGTGTCGGTGGTCTCCTCCGGATCGTTCGGGAATGCATCTTCGTTATCCGGAACACCGTCGCCGTCGCTATCGACAGCTCCCTTTGCTTCGATATCGTCTACGCCGAGCGTTGCGGCAACCGTGTCGCCGCGAAAGTTGGGCCCTGATTGACTGGACACGATGCGCATCTCCGTGACGTTCGAAAGCACCGCTGCGTAGGATTGGGTGCCCGTTCCGGGTACCAGCGACAGGTCGGACTCGCTGATGCTAAAAGACGCCTCAGCCCAATTGCCACCCGGCGGAAGCTCAAATGCCTGCGAAGCTGCGTACCAGGATCCCACACCGACACCGCCGTTGAGCGCAATGCGCATAAACAGCATGCTGTTTCCTGTGTTGCGAAAATGCATGCTGATCTCAGTGACGCCGGCCGCCAGGTAGTCACCCGTCCATTTCGTTCTCTTGAAGACCGCAAGCCTGCTGTCAGCGCCCACGCCACCGGTCGATAAGACCTGCAGGTAGTTGTCATTTTGGCCGGAAGGCCCGCCAGTAGCTATATTCGTCGGCGGCATCGTGCTGACTGCTCCCTTCCGCCACCCTTGAGTACTGCCATCTTCGAAGTCATCGATGTCGCCGACGTCAATCGCGAATGCAGTGGATGGCGCCGCAAGCATCGACGCAAATATCACATTTAGCGCCATCGCCATCGCCATCGCCCGGAGCCCGTTGCGAGCCGATTGTTTTGAGCCACTGAACATGGTGTTTCCTCCGCAAATTGAGGTCTTATCTACTCTATTATAGTAGGAATTATCTGTGCTATTCTTAAACCAGTAAGTTGTAACAACGATAAGTAATAAAAGTACGGCCATTCGATAGGTTCGGTCAATGCTCACGCAACGGGAAGGCAAATCTGCTGGCTTGAAGTACATGCTGCCTGTCGCCTTGGTAGTTGGCTTTGTCGTTGTTGTTGTCTTTCTTGGCGGCCGTGAAGTCGATCAATCCGCGACGCTGGCGGATAACAGCGCCACGTCCGAACTCTCACTCTCGACGAATGCGATCGCGTCCGATGTCCGGAACGACAATCAAACATTTGAATCAGATGGCACTCTGGAGCCGTCTTCACATCAATTATGGCAAGACGACCGCGCCGCCGATGGGCAGTTTGATACCGCTGGATTTTCCGTGGAAGACGTTAGAGTGCTTCATGCGCGGCAACAACAGGATGAGGAGCGAATGCTGAACGACGGTGACGCCATTGCTATCGAGTCAGGCCTGGGGGGCGGAGCGGGAATTACAGTCGCGGAATTGCGGTCTATACACGTGCAACAGTCTCGAGAATCGGAGTTCGCGGCGGATAGCGAAATCGTAATTCCGGGGGCGGCCGACGGCTCTGCGGCCCTCACGGTGGCTGATTTGAGGGCTATGCAAGAAAAGCAGTGGGAGGATGTCGGAGATTCGGCCTACGCCCACGCAGTGATCCCCGGCTCTACTGATGGTACAGTTGATCTTACCAATGCTGAGATAGCGGCCTTGCAAGAACGTCAACGAGTTGCTTTAGAGAACAACAGCAAATCGTTACTTGATCGAGCCGCGCCAGTTCCCCAGGACGGGAGTATCTACTCGTCAGTCGATGACGTGCGGAACATTCAGAAGAGTCAGAAGCAGGATCAAAATGAGTAATTGCGAGCAGAGCATCAAATCTCTGGCCGAGAGGAGAACCAGAAAATGAAAATTACGAAAACATTGCAAATATTGCAACTTGCGGCGTTAGTAATGGCAGGCAGCGCGTTCTTTAGCGCCCCGGCACAAGCTGACGTGGATGTCGCTTTTGCCAAGATAGAGCGTTTGGGACCCGATCCCAGATTCGCCAGCACCTCGTCCGGGTATATGGTGCAGTTGAGTGACACGGGTGCCAATCCTCAGTGGGCGGGCATACGCCAGTTCTACCTTAGCACGGAACTCGGCAACCCCGGCATCGCGACATTGCTGACAGCTTTCTCATTGGATGTGACAGTATGGGTTCGCGTCGCCGGTACCGCCGAAACGGGCTCGTTGGTCACGATCATTTTTGTCAACGCGCTGTCACCCTAGATAGCGCTTACCGGGCGCCGCGCGCGCGGCGCCGGGTTAATTTGATTGTTAAGTGATCGGTACGCATACGACAGGATCGTGCTCCGCGTTCTTAGACACGCAACAGTGTCTGTGTCGAAAGCGAATTAAAATCACGGCTCGCCCGCACAGCCTGTCTTTTCTTGCTGCCAGCATCGTCGGCTTCGCGCTCGCTGCGACGCCGGATTTTGCACACGCTCAAAAAGCCCCAGAGCCTGACCCGCCGCTTCGCGCTCCCGGAGTGCTGGCGGAGAAAGTATTCGAACAGCCCGTTCTCGCCGCGCCGACGACAGAATGGACAAATCACAAGAGTGCTGATGGCTCGGATCCGAGTGACGCCGAACAGAAGATGATGTGGTTGATGAATCGGGCGCGTTCGGACCCCACAGCCGAAGGCATTTGGCTGGCAACTTCAAGCGACCCCGATGTCGCAGGCGGCCGAGATTTTTTTAATGTCACTATTGCTGCTCTCGAAGCGGCTTTCGCTGCCCTCCCGGTCAAACCACCTGCGGTCTTCGATATACGTTTACATGACGCGTCCGAACTGCACTCTCTGGACTTGATAGCGCGAGATGCACAGGATCACAACGGCCAGTTCGACAAAGTCGATGCATCGGGATTCAACTGTAATGGCGGCAGGGTCAGTGTATTTTCGTTCAGTGCGTCCGCTTTAAATGCCCACGCCGCCCTGAATATTGACTGGGGCAACGGGCCGGACGGGATGCAAGAGCCACCTGGTCATCGCGATGCGATCATGGGCGTGTGGCCCTTCGCCGGGCCCGGATTGACCAACGTGGGTCTTGCCATGGTTCCGGAGAATGACCCGGGAACGCAGGTGGGGCCGTTAGTGTTTTCTGGCGCTTATTGCCAGGCGGGTGGGATGGACCACAACCGCTTTATCGTCGGTACGGTTTGGAATGATCTTAACGACGATGGCGATTACGACGAAGGCGAGGGCATCGGCGGTGTCACAGTCATGCCGGACAACGGTACTTTTTACGCGGTGACCGGCGATGCCGGCGGCTATGCAATTCCGATCACGTCCGCGGGTGACTACGTGGTGACCTTGTCGGGATCAAGCTTGGGCTCGAGCAGCGTTGTAAAGTCGATCACAGTCGGCTCGGAGAGCGTGCAACTCGATCTGTTAGTGGGCGTCGACTCTGACGGCGACGGCGTTCCCGATGAAGAAGACGCGTTTCCTAACGACCCCAACGAAAGTGTCGATACCGACGGCGACGGCACCGGTAACAATGCCGACACCGACGATGATGGCGACACCATTCCCGATGACTACGAATTATTGAACGCGCTCGATCCACTGGACGCCGCTGACGCGGGCCTCGATGCCGATAACGATGGTTTCAGCAACCTTGAGGAGTTCGAAGCCGGAACAGATCCCCAAGATGCCGCAGACTTTCCGGAACGCCGGCAGGTTCCGATTGCGATATCGATTATGCTGGGAGAAGACGGCTAAGGGTCCAGAAGTCTATTGCTCATGAGGGGCTTTCCATGAACTTACTGAAATATCTTTTTACCTGTTTCTTGCTAGCCGCATGCGCCGTTTCAGCCGCTCAGGATTGTTCTGACATTGCTGGAGACTGGCAGGGGACCTGGTCAGAAACCGATTGTTTCAATGAGGGCTTCTCGGGTGACTGGACAGCTGTAATCACGAGCAGCTGTAATTTTGCGGGCGGAGATACGTTCGGAAACATACAGGGCACAATTGATCCGCTTACCGGAATACTTACGGCTTCCCTGTCGGGCACCGAGTGCGGGATAATGTCGGTTACCGGGACCTTTCAGGGAACCTCTGCTTCGGGAAGCTGGACTTACAGTTCAGGCGGAGGGGGGTCTTTTACCGGCAACAAACAGATCGTGGATACTGACGGCGATGGCGTTCCGGACGACGAGGACGCGTTTCCAAATGACCCTAATGAATCCGTGGATACCGACGGGGACGGTACCGGCAACAACGCCGATACGGATGACGACGGCGATACGATGCCTGATGATTATGAGGATGCAAATGGGCTGGACCCGCTGAACGCGGCGGATGCCGGCACCGATGCTGACGGCGACGGTTTCACCAACCTCGAGGAGTTCGAAGCGGGAACAAATCCCCAGGATTCTGCGAGTTTCCCCGAAAAGAAGGACGTCCCGGTATCGATAAATATTCTCCTTGACGACAGCGACGAGTAATTAGTAGCGGCTGAGCAATCACGATCCTGTCAACCGACGGGATAAAGGACCGTTATGTACTGGGTTGAAGGTGTGTACTGCATCACAGAATCTGGTCGTTCGATACCACAATATGTTAACCTCCTGCAAGCAACAAAAAGAGCAGCTAAGTGTTTGGGGTCAAAAGAAATAAGGTGTCGCACGTAGGTCTATGACGAAGCACGTTCGAAGCCGGGTTCCACAAAAAAATATCGCAGTGAACTTCGTTCATGACGTTCGTCTGCGTTTGCTTACCTGGCCGCGTGGCGCTAAGCAAGCAGCGATGCTTGCGGCTGATACCGCCTCCTACACAATCGCTGCAGTATTGTCGCTCTGGGTTCTTTCGGACCCGGTTCTGTCTGATTTTTCAACCGCAATCATTGTCATTATTGCCATTGCAGTAGCGCTACCGGTTCACTACGCACTCGGACTATACGCGTCGATCGTTCGGTATATGGGCATCGCTTTGCTCGCCATCGGCCTGAGGGCGACGTTTGCCGTGTCCATCATTGTAACGGCTACATGTTACGGTCTGGGACTCATTCAGGCGCCGCTCCGTGTCGGTGTCGTGTTTTGGGCTTTCTCGCTGATCCTCGTTGTTGGCGGTCGAATGGGTGCGAGGATGTTCCTGAATCGTCGTAACCGGAATCGAGAACCGGTTGTCATTTATGGTGCCGGTGCTGGTGGCGCGCAACTAACCGAAGCGTTGTTTAGCGGTGACGACTATCTTCCTGTTGCGTTGGTTGATGAAAAAAGCGCCCTGCACGGTACTCGAATACAGGGTCTCAGGGTCTACCCGGCAGCCCTCATCGAAGACATATTGACTAAGACCGGCGCGACCGGATTGCTACTGGCAATACCCAGCGCGTCGCGCCGCCGTCGACGCCAGGTGTTGCAGCGATTGTCCGAATTTCCTGTTCACGTGCAGACGATGCCGGAGATTAAAGACATCGTGACCGGCAGGGCTCGCGTTGACGAAGTACGGGAAGTTGATGTGGACGATTTGCTGGGTCGTGATCCGGTGCCACCGATGCAGGAGCTGCTCGAAGAGTCGTTGGCGGGCAAGAACGTCATGATAACGGGAGCGGGTGGCTCGATTGGCTCTGAACTTTGTCGGCAGATTTTGAAATTACAGCCAAAGCGCTTGATTTGCTTTGAGATTTCCGAGCCGGCGCTTTATGAAATCGACCGGGACCTTCGGAAAATTTCGCGTGATCGAGGGTTCAATTGTGAAATTATTTCACTGCTGGGGAATGTCATTGACCAAGACCGGCTCAAAGATGTTCTACAGGCTTTTTCGGTCCAGACTGTATATCACGCAGCGGCATACAAACATGTGCCAATCGTCGAACAAAATATTATTCAAGGCGTGCTCAATAATGTCTATGGCACATTGAGCGCTGCAACGGCCGCTGCGGAAGCCGATGTCGAGATGTTCGTACTGATTTCGACAGATAAAGCCGTCAATCCGACAAGTGTGATGGGGGCGACCAAGCGGCTTGCGGAGCTCGTGTTGCAGGCCTTTAACACCATGCCATCGGCAACCAAGTTTTGCATGGTGAGGTTTGGCAATGTTCTGGAGTCCTCGGGTTCAGTAGTGCCGCTGTTCCGTGAGCAGATTCGTAACGGTGGCCCGGTGACAGTGACACACCGGGACATCATTCGCTATTTCATGACCATTCCCGAAGCGTCACAGCTTGTTATTCAGGCGGGATCAATGGCGCAGGGTGGAGATGTATTTGTTCTCGATATGGGCAAGCCGGTGCGTATTGAAGATCTCGCACATCGCATGATTAACCTGATGGGTCTGACTGTCCGCGATGAAGATTCTCCAGACGGTGACATCGAGATTGAGTACATCGGTCTTCGTCCAGCCGAGAAACTGTATGAGGAACTACTGATTGGCACCAATGTTAGCGGCACCGATCATCCTCGAATAATGCGAGCTAATGAAGAATTCCTGCCGAACGACGTCCTTGAACCGGTGCTTGCAGAGCTTCGTGCCGCATCAGATCGACTTGACTACGGTTCAACACGCGAGATATTGAATGAGACGGTCAGAGAATACTCGCCGAACACAAATATTGACGACTTGGTCTGGGCGCAGAAAACGGCGACCGGCCCGACCGACGCGACGCATACGGTGGTTGATTTCCCGACCAGGGACTCCCAATAGCGCCGACAAGCAAGCGTATATATACAGTCGCGAATAGAACCGACACTGTCTGTATAATCTCGCGGTTCGACCCCCTCTGGATGAAATCGTGGCGACATCGGTAGAAAAAGGCATCATTTTGGCGGGTGGTGCTGGTTCGCGACTGCACCCCTTGACGCTGTCCGTCAGCAAGCAGCTGATGCCAGTGTACGACAAGCCGATGATTTACTACCCCTTGTCGATCCTGATGCTCGCCGGCATCCAGGACATATTGGTTATCACCACTCCCGAAGATCAGGATGCCTTTGTTCGCTTACTGGGTGACGGTACCCAATGGGGCGTCGCGATCAGCTATGCCGTGCAACCAGACCCGGGCGGGCTGGCGCAGGCATTCCTGATCGGCGAGGATTTCGTGGCAGGCGAGCCGGTGGCGCTGGTCCTTGGCGACAATATTTTCTACGGCCATGGCCTTCCTGAGCAGTTGCGAGCCGCGGCCCAACAGGAATCCGGTGCCACCGTTTTCGCGTACCATGTTGACGATCCCGAGCGATACGGTGTCGTGCAGTTCGATGCAAACAAGAAAGCGATTGGCGTCGAAGAGAAACCGAGCCAGCCGAAATCGAGCTACGCGGTTACCGGGCTCTACTTTTACGATAACAAGGTCACGGATCTCGCGAAGTCGCTCAAGCCGTCCGTGCGTGGAGAGCTCGAGATTACCGACCTCAATCGGCTATACCTCGACAAGGGCGAATTGCAGGTCGAATTGATGGGCCGCGGTGTCGCCTGGCTGGACACGGGAACGCATGAATCCCTGATGGAGGCGGCCAACTTTATTGAGGTCATTCAGCGTCGGCAGGGCCTCAAGATATCTTGCCCGGAAGAGATTGCGTACAAACTTGGCTATATCAGTGCCGAACAAGTTGAGGCGATTGCCGGAGCGCTGAAACAAAACGAGTACGGTCGTTATCTCTTGAAGATGCTCGACGACAAGGTTTACTGATGAAATTTGTTGAAACCAGGTTGCCAGGTGTCATCAGGGTTGAGCCAACTGTCCACAGTGACGAGCGCGGTTTTTTTATGGAAACCTGGCAGGCGCGACGCTTTCACGACGCAGGCATCGATTTAACCTTTGTACAGGATAATTTCAGCCAATCGACAAAGGGAACGTTGCGTGGCCTGCACTACCAGATCCAGCAGCCGCAGGGAAAACTCGTGCGCGTAGTCGCCGGCGAAGTGATCGACGTCGCAGTTGACCTGCGTCGCTCGTCGCCCGGTTTCGGCCAGTGGGTTGGCGAAATTCTGTCCGCGGAAAACAGACGACAGTTGTGGGTGCCGCCGGGGTTTGGCCATGGTTTCCTGGTGCTCAGTGACACAGCCGAGTTCGAATACAAGTGCACAGATTATTACGCGCCCGAGTTCGAGCGTTCGATACGTTGGAACGACCAGGACATTGGCATCGAATGGCAGTTGCCGGAGGGTGAGCAACCCGTGTTGTCCGATAAAGATGCGGCCGCGCCGTTCCTCAGGGACGCTGACACCTACGCATGAAAACGCTCGTACTTGGCTGCAATGGACAATTGGGACAGGCGCTCGTTGCCACCGCGTTGGATGCATATGAATTCATTGGTCTTGATCTTCCGGAACTCGATATCACGAACTCCGAGGCGTTACTCGCGCTCGCTCGCGAGGTCGGGCCGGACGTCATTATCAACGCGGCCGCTTATACGGCGGTGGATCAGGCCGAGTCCGATGTCGAATTAGCCGCAGCGGTAAATGTCGAGGGCCCGCGAAATGTGGCAGTCGCTGCACGTGCTATCGGCGCACGGCTATTACACGTGTCGACAGACTTTGTATTCGATGGTGAAGCGTCGACACCGTACAAAGCCGATGCCACTGCGAATCCATTAAGCGTCTACGGGCGAACCAAGCAAGAGGGCGAGCAGGTGGTGCTGGAATCGATGCCGAACACGGCTGTGGTGGTGCGCACGGCGTGGCTCTACAGCAAGACCGGCGGCAACTTCGTGAAGACGATGCTGCGACTGATGGGCGAACGAGACGAGCTTTCTGTGATAGCTGATCAGGTCGGCACACCGACCTGGGCAGACTCGCTGGCAACAGCCGTTTGGGCTTTCGCTGCTGCCCCGGAAAACAACGGTATCTTTCACTGGACAGATGGCGGTCAGTGCAACTGGCACGATTTCGCGGTGGCGATTCAGGAAGAGGCGCTGTCGCTGGGTCTGCTGGACCAGAAAATACCGATTCGCCCGATCACAAGCAAAGATTATCCAACTGCGGCCGCACGACCGCGTTACAGCGTGCTGGATTGCTCATCAACATGCGCAGCGCTCGACTTGCAGCAGGCAGAATGGCGTGCCAACCTAAATCGCATGCTCAAAGGAATGACAACGTAAATGGCAAAACTACTCGTTACCGGCGGCGCCGGGTTCATTGGTGCCAACTTCGTGCATTACTGGGCAGACGAATACCCGCAGGACCGCATTGTCGTGCTTGATGCGCTGACCTATGCCGGCAACCTTGCAAGTTTGGAGTCGGTTACGGGCCACGATCAATATCGTTTCGTCAACGGCGATATCGTCGATCAGGGGTCTGTTGAGAAGCTTCTTCGTGACGAACAGATCGACACTATCGTGCATTTCGCGGCCGAGTCTCATGTTGACAGATCCATTTCGGGTCCCGCCGCCTTCATTGACACCAATGTTGTCGGCACCCACAACCTGTTACAGGCGGCTCGGGCCATATGGCTCGACAACGATGACGCGCCGGCCGAGCACCGCTTCCACCATGTATCAACCGACGAAGTGTACGGATCGCTTGGACCAGACGACCCCGGGTTTTGTGAATCGACCCCCTATGCACCGAATTCGCCGTACTCGGCCAGCAAAGCCGCTTCTGATCACCTGGTGCGTGCCTACCATCACACCTATGGCCTGCAGGTAAGCACGAGCAACTGTTCCAACAACTACGGTCCGTACCAGTTTCCGGAAAAACTCATACCGTTGATGATTGTCAATGCACTGGATGGAAAGCCGCTGCCGGTTTACGGGGATGGCTCGAATATTCGTGACTGGCTGTACGTCTCGGACCATGTTCGAGGTATCGATTTGGTCATCAAACAAGGCGCCGTTGGCGAAACCTACAACATCGGCGGTAATGAGGAGCGGGCGAATATCGATATTGTCAACATTATCTGCGCGGATATCGACCAGGAATTTGCTGCCGACCCTCAACTGGCGACGCGATTTCCAAATGCACCGGCCGCGAATGGTGGCCAGACGGCGTCACTGATTACATCGGTTAAAGATCGACCCGGCCACGACTGGCGGTATGCGATCGATGCAAGCCTAATGAAAAATGAACTCGGGTTTTCGCCACAGCACGATTTTGATTCGGGTCTTCAGAAGACGCTAACGTGGATACTGAAACATGAATCCTGGTGGCGGGCCGTCATGGACGGCAGTTACCGGGACTGGGTCACGGCGCATTACTCATAACACGCTGCAAATCGTCATTTGGTACACCTGGCAAAAAGTGCTGCGACCGCACGCTCGGCAGCCCTGCCATCCCAAAGAAGTGGGCGAACGCCTTTGGGCCAATCGCCTTCGAGTGCCTGGGCGATGTTCTCGGCGAGGTTGTCGGCACGAACAAGCCTATTGGTGCCTTGCGTGATAGTGATTGGGCGCTCGGTATTTTCGCGCAGTGTGAGGCACGGAATATCGAGGTATGTGGTTTCTTCCTGTAGACCGCCAGAGTCAGTAATGACCATGCGTGAGCCTGTTACGATATTCATAAAGCGGACGTAAGGAAGTGGCTCGAGCAGCGTGACGTTGGGTGCGTCATCAAACCGAATCTTCAGATTGAACGTCTCCAGGTTCTTAATGGTCCTGGGATGCGCGACAAAAACTACAGGTAGATTCAGGGACGCGTTGGCCAGTTCTGAGACAATCGGCGCAAGGGCGTCTTTCTGGTCAACATTCGACGGCCGATGCAAGGTTACGAGCGCGTAGTTGCCGGATTCCAGACCAAGCTCGCCACGTGCGTTCGACACTTCGATCTTGTCACGAAGCATTTCGAACGAATCAATCATGATGTTGCCGATGAGGTCGATTCTTGACTCGGGGATTCCTTCGGCAGCGAGATTCTCATCAGCATCGGCCGACGGGGTCCACAGCACATCGGCGATTGCATCGGTTACGAGCCGGTTAATTTCCTCGGGCATCCTCCGGTCACCGCTGCGAAGACCTGCCTCGAGATGTACGACAGGAATCCAAAGCTTGGCACCCACCATCGCGCAGGCGGCAGTTGAATTCACGTCACCTACGACCACAATCCAGTCGGGACGGTGATCGTTGCAGACCTTTTCATAGGCGATCATTACGTTACCAGTCTGCTCCGCGTGCGAGCCGCTTCCAACGCCGAGATGAAAGTCGGGCGCAGGTAAACGCAGGTCTTCAAGAATCGCGTCCGACATATTTCTGTCGTAGTGCTGACCCGTATGGACGAGCAGGGGTTCCGCCCAGTCCGCCGCCTTGAGCGCGTGATAAAGCGGCGCCACTTTCATGAAGTTCGGTCGTGCAGCGGCGATCAGGTGAACCTTGATTGTCATAGTTCGAAGTCAATTGGTCGTCAATGGTGGCGTACTATAACTGATTACATTGGCGCTGGTGCTGGCAGTAGTATCCTCCACCACTTTACTCTGTATAATTCTGCGTTTTGCCGTTCGCGGGACATTTTGCTTATGCGATTGACAATTTTTGGCTCCGGCTATGTCGGACTCGTGACAGGCGCCTGCATGGCCGAGATGGGCAATCACGTTGTCTGCTACGACATCGACAAGGAGAAAATCGCTCGCCTGAACAAGGGTGAGATTCCGATCTACGAACCCGGACTTGAGGCTTACATTGAGCGCAACGTCGAGTCGGGTCGACTCGAGTTCACGATCGACGCCAAGAAGGCCGTGGACCATGGTCTGTTCCAGTTTATTTCCGTGGGCACCCCGCCCGACGAAGACGGCTCGGCCGACCTCAAGCATGTGCTGGCGGTTGCGCGATCCATTGGCCAATACATGGATGATTACCGCATCATCGTCGACAAGTCGACGGTGCCGGTGGGCACGGCGGACAAAGTCAAGGCGGAAATTCAGCGCGAGCTTGAGAAGCGAAGTAAGTCGATCGAGTTCGATGTTGTATCCAACCCGGAGTTTCTCAAGGAAGGCGACGCCATAGGCGATTTCATGAAGCCTGATCGTATCGTTGTCGGCACGGATAACCCGCGTACGGCAGAGTTGCTGAAGTCCCTGTACGAACCGTTTAACCGTAACCACGATCGAGTCATCAGCATGGATGTTCGCTCGGCTGAGCTGACCAAGTACGCTGCCAACGCTATGCTTGCGACCAAGATCAGCTTCATGAATGAACTCGCAAATCTCGCTGAACGTTTCGGCGCCGACATTGAACACGTGCGGCATGGCATAGGGTCCGACCCCAGAATTGGCTATCAATTTATTTATCCAGGGGCAGGGTACGGCGGGTCGTGCTTTCCAAAAGACGTTCAGGCATTGGCCAGGTCCGCGGCCGAGTCCGGCTACGACGCTGCGCTGTTGAATGCAGTTGAAGACGTCAATCTTCGCCAGAAACGCCGGATTTTTGAGAAGATCTGCGAGCATTACAATGGCGATCTCAGAGATAAGACCATTGCACTGTGGGGGCTCTCCTTTAAACCTCGCACCGACGATATGCGCGCCGCGCCGAGCCGTGTGGTCATGGAGTCACTTTGGGAGGCAGGCGCCAGGGTCCGCGCCTACGATCCGGAGGCAATGCATGAGGCGGCGAGGATCTATCCGGATCAGGATGGCTTCGAACTGTGTGACACTGCCTACAGCGCGTTGGATGGCTGCGATGCGCTCGTGATTATCACCGAGTGGCAGGAGTTTCGCAGCCCGGACTTCACCGAGCTAAAGGAAAAGCTCGCAGACGCCGTGGTATTCGACGGCCGCAATCTCTACGAGCCTGCAACAGTTGAGGGGTTTGGGATTAAGTACTACGCAATAGGTCGAGGGCGGACATGACAGCCGTCATTCCGGTCATACTGTCTGGCGGCTCGGGCACACGCCTGTGGCCGGCCTCGCGCTCCACGTACCCGAAGCAACTGCTGGCCCTGGCAGAGAAACGAACGATGCTGCAGGCAACAGCGCTGCGCACGCAAGGATTGGGTGAATCGGCCGATCACTGTTTAATCGTTTGCAATGAGGCGCATCGTTTTCTAGTAGCCGAGCAGCTTGCTGCCATCCAGGTGGACGCAAGAATTATTCTCGAGCCCGAAGGCCGCAATACGGCGCCGGCTGTGGCGCTCGCCGCGCTAAGCGCCGTGAAAGACGGCGGGGATGCCGTGCTGCTTGTAATGCCCGCCGATCACGTCATAGCGGACAGGGAGGCGTTCCGGTCAGCTGTTGCTCGCGGAGCCGAAGCAACAGCTGCGGGTAAGCTCGTAACGTTCGGCATCGTGCCGACGCACCCTGAAACCGGTTTCGGTTATATACGTGCGGTTTTGGATGGCATGAATGCCGTTCCTGTTGAGTCGTTCGTGGAGAAACCGGACATGGCGACGGCCAGGTCGTACGTCGCCGACGGTCAGCATTTCTGGAACAGCGGCATGTTCCTGTTCAAGGCATCCACCTACCTGGATACGCTCAAGCAGCTCACGCCTGAGATATACGAGGCCTGTGTCGAGAGCATGCAAAACCAGTCGCTCGATGGACAGTTCATAAGGCCAGGAAGTGCGGCATTTCTGCGCTGACCCAGCGATTCCATTGACTATGCCGTGATGGAAAAGACCCGGGACGCCGCCATGATTCCGCTCGATGCGGGCTGGTCGGACGTTGGGTCGTGGTCCGCGCTGTATGACGTGCTGCCGTCGGACGAGGTGGGCAACACAATTGAGGGCGATGTCGTGGTACACGCTTGCGAAGGGTCTTACGTTCGGGCGGAGAGTCGCCTGGTGGGTGTTGTCGGGCTGAAAGATGTCATTGTTGTAGAGACCAAAGATGCTGTGCTGGTAGCAAACAAAAACAAATCGCAGGACGTCAAGGAACTCGTCAAGCAGCTCGAAGCGGATGGACGGCCGGAACGCGAACTGCATCGACAGGTGTTCCGTCCATGGGGAAGTTACGATGGTATCGACGCCGACGAAAACTTTCAGGTCAAGCGCCTCATTGTCAAGCCGGGGGC
>Ga0255049_10000925_pt1 | contig 16961 bp, 16 predicted proteins | sample JV7_2_3_MG_FD_183615 | JGI IMG/M metagenome (GOLD analysis project Ga0255049, IMG submission 183615) | Seawater microbial communities from Jervis Inlet, British Columbia, Canada - JV7_2_3 | ecosystem: Environmental > Aquatic > Marine > Inlet | place: Canada: British Columbia | collected 2016-10-06
GGAAGAGACGGACTCCAGTGAGCGGAGAATTTCCAACGCCAGTTCCGGTTGGTAGGAGGCCATACCCACAGACAATTCAGCAGCCTCGGCCAGGCTGCGGCCAGAAGGGTCACGCTCCAGGCCGAACAGGCGGCTCCGAAGTTCGCCGTAACGGCTCTCCAGTTGGGTGGGTATATACTGGCTCACAGCCTGCAGGTAAAGGCCAGCCAATCCGGGATTGCCCTGCTGGATCGCCAGCTCAGCCTGTGCAATGTAATAAAGGGCACGAACCGCATCGTTCAGCCTGTCCTGGTCAACCTGTGCAAGCAATTCGGCGGCGCGATTGATCCGGCCGCTTCTCAACCACGCATCAGCTGTTTTTACCCTCAAGGTGTTGCTGTCGTCCAGGGTCGCGGTGTCGCCGGCCAGTTGCCAGTACTCAGCGGCGGTTGGGTAATCTCCCTCGGCATAGGCCCTTTCCGCACGCTGCTCACTTGACAAATCTCCGGCGGGTCTGGGTGTGGTGCTGCTGCAGGAATTGAGCAGCACCAACAGGGCGATGGTCATCAGGAAATGGCAGATACGTGTAATCATGGGGTTTTTACAAAATTCAAACCTGCAGAATGATAACCTATATGCTTGGAGCCATAGATGAATTCGGGTATTTCCGGTGTATCGGCCTGTGTATGAAGCCTGCCCGCGTGTTGTTACCCGTGTATTGCAATTTTATATGTTACAACTTTAACATCACCTGGAACGTTGTTATGCCGCAATCCGGCCTTTATGTTGTCGCAACACCCATTGGTAACCTGGAGGATATTTCCTATCGGGCTGTAAGACTGTTAGCCGAGGTTGACCTGATCGCAGCTGAAGACACCCGCCATTCCCGACGGTTGCTCTCGCATTACGGTATCACGACCCCCATGCAGGCCTTGCATGAGCACAACGAGGCCCAGGCAGCCGGCGGAATCCTGGACCGCATCGCCGCGGGCGGCGCCATCGCGCTGATATCCGATGCGGGCACACCATTGATTTCCGACCCCGGTTACCGCTTGGTGAGTTCGGCCAGGGAAACGGGTCTGCCGGTCTATTCACTACCCGGGCCCAGTGCGGTCACCGCTGCGCTGTCAGTCGCCGGCTTGCCCCCGGACCGGTTTACCTTTGAAGGGTTCCTGCCGTCAAAGACCCAGACCAGGAAAAAGAAACTGACGTTGCTTTGCAGGGAAACCAGGACCCTGGTATTTTTTGAATCCAGTCATCGTATCGAGGCTGCGATTGCAGATATGGCGGCCAGCTTTGGTAATGAGCGCCTGGCTGCGCTGTGCAGGGAGTTGACAAAAAAATTTGAAACCGTCATCAGGGCGCCGCTGGGTGAAATTCAGCAAAGGCTGTCGGCGGATAAAAACCAGACACGGGGTGAATTTGTCATCGTCATCGACGGCCATGCAGGCAGCGAGGACGAAACACTGGTCAGCGCACACGAAATGTTCACGGCATTGCTGGAGTACCTGCCGGCTTCACAGGCCGCGCGTGTGGCCGCACGGTTAAACGGGGTGCCGCGAAGAAAAGTTTATCAATTCATCAACCCGGACACTACCAAAGCGATCCCGGGTGGTGGACAATAGCCACGGGAGCCGGCCAGGCAATCGCGTTTTCGCCCAAGCGGCGAAAGGGAGGAAAGTCCGGGCTCCACAGGGCAGGGTGCCAGGTAACGCCTGGGGGGCGTGAGCCTACGGAAAGTGCAACAGAAAAGATACCGCCCGCATCAGTGATGCAGGTAAGGGTGAAATGGTGCGGTAAGAGCGCACCGCGCAACTGGTAACAGTTTGTGGCATGGTAAACCCCACCTGGAGCAAGACCAAATAGGAAGACAATATCGTTGCCCGCGATGTCTTCGGGTAGGTCGCTAGAGGTTGTTGGTGACGACAATCCCAGATGAATGATTGCCCTCGACAGAACCCGGCTTAACGGCCGGCTCCCACTTCCCCGGCTGGCGTGAAATGACCACTGGCTCCGGATCAGGTCAGCGCGTCGGTGATTTGCCATAATTGTGACGCTCCGGCGCCACCCCCGCCTGTCTTAATTGCTTAGCCCGCATATTGCACCAGTATCACGGAAGCTGGCGCTGGACAGGTGCGACTGGGCGTAGGGCTGGACTGAGACACATAGCCGTAGCTATGGGTAGAGGGAAGCTCAAGTCCAGTCGTGCATGGACAAGCCAGGGCCGGGATAGGCATCGGGCGGTGACAAACTGTACTTCAGAGTTAGTGAATATACATCCCATATTATTTCGATAATTCAGTTAATTACACGCAGGCCCGAGGCCGACTGGTGCAATATGCGGGTTAACCCACAGGTCGCACCACGGGTAAAACCATGACTCCATGAGTAAAATCCGTCTGCGGCGGGACAGGCACGCACCGCTCCGCAGACACAACGTGCAGACCCAACTTGCTTGACATTCAGTCTGACAGCCTCTATCGTGCATAAATGTGGGAATTTGTGGGAAATCTTCGTAAATAAGTGGGAATTAAGTGTTTTTTGGTGAAACGGCAATTAACCTGGATTCAAAAGGGCGTCTCGCGATACCGATGCGGTATCGGGCCGCACTTGTGGAGCAATGCGAAAACCGCATGGTGCTTACCTACAGCGCGTTTGATGCCGGTGCTTTGTGGCTATACCCGGAAGAAACGTGGGAAGGCGTGCGTGACCAAGTCATGGCACTACCAACCCTCAATTCCAGCCACAGAAGCCTGCAACGGCGCCTGGTCGGCAGCGCAACCGCCGTGGAACCGGATGGTAATGGCCGGATTTTGCTACCGCTTAGCCTGCGGCAGGTAACCAGTCTGGAAAAACGAGTCGTGATGCTGGGCATGGGTAGCCGATTTGAGGTCTGGAATGAAAACACCCTGAACCAGAGGCGTATGGAAGAGGAAAGAAGCCTGGATGAACGGGCGTCTGAAGAAATGGCCCGCCTGGTGTTGTAGGCAGGGGATTGGAATGAATATCAGACCAGAGGTTTTGAGCGAAAGTGATGAACAGATGCCAGCATTATCCTGTTTTGCTGGAACAAGCGGTGGCATCACTGAAGCTGCGGGGAGATGGTATCTACCTGGATGGAACCTTTGGCAGAGGAGGACACAGCCGGGCAATTATGGCCGGGCTGACCGAGCAGGGACGCTTATTTACCCTGGATAAAGACCCGCGTGCGGTGGCAGCGGGAATGGAAGAATGGGGCGACGACCCGAGGTTTTCCATAATTCAGGGGACGTTTGCGGAGATGGACCGCATGGTCCGGGAGTGGCAAATAGAAAGAAACCTGGACGGCATTTTGCTGGATCTTGGAGTTTCTTCACCACAACTGGACGATCCGGAGCGTGGTTTTTCTTTCAGGAAAGAAGGCCCGCTGGATATGCGGATGGACCCAACAAAGGGCGTGTCTGCAGCCGAATGGCTGGCAGATGCGCCGGAGCGGGAAATATCCCGTGTGTTTTGGGAGTTTGGAGAGGAGCGCCATGCGCGCAGGATTGCCAGGAGTATCGTCAAGACCCGGCAGCAGCAATGTTTGGAATCTACCACTCAGTTGGCGGAGCTGATCGAAAATACGATAGGCAAACATGAAAAGAAGCATCCGGCTACACGATGCTTCCAGGCAATCCGAATATTTATCAACAACGAACTGGATGATCTGAGTGTTGGGTTGAAAGCTGCAATCAGGCAGTTGCGCCCGGGAGGAAGGCTGGTGGCGATCAGCTTCCACTCCCTGGAGGATCGCCTGGTCAAGCGGACGTTTCGAGAAGCCGTAAGACCAGGCAAGATCCGCCGTAATATCCCCGAACACCCCGACTGGTCCCCAAGCCTGAAGTTGGTTGGTAAAGTCATTCGCCCCTCCGGGCAGGAAATCTCCACAAATCCCAGGGCACGCAGTGCGATTATGAGGGTCGCGGAGAAATTATGAGACTAACAGAATGGTCAGGAGACCCCGGGTGAGGGCGAAGATACTGGTGCTGATCCTGGTTCTTATCGCGGATGTCAGCAGCGCGCTGGGCGTTGTTTACGCGCGCCACGAAAGCCGTCGTCTGGCGATTGAACTGGGTACCCTGGAAGCCCGCCAGGATGAGGGCCTGGCCGAATGGAGCCGTCTACAGATAGAACAGGCATGGTTGGCAGATGCCAGCCAGATTGAAAAGAAAGCCCGCCGGATTCTGCAGATGCAGCAACCTGAACGGACAAAAATCCTGGTGCTATCGCCTTGAGTAAACAGCCCCACCAAACCGCACCCAGCAGCAGGCTTTACGCCATGCTGCTGATATTTCTCGGATGCTCGATTGCACTGGTTGCGCGGGCTGTGAAACTACAGGTCATGGAAGTTGACTTCCTGCTGGGTCAAGGAGAGGCCCGCTATTTGCGGGAAGTCACCATTCCATCCACGCGGGGCGTTATCAGCGATCGCAATGGAGAACCCCTGGCGGTGAGTACACCGGTCGATTCGGTCTGGGTGAATCCCGGTCAATTGCTCGATTACCCCGAAAAAATAAAGTCGCTGTCAGGTTTATTAAATGCAAATGCCGAAGAAATAGAACGCAAATTGACCCAGCGGGCGGCCAGGGAGTTTGTCTGGCTACAAAGGCGACTGAACCCCGATGTCGCGGAGCAGATCAGTGCGCTGGGTATTCCCGGCGTATACTTGCAGAAAGAGTACCGGCGTTTTTATCCAGCGGGTGAAGTTACCTCGCACGTCATTGGTTTTACCAATATCGATGATATTGGCCAGGAGGGGCTGGAACTCGCCTATGACAGCTGGCTCGCCGGCAAGCCGGGCCTCAAACGCGTCATCAAGGATCGAAAGGGCCAGACCGTTGAAGAGCTTGGGCTGGTTAAACAGTCGCATCCGGGTCAGGACCTGTCCTTGACCATTGACAAGCGTTTGCAATACCTGGCATACCGCGAACTCAAAAGTACCGTACTGCAGCACGGCGCGCGCTCCGGCAGCGTTATTGTGATGGATGTGAACACGGGTGAAGTGCTGGCAATGGTTAACCAGCCATCCTACAACCCCAATGATCCGGGCCATGACAGTGATGGCATGCGTAACCGAGCGGTCACTGACGTGGTCGAGCCAGGGTCGGTAATGAAACCGATAGCGATCACCTCTGTACTGGAAAACGGGTTGGCGGATCCGGCCACACCGGTAGAGACAACACCAGGGTATATCGTCGTCTCGGGCCATACCATCCGTGATCATAACGATTATGGTTTGCTTGACGTTACCGGAGTGCTGACCAAGTCAAGTAACGTAGGCGTAACCAAACTCGCACTCCAATTGGAACCGGAACAGATGTGGGACACCTACAGACGTTTCGGCTTCGGTGAGGCTACCGGCACCGGTTTCCCTGGAGAGTCCGCGGGCGTGTTGCGTAACCACAGTCGCTGGCGGCGCCTGGAGCAGGCAACGATAGCTTACGGCTACGGTGTCTCTGCCACGCCCTTGCAACTGGCCCAGGCCTATGCTGCTATCGCCAATGGCGGCAACCTGCGTCAGCCGGCATTTATACAGGGTTCTGATAACCCTCCCATTTCCGCCTTTGACCCCGCCATTGCCCACACGCTGGCGACCATGCTGGAAACGGTAACCAGTGACGCCGGTACCGGCAAGGCAGCCCGTGTGCCAAATTACCGTATCGCCGGCAAAACCGGTACTTCCCGCAAGGCCAGCGCTTCGGGTTATGCCGCCAGGTATGTTGCAAGTTTTGCGGGTTTTGGTCCGGTCAGCGATCCGCGCCTGGTATGTGTTGTCGTGATCAATGACCCGACAGGCGATGAGTACTACGGGGGCCTGGTGGCGGCGCCGCTGTTCTCAAAGGTCATGACAGGTGCCATGCGCATACTGAACATCCCGCCGGACAATTACCCCACGATGCTGGTCGAAAACAGCGATCCTGAGAGGGTGCAACGGTGATCGCCATGACCTTGCGCGAGTTACTGGAAGGCTGGGTTGACGCCCCCCCGGTCAGTCTTGCCGGCATTGCCCTTGATAATCGCAATATCGAACCCGGTGAAGCCTTTGTGGCCGTGCAGGGCCAGCTGGGCCATGGGCTGGAATATGCCCCCGCCGCTGTTGCCGCTGGCGCGGTAGCCGTGATCCATGACGGTTTGCAGCCACTGCCTGAACTGGATGTACCGCTGGTCAAAGTATCCGGCCTGGGAAGCAAGCTGGGAGAGTTGGCTTCCCGCTATTACTCGGCACCTTCGGAGCAAATGACAATTACCGGTGTCACCGGGACCAACGGTAAAACCTCAGTCATCCACTTCCTTGCCCAATCCTGGCAACGTGTCTACGGAAGCGCTGGAATGGTCGGCACCCTGGGTTATGGCCCTGTAGGGCAGTTGCAAAGCGGGGAACGTACAACGCCGGACGCAATACGAATACAGCAGGTATTGGCGGACTGTCTGAAAGCTGATATTGAACACCTGGCCATGGAAGTTTCATCCCATGCCTTGCAGCAACATCGATGCCAGACCGTGCAGTTTGACGCGGCCATTTTTACCAATCTCACCCGCGACCATCTCGATTACCACGGTGACATGGCAGATTATGCGGCAGCCAAGCGGTTGCTGTTTACCGAGTACGCACCATCTTTTGCCATCATCAATCACGATGATGACCATGGCAGAAAGTGGTTCGGTGAACTGAATGGCGGTATGCAGATGCTTGGTTTTGGCCTGCAAAAAGGCGCCGAATTACAAGCGGAAGTCCGTTCCATGGATGTTGACGGGATGACAATCCGGATCCATGGTCCCTGGGGTTCTGAAGAATTTCATACCTGTCTGTTGGGCGAATTCAATGCATCTAATCTGCTCGCAACAGCGGGTACGATGGCCTTGCTTGGAATGCCCTGGCACAAGGTCTTGCATCAACTGGAAATAATGCAGCCGGTGCCGGGTAGAATGATGCGCCTCGGTGGTGAGCAGGGTCAACCCGTGGTGGTGGTGGATTATGCACACACACCTGACGCATTGGAACACGCACTACAGGCGGTACGGGCCCACCTCAACGGCAGACTCGTATGTGTTTTTGGCTGTGGCGGTAACCGCGACCAGGGTAAACGGCCGCAAATGGGACGCGCGGCAGAATTGCTGGCAGACGACGTATTTGTCACCAGTGATAACCCCCGTAACGAAGCGGCCAACGAGATCATCGATGACGTGATTGCCGGGCTCGAACTGCCCGCTAAAGCCACGGTGGAACCGGATCGCGCTGCGGCCATCCAGCGTGCAATTTCCAACAGCGGGGCCGGTGACATTATCCTCGTAGCAGGTAAGGGCCACGAAACCTGGCAGGAGATTGGCAATCAACGCGTGCCCTTCAGTGATGAAGCCACGATACGTGCCGCATTGGGGGACGCTGCATGATCCGGATGAATCTTGCCAAGGCTGCCTCATTACTGAAATGTGAATTCACGCAAAACAATATAACTTTCAACGGTATAACGACTGACAGTCGCCAGGTTTCAGCGGGTATGTTGTTCGCTGCGTTGGCCGGGCAGACGTTTGACGGTCACGACTACATCGACGAGGCGGTGGCGCGCGGCGCTGTCGCCGTATTGGTCAGTCGTGAGCTTTCAAGCCCGGTACCGGCCCTGCTGGTCGAAGATGTCCTGATGGCATTGGGCAGACTGGCGCACTTTTGGCGCAATCAATGTGCTGTGAAGGTGGTCGGTATTACCGGTAGTAATGGCAAAACCACGGTCAGGGAAATGATTGCAAGTGTCCTCAGGCAGAATGCTTCGGTGCTCGCGAGCAAGGGTAATTTCAACAATGAACTGGGCTTGCCGCTGACATTGTTCAATCTGCAAACCTCGCACGATTACGCCGTGCTGGAGATGGGCGCCAGTAACCCGGGTGATATCGCTTATCTGGCGGATATCGCCTGTCCTGATGTCGGTGTCATCACCAATATCGGCCCAGCTCATTTGCAGGGGTTTATCAATGTCGAAGGCGTTGCCCGGACCAAGGGTGAGTTATTTGCTTCGTTACCTGCACACGGCACCGCCATAATCAATGCAGCAGAGCCCTGGGTGGACCTGTGGCAGCGAGTCAACGCGGCTGAAAATACCATCCATTTTAATGGTGACGGCGAACAAGATATCCGGATACGCCGCAATACCGATGGCCTTGGGGTATGTACACCCGCCGGTGAATTTGCGTTACAACTGCCTTTGCCCGGTGAGCACAACCTGACCAATGCACTGGCGGCCACCTCGGTATGCCTGGCGCTCGATATACCGCTCGCGGATATCAAGGTGGGTCTGGAAACCGTAGCACCGGTGCCTGGCAGGCTCAGCCTGGTACGCGCCCACGCCGGTTGGACTGTCATCGACGACACCTATAACGCCAATCCGGCTTCGTTGTATGCCGCATTGCAGGTATTGGCCAACCAGGTTGGTGAGCCGTGGCTGGTGCTGGGTGATATGAAAGAGTTGGGTGCTGACAGCCGCAAAATGCATGCAGAACTGGGCGATGCCGCGCGTTCGCTTGGCGTTAAAAGGCTGTTCGCCCTGGGTGATGCCAGTACTGCGACGGTTGCTGCATTTGGTGATATGGCTGCCCACTTCGAGAGCAAGGAAGGATTGATCAAGGCATTGAGGTCGCAGTTAAAACCGGGTGTGGCGTGCCTGGTGAAGGGCTCGCGCTCCATGGGCATGGAGCACGTTGTCAGTGCGATCTCCAGTGATTGTGAACAGCGGGGGGCGAATGGCTGATGTTGCTGGAATTATTCACATGGATGTCCGAATTTAATCCCGATTTCAGCGTATTCGCCTATATCACCCTGCGGGGTATCCTCAGCGCCCTGACCGCGTTAGCCATTTCGTTATTGCTGGGTCCCTCCTTCATACGTCGCCTGGTTAAAAAGCAGGTCCGTCAGCCCATCAGGCAACTGGGTCCGGAATCACATTTCGCCAAGGCTGGAACTCCGACCATGGGCGGCGCGTTGATCCTGTTTGCCATCGTTGTTTCGACCTTGTTGTGGTCGGACCTGGGCAACCGCTACGTGTGGACAGTTTTGCTGGTGACGATGGCGTTCGGTGTGATTGGCTGGGTGGATGACTACCGTAAACTGGTTCTTCAGGATTCTGCTGGCCTGCCCGGGCGCTGGAAGTACCTTTTTCAGTCCATTGCCGGTCTGGGCGCCGCCTTCTACCTGTATTCTACGGCGCAGTCGCCAGCCGAAATCCAGATGATTGTGCCATTTTTCAAAGGCGTCATCATCCCCGTGGGCATCGGGTATGTGGTGGTGACCTACTTCTTTGTCGTGGGCTTTTCCAATGCGGTCAATCTGACCGATGGCCTCGATGGGCTGGCCATCATGCCCGCAGTGTTTATTGCGGTCGCACTGGGTATTTTTGCTTATGTGGCCGGGAATTCAGTGTTTTCAGAGTACCTGGCAATACCCTATATTGCCGGGGCGGGTGAACTGACTATTTTTTGTGGTGCGCTGGCGGGTGCCGGCCTGGGCTTTCTTTGGTTTAACACCTATCCGGCGCAGGTTTTCATGGGGGATATCGGTTCATTGGCAATGGGAGCGGCGCTGGGGCTTATCGCCGTCATCGTTCGCCAGGAACTTGTGTTCGTGTTGATGGCCGGCGTTTTTGTCATGGAAACCGTGTCGGTGATTTTACAGGTGGCGTCCTTTAAGCTCACCGGTCGCAGAATATTCCGCATGGCGCCTATCCATCACCATTTTGAATTAAAAGGCTGGCCAGAGCCCAGGGTCATCGTTCGGTTCTGGATCATCTCGGTCATCCTGGTGCTGGCAGGCCTGGCAACACTGAAGATACGATGAGCAGAGCAGCAATCAACCAGCAGGCTCGCCGTGGCTCACGTGCAAACCCGTCCGTGCAGGTGGACGCCTGGTTGCTGGTTCCAGTGTTGCTGCTGGTTGGGTCCGGCCTGGTCATGGTGGGGTCTTCATCGATCGCGGTCGCTGAAAATCACGGTGTCAGTACCTATTACTACCTGGTTCGACACGTGATTTATATTATGTTCGGCGTGATGCTGGCGTCGGCTTTCCATGGAATCCCCATTGCCTTTCTTGAACGTATCAGCCGTCCATTGATGTGGTTGTCCGCACTGGCACTGTTGTTGGTGTTTATTCCCGGAATCGGGCGAAGCGTCAATGGGAGCACCCGCTGGATCTCCCTGGGGATTGCCAATTTCCAGGTTGTCGAGGCCGTTAAGGTCATGGTGATCATCTACATGGCGGGCTACCTGGCGCGCAAGGCTGATATGGTCAAGGTTCGGTTTTTTGACACCCTCAAACCCCTGATGCTCGCGGCCATGTTGACCGGTATACTGCTGGTCCAACCCGATATGGGCAGTGCAGCCGTCATCACCGCCATCGTTGGCGGCATGGTATGGCTGGCCGGTGCGGCCTGGCGGCATATCCTGTTGCTGGGTATGCTGGCGATACCGGTGTTTACACTGGCCGCAATGGAGCCTTACCGGCTCAAGCGGATTGTCAGCTTTATGGATCCATGGGCGGACCCCTTCAACGGCGGATTCCAGCTAACCCAGGCCCTGATTGCAGTGGGTCGGGGCGAAATTTTTGGTGTTGGCCTGGGTGCCAGTATCCAGAAGCTGCTCTATCTTCCGGAGGCACATACCGATTTCATATTTGCAGTACTGGCGGAAGAATTTGGCCTGGTTGGCGTGATCACTGTACTGTCCCTGTTCCTGTTGCTGGTTTCGCGCATCATGATCATAGGCCTGATGGCACAGCGTGCCGGTAAACCATTTGCCGGCAATATTGCCTATGGCATCGGTCTTTGGATCGGCTTGCAGGCACTGGTCAGTATGGGTGTGAACCTGGGCGTCTTACCCACCAAGGGCCTGACACTGCCGTTGATCAGCTCCGGTGGCAGCAGTGTGCTCATGACGTTCCTGGCCCTGGGCATCGTCTTCAGGATCCGTTACGAACTTGACCGGGATGCCCCAATAAAACGCATCCCGAATACGGCCGGAGTACGCAGGTGAAACAAACTGGCCAGGGCGTGCTTATCATGGCGGGTGGCACCGGGGGGCACATATTTCCCGGTCTGGCCGTAGCCGATGCCCTCAGGCAGCGGAATATTCCAGTGCGCTGGCTTGGCGCAGAGGGTGGTATGGAAACCCGCAAAGTAGCTGAAGCGGGTATTGAGCTGGACCTTGTAGCCATAACCGGGTTGCGGGGTAAGGGATTGCTCCGCTGGATACGGATGCCCATGCTGTTACTCAGGGCTGTGGGCCAGGCACGCAGCCTGCTGGAAGCAAACCGGCCACGCTGCGCCGTCAGTTTTGGAGGCTACGTCGCCGCGCCCGGCGGCATTGCCGCGTGGACCAAAGGCATACCCGTGCTGGTACATGAGCAGAACCGGGTACCCGGTTTGACCAACCGTCTGCTGGCCCGGATATCTCGCAGAATCCTGCAGGGCTTTCCGGGGACCTTCCCGGCAAAAATGCGACCCGTCGACAGTGGTAATCCGGTGCGTCCCGAACTGATGGGTTTGCCGGAACCCGAAGTCCGTTTCGCCGGACGTACCGGACCAGTCCGGTTGTTGGTCACCGGCGGTAGTCAGGGTGCCCGGGTCTTGAACCAGGCGGTGCCCCCCGCATTGGCATTGCTACGTTCGGATCTACGTATAGAAGTGCTTCACCAGGCGGGTGAAAAGCGGGTGGACGAGGCATCCCAAGCCTATGCATCGCTTGGTATTAAAGCTACAGTTCAACCGTTTATCGAAGACATGGCCGGGGCATACGCATGGGCCGACCTGGTGATTTGCAGGTCGGGTGCCCTGACGGTCGCAGAGCTTGCAACTACGGGTTCGGCGTCAATCCTGGTGCCCTATGCATACGCGGTGGATGACCACCAGACCCGCAATGCCGAATACCTGTCAACGGCGGGTGCAGCCATGCTCATTCCATCGGCTTCATTTGACCATCGAGCTTTGGCAAATGTGCTGGAGCCGTTGCTTGCAGACCGCGAGATGCTGGTATCGATGGCCCGCAAGGCTCGCCGGCTGGCAATGCCTGCTGCCGCAGATAAAGTGGCTGAATCGTGTCTCGAATGGGTGGGTGCGTGAGTCTGCACAGCGGACATTTGCGACCCATGCGCCGTATCCGGCGGGTGCATTTTGTGGGTGTGGGTGGCGCCGGCATGAGTGGTATCGCCGAAGTCGTTGCCAACCAGGGTTTTGATGTCAGTGGTTCCGACCTGAGGGAATCCAGGTCTACACGGCACCTCAAGAACCTGGGCGTGGAGATTCACATTGGCCACGACGCCGCACATATCGAAGCCGTGGACGTGCTGGTCGTCTCTTCCGCGGTACCGGATAATAATCCCGAAGTAATGGCCGCAAGCGAGGCGCGAATCCCGGTCGTACCCAGGGCCGAAATGCTGGCGGAACTGATGCGTTTCAAGCGCGGTATCGCGGTTGCCGGCACCCATGGTAAAACCACCACCACCAGCCTGATGGCCAGTCTGCTCGCCGAGGCCGGCCTCGATCCCACTTTTGTGATCGGGGGTGTGGTCAATGCATGGGGCAGTAATGCCCGGCTGGGCCGGGGTGAGTACCTGTTGGCAGAAGCGGACGAGAGCGACGGGTCATTTTTACTGCTGCAACCGACCATCGCCCTGATAACCAACATCGACAGGGACCACCTGGAAAGTTATGAAAACAGTTTTGAGAACCTGAAAAAGGCCTTTCTTGAGTTTTTGCAGCACCTGCCGTTTTACGGCACGGCTGTTTTGTGCATCGATGACGAAGAAGTGCGGGCGCTGGTTCCCCAGGTTCACCGTGCCGTGGTGACGTTTGGCCTTTCGGAGGCAGCGGATATACGTGCCGTAGACCTGCGCCAGGAAGGCCGAAATATGATGTTCAGAGTGCAATTACCGCATCCTTCGGAACTGCTGGACGTAAGCATCAACCTGCCCGGCTTGCACAATGTACGCAACGCGCTGGGTGCAATAGCGGTGGCCTGGGAAATTGGTCTGGAAGTGAGTGACATCGTTACATGTCTGCAGGAGTTCAAGGGTGTCGGCCGCCGTTTCGCTGAGATTGGGGAATTACTGGTTCGCAATGGCAAGGTACTTGCGATCGAAGACTATGGACATCACCCGTCTGAACTGGAAGCAACGATCGCGGCAGCCCGGCATGGCTGGCCGGATAACAGGGTCATTGCCGTGTTCCAACCTCACCGGTATACGCGCACCGCAGGTTTGTTTGACGAATTCAGCCGTGTCCTGTCCGAAGCCGATGTCGTGGTGCTAACCGATATCTATTCCGCCGGCGAGACTGAAATTGAAGGGATAGACAGCGCTGCCCTGTGCAATTCAATCCGTGCCCGCGGCAAAGTCGATCCAGTACTGATCGCAGACGTCAGTGAGTTGACCCGCTCACTGCCGGCCCTGTTACTCGACGGCGACCTTTTGTTGCTGATGGGAGCGGGCAGTATAGAGGGTGTAGCACAGGAGCTGCGCGACTCGGGGTTTATGCAGGGGGCAGCGGCATGAGCGCGGTTGCTGCGTTAAAAACAGATGATGCCGGTCGTTTCGGTCGTGTCGGATTGCTCCTCGGCGGTGACAGTGCTGAACGGGAGGTCTCCCTGGATGGCGGACGGGCGGTGCTGGCGGCATTGCAACGAAACCGGATAGCCACGGAGGTCTTTGATGGCAGTGCGCCATTATTCGAGGCCATCAACGAGGGTCGTGTTGACCGCGTGTTCAACCTGATGCATGGCCCGGGTGGTGAGGATGGCGCGATACAGGGTGCGCTACAGCTGATGAACATTCCGGTCACCGGTTCCGGTTTACTGGGCTCGGCGCTGAGTATGGATAAGCCCAGGTCCAAGTGGGTCTGGGAACGGCGGGGCATCCGCACACCGCCATTTGTACTGATCGGACGCAGCCAGCAGGTCCCGGTTGAATTCGCAGACAAATGGGGTATGCCGCTGTTTGTAAAACCAACCGGGCTGGGTTCCAGTATCGGAATTTCAAAAGTGGAAACAGCAAACGAATTGCCGGCTGCAATCCGGCTGGCCGGTGAATACAGCGAGGCGGTGATCATTGAGCCCGAAATAAAAGGCGGTGAGTATTTTGCCGGCATCATCGGTGAACGGGTCTTACCGCTGATTCGGATTGAGACACCACGCACATTCTACGACTACACCGCCAAGTATGAATCGGATGACACCCGCTACTTTTGTCCCTGTGGCTTGCCACAGGAGGTGGAGAAGGCGACCCAGGCGACCTCTCTGGAGGCGTTCCGGGCGCTGGATTGCTCAGGATGGGGCAGGGTGGATCTGATCCTGGATGATGACGCACAGGCGTGGTTCCTGGAGACCAACACCGCCCCCGGCATGACCGGCCACAGCCTGGTTCCGCAGGCCGCAGCCCAGGTCGGGATAGGCTTTGATGAACTCGTCTGGAGAATCCTGGAGAGCAGTCTGTGAACACGGGCAGAACACGGGCCACGGCACATGGCGCCGGGGGTTTCAGTGCAGGTGTTTCTGTGACCCTTACGCTGTCCTTATTGGCCGCTGCCGGCGTGCTGTGGGTGTATACCGGCATGATCGCACATGAGCGCTGGCCGATCCGTTGGCTCGAAGTCGACGGGCCTTTTGAGCGTGTCAGTGCTGAACAGGTCAGGATCAGGCTGGCGCCCATGGTTAAAGGCAGTTTTTTCACCGTAAACCCCGGACGCATGTGCGAGGTGGCAGGCGAAATGCCGTGGGTCTCAGGTGTAACCGTACAAAAGGGCTGGCCGGATACGGTACACGTAACGATCCAGGAGTACACCGCGGTCGCCCATTGGATCAATGGTTACCTGGTGGCTGCCAATGGAAAACCATTCCACGTGCCCGCCGCCAACGAGATACAGGGCTTGCCGTGGCTGGACAGTCCGGAAGCTCAGCTGGATGTTGTTTTTGCGAACTGGAAAAAGTTTGACGATACGCTGGTGCTCATCGGTCAGCAGCTTGAACGACTCACGCTGGACCGCCGTGGTTCCTGGTCTGCAGTGCTCAGCGGTGGCACCGAAGTCAGGTTTGGCAAGGGTGACATATTCAAGAACCTGGGCACACTCGTGTCTGCCTGGGCGGGGCTCATGCAGGGCCGGGTGATGCCACCGGTACGCATCGATCTGCGTTACACCAACGGATTTGCGGTGATGTGGCCGCAAAACGTGGAAAAAATCGTGGGGAATTATGGCGAAAAAAGCTGAAAAATCTCTGGTCGTTGGGCTGGATATAGGTACGTCCAAGATCGTGGCTATTGTCGGTGAGTTGCAAGCCGATGACAGCGTGGAACTGATCGGTCTTGGATCCCATCCCTCGCGCGGACTCCGGCGCGGTGTGGTAGTAGACATGACATCGACCGAACAGGCCATCCAGCGGGCGGTAGAAGAAGCTGAGTTGATGGCCGGGTGCGAAATTCATTCGGTGTTTGCGGGCATATCCGGCAACCATATCCGCAGCCTCAATTCAGATGGAACGGTGGCGATCAAGGACAGGGAGGTAAGTGAAGGCGATGTGGAACGTGTGCTTGAGGCTGCCCGGGCAGTTCCGGTGGCTGCGGACCAGAAGATTTTGCACGTGCTTCCACAGGAATATGTGCTGGACAACCAGGATGGTATACGCCAGCCCATCGGAATGGCGGGTGTGCGTCTGGAAGCCCATGTACACGTGGTCACCGCGGCATTGAGCGCCACCCAGAATCTCGGCAAATGCATCGCACGGTGTGGGCTCGCGGTAGACGAGTTGATCATGCAGCCGCTGGCGGCCAGCTATGCGGCCTTGAGCAATGATGAAAAAGCATTGGGCGTGTGCCTGGTGGATATCGGCGCCGGTACCACGGATATCGCGGTGTTCTCAGAGGGCGCGATCCGGCACACAGCCTGTATACCGATAGCCGGAGACCAGGTTACCAACGATATCGCGGTCGCGTTGAGGACACCCACGCAACACGCCGAAGACATCAAGATCAAGTATGCCTGCGCGCTTGAGCAACTCGCGGGTAGTGATGAAAGCATCCGCGTGCCGAGCGTCGGAGACCGTACTTCCCGGCAATTGGCACGCCAGACACTGGCGCAGGTGGTCGAGGCACGTTACCGGGAACTGTACGCCCTGATCCTGAACGAACTGAGGCGTAGCGGGTTTGAGAACATGGTGGCTTCGGGCATGGTGCTAACCGGTGGGACGGCGAAAATGGAAGGCGCGGTGGATTTGGCGGAAGAGATTTTCCATATGCCTGTCCGCCTGGCCACACCGCAATATGTAACCGGGCTTTCGGATGTCGTGTCCAATCCTGTGCACGCAACCGGTGTCGGATTGCTGCTGTACGGAAGCCAGGCCGACAGTCATCGAAACCTGGCGGTGGGTGCCAGTAGTGACACATTGCTGTCCAGGATTCAAAGTTGGTTTAGGGGGGAGTTCTGAAATGGGTAACAGGACCGGCGGGGGTTTCATGATCCGTGCCGGGGGCAAGGAAAACAAATATGGAATTCGTAAATCCGGATCAGATCAGAAACCGCCCCGAGGCGGTCAAGCGGATGCAACGGATGATTCTGTTAAATTTTTTTACGGCGAGCGAGAGGAGATAAAAGATGTTTGAATTGGTGGAAAATTACACACCGAGTGCGGAAATAAAGGTCGTCGGTGTTGGCGGCGGCGGCGGCAATGCCGTTTCACAGATGATCGAAGCCAATATTGAAGGTGTCGAGTTTATTGCAGCCAATACGGACGCCCAGGCATTGAGGCAATTCAAGGGTCGAACCCTGCTGCAAATCGGTGCCAGTGTGACCAAGGGGCTGGGTGCAGGTGCCAATCCCGAAGTCGGGCGCCAGGCGGCGCTCGAGGACCGTGACCGCATTATTGAAATGCTGGATGGTGCGGATATGGTATTTATCACTGCCGGTATGGGTGGTGGTACCGGCACCGGTGCGGCTCCC
>Ga0255049_10000926_pt1 | contig 16959 bp, 14 predicted proteins | sample JV7_2_3_MG_FD_183615 | JGI IMG/M metagenome (GOLD analysis project Ga0255049, IMG submission 183615) | Seawater microbial communities from Jervis Inlet, British Columbia, Canada - JV7_2_3 | ecosystem: Environmental > Aquatic > Marine > Inlet | place: Canada: British Columbia | collected 2016-10-06
CAGCGAGGACCAGACCGGGTTGTCGAATTCGTAGGTGAAGTCGAGAAACAGGGACGTCGTCTCGTCATGGACATCGCGGCCGTTAATTCGCGCCTGGGCAAGTCTCGGGCCTTGGTCCGGGTCATCGATGGGCCACCAGGTTCCGAAGAGGGCGCCGCATGTGCCCAGTGTGCCAACCTGGGTTCCACCTGGCGTCAACGCGTTCGTTGCCGGGTCGACCTCCATGCCGCAGCTGAAACCACTCGGCACGACTGAAGCCGGGTTGCCTATGACATTTTGGAAATTAACCTGGTGCCAGATCGGCGTTTCCGAGGTCAGGCGCATGTGGTTGAGCCGGCCTTCCATCGTCCAGGGTCCTGCGACCAGGCTGCCGCCCAACGTCGTTGTAAGTGTCTTGCGCTCTTCTTCCTGGTGTCGGCTCTGCAGGAAACTGCTCACGCGATCTGACAGGTTGAACACATAGGTTTGATTGTCCTCGTCGAGAATCGCGGATCCGGGTATCGGGCGACCGGGATTCGGGGTGCCCGCCGTTGGATTATTGGCGTGCCAGTTTCTCGACTGCAGCTGGATTAAGTCGGTCACCATATCGAGGTTCGAGTACGACAAATCAAGGTAGACATCTGACGTATCCGTCGGTTGAAACTGGAGCACGACATTGGCGGACGTGTTGTCCCGATCAATTCCGTTGAGACGCTGAACTGAGAATCGCGGCGCTACGCCATACACCCTGCCTGGGATCGTCTGACCGGTCTGCAGACTAACCGGGTCAAGATAGCTGTCGACGCGCCATTGAAATGTCGAAAAGTAGTCGCTGCGACGGAACTGATTGTCCTGAACGATAGTCGCGGCAATACCGAAGCGGTCATCGGCGAATTTCCGGATTAGGCCGAAACTGGCTTTGTAGTCGTCCTCACCGTCAAAATCTGTGCTGCGCCATTGCAGCTCGCCCGTGGTTCGATCCTGACCTCGTGCCAGGGGCCGCACAGTGGTCAGGTTGACAGCCCCACCAAGGCTGCCTTCGTTGTGACTGGCGTTGGACGTTTTAACGACCTCGATCTTCGACAGCATATCCGCGGAATAGGCGCTAAGGTCGACCGCGCGACCGTCACCTGAGGAGCCTATCTCCACGCCGTTGATCGAGACAGAGTTGAGATTCGGGTCAATACCACGAACCGTGACCGTCGAACCGATGCCATCGGCATTTTGAATCGAGATACCCGTGACCCGACTCAAGGCCTCGGCGATATTCTCGTCCGTCGACTTGCCGATATCCTCGGCAATAATTGCATCGCTGATCGAATTCGACTGTCGCTTCGCTTCTCTTGCGGCGATGATCGACGAACGGTAGCCGGTGATGACGATTTCCTCCAGCACATCATCAGCCGCGCCCGTATTGTCCTGTGCAAGCGCTATCTGCGGTGCGCCTGCACCAACGATTGCAATAGCACCGCCCACTAATGCTGAGCGACACAGCAAAGTTAAACTCTTGTTTCTCAAATCAAACATGATCCTTCCCCGCGAAAATACTAATCTGCCTAAAGATGTTCATATATAAAAGATCTTTTGGTATATGAAATTCTGATAACAGCTTAGTACAAACATCCCGGTTTGTAAACACTTTTTACCAATGAAATTTACCAGCAAGCGTCGCCGCGGATATTTAGGAGGGGTCAAGAGCTCCCTCATTTACGGAATACGCGCTTATTCGGCGTATGTCTGGTCATAGAAATCGTAATCTTTGTGGCTGTACAGGTGCTTATTGCGCGCCTTCTCATCCTCATACTCGGCTAGAAACTCTGCACCCTTCATGGTCCCGAAAAATTCGTGGTCACGTGTCACAGGCGGAAATCGCTCCAGAATAGAGTCAAACAGCGCTCTGGCTGCCTGGTGTGCCTGGTGCTCGAAAACGTCAGTAATGAGCTCATACCCGTGCCCGAAGCGATTGTCACCCGTGTCGTACAAACGTCCCTTCGGCATCCCCAATATCGGATTTACGACTTCCAGCATGTAATTCTTCGTGCGTAGCAACTGGGACCCGGATATATAGGCATAGATCCATTCGCGATGTGTATCCGTGTCGCCGCGCAGGAAAGGAACAAGACTCTTGCCGTCGAACTCGGCAGCATCCGGGACTGCTTCTTCTGCCTGGGCGAGTTCCACGAGCGTCGGCAGGATGTCAGTAAGGTCCGTCAACTCATCTGTAAGGCCGCGTTGTTTTATCCCTGCACCAGCAGCGACAAACAATACGTGTGAGCCGCGCTCGACGCCGCGAGTTTTTGCAGTAACCGCAGTGCCATTGTCCGACAGGAAAATAATGATCGTGTTGTCTTCGATGGCAAGTTCGTGGACCTTGGCGACGACCTCACCGACCTTCAAGTCAATGTATTCGTTTAGCGCTTTGAACCGGGCAGCACGCTCTTCCGCCGTCGGTGCGTCACCAAGGACTCCGGGCTCGCCGTACAAGGGCGATGTAGGATAGCCTGTACGCGTGCCGTGCGGCGCTACGGTCGGCCAGTACGCAAGGAACGGTTGTCCGGCGTCGACGCTGCGTTCCATGAAGTCCATGACGAACCTGGCTTCGATATCCGGACCATAGTCCAATCGCTTGGTGTCGAGTAGCTGTCCATTGACGACGTATCCTGGGTGCCAGTATCGAGACGTTGTTTTTTCGTCCTCCATCAGGCCTGAGAATTTCGGAGAACCCGGCAGAGACTCGATTTCCTTGATGTTTTCCCAAAGCGCGTACTCATCGAACGCCAGCACCTCTTCGTACGGCATTTGCTTGCCAGCGTGCCACTTTCCAGTGATTGCCGTGGCGTAGCCGGCGTCGTGGAGAATCTTCGAGAACGCAATATTCTCGATGTAGACATTCTTGTCGGAGTCCCCGAACCACATGCCGTTTTGGTACACGCCTGTCGTGTTCGCATAGCGGCCGGTCATGATCTCCACGCGAGTCGGGGCGCACATCGCCGTCGCCCAGGCCGTGCGAAATGCAACGCCCTGCTCCGCCAGCGCGTCGACGTTGGGCGTGTTGGCCGCGGCGAGCTGGCCATAAAAACCGTAGACATCCGGACTGACATCGTCTGCCATTATGAGGATGATGTTGGGCCTCAAATCCGCCGCGCCGCTGGCCGCCGATAGCAGCGCCGTGATTATGGCCAGGCAGCATTGGTCTATCGAATTTCTAATCACGCTGCTTACTCCTGGTCCGCCTTCTTTACAACACGCCAGACATAGGCCAGCTGCTCGGGCACTGACTGCGGCACGGTGATGTTGAGTCCCGATGCATCCCGTTCCCACGTAACCTTATCGGTACTTCCCACCAGGCTCACATCGTCGATTTCGCCTTCGTACAAACTTAAGTGTTTACTTAGGGACTGGACAGTCAGTCGCCCCTGCGGTCGGCCGAGGCTAATGACATACAAGACATCTTCGCCGCGCGTCGTAAATCGAATGTCCCCTGGTGTGTACTCAACTGCCTTGACGAAACCACCCCCACGACTCAGGCGAGTTGGCCCCTCACCGAACACGCGCCACGGGCGCGTCTCATAAATCGCTTCGCCGTTGAGCGCCAGCCAGACACCGAGGTCCAGCAAAACGTCACGTTGATCGTCAGGTATCGACCCATCTGCCCGTGGAGAAATATTCAATAGCAATTGACCGTTCTTGCTGACAATGTCGATGAAATCGTGAAGAACGCGTCGGGAACTCTTGATACCCAGGTCGCGAGTGTAGGACCAGCTGCCGAGACTAATCGTGTCATCCGTAAGCCATGGCTCTGCTGTCAGGCGATCCATTCTCCCTTTTTCGTAGTCGTCAATGGAAAACGAGAGAGGCAGATCATCCTGCTTACGGGTTATGACGACGTCTTTGCCCAGTTGGCGGGCGTGATTCAGATAGTACGCCGCGAATTCCATTCGATACTCCAACGGTATCCGATCAAGCCAGCTATCGAACCAGATGATGTCCGGTTCGTATTTATCGATGACTTCCTGGAGCTTCTGCAACCAGACCTCTCTCAACCAAATGTCTTCCGGAATATTGCCGTACAGATACTTGAGCGTGTCATCGTCTGACGTCGTTGGGTAGCCCGCTACCCACGGATAATGACTGTCGCGGTAGCGGTGCCGTGGATGCACGACGCTTCGGTTCATCTCGTCTGTGTTGCCAACATAGCGCTGCAGGTTGCGGGCGTGGTGAAAGGTTGTGATGACCTTCAAATCGCGACTTCGAAGCGCAGCGCTTAACTCACCAGTGACATCCCGTTTGGGGCCCATATCCAATGAGTTCCACGGCGTGGCGTCGCTATCCCACATCGCAAATCCGTCATGATGTTCTGCGACCGGCCCTGCGAATTTCGCGCCCGATTTTTGGAACAGCTCGGCCCATTCGTCCGCATTGAACTCTTCGGCCGTAAACATCGGTACGAAATCATGGTAGCCAAACTCGCTCGCATCGCCCCAGGTTTCCTGGTGGTGAGAAAAGTAGTCGTAATTTACTCCGTTCTTCTTTAGAACCATGTCCCGGAAGAACATCCACCTGGGGTACCACTCATTTCCATACTCGGGCACCGTGTAGGGCCCCCAGTGAAAGTAGATGCCTAACTTTGCATCGCGGAACCAATCCGGCGCCGCTGTATGTTCGGCAAGCGACTCTTCGATAGCCTGGTATTCCGGGTTTCCCGAGGCGGGCGCCAGGAAGAACAGTGCCACGATGCCAAAGACCGCGGCCCGTACATGAATCGTCATCTCTAGCTACTCGAAGCCGATTTTCAGCACGTAGGCATTCTCTCCCGGCTTGTCGTCGGGCATGGTGATGACCAGCCCGTCACCGGTTTGACGCCACTCGATCGACCCGTCAACGCCCAGCATCGAGACGGACGTGACCGGTTCAACGCGGGTGTTCATAGCGGTGATGTTCTGGATCGTGACGTTCTTGCCAGCGCCCGGCCAGTCGAGGACGAACGCGTAGAGGTAGCCGTTATTGGTCGTAAAACGAATGTCCTTGGCCGTATACGGCGAGCGAGTAGCACGGTGGTCGATTTCGTTAACCTTGCCCTCGCCGAACATATACCAGGGGCGGGAGCCGTAAACCGCCTCGCCATTGACCGCAAACCAGTCGCCCATGCCCTCGAGTACCGTGGTGGTCTTCTCGTCGAGGGTGCCATCAGCCCGGATCGGCACGTTTAGCAACATGTTGCCGTTCTTGCTGATCATGTCGATGAACTTATCGATCACCATATTGGTGTCCATGTACTTCACTTCGAGCGGCCGGCCGTAGGTATCTACCCACTTGCCGCTGCGGTAGCCCCAGGGTCCGATGGAATCGTCGGTTTGCCACGGCTCGTCGAGAATGTGGCTGGCTTTGCCGCGCTCGTAATCCAGCGTGGCCATACCATCAGCATAAAGGCCCTGCCAGGGACGCTCTTTGATCGCCATGACCGCTTCTTGTTTGCCGTCATGGTTATTGATACTGGTGTTGTAGAGATGCGCGATCACATCCATGCCCGTCTGCCCTTCGTCATCGCCGCGAAACGGGACGGCGGAATCGAAGTAGAAGAGATCGGGCTCGTAGTTGTCGATCAGGTCCTTCATACGCAGCGCCCAGTGATCGCGCCAGGACTTGGGCGGGTTCATTGCAGCACGCGGATGCGTATCGTCGTGAGGCTCGTGATAGAGGCTTGCATAGGCCGGGTTGTTGCCGTCGTAGGGCACGCCAGCCATCGGGCCTTCGGAATCTGAGCCCTTTGACGTGTTCAGCCAGCTATAGCTGCGCGACAAATGCGTCGTGACACCGAAACGCAGGCCATTGGCGAGTGTGGCCTCGCGCCACAGGCCAATGATGTCTTTCTTCGGTCCCTTATCTACGGCGTTCCACTCGTGATGCTTGGAGTCCCACAGATCAAAATTGTCGTGGTGCACGGCGACAGGCGTGAAGTACTTTGCGCCAGCGTGCTTAAAAAGTTTGACCAGGGCATCAGGATCGAATTTTCCAGCCTTCCAGAGCGGAATGATGTCCTTGTAACCAAACTCCGATGGATGACCGTAATGCTCGAGGTGATGCGCGTATTCCGGCCTGTCTTCCTCGTACATGTAGCGCGGGTACCATTCGCCCCGCTCCACGACCGAGTACGCGCCCCAGTGCAGGTAGATGCCCAGCTTGGCGTCGCGGAACCACTCCGGCGCCTCGTATTGCTGCAGCGATTCGATCGTGCCTTCGAAAACAACGGGCTTGTTGTCGTTTGCCGTAACTTCGTTGCTCGTGTTGCTTGAGCCAATATCGCACCCGGCAAGAGTCATAAATACAAAGACAGCAACAATATGAATCGGAAATCTCTGAGCTACGCGGATCACCTGTGTCTCCCTATATATAGGATTGGCCCTAAGGCGGCCCACTATACCAGTAGGGTTCTGTATATGAAAGAAGTTTTTATATATACAATTAACTGCGGACTCTGGTAAGGAGCGCGAATTCCTGCACATCTTCAGCCAACAGTAACCCACGTCGATATTGGCGATCGATGGTTACCTGGTTGCTGCCCGGGCGGTGATTAGCATGCACATGCCGGCCCCGGCATGATCGAATCGGGCGGATCGGGCATATATGGCCATAGGAGAGCCCGAGGGATACATGGTCCAACATGACGCGAGGCCTGAATTGCCCGAATTCTAGCACCACTGGCGCTAGGTGCGCTAAGGCCATGGTTATATATAAAACAGTATGTTACAAGATTTCGTAACTTTTTGTCGACACAATAACCTAAAAATGATACAACAGAATAACCTAATAACAACAGAACATGATAACCTAAAGACAGTGGAACAGAATAACCTATGAAAGGTAGAAAGCGGATAGACCATGGCAACACCATCTGAAAAATTGGCCGAATCACTGGAAGCGCTGCGAGCGATACAGCAGAGCGGCGCCAACGCTATTCGCTCGGGCGATCTAAGCCGAACGCATAGGGAGCGCCTGCTGGAGAACGGCTTCCTACAGGAAGTCATGAAGGGCTGGTACGTCCCGGCCCGGCCGGATGAGCAAGCCGGGGAAAGCACGGCTTGGTACGCCTCTTTCTGGGGCTTTTGCGCTGCCTATTTAGGCGACCGTTTCAAGCAGAACTGGTGTCTATCACCCGAACAATCGCTCTTTCTTCACACGGGCAATTGGACCGTACCGCCGCAACTATTGGTCCGAACGCCTAAGGGCGGAAACAAACCTACGGACCTGCCGTACGGAACATCGATATTTGATGTACGGGCTTCATTGCCTGAGGCCGGACTGGAAGAAACGATAAATGGACTAATCGTATTCTCCTTGCCCGCCGCTCTTGTGCAAATCGGCCCCGGAATGTTCCGAGCGAAAGCTACGGACGTACGCGCTGCACTCGCCATGGTGCAGGATGAATCGGAAATCCTTTCGATACTTTTGAACGGCGGTCATAGCGTTATCGCAGGTCGGCTTGCTGGTGCATTCAGAAACATAGGGCGCGAAAAGGTTACAAATGGCATCCTCGATGGAATGAAGTCGGCTGGCTACAAAGTCAGCGAGACTGATCCGTTTGAGGAGGCGAGTTCGCTTCTGTTCGCAGTGCGAGAAGCTTCCCCCTATGTGACGCGCATCCGCCTCGACTGGAAGGCTATGCGCGACGACATCATTAAAACGTTTCCTCCTGCGCCGCAAGCGGAAATCAATATTGATGCCTACATGCAAAATGTCGAGGATGTCTATGTCACCGACGCCTACCACTCGTTGTCGATTGAGGGCTACCGCGTAAGCGAGGAACTGATCAAAAAAGTGCGCGATGGCACTTGGAATCCCGATGATGAAGAAGACATTGAGCATCGCAATGCACTCGCCGCACGTGGCTACTATGACGCCTTTCAGGTAGTAAAAGACAGCGTCAGGAAAGTATTGAATGGTGCGAATGCCGGCGATACTGCCGATGCTGATCACAGCAAATGGTACCGCGAATTATTCTCGCCGAGCATTACAGCAGGCATTCTCCAGCCCGGCGATCTTGCCGGGTACCGGAACGGCCCGGTCTATATCAGGCAATCCATGCACACACCACCTCCCAAAGAAGGTGTTCGCGATCTGATGCCGGCTTTCTTTGACCTCTTGCGAAAAGAAGAAAATCCGGCGGTTCGCGTTGTTCTCGGTCATTTTATTTTCGTCTTTATCCATCCCTACGTAGACGGCAATGGTCGAATGGGCCGTTTTCTGATGAATATGATGATGGCCTCCGGCGGATATCCCTGGACTGTGATCACGGTCGATACGCGCGATCAATACATGGCCGCCCTCGAACAGGCAAGTGTGGGCAAGAACATCAAGCCGTTTTCAGAGTTCTTGGCAAAATTGGTTAGGAATAGTTAAGGCGGCAAATTGCCACCTGGTAACCAAGTCATTCTAATTACGGGCGTTAAGACTGCCTAGCAACTATCCAGATCCCCAACTGCACGGTTGCCTGGGATTCGTTGCTGCCAGCGTGAATTCTTCGTGGCACGCAGTCAAGCCTGAGTAATTGGCGAGTGCGTGCCGCTGCCGCATCCGGCGTATCGTGTCAATAAAAAAGGGGGACAAATTCTTGCCCCGCTTTCCGCTTGTCATTTAGCAAGGAGCGACGTAGCGTATCGGTATTAACACCGTCGTCGTTGCGGACTATCAACGACACCCCGCTCTGATCTTTTGGAGCACCCAACGCTAACAGGGATCACAGGACTAGCGCCGCGGTGAAAGCCGTTGATCTCATCTTCGACCTACAGCTGTCTGCATCACTCTTGATCGGCAGCCCTTTGCATCAACCCTCTGGCCCTTGCGCCAGTTCCTGGTGCAACTCTTAGGCACTGCAACCGTCGTTAAGCCATCGTTGCCACCGTTATGCCGGATGCATGACGCAGCAATTGTTTGGATCGACATTGTGTTGCAATCAGCCACGCCCGTCTTTGTGAGCGCCCCGGCGCTGCACAGAGACGGGCCTCTTGAAACTGGCGCAAGTCTCTATAGCGCCTGCGCTTTTGCCCGTGCATCGCACGTGTAAAAGCCTCATAACACCCTGCCCGGCGGCCAGTCGACGGACTGACTGGCGCAGCCCCACCCATTCCGCGGCCGTCCTTCGGTCGTTATCGGGTGTCGTGGTTCGGTGATTGACTCCAGTGGCGCACACCGCCACCCCCTCGGCCTCGCAATGAGGACCACACGCTGTGACCGCCAGCTTGACGCGGTTTATCACTCAACAGCAACAGGAAACCGAAGGAGTACGGAACAATGATGAAGACAGCAGAACGCCGGAATTTCGGTTACGGCAAACAGATGGCATGGGCCGGCAAACAGGCACTGAGAGATCGGTACGGCAATGGTCGGTACGGGACAGTCGCGGGCCACACAGAACGTTGGCGACAGTTTGTGGCGTGGTGTCGTGACGAACACGGTATTCGCGACGCGCGCTCAGTCGATCGAAGTACGGTGAAGGCGTACGGCTCGGGACTGGCGGACAAGGTGACCACAAAGACCATGTCCGTATCGTACGCACAAAGTCTGCTCTCAAGTGTCAATGTGGTGCTTGCGTCCATGCGCGGGGATCGACGTATTCGGGTTGCGCCAGCCGCCCTCGTCGGGCGACGAACGCATAGTCGATTACAAGCGCCAGCCGGTCTCGACCGACAGGCTGTGCGCCAGTGTGCGGATCAGCTCCGACAGAATGGCCACGAGCGCATTGCGTCAGTGGTCGAACTCGCTCGTGCGTTGGGATTGCGACTGCGCGAAGCATCGATGCTCGATGCGAGGGTAGCGTTACGTCAGGCGATGAAACAAGGAACCGTCAATATCACCGCCGGCACCAAAGGGGGCCGGGGTCATCGCGTTGATCGCTGGGTGCCTGTTACGAAAATAACGATCGGTTGCCTGGTACGAGCCACGAAAGCGCAAGGTACCGGTCGGAATCTGATTCCCTCGAACCTCTCGTGGCGGCAGTGGAACACGCGCGTACATCATGTATGGGCCGGGGTTCGAGACGATTACAGCCTGAAGAAGCTGCATGACCTTCGTGCCGCTTACGCGTGCGAGCGCTATCGCAGTATTGCCGGGTCCGTCGCACCGGTTGTTGCCGGTCGACGGCTAGCTGATCGCGCTGCCGATCGAGCTGCACGAAACACCATTGCCCAAGAACTCGGCCATGCGCGTTGCGATGTCGTCGCGGCCTACATCGGCGGTACCCGATGAACCGCCCGGCCAATCAATGGGCAGCGGCACGGCAGGCCAAAGCGCAATTGGCTAAGCGGTTGCCGGGATCCCGTCGTGGCACCGTCCGACATCACCTGGTGCGTGCCGGGCACATTGCAACAACCATCTGGCGGCGTTGGCACGTCGGTCCTAACCAATGGCGGCTAGAGCATCTGCGCTGGTATCTGGTGGAGCACACCGGCCAATACGCAAACGGCACGCGCTACCGACACTGGCTGACCGTGCGTCTCCTGATCATGAGTATGGAACACGAAGGCTGGATCGAACGACTTGACGGCCCGTGGGTTCGACCAACCGGTGTACGCGGCCCGCTCAAAGGCGGGCGGCCGGTGCTCGAACCGACACCGTCGGCACGCTAAGGACGCCTCCGTGTTGATTCCGTTCGACGAGCTGGCAAGAATCGCGAATCGCTCAAAGCCATCCGCCGTGAAGCGCTGGTGTCAGCAGCGCGGCATACCCTGGATGCCCGACGCCGACGGTCGTCCTACAACATCCGAAAATGCCTATAATGAGGCGCTAATGCGGGGCAGACCTACGAGGCCAAATTACCAATGAAAAAGTTGCCGAAGAACGTTTATCCCAAAGGTCCGTCTCTGTATTACGTTCGCAAGAACAAGTGGACACGTCTTTGTCGAATCGATGCGCCGGAAGAAGAACTGCACCGGGAATTGTGGAAGATACTTTCGAAGGGCGCCGGTACGCTTGCGGGCGTGATGGATGAATTCATCGCCAATCGTCTTCCGAAAAAAGCTATGGCAACGCAGCGCGATTACGCGAACATTATTAAGCGCCAGCTTCGCCCCACGTTCGGGCATATGCGACCTGATGACGTAACTTCACAAGATATTGCCGTCTACTTGGAACTTCGGGAGAACAAGGGCCACGGACCAGCCGGAAACCGCGAAATTGCCTGCTTGTCCAGCGTGTTTAATCACGGCATGCGAATTCGCGCCTGCCACGCAAATCCCTGCTACGGCGTTCGGCGAAATACCGAAAAGCCGCGGACACGCGCGGTCACCGACAGGGAACTGCGACAAGCCCTTCGTGGCGCTCACGTATCGCTTCGAAGGCTATTGTGGGCCGCCTACCTGACCGGCTTTCGACAGAAGGACCTACGATCGATCAGGCGCGAACAGATTACGGTGGACGGTATCAAAGTATGGCAATCGAAGGACGGCAAGCACGAGATCCGTCAGTGGACAGACAGTCTCCGGAAATTGGTGCGAAAGGAGCTTGAGCGGTCGAATTCGGATTGGGTATTCACCAATCGCAGCGGCAAACCATGGAGCATGTCGGCGATCCAGTCAGCGATGAGGAGGCTTGATGTCTCCTGGACGTTCCATGACCTGCGAGCGAAGGCCGATTCCGATCACGAAACCGGCCTCGGCCTCATGCGCCGTTACAACCGGGCCCGCCGCCTCCAGGCCGTGAAATAGAATTTTCTTAGAACGACCTTAGAAAATTCTTAGAAAAAATGGTGCCGGCACCAAGAGTCGAACTCGGGACCTACTGATTACAAATCAGTTGCTCTACCAACTGAGCTATGCCGGCTGAATGTCTGCACGCCGAAGCGCGCGGGCCGCATTATTGGCCTTTCCGACCTGTCTGACAAGGGCCTCGATGACAGCTTATCGTGGGCACGTCGCCTTGTTCCGCAGCAATACGTTGTCTTCCCCGTATTTCTCAACAATCGCGCCGGCTCCTTGCCCGGGCGGCAACGCCACATCCACAAAATACACGGACCGGTCTTCCATCCTCGGCGTGATGTCTGCCGGCAGGTCGAGCGACCTTGCCTCCAGCTCGATTTTTTCTGCGCCCTCGAGATCGCCAAACAGCCCGAGCGAGATTTTCAGTCCTTCATCGTCGGTACGCACCAGATAGGCGTCGGTCAGGCCGCCATCATCCAGTTTCTTGAGCATCTCCTTCGCGGTGGCATCGTCAGCGAGATTGCGAATCTGCACCCAATGACCAACAAACACCTGCGCTTGAGTCGCGCGGGTCGTTGTTTTCATGCCGTCGTTCGAATAGGCCAGCACCGCCGAATCCGCATCATTCCGCCGTTTCAGTGGACCAATGGTCACGCACGATCGGCCAACGGCGGCCTCGAGATTCGAGAGCGCGCCAGATCCGAGCACCGCACCGACGCTCGACAGACCTTGGTTTTTGCTGGCCGTCGCGATATCCAATGACGGGCCCAGGTCCTCCTCCTCGACAATCTCGGTGCCAGGCTGGGGCGCTTTTTCCTCATACATTCCCCACAGTAAGTAGAGAATATTGGCGAGTATCAGTAGCAACAGCAAATTCTTCATTTCGGATGCTCCAACATATGCGCAAGACCCTGGAGAACCAGATGGGGACGGTGCCTGGGGGCCACACTCAGCGCGGTAAGAATGCGTGACGCGTCCCCGCCGGTCAATAAGATTGTTGGTCTGTATCTTTTTGAGCGAAGCGTTCGAGTCGCCCGATCCACGGCACCCGCAACAGCGTTGAGCGTCCCCTCACGAACTGCCGCGGCCGTGGTAGACGCAAACATTTGCATGTCAGCGCCTTTGCGCGCAGGCAAAGGACGCACCAACGGTATGTCGCTGGTAGCGGCGGTCAGGGCGCTCGCCATTGTGCCAACACCGGGCATTATCTGGCCGCCCAGGTGGGCGCCACGGCCGTCAATAGCGTCGAGCGTAATCGCCGTGCCGACATCGACAACGAGACACGAGCTCTGAATCTCTGCCCACGCGCCGACCATGGCGACCCAGCGATCAACGCCCATGCGCCGCGGCTGTGCATAACTGTTCTGCAAACCCCAGCCGCTTTTTTCGGAGCGTGCGAAGTGCACGTCACATTCACAATGCATGCCAACCACACCTGATAAGCGCGTCGCGAAACTTGTACCAGCAACGTTACTCACGAGCACTTCATCAACCCGGCGCGGCAATTTCGTCGTCAGGACTTGCAAGCCCCTATCGTGAATTTTTTGTTGCGCGATATGTCCGGTACGACGAATCTCACCATCATCGAGGACACCCCACTTGATGCGGGAGTTTCCGACATCGAGTAACAACGCCTTCATAGTTCGCTGTCTCGGGCGCCCGCCATAACAACGGAACCTGAAGTCACCCGTCGCATGCCCTCGGATAGCGTTTCGACGAGTAATGCACCATCGTCATCAATACCTGCACCGACGCCTGAAATTTCTCTTTTCGGCGAGTCGATCATGAGTTTACGGCCGAATAACCAGTCGAATTCTCGCCATCGGTCGACGAACTGAGAAAAGCCACCAGCCTCGTAGTCAACAAATGTCCTGTTCAAACTGTCTATCATGCTCGCCGCGATCCGGTCGCGACCAGGCAATTCCTTAACATGCCGTCGCAGATCGACAATCCGCTGTGCCCAGTTCGCATCCAGGTCAAAATCCCGGCGTTCGCCGAGGTCGATATTCAATCCTATACCCGTTATTACAGTCATCGCCCCGCTCGCCCGGCCCTGTGTCTCGGTTAAAATTCCGCCGAGTTTTCCGTCCATCGCGATCAGGTCGTTTGGCCATTTGATTTGCACCCCGCCTACGCCCAACTCTTGTAAGTTGTCGATCACACCCAGCCCTATCGCCAATGTGAGCGCCGGCAGGTTCGCGGGAGCCGTTGAAAACGTATACGCCATCGACAAACAAAGGCCTGACCCCGGCGGTGATTGCCAGGTACGGCCATGTCGACCACGGCCCGCTGTTTGATTTTCGGTCGCAGCAACGCGGGTCTTGCCGGCCGCAGGAGCAGGCTGTTGCATCAGGTAGCTGTTTGTTGATTCGATTTCCGAGAAAATCTCGAGCTTAACGAGCCTCGCGGCAGCCGATTCCCCGAGTGTCTGGCGAATAATGTCTGCTTTGAGTTCAGTCATCGGCGCCATTCGCGCGCTTTCTACGCAATAACATGAGCTTTGTGTTGCGATGCTCGGTGCCTGAGCGCATTCGCCCAATATTCGAGCGATGACAATAGATAATGAACATTGCGATCACGACGCTGTAGATGAACAACGGTTGATCTGCGGGCAGTCGAGTAATGCCAAGCCAGACGGGCAGCGATATTGCGGCCGTCATTGAGGCAAGACCGACGTAACCGCTCAGTACGACGACGACCACCCAAACTGTCAACACAACGATAATCAGCGAGGGTCCGAGAATCACGAGAGTGCCAACAAATGTCGCAGCACCCTTGCCACCTTTGAATCCGTGGTAGATGGGCCACACATGACCAACGACGGCTGCGGTAGCACAGCACATCGTCAGCCAGACTCGCGACACCTCGGGGTTCGTCGCCACGAACGGCACGTCGAGACCAGGCACCACGCCGGCACCGACGACCCCTTTGCCGACATCGATGACGACAACAAAGATTGCGAACATCAAGCCCTGCGTTCTAAGCGCATTTGTTCCGCCGGCATTGCCGCTGCCCATGGTTCGAATATCGACGCCACCACGCAGCGCGCCGACAATCATGGCGCCCATCAACGAGCCGATGAAATAGCTGATTAAGAACTTGACGCCGAGCTCCAACATCGATGCTTCTGCTTTGCGATACCAGTCGCGCGCATTGTAGCATCGGCCCCTGACCTTCCGAACCGGCGATTATGACCGCAGACACCATTCGGCTTTTTCTGAACCCCACGGCGGGTCGCGGCCGAGCGGGGCGCCGGCAGGCGCGCATTGTCGAACTGCTGCAACGCGACAACGTGCAGGTAGAGGTACACAACAGCAACGCGGTTGGCGACCTGGAGAACCAGGTCATGAAACACGTAGATAGCGGCGCCGATCGAATTGTTGTCGCTGGCGGCGACGGCAGTGTCCACGAAGCCGTCAACGGCATCATGCGATCCGAAAAACCCGCGGCGTTGGGGGTGATTCCAACCGGCACCGGTAACGACTTCGCCAAATCCTGCGATATCCCACTCAATTGGGAGCACGCCGTTGAGATACTGGCGCATCGCCTGGACGACAGGCGATACGCAAAGACGATTGATATCGGCAAAATGAACGATCGCTATTTTGCCAATGGCGCCGGCATCGGGTTCGACGCAAAAGTAACGCGCATCGCCCGTTCCTATCGATTGCCTATCGGCGATCTCGTTTACCTGCTCGCGATTTTCCGGGCGATGGTGGACGGTATTGCGACACCACGATTGCAAATAACAGCGGAAGATTATTCCTGGGAAGGTCCGGCTACGCTCGCCAGCATCAGCAATGGTCCCTGGATCGGCGGGATGTTCCATATCGCGCCAATGGCACAGAACGACGACGGCCGTCTTGATTTGTTGATCGTTGACCCGGTGACACGCCGGCGAATCGTAACCCTGTTACCGAAGTTGATGTCTGGCACGCACATGGAGCAGAAAGAAATTCACTATCGGGGCGTGACGAAGTTGTCCATCGTGTCGTCAGAGCCTTTGGCATCGCATCTCGATGGCGAAGTGCAGGCGCTGCAACAGCGCTTCGAAGTGGAGATATTACCGGGCGCCTTGCGCCTGCTTTGATGCCGGCCGCGCACCGAGATAAATCGCGAAGAGCGCGATGACTGCTCCTGCCAGTTCCATCGCCGTCATCGGGCGCGCAAAAAACAGCACGTCCCACACGAAGCTCAAGGTCGGTTGCAGCAACAACGCGAGTCCTGCTTCGGTGGTGGACACCTGCCGCAAACTGCTGGCAATGAGAATAACGCCGATGCCCTGCGAGACAATGCCGTACGTGACGAGCCATGCAGCGTCCTGGACGCTCGGGATCACCAGCGATTCGCCTTCGACCATTGCTGAAATGCCCAGCATCACCGCGGAAATGACCGATACCACGGCCACCTCGCGAATCGGCATGCGGTGCTCCGAATCGCGCCGCGCCTCGCGCACAGTCAACAAATAACCCGCGTATACCACCGCCGTTAGCAGGCCGAAGATCACTCCTAGGCGATAGTCCTGTGGCAGGTTTCGCCAATCCAGTCCCACGATCATCGCCAGTCCGCAAAGCGCCAGCGGAACGGCGATGACTTGCGTAAGGCTAGGCACCTGGCGCAACAGGATGATGCCGGCGAACATCATGATGAACACCTGGAAATTGGCGAGCAGTGTCGATAGTCCGGGACCGATGTAATAGATACTGCGATGCCAAAACCACAGATCCAGCGCGAAGAATATCGACGCACCGATCAGTATCGTCCACGCGCGTTTCGACAAATTCAGTCGCTGTTTGTTGAAGAGTAAGTAGGCAGCCAGTGCCACACTACCGAATAACACGCGGTAGAAGCCGCTGGTCGTTGCCGACACGCTGACGAGCTTGACCCATACCGGCGAAAAACTGATCATCGCTGCGCCGACGAACAATCGCAACGTCGGGTTGGAGAGATAGCGCATTACTGCCCCAGCCAATCACCACGACGGGACTTGACCGACTCTTCGGCTTCGTCATCAAGAAGCAGGTAACAGGTATCGTCGGGTGCCTCGCTCCATTTCATGCGCATGGATAACAGTTCGTCGCCACGAAAGACCGTCAGTTCGGATTTATCGCCCGGCCGATACCGACGAGTTCGGGCCTCGCAGCCGGCTATGTCGACGCGCAGGCTATCCAATGCAACGAGCTCGTCGCCCGGGGAGACCCCGGCTTTTTCAGCGGGACCGCCGTTCATGAGTGCGCCAAATACCGGCTTGCCGCCGCGGGATACGAGCATCGCGCCCAGCCAAACGGTC
>Ga0255049_10000928_pt1 | contig 16941 bp, 20 predicted proteins | sample JV7_2_3_MG_FD_183615 | JGI IMG/M metagenome (GOLD analysis project Ga0255049, IMG submission 183615) | Seawater microbial communities from Jervis Inlet, British Columbia, Canada - JV7_2_3 | ecosystem: Environmental > Aquatic > Marine > Inlet | place: Canada: British Columbia | collected 2016-10-06
AGCCCGCCATGATGTTGCTGCCTCCTGTTCGTGTCCTTATCTCGCTGCGTGCTCGGCGCCGTGCTCGAAAGAGCGTCTTTTCCAGCTATGTATCTATCCTCCGGCAAGTCCTGCCCGATCGTTCTCCACCCCTCTTCAAGTGTTCCATCGTCGAATGAGAATGTCCCGGTCGCCTTGACCCGTTGCCCGCGAACCACCACCTTTGTCGCTTTGCTTAGGATGGTCTCTTTGAAGGGAATCTCATCGACGATATGCACGAACGGCAGACTCTCTGGGAGCGTGAAATCCACTTGGTTGTCGTTCTTGGCCATCGTCACCGACCCGACGGCGATGTCGTCCTTTGCGATGGTGAATACCTTCACCCGATTGGTGTTCAGTTCCTGGTTATGCTCTATCCGGAACCCCAGCCCGCGTTTCCGGTCTATCAGACGGTTCAACGCGTCCCAGATGCTACGCCATTTGCTGGCGTCATGAACGTCTACAATCTTGTCGAGTTCACCGTCCTGCCCATCTACGAACATCGCCAGATCCGGAGGCGTGTAGTTGATCAGCAGATACCGAACGATATCTCGGTTGGTCCATTCACTAGATGATGGATTCGACAGCCACTCGAACACGAACGAACTGCCCGCCCCTATCGGGGTTGAAGACTTGTTGCCGAAGACGCCAAAGCCATTACGACCGCGCCGGTTGAAACTTGGGGTCCAGTCCAATTCCGCTATTGGCCCGGCAAAGGTCGATTGCGCGAACGCCGTCTTGACTGGAATGCGATCCAAGATGTGGCCAAGACCGTATGCCGTGAGCATCTGCTTTCCGGTGGCATTCTGATTCGACATGATCCGCGTGTCGACGGTCTCGATCACGCCGACGAAATGCGTCTGCCGGTCTCTTTGGTACACCGTTTCGATGCGTACGTACTGTCCCTCCAAGTCCTCCAGCGGCCCGAATCGCCTCGCCGCCTCCTCGTCCGCCCGCTTGATCACGCCGAAGTTGTAGGTCAGGTTCGCTACGTCGACCGAGGGAGCAGCGCTGTTTTTCCACCGGTCCGGCCACAAATACGGGACCGTGACCCAATTGGAACCGGTGGCGAACGATGGCCTAATCGACACGATTGGCGTAGTCTTGGCATCAACGTTGCTCATAGAAACGTTGTCCCCGCATACTGCACAAGGAACCCTACGTCACACACCCACGTCGATGCTCGAACATTGATGTTCACGCCATTGTAAAGCACGCCCCCCACAGTAGTTAGCGTCGGATGACGGTCGTCGATGCCGGCCGCGATGACCAGGTAGTTCGTGTAATTGATCTCGTTCAGACGGATCGTGACGATGCGAGATTGCAGCCGTTTCGCCAAGTGGTGGAGCGTGCGCGCGTCCGCTGCGTCTCTGGTAATACACCGGAACACCAGGGCCGTAGGTTCGCCTCTTCGGCCCATCTCGACGTAAGCTGTACCGTCTTCCCATCGGCGCGTAATGTCCGCAATCTGCCTGCCGGGCGGGTCGATGTCTCCGGAGAGTCGCTGGACGGCGTGGATATTGTCGACGCGGTCCCATAGAATAGTTGCCACCACATCACCCTATAAAGGAGCCACCAATGACCCGTCTTCGTGGTATCGCTGCTTTCGGTTGGACCATTGCCCTTCTCACCACCGGGCTGTCGTGCTATTTGTCGTGGATCGTGGTCGAGCAGTCCGCCACCATCGAACGCCACAAGGTTCTGTATGCCAGACTGATGGACCGAAGCGTGCGGTACGTCGCCCTCCAAGACAGCATCGACGAGTCCCAGCGGCAAGGACTGATCGATTAATTGTTCGCGCCGTTCCTGGGGTCAGCCTCGGCAGCCCGTTCGAGCGCGGCTGCCGCGCGTTCCAACCTTACGGCGGACGCCTCGAATCCTGCGATCAGACGCTTTTCGCTGCCAGTCACGTTCCCTCGTCCTGGACTGTCCTGGCTTCTGGCATCCTGTCTGGCTTGTTTCACCAACCGCCGCGACTCATCTGCCTCTTCTCGCTTTTGCTCTAACGGAGTTTTGGAGAACCCCGCTTCCGACCTGCGCCTTGACACTTGTTGCTGCGCTTCCTTGACTAGATTTGCTCTGAATTGCGCGGCGCCCGGCTGACCCGCCAATCCGGATCCGTCGAAGGCGCCGGCTACCTGCGCTTCCGCTCCCAGCCCTTGTTCTCCCAGTTCTTGACGGCGTGTGGTTATCGCTGCCACCGCCCCTGCGTTCCGTTCTTTGAACTCTCGGATGGCTTTGTTTTTGGTCAGCCGATTGGCCAACGTGTCTCGTTCTTTCCTTAATCCTTGCAGAATCCTCTCTGCGTCACGCTCTTCTTTCGTTGCGGCTCCCAACGCTGCTCTGGGATCACCTGTAAACCGAATAGGCGCTGCCCCGGGTCCACCGGCAGCGAACCCCTCTGTAGCTTTCTTTCGCTCGGCGGCCACTCGTTCCGCAGCGACGCGAGCAACTGTCTTGTCGTCGCGGATCTCCTTCGCCTTTATGATTTCCCTCTGCAACACGTCTAGCTTCACATTCGCCGCCGAGTCGTCGGACCCAAGTCGTGCCTCCTCGTTGTCTTTCCGAAGCGTCTTTAGGGCCTCCCGTAGCTTGCCTGTATCTTCCGCGCTCTTCTCTGTCGCCTTTCCGAATTGTGTCATCAACCCCGTTAGAACCCCGATACCCAAGGTGGCCGCCAATCCGGCCATGGGGTTGATGGTCGTCAAGAACGTCGAGACGTTGTTGCTGGCTGCCCGAACGCCGCCGGCTAGACCTTTCATCGAGAACCCCTGCTGTGACGACACAGAAAGGAAGTCGTCCATGGCAAATGATGCTTGCGTCATCCCGGATTGAAGTCGCTTCTGCCTTACCGCTGCGTTGCCTGACGACTTAGCTAGCCGGTCAAGCTGGAGCTTATAGTCGCCCGCTTTGGCTGCCGCCTTCCCGTACCCAGTTTCTAGCCGCTTGAGGGCATCCTGGTTCTTCTTGGTGTCCCTGTTCGCCCCAGACGATATCGCTTGCCAGACCTTCCCCGTCTTGCGCATCTCCGTCTGGACCTTCTTGAGTTCCAGCGTGATACGCCCCATGTCGGCGTCAAGTACGAGGTCTTCGCCCGGCATCATTCACCTTGCGATAGCGCCCACAAGTCGAACCAGGTGGGCCTGTAGGACGGTTCTAGGCCACGTCGCCAAGCGAGACTACGCCACCAGGCTCGGCAATGCTGACCTTTTTTTTTGCGGCGAGTTCTTGGTCAATCGCCACGCCACCGACTGCGACGTAGATGATCGTGCGGATGGCCGATTGGCTATCGAACAGGCCAAGTCCCTGCATCGAACAGACTCGCGCGTCGACCCGGTAGTTGATCTGGAGTACCGCAAGGGCGAATTTCGCCGCCCGTACCGGGTCTTCGATCTTGTCTTCGTGGCCGCCATAGGCAACGTCGTGCCAGAAGGCGGACTCGCGCACGATGTCGTCATAGCACGGGTTGGCTGCGAACTGCATCTCCCCGCAATCGTTCACGTGCATCGAACGGTCGAGCATCGAGTAGTCTGCGTGGATCGCTGGGATGAGGAACTCCTCCGGTCCCAGCCTGATCGGATAGCCGTCTTGAACAGTTGCCCTGCACAGATCCTTTGGTTTGGGCGGGGAAACGTTCCACCACCCGAGCCAATAGACCGGCTGCGAATCTGGTCCTGCCTGTGGGTCTTTGCAGGGCAACCAAGTTTGGGTGTCCGCGTCGTAGCCTGGGGTTGCCGCCTCGCCGCCAAACCGGGGCGCGGCTTTGATGGCTCCGATGCCGCCATATCCATCCGGCCCGAATGGCGAGTGGCCACCGGAAATGCCAGAGCCTTCGGTCAGCGGCTCAAGCAGTTCTCGCTGCCGCGGTTCCATCTGCGTGGTCGACAGCATCGTTGTATGCCGCCACTTCGGGATGTAGATGAGGAATCCGGCCATACGCTCATTGGTCCTTCGCGGCGACTTTCGCTTTCGGTTGACCCCACTGCGCGCCGCGATGATAGCATACGCCATTCGCCTTGAATGCGTCAGCCAGTGCTCGAATCTCTCCCATGCTGACCCCTTGGATGATCATGCGGCGATTGAACGAGATCGGCAGGTTCGCGTCCGACGCGATGGCTGTTATCTCTTCGATGTTCGGCATGCTGACGCCCATTGTTTCCCCTATGAGAATGCTGGAATCGCCGCCGTAGCATCGATCGTGTAGACGGCTGCCGACCCTACGATGGGCCTGATCTTGATCTCGCTCACGTGCGATTCCTGATTGGCCCCACCAAGATTCTCGACTGTGATGAACCCCTGGCTGGCGCTACCCAGTATCTCAACGTGCTCCTGCGTTGCAATGGCAACACGGTCACCCATGTTGTCCAACTTCTGGAGGTACGACTTGAAGGTGTTGGCGTCCAACGCGGTGCCTGACAACGCGAAGTCGCTGGCCGTGACCACGTCATTGGTCCGAAGCGTAATCATCGGGGTCACGCGAATGATCCGCATCGTCAGCGGATACACCTGACCGTCGGTCGAATGCTTCTCCACCTCGATACCGAAGGACCAGGTCATTCCTTGGAGGCCGGGAACCTGGACGTTGTTGATGAACGTCGGCCCAAGGGTGAACTGCTCGTCGACCGCGGGGGTTCCAGACGCGAGTGCCTGGCTATCCGCCCAAACGATCGGCAGGTTCGTGCCGTCGTACAGCGCGTGCAGGTCGAAGGTCATCGTGGCCACGCCGCCCTGCTCGACAGAGACCTCCGAGGGGATCACCATTCCCTTGTTGATGGTCCCGCTCAGGTGAGTCGAACCAGCCTTGATACCGCCCAGCAGTTGCGCCGACTGGAAGTAGAAAGCGACCGACGTGATGACCGTTGTCGATGGGATAGCAAGGCCAACGAGCGCATCTATGTTCGTCAGGAACCGTGCAATCTCGGTCGTCCCGCCGCTGATGACCGGGTCTTGCGACATGACGGACACGTGAGACGGGGACAGTTGACCTGCCCCATATCCAAGCTCCTCGGTAAACCCAAGGTCAATGTCCCGGTCCGGGAGTTGGCTGAGATTGAAAGCGCCTGAGCCGGCAAAGACGTGCCGTTCTAGGGTATGCAGATTGTCAATGCCCATGTTATGCGGCCCTTTGTAGCACTTTTTGCCGTAGCACTTTGCTTACGATGGATCGTTTCAAGAGCTTCATGGCGAACGTCACGAGCGTAGTCTCTTCGCGACGCCCGATGTCAAGCCGGCCTAGTTCGCCCTTGCCTGCTTTGGGGTTCAGAGGGTGAGGGATCGGCATCTTGACCCGCACAGAGGCTCGGTTGTTGGTGGCGCGAGCGACGATTCTGATGCCGGCATTCGCAAGCAGTTGGTCACGCATCTGGCCCGTAAAGATCAGCGGCTTGGATTCACCGAACAGTCGCCGCTTGTACGCTTTCCACTGCTCCGAGCGGATCTTGTACCCGTATCGTTTGGTTGCGCCCGGCTTGAAGTGAAGGGGCATGAACTCCTGCACCCAGACCTCGCCAACCTCCTCCATGACCGAGCGAACCAACTTGTTCCAGTCCTTCTGCATGCCGTTCCAATCGGTGCGCAGCATACGGATAGTGGAACCAAGAGTGCCTCTTCCAGAACCCTTTCTCACTGGTCCTGGAACTCTCGATGTGCTGGCAGCAAACCGGACCATTACGTCAACCCCCAATCCATCTGCCAGATCTGGTAGATGTGGAAGTCACGGTTCTGCATGGTCTCTCGCATCGGCTGCGTCAGGTTCGACAGCCGCGCCACGTCCAGGTAGCCGCCGAGCCTGCCGAGCGCCATGATTTCAGCGCAGATGGCGTCCACTTTGACAATGAACGCCTTCATGGCCTCGAAGTGGTCCATCCGGTGCTCTTCAATCACGTCGGCAAGGAACAGGATGTTGCAGCTTCCGCTACGGAACCCGCCATGCCCTGATCGGTAGACCTTGTTCACGTCCGTCACGACAGCGAACGGTTTGGTGTATCCTGAGTGGTCAAGCTCGTCCTCGTCAGGCCCGTCAACGGCTGGCCAATGAACTCGCTTCTGTGCTTGGGCTGCGGACTCGGCCCCGGTCCATAGTTGCCATGTGGCCGACCCCGCGACAACTTCCTGAATCAGTTCTTCGGTGGTGTCCGCCATTATGATCGCCGGTCGTCTCGGTACTCTTGGCTGGAAATCTCGATGTCCACTTCGCGAGAGAGAGCAAGCTCCCAAAAGCCGGCATCAGAGCTTTCGGATTCACCCTCTTGGCCCCACTCCTGGGAGTCGATGAGCCATGTGCCCTTCGGGTGAGGTTTAGCCAGTCCGCCCTTGGTCGTATCGTTGCTGAAAAAGATGCGGAGCACGTAATACCGCTTGGAGCCGCGACGAACAGTCTGCTCGCCACCGGTCATGTCGTTGCGCCGCATCGTTACCGTGGTTGCGGCCCCGTTCGGCGCGGTGTACGTGACATCTTCCTCTATCTGGGTAAACACGACGCCACCCCCATGGTGGCGCCGCATCATTTCCCTCAAGTTGTTGGTCGAAGTCATCGGCTACCTCAAAGCAACGACCCCCTCCGACGGGGCGCCGACGGAGCAGGGGCAGCCTTCGGACATGGCGGACCACCGTGATCCGGACAACGATGAATGACCGTGTGGTCCCACTTCTTTTTGTCGTCCAGAAAGACCTCGGCTTGACAGCCGCAATCACACTTCGGCGCCCGCACGGAATGTGTGGCCATGCTCACGGCTCCTTGAAGGCAACAGAGAAGCGGTCGATCTGGAATGCGCCGAGATCCGTATTCGCGGCCTTCTGGACCTGAGCGTACGGCTGCAACGAACCGGTGTAGTTGCTCATGTCGAACGTGGTGGTGGCCGCAACGCGGGTCAGGAACCCGTTCGAGTCGTCCATGTAGAACCGCACGTCGCTGGTCCCGTGCGAGAACTCGATGCCGAAACGCTTGAACGTGGTGCCAAGCGTTTCGCCGGTCGCCACGTCATCATTGTTGACCGTTCCGTCGTCGGTCTCGACCAAGATCGCCGTGGCCCCAAGCGCCCGGAACAAAGCGGCCTCGGCAATCGTGTCGATGGCATCGTTACGTTCGGACGCAAGGCCAAACGCCAACTGCGTGGTCACAGCGGTAGTGCCCATCGCAACCGACAAGCGGGCCAAGAACTCGACATACTTCAGGTTGTCGATGTCGAGAGACAAGATGTCGCCCCACGACAGGCAAACGTTCTGCACCTCACTGGTGGCCTCCAGCCCAACAGAGGCAACGCCGTTGGCCCCCGCTACGTCGCTGACGTAGTTCATGATCGGAGTTCCGGCGGCCGAGGTGTCGGTCCGCACCCACGGACCTCCCGACTCGTCGGTGATCAGGGGGATCAGACCCTCGCCGATCATGTGGTAATTCACGTCGAATCGCTGACTCATGGTTCTTGTCCTTTACGCCAAAGTAGTAGCCAACTCCGTCCGACCGGTTACGCGCCGGCGTTCCGGACAATACCCACATGCTCGATGGCCTTGACGCCCCACGTTTGATGCGCGGTGAACTTGCGGCCCTTGGTGTCGAAGTCGAACGTGTCTTCCAACCGAGGAGTATCTTCGCCGCGGAGGAACGACAACTGGATATGGCTCGCATCCTGCCAGCGTGAGGCGCCGTAGTAGATGAGAGCCGAGTTGCCGTCCAGTTCGGCGTCGATCACCGGAGTGACACGGTTCTGCCAGATGTTCGTCACACCCGAGGAACCAGCCGCACTTCCACCGACAGCCGGATTGGCGGTCGAGGAGAGCAGTTGCAGAACTACCCCTTCCACCGCCGCCGGGGCGATCAGGAAAGCCATTTCAACGTTCAGACGGCTGGACGTTTTCGTCCTGTCCACCTGCGAACGCAGGAGCAACTGCATCGCGTTCAGCTCGGCAACCGCAGGCGCGGCGCCCGAGGTCCGGTCATTCTGGTGACCGGTCGGGCTGGCGTTCGTGTCGAACAACGACACCGAATCGTAATCGGTGTTCGGGTTGCCGGTCAAGATGGCGTACACCGAACGATTGATGGTCCGTTCGGCTGCCCGAGCGGCACGCACCGTCAGGGTGTTGAACGCCCCGAGGTCATCGTTGATGAGCATCTCGCGGGAGAAGGACCAAGCCTTACCGCGAGTCTCAGGAATGTACGTCGACTTCTGGTCTCCGAGCTTATCCTGGGGGAACGCTTGGTCCTCCGGGATCACCTCGAAGTCGCCGGCGGTGCCGAGACGCAACACGTTCTTCGCCTTGAAGTCCGCGAAGTTATCGGTCACCTCCACCCACTGGCGCCAACTGGACGGAGCCTCGTTGTAGGCGGCCAAGAGCATCTTGTTCGCGGCGTCCACCAGAATGCCTGGGAAGTCGCCGGTCGTCTGGAAGGACGAACCGCCACCGCCCGCAGCCTGCACGCCTGGGTTGCCCAGCAGGATGTCCGCAAACCGGACCGGGTCATCGTTCTTCACGTTCCTCGCATTGGCCCAGCCGGCCCGTTGCGCCAGTTCCACGCCAATCTCGGTGAGGGGGAGACCGCGGTAGCGATTTGAGTCGGAATGGACTTGTCGGGTTGGGCTGTACTTGACCTGCACCCGACCGCCAGGGAGGTTCGTTCGATCCATCCCATGTGCTTCGAGCCGCCCGGAGTAGCTGTACTCAAGAGCAGCCACCTGATTGAGAGGCAGGTTTCGCAGAGCGATCCCATCGCCGATCACGGTACGCAGCTTGTCGGTTTCCGCTTCGCCCGAGTCGACCCGTTCATTGGAAGGAAGGCCCGTCGGGGTTTGCGCCATGCTGTCGAGCACGATGCCCTTCGCGACCGGGTCGGTCGCTCCGGTTGCGTTGCTCTCGGCCAGCTTTTCGAGAACCGCTTCGCTCTGGACGGCGTCGAAGTAACCCAACGCCTTGACCATTTCCTTGAAGCCAGCCAGCCGGGTGCGCTCTTCCGAGCGGATATCGGCCTTCTGCTGTTCGGTCACGACCGCTCGGTCGCTGCCGGTGATGTCTGCGGCCATGTCCTTCGTCTCCTCGTTTTCACTTTCAACGCTTTCCGGAGAAACAATCACCGGAGTTCCTGTGAACGTTGTGCTGATGTTTGGTCCGTTTTGGACCGATGCCAGAACCTCTTGTTCGTGAGCACGAATAGCGACCAGTGATTCGGCCGACGCGGCCAACGGGCTTCGTCCCCTGGACGCTTTCGCACGCCCGCCCAGTTCCTTGACGATCTGATCCACTGTCGCGATGCGATCGATGAACCCCAGATCTTTGGCGACCGGAGCCACATGAACCCGGCCGTCACCCATCTCTTGGGCTGTGGTCATGCCGACGCCTCGGTTGCGGGCTACGTCCGTGACGAACATCCCATACACCGAGTCGATGTGTTCCTGGATGACCTCTCTCGCGGCGCCGCTCATTGGTTCGTGCGGGTTGCCGGCCACCTTGAACTCGCCAGCCGAAATGATTTCGGTCTTCAGGCCCTGGGCATGCTCGGCCACCGCACGGTTCTCGATCACCGTGAACACACCGATGGACCCAACGTCGCTGGATGGAGTGGCGACCAGTTCGCCGGCGGCGGAACCGATCCAGTAAGCCGCCGACGCCATGGTGCCAGAGGCAACCGCAACGATGGGCTTGACGCCCCGTGCCTCGAAGATGGCTTGGGATAGTTCAGCCACCCCGTGGACGCCGCCTCCTGGCGAGTCAATCTCCAGGACAATGGCTTTCACGGTGTCGTCCGACAGCAGCATGTCCAAATCACGCTTGATCAACTCGGTTGACGTTCCTCCCGAGATCTCGGAGAGCATGTTCATTCGTTGCGACAGAACGCCCATGATCGGCAAGATCGCGACGCCATCCCGAACTTGTGCCGGCCTGGCTTCACGCTTTTGGCCGTCCAGGAACGCATGCAAGTCCGTCTTGTCCCACTTGACGCCCGCGTTGCGGCTCTCGACCACGAACGCGATATCCGTGAGCGTGGCCTGCTGGATTGCCCAAGGCGCGCCGTAGAACCGTTCGGAGATCTTCATTCGTCGTCCTCGTCTTGTTCTTGACGCTTTTGGTCTTCGTTGTCTTGTTCTTCGCGATCGTCGGCGGGTCGTGCCGCTGGCTTCGGCGCCTGGGGAAACACGTTGGCCAGGGGCACGCCCAATTCGCCAAACCGTTTGATTTCGTTGGCCAAAGTCGGAAGCACTTCCTCGAAGTCGAGGCCGATGGCTCCCAGTTCACGCTCGAACGTCGACAGCCCTGAACCGATCGCAGCGATGCTGGCCGCCACTTGCTTCCCTGGGTCGACATAGCCCCAACCAGGAGGGATGCCCTTGCACGCGATCCAACGTTCAGGATTGCGGTTGAACCGCGCCAGACCGCCGCTTGGGACCTGTATGAGGCCAAACGCGAAGGCTTGCCGCATGACCCGCTTGCGAACCTCTAGGTCCACGTACCATTGGTGCCAGTTCTGGAGCGGTAAGAACCCCTTGCGGTCTTGCAGATCCGCCGCGCGGGAGCTTGAGAAGTTGGTCTGCGAGAAATCTCCGGTGAACCGCTGGTAGGACAAGCCAAGGCCAGCCCCCATGGTCTGCATCATCAGCTTGAGCCAAGCGTCCGGAGCCGTCGCGCGGTTGCTCTGGATCACTTCCAGCGAATCTCTTGGGCTGCCAGTCAAGGCAATGCCTGGACCAATCGGGACTTCCGGGGCATCAGTGGCGTCATCTGTCGGAGTTGTCTCTCCGTCTTCGTCTGGGATTCCAAGTTCCCCCTGCTCTTCCCGTTTGAGCATGTAGACGAAGTAGCTCGCCACCTTCGCAGCGTTGATCTCGTGGGTCTGGTATTCGTAGAAGTCCCACAGCTGCTTGACGATTGGCGCAAACCAGGACACCCCAATGGTTTGCGTAGGGCGTTTCGCCTTGAACAGATGGATCACACGGCTAGCCGGGATACGTTCGGAGTCCTGCGCGAAGGTGGTCCACGTACCTTGCGGATGCTGTGTGTAGAAGTGGTAGAATACCCGCCGGCCACGAGCGTCGAACTCGATACCGTTGCGGATCTCGTTCACGTCTTTACCGGGAGGGCGATCCTTTGTCCGGTCCAGCTGGTCATACTCGACCGACTCGAAGGCGATCGGGAGAATCCTGGTGGGATCGTCAATGCTGGTTTCGATCAGGAATCCATTGCCGCTCTCAATGGTCTCGTGTAGGTTTGTGCGGGCCATTTCTGCCCAATGCGCACGGCCACGAACGTCGGCCTGGTCCATCCATTTCTTGTAGACCTCGTCCGACTGCTTGTTCATGTCCGCCATCAACTCGCCGTCAGCGGTCCGGATCTGCGACTTGGTCCGGATCATCTCGCCGATGACGTTGTTGACGTAGCAATCGCGAGCGTTGATGCAGAGCGGGTTGTTTCGCCCAAGCCAGCGTGCCCGCGCGGTAAGCATTTCCGCGTCGTCGCGGCGTTCTACGTCAGCGGGCCTGTTGCGTGGATTCCACAGGCGGGTGGCACGGGTGCGTTTCCCGCCCTCGTAGCCAGCCTTGGGAGACCATTGGCCGTCCTGTTGAGCAACTCGGTCAACCAGGTCGTTGTAGTCCATGGTGGTCCCTCACACGTCGACTGGTTTGATCAGTCTTGCGACGGGACTGGCGCGGCGAGAGGCACTGGAGATTTCCTTGCGCAGTTCACCGAGGGTATTTAGGCGTACGCGCGTGTTTCCAACCGCGTGCTCGACGACTCCATCGGCGCGCAGGATATTGCCAAGAGCGGTCCTGGCATCTGCTTCGAGTGAACTGTCGCTGTCGTTTGCCATACAGGCAATCTGCGCAATTACACCCGTGAAAGCTATAGCACTTCATCAAGTTTGGCGATTTGCTCACGCGCCCAACTCTTCCAATTGGTTGCAGTTAGGACATGCGACTTGTGCGTAAACGTGTGACCGCAGCCTGGCAGAAACGGCCTCCCGTTGAACTGCCAGCCATCGCATTTCCGCTTGGTTCGCCCGTAGACCTTGGTCACGGCGCCGCACGGCATACGGCACAACGGACATGGCTGCATCGTCGCCCGAGGGACCGGTTCCGTTGATGTGCGACCCACTCGTACTGCCGGCTTGATGCCTGAGTGGTCTATTACTTGTTTTCCCATTACCCCCATCCTCCAAGTCCAGCCGTTGTTGCTCCGCTCGTACGGCGTGTGCGTCCGAGACGCTTCTTGACTACCGCAGCCGAGATTGAAATCGGAGCGCCACACATCGAACCGGCAATTGCCGACAACACGTGCGCGTCGAACCAGTGATTGTCTTTTCGCTCTCGCTCCCATTTCTCGATCATGCCGACGCCCGCCTTGTACTCGGATACTTTCTTCTCGGCCGTCAGGTGTTTTGCGAATGTCAGGTGCTCCTGATTACGGACAACCCTGAACACCGTTGCCGCGCCAGGCTCGCCCATCGGCGTAGACCATCGTGCGTGTAGCCAGCTTTTCCACTTGTCCGCGTCGAACTCAAGGAGCCTGCACGCTCGCCGCCCTGATTCTTGGGGAACATCGGCAATATGCCAGCCGTCTCCAACTCGCACGATGTTTGGGTTCGTTATGCTCTTTGGTTTGCCGTAAGCCCTTGACATATCTTGACTTGTGCCGTGCCCTTTTGCTGGCCAGTAGCGGTCCCCCGCTTGCTCACACCAGTCATAGATCGGCTTTTCCTGGTTGTCCCCCTGGTACCCTGAGTCGATGAGGGCAACCCCAGGCCGATGGATTCGCTGCATACCGTCAGGCCAGCCGGCCTCAACCATCTCGTGGAACTGATCCATCGCCGACAGGATCGCTCGCTCGACACCAAGGTCTTTGGACAGAACCTCGAAGACTCCATAATCGACGACATGCGGCGCGCCATCCTCGGCAAACGAGCAGAGCGCCCAATGGGTGAGGAACTTGCCCACGTCCATTCCGATCGACAGCCTGACACAGGAATCCGGGACGATCCCTCGGTTCGGCACACCAACATGCCTCTCACAGATCTCCTGCCATGCCAACCGGCTCAAGTCGTCAATGGGCGGCTTGTGCGGCAAGGCAAACACGAACTGCCGCATTTCCTTCTCGGCGTTCTCTTCGTCGTTGGATTGGATGGCTGCGTACTCGTCAGCGCCAACCGAGCCTGCGGAGACGAACTGGTTGTCGACCGCAGACCAACGGAACCCAAGCGTGGAGGTTTCCGGCTTGCTTCCGGAGACCTCGCCTTCAGCAATTGTCTGCCCTTTATGGACCAGTTGCGATCTGCTGTTCGCTTTCCGTCGCTGCTCTTCGGTCCACACTTCTCCGCAATCGGGACACGTCCACTCGGAGAGATCGTAGGCTTGCGACTCTGTTTCGGCTGCCTGCCAACCAACCAGATGTTCTCGCTCTGGGCAGACCCATTCACCGCAATGAGGACAAGGGCGAACGATCCGCGATTCCGACCCCGCTTTGTACTCTCGCCACGTGCGGCCATCCTCGATCGACACCGTACACTCGGCGTAGGTTACTGCTGGGGTTCCCGTGCTATCCGTGAACGCCCTCAGTCGCCCTTCCAATTGGGTGAACTTGTCCGCCTCTCTGGACTTGCCGCCCACCTCATCGAAGGCGTCCGTCTCGGTGACTACCAGCACCCGCGACGTGAACGCCGCCCGCTTCTTGTCCCCGCCGCCCGCGGTCATGAACTTGAGCGTTGCGCCGTTGGTGAACTCTACCGAGCGAGGGATGCCTCCACGAGAGCCGTCGCCCTTGTCCGGAAGGAACTGCTCGTACCGAGATGCTTTGATGGCTGGCTCGAAGTCTTCCCTCCACTTGTCGGACGCCATCTCCTCTGTCGGAACGCCGCAGATTACGGTCTCGCCGATCTCGAACAGGTGATACATGGCGGGAATGACGAAGCACGTCAGCGTCTTGCCCGATTGGGTCGGCCCGAGCGCGAAGTGCCGGTGCCATCGGCCGTCCAACTGAGAGAACCAGATTGCGGAGTATGGCTGACGATCACACCGGTAACGCAAGTCCTTGTACGGACCGTCCGGGATGATTATCTCTTCCTCGGCGAACTCACGCATCGTCCGAAGACGGCGTACCCTTGCCCGATCGAACAGGGCTTCCGTCAAGAACTGCGCCGAACTCAGTCTCGGCATGCCTTTGGGCCTCGTCCAATCTCTCGTTGATGATCTGCAACACGTCGGCGTAGCCTTTCCGCTTGGCGAACTCGCCGACCTTGCGGAACGCGGCCCCGATAAGCTCGCAGCCACGCCGCACGTGGGCGGTCGGCATGACCTCCTCTTCCTTCTTGAGCCGATCCAGTCTGGCGAGCTTCGCCCGTTCTTCGCGATACCGTTCAAGCGCTGGGGACTGGACCATCTCTACGTCGTCGACAACAGGATCGCCCTTTCCGGCTATCCGTGATTTGTGCCATTCAAACACATCAGCAATGCAATAGCTGGAATCGGCGTTCCTCGGCATCCCCTTCTTGAACCATTGGCCAGGGACGCTCTTTGATGTGTGCAAGATTCCCGCGAGCGAAGCCGCGGTAACCCTGTTGGGGTCGATGGTCATGGTATTGGCCGTCGCCAGGTTCTTGCGAGGCTTCGTTCCTGGTTGGCGCGTCTTTCCGTTCGCAATGGTCACGGCTTCGCCCCGTGGTACTGCGCCTTACAGGTGATCCGACGGAACCCGTCTCGTCCGCTGCTTGCGGCGGTGACCTCCAGGTAGTATGTGGCCGCATCAGTGTAGGTCACCGTTGATGGAGCCACCCCTTGATACTTGCCATCCGAGGCCGCCACATAGGACATCGACACGCCGTTTGCCCCCGTCAGAGCGGCCTCGGCGGTGTCTTTGATGGTGAACGTCATCGTGGCGTCGTTGACGAAGGTGCCATCAGCCGCATCGGTCAACGCGTCCCACTCGATCAGGTTGTCTTCTGACAGGTACAATGGAACTATTGGCGTGCTCATCATTCACCTAAGTACATGCGTTTTTGACGGTCCCTTGTAGTCGCCCGGCGCTTGTCACGGTCCCTTGTAGTCGCCCGGCGCTTGTCACGGCCCCTGCCATGTTCGCTATTGCGGTGATCGTTCCGCAGAGAGCGCCAACCACATCGACCGACGGCGCCTCCGGCGCTATCGCCGAACACATCTTCAGCAACGACATTCGATCGGTATCGGCCAGCGTACCATCCGGCTCAGCCAGCCATGACCGATACGGAATCGTCAGCGAAATGGCCGATCCGCGTTTTTGCTTGCTGTCGAGTGCCATCCTACGGTCCATTGCTCCGTGCTTTGCGTTTCTCTATAATCATGGGCATGCCAAAGCACATCGATCTATCTGGCTCCGTTTTCCACGGCGTAACGGTGCTCAGAGTATCCCACAAGAGCGCCAAGAGCGAGTATCACTACGTTTGTCGATGTCCGTGCGGCGCCGAGTTCGTCGCCAGTGGAGACAAAGTCAAACGGCGTCATACCCGTAGCTGCGGATGCCTTTCCGATTCTCTCAAGCATGGATTGGTCAACACTCCAGAATATCGCACATGGGCCGCAATGAAGCGGCGTTGCCAGAACCCGAACTCCACACACTTCGCCCTTTACGGCGGTCGCGGAATCGTCGTATGCGACCGATGGCAATCGTTCCAACCGTTCTTTGCCGATATGGGTACGCGACCTTCCGCCGAACACAGCATCGACCGCATCGACAATAATGGCCCATACTCTCCAGACAACTGCCGATGGGCTTTGAGGGCTACCCAATCCCGGAACAGGCGGAACAACGTTGTTCTTTTCTTTGACGGTCGTTCGCAATGCCTCGCTGATTGGGCCGCCGAGTTGGGAATTCATATCGGCACGCTCCATCGTCGCTTGAAGAAAGGATGGGCTATCGAGAAGACGCTTTCGACTCCGGTTCGTCCTATCAAGGCCCGGTCACAATCTCCCCTATAGTTGTAGTGGTCCCATCATCCGAGACTGTTGCTTTGCTGTCAACGGTCGATGCATCGTCAGCGAACAGTGAATACGTTGTTGCAGTCTGCGTTTTCTTGTTCCTGAACGCCTTGTATAGCCAATCGATCTTCGTCGCCATATCTGGGTTCACCGGCGGCGCCCCCTGGGCCGGCTCCGTCCTGGCATCGTCCAACAGCGCCAGAACCGAATCTACGTTCGTGTCGATCGTCGTGATTGTCCCAGGGATCGTCGTTCCAGTATCGAGAACGATCGCATCAAGGATGAGATCCAACCGGCCGCCGTCTGCCCAGTCGGTCTGCAACTCGTTTGTGTCGGCTACGATCGCCGTGGTATCGGTCTGAACTCCTGCGATGTCGGTCGCCAAGTCCGCCACCGGGGTTCCGATCAATGCAGGGATGGTCGTTCCTGTGTCGACCAAGATCGCATCGATGTCGGTCCCGCATTGAACGCCGAACGAACCGACGCCGACATGGCCTGATGTCGCTTCGTCCCATACAGCGTCAGCGATCGTTGCCGCCGTCGGGGCTGCCGCTACTGAATCGGTCCCGCGTTCCGTTTCCCGAATCAGCGAATAGTAGATCACCCCGGTTGCGTCGGTGATCTCGTAGTCGTTCGCTGCAACGGTCACTTTCTGGCTCTTGAACGTGAACCGGATCGAATCACCCTCGGCATATCCCGAACCGCTGTCGAACACCTCGTCAAGGTAGATGAACCCGGCAGCCTCGCTGCACGCGCCGTCAGTGACCACCGCAGACCATGACGTACCGCCAATCGCCTTGCGGTGGATCGAACAGGTTCCGGGCGTGATCTCGGCAGTCGAGGGCAGGTCATCGAGAGCGTTCGTCAGATGGAAACCGGTCCGCCAACTTGCCGTGTCGGCCAAGTCGATAGACTGCGGAATCGCCGGCGTGATGTTGATGATATCGGTGATTCCACCACCACCACCGGTGATCCATGCGGAATCGCCGCGGTCTCG
>Ga0255049_10000930_pt1 | contig 16924 bp, 14 predicted proteins | sample JV7_2_3_MG_FD_183615 | JGI IMG/M metagenome (GOLD analysis project Ga0255049, IMG submission 183615) | Seawater microbial communities from Jervis Inlet, British Columbia, Canada - JV7_2_3 | ecosystem: Environmental > Aquatic > Marine > Inlet | place: Canada: British Columbia | collected 2016-10-06
AAATAATGGCTATCGAGTATTTGAAGAAAGCGGGAAAAACCGCAGCGACCGGTGAGGGACGATATGCGCAAAATCGTAGCTGATATGCTTGGCGCAATCGATGTACGGTCAGTAGTGCACCAATGCGTTAATCGTCAAATTTAACCGAGGGTACCAAATTGTTGTTGTCTATTGCCGCGATCGTGATCGGTCTGGCACTCCTGGTATGGAGTGCAGACCGGTTTGTTGATGGCGCAGCTGCTGTCGCGCACCATCTGGGGGTGTCCAATCTGATTATTGGTATTACCGTGATTGGCTTTGGCACCTCCGCACCAGAAATTGTCGTATCAATTATCGCGGTGCTGGAATCAGTACCCAATCTGGCCGTTGGAAACGCGCTAGGTTCGAATATCGCCAATATCGGCTTAATCCTCGGTATCACCGCGCTGCTAGTACCAATTCCGGTGTCTTCGGGTTTGATTCGCTCCGAGTACCCGCTGTTGTTGGCGGCCACGGTGGTCGTGACTGGTTGTCTCTATGATTTAAATTTGAGTCGGATAGACGGGTTTATATTATTGGGTCTGTTGCTGTTGACGATGGGCTATATGATCCACTCGCATCGGCAGACAGGTGGGAAAGTCGATTCGGCGTCCGAGGACGAAGATTCGGAAATGATGTCAAACGCCAGGGCCTTCGGCTGGATTTTACTGGGTCTGATTGTCCTGGTTGGCAGTTCCAGAATGCTGGTCTGGGGCGCAACTAATATCGCACACAGTTTCGGCGTTAGCGAACTGGTCATAGGTCTGACGATTGTCGCGTTAGGCACCAGTTTACCCGAACTAGCCGCATCGATTGCCAGCCTGAAAAAGTCGATACCCGATATGGCGATTGGCAATATCATCGGTTCGAACCTGTTTAATACGCTGGCGGTAGTTGGCATACCTCCGATGATTACGGAATTCGATATCGATGTTGCAGCAATGCAGCGCGATGTACCCATAATGTTCGGGCTGACCTTGATGTTGTTTGCCATGTCCTGTGGAAGTAAAAAAGGTATGGTGCTGATCGGCCGCCAGAAAGGCGCGGTTTTATTGGCTGTGTTTATCGCGTATCAACTTTATCTGTATTACGAAGTTGTGACGGGCGTTTCCTGGTTTACCTGGATGCAGACTTGATGACGGTGATTAACTATTAAATTTTTAGGAGAAATAATTTCATGAAAATGACAACAGAAGAAGCCTTCATCAAGGTTTTACAAATGCACGGTATCGAACATGCTTTCGGTATTATCGGTTCGGCGATGATGCCGATCTCCGACCTGTTCCCCGCTGCTGGCATCAAGTTCTGGGATTGTGCCCACGAATGTACCGCCGGCATGATCTCTGATGGTTATACCCGCACCAGCGGCAAGATGTCGATGGCCATCGGGCAAAATGGTCCAGGTATTACCAACTTCACTACGCCAATTATGACCGCCTTCTGGAATCACACACCGTTGTTGCTGGTAACGCCCCAGGCTGCCAACAAGACAATCGACCAGGGTGGATTCCAGGAAATGAAACAAATGGCCCTGTTTGAAGACCTCGTGTGCTACCAGGAAGAAGTGCGCGACCCGAGCCGAATGGCCGAAGTGCTCAACCGTGTTATCGAAAACGCCTGGCGTGGTTCAGCGCCCGCACAGATCAATATTCCGCGTGATTACTGGACACAGGTCATCGATATCCAATTGCCGCAGATGGCAAAGCTGGAGCGTTCATCCGGTGGTGCGCAAGCGATTAGCAATGCCGCAGCACTGTTATCGAAGGCGAAATTCCCGGTCATCCTCAATGGTGCCGGTGTTATTCTCAGCAATGGCATCGATGCATCAAAACAGCTGGCGGAGCGTCTCGACGCACCGGTTTGCTGTAACTACCAGCATAATGATGCTTTCCCGGGATCGCATCCTTTGTCAGCCGGTCCTCTGGGATATAACGGTTCCAAAGCTGCGATGGAACTTATCGCTAAAGCCGATGTGGTACTCGCACTGGGTACCCGTTTAAATCCATTCTCGACGCTGCCGGGTTATGGTATCGATTACTGGCCGAAGAACGCCGAAATCATACAGGTCGACATTAACGCCAGCCGTATCGGTTTGACCAAGAAAGTGAATGTCGCAATTCAGGGTGACGCCAAACTGGTTGCTGAACAACTGCTGACACAGCTCGATGATGGTGCGGGTGATACGGGTCGTGAAGCGCGTCGTCAACTCGTCGCCGATACCAAAGCCAGTTGGGTAGAAGAGCTGGCCAGTCTGGTACACGAGGAAGATAACGACGAGGGCATTACCTGGAACGAGCGTGCCCGTGCGCGTGATCCAGAACGTATGGCGCCACGTCAGGCCTGGCAGGCGATCATGGCAGCAATGCCGAAGAATGCCATTATGTCATCCGATATCGGCAACAACTGCGCGATCGGTAATGCCTATCCGAGTTTTGACGAGGGTCGTAAATACCTCGCCCCCGGTCTTTTTGGCCCCTGTGGATACGGTTTGCCTTCGATTCTCGGCGCCAAGATTGCCCGTCCGGATGTGCCTGTGGTTGGTTTTGCTGGCGACGGTGCGTTTGGTATCTCGATGAATGAAATGACCGCCTGTGGTCGTAACGGCTGGCCGCCTATCACCATGATTATTTTCCGCAACTATCAATGGGGTGCCGAGAAGCGTAATACCACTTTGTGGTACGACGATAACTTTGTCGGAACCGAGCTGAATGTCGGTGTCGAGTACGCCAAAATTGCTGATGCCTGTGGTTTGAAAGGCGTTAAGGCAGAAACGATGGAACAGCTTACTGAAGCGTTGAAGACAGCTGTAGATGAGCAGATGAATCAGAATACCACTACGTTTATTGAAGTTGTTCTCAATCAGGAACTGGGTGAGCCCTTCCGTCGCGATGCAATGAAAGCGCCCGTTGCGGTAGCAGGTGTTAGTGCCGACGATATGCAGCCCCAGCAATTGCAACCGACACACCGTTAAATTAGATTAGCGCTTAGCGCAGGAAAAACAATGGCCATTGAAATAGTCAAAAAAGCGAGCAAGACGCCGACGACAGGCTAAGACGATACCGCAAAAAACGTTCGCGAAATGCTCGAGGCGAAGCGAAAGCGCGTGAATATGCGTTAAATCTGGATGGCTGGGACAAGGATATTGTCGTAAGCCGGGAAGAAATTGAGGCAGCAAAAGCAACCCTGTCGCAACGCACCCGCTACGATATCGAATTTTCCCATGCACGGGTAAAAGGATTTGCCGAAGCACAGTTGGCGAGTATGGGTGAGTTTGAAGCCGAACTGTCTCCGGGCTTGTTTGCCGGACAACGGTTAATTCCGGTAAAAACTGCCGGTTGCAATGTCTCGGGTGGTCGTTACGCCCATGTGGCCTCTGCGGTTATGTCGGTCGCTACGGCCAAGGCTGCAGGTGTGGGGCATGTTATTGCAGGTTCTCCACCCAAGCCCGGAGAAGGTGTTAACCCCGCAATTATCTATACTGCCAACTAAGGGTGCAGGTCGTTATACCGGTGGGTTGTCAGCAGGTAAATTTATCAAAACAGTCTCCACGCAACGCATGAGCCGTGAGGCGAACCGCGATGTGGCAGCAGCAGCTGCAAGAATTTCAAGATTAGAGGGTATAGAGGCTCACGCCCGTACCGGGGATGATCGGCTACACAAATATTTTCCCGATGAAACCCTTAGATTGCAGCCTTTAATAGATAATTCTGGTTGATATAGTGAGATAACTGGAATGCCGGCCGCAATCTGTAAATACCTTTAAAAAAACGTATTTTCGTAATAGTGATTCCTGGTACTGCAACGACTAATTCGCAGTTCAACTGGAATTTTGTTTAGTGTTAGTGCAACACGTTCGATTTCTAGCAGTGGTGTTCCAGCTTCCAGGTTTAGGAGAGCCGCGTCATGTTTCGAAGCAGCTATGGCACGCAGCTTTTCTTCAGCACTGTGAATGGTTATTCCGAACTTATTTTCATACAGTGCATAAAGCATGTTTGGTAAGTTGCAGGCTTCACCCTTACCTAATTCCCTGAAAGGCTTTGCTGGTAGCGTAATAGTCTCTACGATTGTAGGTATAGTCGCGATCTTTCGAACACGTTCGATTTTTAATACGTTTGCCCCGGCTTTTAAATGTAGTTTAGAAGCCTCGGTCCGAGAAGCCTGTTTCATGTGACAGTGTTGAGTACTACTGTCTGGCAATACCTTATGGCCTGCATCGTCTGTTATGTGGAAGAAATGAAAAAGGGCCCGATGCGTGTCATGACTTGAAACAAAGGTTCCGCGACCTTGTTTGCGAGTTAATACGTTATTTTCTACTAGTTCTGTAATCGCCTTTCGTGCGGTTCCCTGGCTAACTCCCAGCTCCTGTGCAAGTTGTATTTCACTGGAAATAATATTACCAGCCGACCATTCCCCATTACTGATCTTAGAAATAAGAAGTTCTTTTATTTGCATATAAAGCGGTATCGAACCTTTACCAATTTCGAGCATCAGAACTCCTGGCCTCGTTTATTAATTAATATGCATAGACTGGACATGATTATTTCAGCCAGTCGGAGAACTATATATCTTTAAGCTAAAAATTATAAGTCTTATATAAGACCATGGTAAAAATATTCCTGCTTTATCTTAATTATCTGAAATGGAGTTCTTTGATAATTGGTTAAGTTTGGGGTACTGGCTATAAAACAAATGCTTATGTAATTACCAACCTGGGCATTGTCTTTGTTAGTCTTATATAAGACTACTTGACTAGCAGAATAATTCTGTGTAGGGTTACCCGATGCTTTATTTCTCCGAGGTGCTACCTCTTTCATTAGTGGGTGAAGCACTATTTGACGGTATTGACGCGTTTGCGTTAATAGCCGTCCCTTTATTTATTCTCACCGGCGATGTGTTGGTGCGAACCGGGCTCTCCAACAAACTGTTGAACGTCGCTGAAGCCCTGGTAGGTGGTTTCAGATCCGGATTTGGCACCGCGAGGGTACTGGTGTGTGGCTTCTTCGCCTGTATCTCAGGTTCCGACGCCGCCGGTGCTGCTGGTGTCGGCCGTATGATTATCGACCGCCTGGTGGCACAGGGTTATCCAAAACCTTACGCTTGTGCACTGGTTGCCGCAGGTGTCTGTACCGGTATTCTCATTCCGCCTTCGATCGCCTATATCATTATTGGCCTAATACTCGGCATTTCGGTGTCGACGTTGTTTCTTGCTGCGGTTATTCTCGGGCTGCTGATCATAGTGACGATCATGATTACAAATATTGTCATGAACCGGATCATGGGCTACGAAAATGCGGGTCAGAAATTTTCGTTAAAACATTTGTGGAAGGCGGTTTACCATGCCCGCTTTGCATTGCTGGTACCGTTTATTATTATGGGAGGGATTTACAGCGGCATCTTCACGCCTACTGAAGCGGCGGCGGTGGTCGTCATAACAACCATTATTATCGGCCTGATTCTTGGCAGCATAACGGTATCTGATTTCCCTAAAATCTTGGCGAGTTCGGCCAAGGTCAACGGCGTAATCGTCCCCATTATCGCATTCTCCCTGCCACTGGCACAGACGCTAGCTGCATTCGAAATTCCGCAGGGATTCGTGTTTGCGATGACCTCCGTAAAGGAAAACGAAAACCTCATTATTTTAATGATGATTGCCATTCTTGTCCTTAGCTGGTTGCGTTATGGAAACTACGCCCAGTATCGTAATCCTGGCACCGATTATGCTTCCGTTGGCACAGGAGATTGGCATGAGTGAAATCCACTTCTGCATCATCTATGGTGACCTCACTGGGGGTCGGATTCATAACGCCACCACTGGGGCTGAATCTGTTTGTGGTATCGGGATTAACGGGAGAGCCTATTTTAAAGATGACTGCCAAGGCTGTGCCTTACGTGTTTTCCATGGCCTTTGTCGTGCTGTTGCTGGCTTTTATTCCAGGGCTGTCACTGTGGGCGATACAATAAAACAATTTTGTTTTTTAGATATATCAATTACTAATATTAAGGTAAAAATTCATGACTATAGAGTATTTGAAAAAAGCGGATAAATCGGCTACTACAGGTGAGGGCGATACACGTAAAGTTGTGTCGCAGATGCTTGAGGATATCGAGGCTGGTGGCGAGGAAAAAGCAATTGAGTACGCTAGCAAGCTGGATAATTATACTGGCAATATCGTTGTCACCGGCGAAGAGATTGAAGCGGCAACCGCCAAATTACCGCAGCAGGTGAAAGACGATATTCAATTCTCTTATGATCGGGTACGCGAATTTGCCGACAAGCAGCGTCAGTCTCTGGTCGACTTCGAGGTAGAGTTATCCCCTGGGTTGTTTGCCGGTCAAAAGCAAATACCAGTTGAAACCGCAGGCTGCTACGTCCCGGGTGGGCGTTACGCCCATGTGGCCTCTGCAGTTATGTCGGTCGCTACGGCCAAGGCTGCAGGTGTGGGGCATGTCATTGCATGTTCTCCACCCAAGCCCGGAGAAGGTGTTAACCCCGCAATTATCTATACTGCCAATCTTTGTGGTGCAGATACTATTCTTGCGTTGGGCGGGGTACAGGGTATTGCAGCAATGGCCTTCGGTCTGTTTACTGGACATGCGGCAGATATTCTGGTCGGGCCGGGTAATCGGTTTGTCGCCGAAGCCAAACGCATGCTTTATGGACGGGTTGGGATTGATCTATTTGCGGGTCCTACTGAAATCGCAATAATTGCGGATAAAACCGCTGACCCGATGATTGTCGCCTGCGATCTGGTTGGCCAGGCCGAGCATGGTCTGGATTCACCCTGCTGGTTGTTCACCACGGATCGAGAGCTCGGTAACAAGGTGCTGGAACTGATGCCTGGGTTCATCGCGAAATTACCTGATACCGCACGTGTCGCGGCAGAAGGTTCATGGCGTGACTATGGAGAAGTGGTTCTATGCTCGGATCGTGAAGAAGCGGCAGTAACCAGCGATCGCTACGCGGCGGAACATCTTGAAATTCAGGCTGAAGACCTGGATTGGTGGGTAAATCGCCTACGTAATTATGGCTCGCTATTTGTTGGTGAAGAAACTACAGTGGCTTTCGGCGATAAGTGCTCGGGTACCAATCACATATTGCCAACTAAGGGTGCAGGTCGTTATACCGGTGGGTTGTCAGCAGGTAAATTTATCAAAACAGTTACTACGCAACGCATGAGCCGTGAAGCGAACCGCGATGTGGCGGCAGCTGCTGCAAGAATTTCAAGATTAGAGGGCATGGAGGCTCACGCCCGTACCGGGGATGATCGGCTACACAAATATTTTCCCGATGAAACCTTTAGATTGCAGTCGTAATAAATAATGGATATTGGCTAAACCAGCGAGTTGGTACAGGTAACACGTACCAGCTCTGGTACCGGTTGGCGACAGGTAGTGGCACTCGCTCTGGCGGATGCCATCCTCACATGAAATTCACTGTTTAGGATAGAAAATGTACAACACAATACTTTTACCACTAGCACTGGACCAGGGTCATGGCCACAGGGCTATGGAGATTGCCGGAAGGCTTAGGGCGCAAGGCGGCAAAATCATTGCCGTGCACGTAATTGACCAGATTCCTGGGTTCGCCAATTACTACCTTACCCCCGACCAAAAAAAAGGAATTCATGAAGCAGCAAAAAAAGCCCTGGCGAAACGAATTGGCGCTGAGCAAGATGCTGAAGCCGTGATGCTCACCGGCCATCCGGGGCGGACGATTACCGATTATGCTGAAAAAATTGGTGCAGACTGCATCATCGTTGGATCTCATAAACCGGGCGTAAAGGACTTCTTCCTCGGGTCAACTGCGGCACGTATTATGCGTTATGCGAAATGCTCGGTACATGTGTTACGTTAAGAGTGTCCTCCTGGGAGCGGTAAGTTATGCATACAGAAGCCTTGCTCGATCATTTCTCACTGATTGGCCGTAGTTTTGTGGTAACCGGGGCCAGCTCCGGATTGGGTCGATCGATGGCATTTTTCCTTGCCCAGGCGGGCGCTTCAGTGGTGCTGGTTGCGCGACGTCAAACAGAGCTTGAGCAAGTTGCTGAGCAGATAGCAGCATCCGGACATACTGCGGCTATCGTCGTTGCCGATTTAAGCGAACGCGAAAATTTGAGTGAAATTGCAAGGCAGTGCAAAGCAGCAATATCAGGCAATACTATTGATGGTGTGATAAACGCCGCAGGGGTGAATCTGCGTGAACCAGCAGATAAAATATCCCTTGAAAGCTGGGACTTTACCTTGAACCTCAATCTTTCCGTGCCGTTTTTCTTTACCCGGGAATTTATCCCGGAAATGCGAGAACGTAAGTATGGCCGCGTGATTAATATTGCCTCACTTCAGTCGACCAGAGCCTTTGCAAATGGGCTGGCTTATGGCGCTTCGAAAGGGGGTGTTTGCCAGTTAACCCGGGCGATGGCCGAGTCCTGGTCGCAGGACAACATCACCTGCAATGCGATAGCACCGGGGTTCTTCCCTACCGAATTGACAGGTCCAGTTTTCTCAAATCCCGAAACCCGGGACTGGGCTGCGAATCAAACTATGATCGGTCGAAATGGCGAACTCGATGATTTGTTCGGCATCACGGTATTTTTCGCCTCACCTGCATCAAATTATATTACCGGGCAAACCCTACATATTGATGGTGGGTTTACTGCTAAATAGGGCACTAACCCGATAAATAATATTTTCTGGGTTAACAAATTATAGTCAGGAGATACTATGAAAGCGCTGGTATACACCGCAAATCAGGAAATGACATACCGCGAGGAACCAATACCGCAACCCGAACCTGGAGATGCACTGGTTGCAATCGAGTCGGTCGGTATTTGTGGATCCGATATGCACGCTTACCTCGGCCACGATGAGCGGCGCGTACCACCATTAATTCTTGGACATGAAGCGGTGGGCACGGTGATAGAAGGTTCCAGGCCGGGTGAAAAAGTCGTCCTAAATCCACTCATTACTTGCGGGGTATGTACTGATTGCTTAGCTGGCCGCCAGAACTTGTGTGCCGATCGTGATCTGATAGGCATGTATCGAGCGGGTGCATTTGCCGAACAAATTGTAATCCCTGAGCGCAATTTGATTCCCGTGCCGCCAGACATGAACGCCGCCAAAGCGGCTTTAACCGAGCCTGGTGCAACCGGTTTGCACGCTGTATTACTGGCAGAAAGAGCAAGTGCCCGGCCGATAAGCGAGGCTCGTGCGCTGGTGTTGGGTGCAGGCTCGGTCGGATTACTCACCGCACTCATTTTGCAGGATAAGGGCGTAACCCGGGTCGATCTCGCCGAAACCAATGCGCTGCGGCGGAAAACCATCGAAATGCACACCAATTGCCGGGTATTCGACCCGTTGCAGTCGGCCCCCGAAACGGCAGGCTACGAACTCGTATTTGATGCCGTGGGTAATTCGATTACACGCCAATCGAGCATCGCCTCGGTTTGCTCGGGCGGTGTAATCGTGCATATCGGGCTGATAGATAACAAGGGTGAAATGGATGTGCGGGCAATGACATTGCGAGAGATTACTTTTATCGGTAGTTATACCTACACGCCCGTTGATCTGAAAAGAACCCTGGAAAAACTCTATAGCGGTGCACTTGGTAGTCTCGAATGGGTTGAGCAGCGGCCTCTGGCGCAAGGGGCGAGGGCATTTGACGAGTTAAATAATGGTCTCTGTGCTGCGCCTAAAATTGTTTTGAATGTTGCCTCGCCAGGATAATTTAGCCCACATATTACATGAAGGAGGTAACGACTTATGAAATTTATTATAAATTTCAAACGATTAGGCACGAAAATCACGAATAATACAGTTTGTGCCTGAACGAAATCAGGAAAAATCTGCCGGCCAATCTTGATCGATCCCCCTTGATCCATAGCTATTGCTATGGATCAGCGGACGATCAATCAACCTTGTTTGCCATATTTCCCCTGAGTTTCGTTCCCTTCATGCAATATACGGGCTAGAGAGTATGGCAAGACAATATAAATATACCACGGATCACGTAGCGTCGAATTCGTTCGACCAAAAGACCAGACGCACACCGAAAACGACATCCCTTGCGTAATACATCTCAGGACAGGTTGCCCACCTGGTCACAAATAATTATTGCTGACCGAATGAATTCGGTCCTACCTAATTCAAATCGATGATACGCTGTGTGTCAGCTGCTAAATCCTCGAGCCCAAGTCGCTGGTAAGCAGTTAATTGTATTTCCAGCGCTGGTTTGATAGCACTTGTACCCGGATAAGCCTGTAGTATAAATTTTGCACGGTTTGAAGCGGCTACCCAGGCATCGCGTGAAGCATAATAACGCGCAATTTTTAAATCAGCACTGGCGAGCTTATCACGCAAATAGATCAGGCGTTGCCGGGAATCAGCTGCATATTTACTGCGTGGGAACCTTCTTATCAGGAGTTGGAAATCACTATACGAAGTCAATAAAATTGATTTGTCGTAGTCGGCCTTATCCCGATCATAAACTATGTCGAGAATGCCGCCACCGCGGCTGAAATTAACCAGGCCCTTCAGATAATAAGCGTAGTCGACTGCCTCGTGACGCGGATTTAGCTTGATAAAACGATTAATCGCGGCAATCGCCGCATCCAGTTCGTCATATTTATAATAAGCGTAGCCGACATCGAGTTGGGCCTGGGTAGCGTACTTGCCAAACGGATAACGAGACTCCAGGATTTCGTACTGTTCTATAGCCGTAAGGTAGTTCTCTTTATTCATCTCGCTCTTGGCACTGTGGTAAAGCTTTTGAGCGCTCCACCCGGCGGTAACATCATCTTCCTTGGCTTCCCCGCAGGCCAGCAATAAAAAACACGTAACTATTAACAGTATTATGCGTGAATAATTCAAAGTGTAATTAACTCGTATATCAACTTGCCGAACAATCAATCAGGCAGTATAACCAGTGTATGAAATTAATTCAGCAACAGTTCAAGGTCGAGGCCGATTATTCAGGATTCCGTCTCGATCAGGCACTTAGTGGCTTAATGCCCGACTATTCGAGAAGTAAGATCCAGGAGTGGATCCAGCAAGGATTTATTATTCTCAATCGTCAATCTTGTAAGCCTAAACAGCGTGTTTATAGTGGTGATGTGATCGATCTCGATATTCCCTATGTTGCCAAACTTGCTGACAGACCGGAAAAAATCGAGTTCGAGATTTTACACCGGGACAATGAGATATTCGTGATTAATAAACCGGCGAATCTGGTAGTGCATCCGGCGGCCGGTCACGAAAGTGGCACATTGGTTAATGGCTTGCTAAATATCGATCCTGATCTGGAACAATTGCCGCGTGCCGGTATTGTTCATCGCCTGGATAAAGATACCACTGGCGTGATGGTGGTAGCACGGACTTTAAAGGCCCACGCAAGCCTGGTCGACCAGTTACAGCGCCGCGAGGTAAAACGCGAGTATATCGCGATCACGCAAGGGGTAGTAACTGCCGGGCGAACCATCGAAACTGGAATAGCACGGCACCCCCAAAATCGTAAAAAAATGTCTGTACAGCAGCATGGTAAAACGGCGATTACTCATTTTCAGGTGACGCAAAAGTTCCCGCACCATAGCCTGATTAATGTACAGTTAGAAACCGGAAGAACACATCAAATTCGAGTGCATATGGCACATATCAAGCATCCATTGCTTGGCGATCCTGTCTATGGGGGGCGTCCACGTGTACCGGCTGGTATTACACCTGAGCTGGCAACCCAACTGCGTGATTTCAAGCGCCAGGCGCTTCATGCCAGGCGCCTGAGTTTCAAGCGGCCAGGTAGCGACGAACATTGTATTTTTGAGGCCCCCATACCGCAGGATTTTCAGGTCATGCTGGCTGCTCTGGGTGAATCCGTGAATGAAGCCTGAGCCATCGCCAGAATTTATTCAGGCGGGATGGGACGCCCCGCCACAGGTTAAAGCCCTGTGCACTACCCGCAATGGTGGATTCAGTAAGCTCCCCTATAAATCGTTTAATCTGGCAAAGCACGTTGGAGACGACTATAAATGCGTGCTGCACAATCGAGAGTTGCTTGGCGATTCCCTGAAACTACCCGCTGAGCCCGGCTGGCTGGAGCAAACGCATAGCACCAGGGTGGTTACTCTCGAAAATGAGTCGAGTCGACTTGCTGACGCGGCGATTACCCGAAAAGCAAATACTATTGCTGTTGTGATGAGCGCGGATTGCCTGCCGATTTTATTATGTAACAGGGGAGGTACTGAAATTGCAGCGATACATGCTGGCTGGAGCGGACTCGCCGACGGTGTCATTGAGGCAACAGTTAAATCTATGGAATCACCACCCAGTCAATTACTAGCCTGGATAGGTCCCGGAATTAGTCAACAGTGCTTCGAAATTGGTGTCGAGGTGAGGGATATATTTATCGGCAAGAACAGTGATGCCGAGGGACGTTTCATTGCCAATCGCCCCGAACACTGGTTGTGTGATCTGGGTGGATTGGCGATCGACACACTGACTCGTCTCGAAGTAACAGAAATTAGCCGAGCCGAATACTGCAGCTTCAGCGATGAATCGCTTTTTTTCTCCTACCGTCGAAATGCTACGACTGGTCGTATGGCCAGCTTGATCTGGATTGATAATAACGCTTGAAAAAAACCTATAAAAACCCATCTTACTATCAAGAATTTAAATAATAGGTTTTTAACATGAGAATGGATCGATTAACCAGTAAGTTCCAGGAAGCGTTGGGCGATGCGCAGTCACTAGCAGTTGGGCGTGACCACCAGTTCATCGAACCGGTGCACTTAATGCTGGCTTTACTGGACCAGCAGGGTGGTTCGATTAGGCCATTATTGACCCATGCCGGGGTTAATATCAGTTTAGTACGTTCGCAGTTGAGCGAACTGCTGGATAAGCAGTCGAGCGTCGAAGGCGCCGCTGGCGATTTGCATTTGTCAAATGCGCTCAGCAAATTGCTCAACGTAACCGATAAACTGGCGCAGGATCGCAAGGACCAGTTTATTTCGTCAGAATTATTTGTGCTCGCGGCGATGATGGAAAAAGGCCCGCTCGCAAATTTGCTAACATCCGCTGGTGCAAGCAAACAAACCGTTGAAGCCGCGGTGGAAGCGATACGTGGCGGTCAGAATGTCGACAGCGCGTCCGCCGAAGATCAACGTATGGCGCTGGAAAAATATACCATCGACCTCACCGAGCGTGCTGAACAGGGTAAGCTCGATCCGGTCATAGGACGTGACGAAGAAATACGCCGTACGATTCAGGTTTTGCAACGCCGCACGAAAAATAATCCGGTATTAATCGGTGAGCCTGGTGTCGGTAAAACCGCGATCGCCGAAGGTCTGGCACAACGTATTATCAATCACGAAGTACCCGAAGGGCTGAAAAATAAACGCCTTTTGTCACTGGATATGGGCTCGTTGATCGCCGGTGCGAAATTTCGCGGTGAATTCGAGGAGCGATTGAAGGCGGTGTTGCATGACTTGGCGAAACAGGAAGGCCAGATCATTTTGTTTATCGACGAATTGCATACCATGGTTGGTGCGGGCAAAGCCGAGGGAGCGATGGATGCCGGCAATATGTTGAAGCCCGCACTGGCGCGAGGCGAACTTCATTGTGTGGGTGCCACAACACTCGACGAGTATCGTCAGTTCGTCGAAAAAGATGCAGCGCTGGAACGGCGCTTTCAGAAAATTCTGGTAGAAGAGCCCTCGGTTGAAGACACCATAGCCATCTTACGCGGATTGAAGGAACGCTACGAAGTTCATCATGGTGTCGATATTACCGATCCGGCCATCGTTGCAGCGGCGACCCTGTCTTATCGTTATATTACCGATCGCCAGTTACCCGACAAGGCGATCGATTTAATCGACGAGTCGGCGAGCCGTATTCGTATGGCGATTGATTCCAAGCCGGAACCGATGGATAGACTCGAACGTCGTCTAATCCAGCTCAAAATCGAGCATGAAGCACTGAAGAAAGAAAGTGACGCCGCGAGTAAAAAACGCCGCGACATGCTGGAGACTGAAATCGCTCAGTTGGAGCGTGAGTATTCCGATCTCGAGGAAATCTGGAAATCCGAAAAAGCGGCGCTACAGGGTTCCGCGAATATCAAGGAAGAGTTAGAGCGTGCACGTCTCGATCTTGAAACAGCGCAACGGGCGGGGGATCTCGCGCGCATGTCCGAGCTTCAGTATGGTCGAATTCCAGAACTGGAGAAACAGCTGGACCTGGCGGCCAATGTCGAAATGCAGGATATGCAATTGCTGGTTAACAAGGTCGGTGAAGAAGAGATTGCAGAAGTGGTTTCGCGCTGGACCGGTATTCCGGTTTCCAAGATGCTTGATTCCGAGCGCGAAAAACTGCTTACCATGGAAGACGAGATCGGTAAGCGCGTGGTCGGTCAAACTGAGGCGATAAAAGCCGTTTCGGACGCGATCAGGCGCTCACGCGCGGGGTTATCTGACCCTAATCGTCCGAATGGCTCGTTTTTGTTTCTGGGCCCTACCGGTGTCGGAAAAACCGAATTGACCAAGGCCTTAACCGAGTTTCTATTTGATACCGAAGACGCGATAGTACGCATCGACATGTCTGAGTATATGGAAAAGCACAGTGTTGCACGACTGATTGGTGCGCCACCAGGCTATGTTGGTTATGAACAGGGTGGCTATCTGACGGAGGCGATCCGGCGTCGGCCTTACTCGGTTATATTGCTGGACGAAATTGAAAAGGCCCACCCGGACGTATTTAATATCCTGTTACAGGTACTCGATGATGGAAGGCTCACCGATGGGCAGGGACGTACCGTCGATTTTCGAAATACCGTAATAGTGATGACCTCAAACCTGGGATCTACCGAAATCCAGGCGCTTGCCGGCGAGAGTCAATACGAAGAAATCAAGGCGGCAGTGATGTTGCAGGTGGTGACACATTTCAGACCGGAGTTTATTAATCGGATTGACGAATCTGTGGTATTTCATCCGCTTACCCAGGAACAGATTCGTGTTATAGCCCAAATTCAATTGCAAAGCCTGAAGGCGCGTCTGAAAGAAAAAGACCTGTCGATGGAAATCAGTGAGTCAGCGCTGGATGAGCTGGGCAAAACCGGTTTCGACCCGGTTTACGGCGCACGGCCATTAAAGCGGGAAATTCAGCACAGAATCGAGAATCCGATGGCACTGGCAATACTGGCTGGTGAATTCACTGCTGGCGAGTTGATCAAAATAGACCTCAACTCGTCCGCTGAGTTTACCTTTGAGCATTAAAGCTACCCCGATATAAGCCGTAGATAAAACTGTTATTCAGTTATTTACAGCTAGTAATGTGAAAAAAACAAGATTATCGACCGGAACACCGATTTAATCCACTCGAGGTTATCAATTTTGCCTGTTTTATGACTATAATCGTCATAGATAATTGTAGAAACAGGCAACGACCAATATATTGGAAGTTTTGCCCGCATACAAATATAAAGGGTAGAAATTATTCAATATGGCCGTGCTAGGTTCTATTTTATTTAACCGAACTCTCAAGCAGTTTCTCGACTGTCAAGATCTTGCGAGTAAAAAAGGCAAGGGGTTGTCTGAAAAGATCAGGAAGTCGTCAAAAGGTTCGCTCGACAAGATCATGGAAACCCTTCCCTTTACACAGAGTCCTCATCGCGAAGTGCTGATGGCAATTTGTGTTGAAGCTGCAAAGGGCAAGTCGGATGAAATGCTGCTTGATAGTCTGGAAAATGATGCCACTGTGATTCGACAAGTTACCGCGGAAATTTTATCCAAGGCTTCAAAAGTTAGCCCAAGTAAGCTGTTCAAACGCCTGCATGAAACCGATGTTTCCAAATCTGAAATAATCCAAATCCTCGGATCTCAAAAGCAATCACTTAAAACCGAGCAAATCATCAATAATGTAGTCAAGCTGGATAGCCAGCATGCCGCGCAATTGTTGAAGTTGACCGGAGATTCGGAAAAACCGATCGATGTGGATATGATAGTTGTTGAGCCGGCGAATATTGAAGACCCCGACCTGAAAATCGTCTTGCTGCGCTATTTCAGTAGCCTGGATCGGCCTGAAATTGCCGGAATAATCAGTAAATTCCTGTCAGACGAAAACCGAACTATCGCATTTGAGGCGCTGCGGTCACTGAATCGGATGAAAGAGGGGTTTGATGCTTCCGTGGTATTGCCGTTCATCGAAACCATGACCGATAAGGAGCGTGAAATGGCGCTCGAAATTCTCAGTAAGCAGGCGAATTCAGAGCTGGTTCCAAAACTTGCGCCCTGGACAACCGGTAAATCCGATGAGCTTCGTGAGACCCTGGTGAAGATCATCGTCAAGCATATTACCCAGGAGAGCCTGGAAAAATTCCTGCATCGTCTCGATCAACAGGAGTGGTGGGGCAAAGAAAAAGCGATTAAATGCATGCAACAATTCGGCACTAATCAGCTTTACGGTGCGGCGCAGGGTTTGATCGACCATAAACATGAGTTTACCCGCAATACGGCACAGCAATTCGCCGCCCAGCATGTCGACCCTGCCGGGCTTTTGAAGGCTGGAGAAACTGCCATCCACGAGAATTGGCAGGTTCGCGAAAAAGCAATTGCAACCCTCGGCAGCACGGGTAAACGCGAATCACTGGCTACATTGCAGCAGGCGGTTGAGAAATGGCCAGATTCGGCGGTTGCGGTATTAAAGGCTGTCGGTGAGTTAGGTTACAGCAAGGGGCTGGAAATAGGATTTATGTGCCTGAAAATGCCCGAGGCTCTGGTGCAACGTGAGGCGCTTCGATCCATAGGCAGCCTGACTACTAAAGATCATGCCGATAAAGTGCGCGATACTATTTTGAAAATGGTACCTAAACTGCAGGCGACTGTGCGAGATACCGCGGAAGAGATTATCAACAAGTTAACCAGCGAGT
>Ga0255049_10000936_pt1 | contig 16853 bp, 12 predicted proteins | sample JV7_2_3_MG_FD_183615 | JGI IMG/M metagenome (GOLD analysis project Ga0255049, IMG submission 183615) | Seawater microbial communities from Jervis Inlet, British Columbia, Canada - JV7_2_3 | ecosystem: Environmental > Aquatic > Marine > Inlet | place: Canada: British Columbia | collected 2016-10-06
AGACGATGAATCCCCGGGGGTTTTTGGCAAAAGACTGAAAAATACGTTTGTACAGCTTGTGGATAAGATCGAAGTTGTACCCTTTTTAGATAACAGCCCTGCGGGGGTGGAATCTCAACCGAAGATTTATTGGCATAAAGAAACACTCTACGTATCTGAAAAAATAGCACCAAAAAATGCGGAAGAAATCGTAGGTGAGTTATCAAGGCATCTGGATGATTCCAGTTTACGAAGAGCAATACGAATAACACTGATGAGAGAGACTGCTTTTATTAACGAATATTTCAAAGCAAACTTTGACCTATCGAGGCATATTAATAAAGAGCTGGCCCATGAAAATAGTGGCGAAGGTACGATTGATGGAGAAACAGCTCATGTAGATGAAAATGGCGAACCACAAGATGTAGATGACGAGGGTCAAACATTTGGCGACCAGACAGAAAATGAAATGCCTAATACAGGTGAAACTGATCATCCTGATTCTGATGAAGAGCATGCAACAGAAATATTAAGAGATGAGGAAGAAGCCGAGAGTACCAACGATGATGATAGCGAAGAAAAAATTGAAAAAGACTCAATTTCAAAGGCAAAGGTGTTTGAATCATATATTCAAAAACGTGGATATAAATGGAGTGTAACTGCGGGTTGCTACATACATAGGAACAACACAAAAATTTGCAAAAGTGATTTAATATTTCCTTATGAGAAATTGTTAAGCAGTGGTGAAGTTGAATGTTATTACTACGTATTAACATCAAATTTCGCTAAAGGCATAACAGTACCTCCAGATGTCTATAAGTATCTAAATGAGTTCCCTAGAAACGTGATCTTTCTGTTACTGTCAGATGAAAAGATAGAGGAAGTTAGTGGGACTAAAATTCAATCTGATGTGAATTCAGGTGCAATAGGTGTCTATCCAAAATCGTATTTACTGAAAACCAATGATTAAAGAGGCACTGGCTGTAAGTGACTAGCCAGCAACCACATTATAGTGATTTGAAAAACAGACACCGTGATGTTAGAGAGAGTCTGCCTCAAAACCTTTCTCTCAGAATCCACAGGTATTTTAGTTGGCTTAATTGTTCAGAAAGACAGGAAGATGATGATTCGAGATTTATATTTTTGTGAATTCCATTCAATGCATAGAAGATAAGTAGCAATCATGCATGGAGGTTATTTCTACGCAGGCAACGTCCCATCCTTCAAGCGATACTCATAGGTGTTCTCTTTGCTACAACGATTAACAATAATTGTCTCATCAAGTGGTGCGCCCATGGTCCAATAAGTCATTCCATCTTCATCATAGTAGGTAATATCTTTACTATAGAATTTCCCTTCGTATCCGTTTGCGCGAATATGCTTAACTAGCTGCTCGAATAGAGCCTCATCGACCCTTTCGCGAACGATATATTCATGCGGCCAAATAGGCATTGTTTTTGCGTAGGTCCACTTTTCCCCATTCACAAAATCATTTATTTCTGTTGAAAATAACATTTTCGTTGTCTGTATTTTGACGCTGTTGTTAGCAGGGCTTCAGGTAAATGGCGTTTGTCTAAATTTAACCGAGCTTTTCCTGGTTTGTGTATTAATCTTATACTAGTTTTATTACTCCTGGATGTTAGCTCCAAAAAATGTCCAGGTTACATAAGCACTACTTTCTAGTGGACTAGAACAAAAATAAGCAAGAATAAAGATGACTTCCGCATTTGCATGGCTCGACCATTCAGAAAGCGATCGCCAAAAAGCGCTCGAGATCGTCGACCTGTTCAAGGAACAGGATACGCGCGATGAGCTTGGCATTGGAACTGTGCGCGATGCCCTCTCCGATACACTTTTCCCCGGAATCAGCACGATCCAGACACGCGCCAAGTACCTGCTATTTGTTCCCTGGATTTATAAAGCCCTGGAGGATAGAAAGACAAAGTCGGCCGATATTGAAGGTCTCGCACGCTACCATGAAATCGAATTAATCTATCCGCTTCTTGCTGCGGGCAATGTCATCGGGGTTATTGGCAGGGATGCAAAGGCAAACTTGCAGAGGCTCCCGAGTTCAGTGTATTGGTCGGGCCTCGGTGCTCTTGGTATCCGTCGATTTCAGGGGGCACAGTACCAATATCATCGTTCCCTCGACAGCTTTTATCGCGGTCGGCGTCAACAGCACGCCGATGCTGAGGATGGGATTGTCGATATGGGCAAACCACGCACAAACTGGCATGAAGGCATTCCATCTGCGCCTGATGCTTTTCCGAAGAACGCCACGCTAAAACTGACCAAAATCGAGGCCGAGTATTTGCGCCAGCAAATAATGACAAATGTCCCCGGTACTCTTTTCGCATTCCTGGTCGATCAGGCCGAGTGGTGGGACTCAGTCAACCTGCCATGGCATCATCCCCAGGTCGGCGAATGTTCGAGCCAGGTAAAGACGCATCTGCACCATGCGGAACTATTCTCGTTAGTCATGTTAGGGGTGGTACTGCTCTATAACCTGATGTTGGCAGAAATGCGCGAGTCCGGTCACACCGGGGGGGCAGCCGAGCCAGGTCGCCTTGTTGGTCTTTATCGTAGCGAATTAGGTGATTGGTATGAGGAGATCAGAAATCGGCGCCGCGAGCTGGCGCAATGGATGGATGCTCGTTCCGAGTTTTGGGCTCTGGTAGGTAAGGCTAATCAACGCATACCGATTCCAACAGTTCATTTTATTGATACCTGGATTGACCTTGCTTTAGGGGTTGACGGAATCGATGCCCTTATTGATTCACGCGCAGCCAGGGACCTCGTTCGTAATCGTGAGTTGAGATTGAAACGAAAAATGGCCCGACTAATTAGCCCCCGGGCGCTGGAGTTATGGAGCGGTGCCGCGGGTACAGGCCGATTATCGTTTCGATGGGCGCAGGTACAGACTATCTTGTGGGATATCCTGCGGGGCCTGGGAAAGGAGCCGCGATAGTGCTAGCGCCAAAGGATCGAATCCTGTTGCTGGAATCACTACGCCCGCCGCCCGGATATCGGTTGGATGCCGCGGTATCGACGACCTTCACGCTTAACCTGATGGCAATGCTGGTTGCACCCCTCGCTTTTACCTATTTTGACTGGGAGCAGGATAATGGCGAACCGACCACGAACCCAAACGCCCTGTTGGAAGCTATCCGCCGCCATGCTGATCGCTTCCACGTATTCTGCCAGGCCGGCCACATCGCAGTGCCTGGTGCCAATCGAATGTTGTTCAGCTACCTCGAGTCCAGTGTCCATGAAGTGAGGGCTATGCGGGAAGGGGGGATTTTTCATCCGAAAGTCTGGTTGGTTCGCTATGTGACTGACGTCGGCCCGAATAAATACCGAATGCTCTGTGCTTCGCGTAACCTGACCTTTGATCGTTCATGGGACACGGTTTTGATACTGGATGGAGTAGCAGGAACCCGGGCGACAAAGAAAAATAAGAAGCTTTCCCGGTTTATAAGTGCCTTGCAGGAGATGACGGTACATACGTTACCGGATAAAACCAAAAGCATATTGGTTGACCTGGCCAAAGAGCTCGACCACGTGACATTCGAGCCGCCGGAACATGTAGATGATTTTGAATTCTGGCCACTCGGCCTGACTGGTGTAAAAGATGTGTGGCCTTTCCCGAAGCGGGCAGATCGTGGACTGGTGATCTCGCCTTTCGTTACGGAAAAACCACTCAAACGACTCAATATTGCTAGCGAACAGACCCTGGTATCACGTAGTGAAGAAATGGACTCACTCGATCCAGGTTCAATGGAGGGTTACGATATTTTCACCCTGAGTGGGGGGGCCGATTTAGAGCCGGAAGAGGGTGCCGAAACTGATCAAGAAGCAGGCTTGAATACCGAGCTCTCAGGCCTGCATGCCAAGTTGTTCGCTTATGATACTGCCGGTGTTGGACATGTGTGGACGGGTTCAGCCAATGCTACCGGTTCGGCGTTTGGCCTCAATGTCGAGTTTCTTGTCGAGTTACGGGGCAAAAGCAAACACATTGGGGTGGAAGCGATTCTCGCGCCCCAATTGCAAGGTGTCAGTGTTTTACAAGATTTACTGGAGCCTTATACGCCCCCTTTGAAAAGGGATGTTGACCCGAGCAAGCGCATACTGGACCAGGCACTTAACCAACTACTCCAGTACGTCGTCAACTTGGAAATGGAAGTACAGGCCGAACTGATTGATGCGGATCTCTTCGACCTCAAAGTGCTACCCACAAGATTCCCAAAGCCGCCCGAAGTGAAAATTGAACTTCAATGCTGGCCGCTGTCGCTGCAGCAGGCGGTCGATGCTAAAATAATATCAGCGGCTAGTGACTGGAAGGCTGTTTTCTCATCAGCATCGTTTGAAAGCCTGACGACATTTTTCGCTTTTGAAGGGCGCGTTACCGTTGATGGTAAGTCTGACACTTGTCGTTTCATGCTCAACCTGCCGGCCAGTGGATTTCCTAAAGACCGGCGTCAGCGCCTGCTCGGCCACTTGTTAAAAGATCGCCAGCAAGTGATGCGTTACCTGTTCCTATTGTTAAGCGATGATGGATCTTTTTCACTGTCCGATCCCATCAAAAAGTCAGACAACACTGTTAGTTCAACCAGTACGAATGATGGCTACCACGCTGATCTGCCCATGCTTGAGGCACTGGTCAGGGCCCTGGAGTGCAACCCTGAAAAGCTGGATCAGGTTGAACGCCTGGTAGCTGAACTCTCCAGCACAGAAGATGGACGAGCATTGCTGCCAGAGGATTTCGACCAGATTTGGCAGCCACTGTGGCAAGCTCGACAGGAGTTGCTTAAAAATGGCTGATAGCGAACTGCCGGATCTCAAGGAGATCGACCGTGGGTTAAAAGACTTTCAGCTTCGTACTGCAAAGGCGGTGTTTAAGAGTCTTTATGAGCAGTCGCGTTCTTCACATCGGTTTCTGGTCGCTGACGAAGTTGGTCTTGGCAAAACCTTAATCGCAAGAGCTGTTATCGCGCGGACCCTGCATCACTTATGGGATAAACGCGACCGCATCGATGTAGTTTATATCTGTTCTAACGCTGATATTGCGCGCCAGAATGTTAAACGGCTTAACGTCCTGGGTGACGAAGGTAAAACCCTGCCGACTCGAATTACGTTATTGCCGATCGTGTTGCACGATCTCAATAAAAATCGAATTAACTTTATTTCGTTTACCCCAGGCACCTCTTTTGACCTGAAGAGTAATCTCGGCATCGCCAAGGAGCGGATGCTGCTTTACTGGTTGCTACAGGAAACCTGGCATTTCACTGGCACCGCACCGATCAATGTGTTTCAGGGCACGGCATCGGCCAAGAGATTCAGGTCGCAGTTAAAGGCTTTTAAGGAGTATCACCACATTGACCGTGCACTGGCAAAAGAATTCAGGCGCATGGTACGGGAGCAGATGCGTAAAGAAAGAGACAATAAAGAACGAACTTTGAAGCAACGTTTTAAATGGCTATGTGAGGCCTACCAGCGTTCTGACTCGCGGGTGACAAGTGAAGCCTGGCAAGAAAGATCTGCCTTTGTAGGTTCACTGCGAAGCTTACTGGCCAAGACCTGCGTGCAAATGCTTAAACCCGATCTGATTATTCTGGACGAGTTTCAGCGATTCAAGCATCTCCTCAATGGTGAAGATGATGCGAGCGTACTTGCGCGTGAGTTGTTTAGATACTCCGATGATCTGGCAGCAGTTAAGGTGCTCCTACTTTCTGCGACGCCTTATAAAATGTATACGCTCTCTGATGAGGGTGGTGATGAGGATCATTACCGGGATTTCATTGACACCCTGAGATTTCTGTTCGACAACGATCAAAAAGTCGACAAATTTGATGTGTTGCTTAAGGAATATCGCTATGAGTTACTGCGATTCAACGAGCAGTCACCGCAAAAGCTTGAGGACTTGAAAACTGACATTCAGCGGACACTGCGCAAGGTTATGGCGCGTACCGAGCGCCTGGCAGTAACTGACGACCGTGCCGGCATGCTGACCCAGGTGGAACCAGTCGATGTTGAATTGATGGCAGGGGATCTGCTCGCCTACGTCGAGCTACAGTCGATTGCGCGTGAGTTGGGCATGCCAAACACGATCGAGTACTGGAAGTCCTCGTCCTACCTGCTCAATTTCATGGAAGATTACAAGTTGAAGCAAGTTTTTCATGATGCGCTCGAGCATGGCGACAAAAGTAAAGTATTAGCAAATGGGCTCGCCAAAGCCCGACACCTATTGCTCTCCTGGCAGGATATCGAAAAATACCGGGCATTGGACCCACGAAATGCGCGTCTAAGAGGCCTGATCAAACAGGTCATTGATACAGACATGTGGCAGTTGCTGTGGTTGCCACCCGCCCTGTCTTATTACAACCTGGAAGGTCCATTCAGGATTCATTCCCGCACCAGGCTTACCAAGCGGTTGATTTTTTCGAGTTGGCGCGTCGTGCCCAAAGTCGTTTCAACAATTTTAAGCTACGAGGCCGAGCGCCACGCGGTGAAATTATTTCAGCCGCATGCCATCAATACCCAAGCGGCACACGAAAGACGAGGCCGTACCCTGCTGTTGCGTATCGCCGTATCTAAGGGACGTCTAAGCGGTATGCCCGTGTTGGCGTTGATGTATCCCTCGGTCTCAATGGCTCGCCGCTACGATCCGCTGGAACTCGCAAGGAAGCACGGCAATGGGGCGCCACTGACATTGAAGCAGTTGCAAGGGATTATCAGAGCAGATATTGCGCAATGTCTTGAGGCAATTTCCACTGAAACCGATGCAACCCGCGAGGATGAGCAATGGTACTGGGCTGCGCCAATCCTTTTGGATAAATATCATTATCCCGAGGCCACTCAAGAATGGTTCGATCAATCCGACCTCGAACAACAATGGGCACTTGAAGAGAGTAGAGGTGAGGCTGCCTGGGTCGCCCACATCGACCGGGCGAGGAAGCTGCTGGATGGCGAGCTGATCCTGGGTAAACAACCCGACGATCTTGCAGAAGTGCTGACTTTATTCGCCCTGGGCGGGCCGGCTAACTGTGCTCTGCGTGCGCTGGATCGTTTCACAGGCTCAAGCTTGACTGGCGGTGTAGTCGCACGCAATGCGGCGGGCAGGATTGGTTGGGCATTTCGTAGTCTCTTCAATCGGGTTGAAGTCACTGCACTATTGCGCGGGTTAAATCCAATCGAGCCTTACTGGCGCCGCGTACTTGAGTATGGGTCGGAGGGGTGCTTGCAGGCGGTTTTGGATGAATATGTCCACATCCTTAAGGATTCACTCGGCCTTGTCGGTGAAGCGACGGAGGCGATGGTGGTGGATATAGCCGAAGCTATTCAGGTAGCGCTTACGGTCCGTGCTGCAGCGTTGGCGGTAGACGATATTCGTCTAGAAAATGGAGGTGTAACCGTCAATACACATCGTCTCTCGTCGCGGTTTGCGATGCCCTTTGGCCAGGGACGGGATGAGGAAAGTGGTGATACCGGCGCGTCACGCGCGCAGAAGGTACGCGAGGCATTCAATTCACCTTTTTGGCCTTTTGTGGTCACTTCGACTTCCATCGGCCAGGAGGGTCTCGATTTTCACTGGTACAGCCATGCCATCGTGCATTGGAACCTGCCGTCGAATCCGGTAGACCTGGAGCAGCGCGAAGGTCGAGTGCATCGATACAAGGGTCATGCAGTGCGCAAGAACATTGCGAAGATTTATGGTCAACATGCCCTACAATCTAAGGATAAAGATCCGTGGCATACAATGTTGGAAGCGGCCAAAAAAGCGCGAAAGGCAGGCGAAAATGATCTAGTACCGTATTGGATTTATCCGATCGAAGATGGGGCACGTATTGAAAGGTATGTACCGTCGCTGCCGTTGACCCGCGATCGACAATTGCTGGTTGCGCTTCGGCGATCGCTCGCGGTTTATAGGTTGGTGTTTGGTCAACCCAGGCAAGACGATCTGATTGAATATTTGACGCAGCATATTCCAGCAGACCAGTTAGACGATTTAGTTGGGCGGCTGAAAATCAATTTAAGCCCATAACTATTGATCCAAAGCGATCTATTTCAAGGATTTTAAACATGGCAAAAATTATTCCCGCAGATGCGACACGAGATGCTGTGCTCAATGGTGGACGAGGCGGTGAGCTAGAGACGCTTGGTCGCCTGCAAGATCAGCTTCCCGATGATTACTGGGTATTTCATAGCGTTAACTGGGCGAAGCGAAACGCTAAGTACACAGACCTAGGCGAGATAGATTTTGTCATCATCAATACTTCCGGTAGGGTGCTCTTCATTGAGCAAAAAAATGGTGCGCTGCAGGAATACCCCGGTTCGTTAATCAAGGAATATCAAGACGGCAAACGCAAGGACGTCGCGCAGCAAATTTATCGATCGATGAACCTGGTTCAAGATAAATTTAAAACGTCATCCAGGGGTCTCGATCTACAACCCAGTTTCCTGATTTGTTTGCCCGATCATCAAGTCAAGGACATCAACTCGGTCGGCATGGAAGCCGGTAATATTGTTGATCGTAAAAAATACGACTCAATTGGAAAACATGTAAAACGGCTAATTCCACTCACCGAGGAAAATTCATCGCGCTTCAATGCACTTTTGGATTTCTTTTCGGATGTATTTGAATTGATTCCGGATATCCACGCGCATCTCGAAGCCCAGCAAAAACAATTTAAAAGAACGGCCGGGTTTCTGACCGAGGTACTTAGCAACATCACGATAACCCCGTATCGGCTCAGGGTCGACGCAATTGCAGGATGTGGCAAAAGTCTTTTTGCCACTAATTTTTACGAAAATCTGATAAAAGATAAGAAACGACCCTTAATGGTATGTTTCAATCGGAGCCTGGCCGAACGGTTAAAAGCGAGGCTGAACAAGGATGGCTACATCAATACATTCCACGGGTTATGTAGTGACTTTTTAGAAAATCAGGGTAACCCGGTAGACTTTTCAAAAGTAAACGAAAAAGGATTTTGGCGTGATTTACTCAACCAGGTTACTGACTCTGAGATTCCTGAGGATTGGCTTTTTGATCACTTGATTGTCGATGAGGGCCAGGACTTCGAACAGGATTGGTATGAAATTTTACGTTTCTTTCTAAAAAAAGATGCTGGGGTTTTATGGTTGCAAGACAGCCTTCAAAATCTTTACAGGAAAGAACCGGTTGAGCTCCCCGGGTTTGTAGGATTCGAGTGTAACAAGAATTACAGAAGCCCAAGAAGTGTATCGAAATTTATTCATCGTATGCTGGACATTGATTTTGAATATGAAAATGATCTCGACGGCCTGGGTGTCGGTTTGCATGCCGTAAGTGAGCTTGAAGGGCAAGTATCCGAAGTTACGGGCATTCTCAAAGCACTAAAGTCACAAGGCTTTGCATTAGCCGATATTGCAATCATAAGTTGCAAAGGGTCTCAGTCATCTGTTTTTAGCGCATTGGATAAAATCGGTAAATATCAAATAAAACGATTTACCGGCGAGTACGATTCAAGTGGAAATCAGGTCTATACCGAGGGCGACATTCTGTTCGATAGTATTTTCAGATTTAAGGGGAATCAGTCGCCCGCAGTAATACTTGTCGATATTGATAAAACAGAATCGCTCTCGGATCGCGACCGTAGCGTCCTGTTCTGTGGAATGACAAGGGCTACAGTACGGCTTGATATCATCAGTGCAGCCTGAAAAGATATTGACGAGATCGTTATCACTACCCCACTACTTACCAATAATGGCATTTAACGGCAAGGAAATATAATGCTGTCAAAATCGCAATATATCCGTGGACTCCAGTGCCACAAAGCCCTGTGGTTTTACAGGCATCGACCCGAGTTGCGACAAAAGCCGGATGCGGCAACTCAAGCTCTTTTTGATCTTGGGCACAATGTCGGTGCGCTGGCCTGTGAGCTTTTCCCAGGCGGTGTAGAAATTGAATTCAACTTTAAAGATTTTTCGGGAATGGCGGCTAAAACCAGGCGGCTGATCGATCAGGGCGAGAATGTAATCTATGAGGCTACCTTTCGCGAAAAAGGCGTATTTGCGATGGCCGACATTCTGGTTCGTGAAGATGAAGGTTGGGCCATGTATGAGGTCAAGGCCTCGACCGGCGTGAAGAACTATCACCTCGATGATGCCGCGGTTCAATGGTATGCATTATCGAACGCTATTCAGCTTAACAAGGCCTTCATAGTACATATAAACAACCAGTACGTGAGAGATGGTGAGCTAGTGATAAATCAACTATTCGAAATCGAAGATGTCACCGAAATTGTTGAATCACGGCAAATGGCGATTCCCAGGACGTTGGGTGAGCTAAATTCAATGTTGAAGGGTGATGAACCCGATATTGATATCGGCATGCAGTGTTCCGATCCATTTGACTGTGATTATAGAGATCATTGCTGGCGAGACATTCCAGAGCACTCGGTATTTAACCTGTATTCATTCTCCCAAAAAGGAAAGTTTGAGCTTTACCAGCGCGGCATATTGAACTTCGAAGACCTCGACGTTGACCAAAAACTTACTAGTATTCAGCAAATTCAGGTAAGTACCTCGTTACGTGGGGAGGAACATGTTGATACCAGTGTCATCAACGAATTTCTGGATAAACTGGTATCCCCCCTCAACTTCTTTGATTTCGAAACCTTCAGCAAGGCAATACCCAGATATAACCGACAAAGACCCTATTCGCAGGTGCCGTTTCAGTACTCGCTGCATGTAGTGAATGCGGATGGAAGTATTGAACACAAGGAGCATCTGGGGGATGAATTTACCGATCCAAGAGAGGAACTGGTGGTTCAGATGCTCAGCGATATTACCCCAACGGGCAGTATTATTGCCTTCAACATGGGGTTTGAAAAAGGCGTGATAAGTGAGCTTGCAAATCTGTTTCCAGATTACGAAAACCAACTACTTGCAATCAATGATCGTTTCGTGGATCTGCTTCAACCGTTCAGAAGTCTTGGCTATTACCATCCGGATTTCAACGGAAGTTTCTCACTCAAATCGATATTACCAGCGATGTTTCCTGATGATGAGGAACTTGCCTATAAGAGCCTCGAAATTCAGGACGGGTTAATGGCGATGGATGAGTTCGCCAGATTGCATCTCGAACAAGATGCGGGAAAACGAGAAAACATAAGAATCGCATTGTTAGCCTACTGTCATCTGGACACGTTAGCGATGGTTAAGATTTGGCTGAAATTTAAAGAACTCTGTGAATAACGGAATTTAATGAATAAATTAGCTGTTTGTAGTGGGCAGTAACAAATACAAATGAGTATCAATTCTCACCGATACCTGTGTTTTGTCTTCAACGTAACAGACGGAGCCGGCCTTGCCATTTGATGTAAGCGTATCAGGAATATCCAGGGCCGATGGAGCAGTCCTGTTTAAACTGGAGCCCGTTTGGTGGCCAGCAGGCTGGTTGCGAGAAGACAGTCGGTTTAAGGATGTAGATATCAATCTCAGCTATAAAGACTATTTTGCCGACCTATCCGTTGACGAATTGAAAATAATGCACGAGCAGTTTAAGCCAGAAGCTACCGTGGGTGTCTATAGCTATGAAGGATGGCAGGAACGCATTCAGCCCATTCTAAAAGAACTGGAGGAAGCGATTTACGACAATTCAGATATATACGCGCATTTTCGCGTGCACGTGTTTGAATGGGAAAGCGGCTACTAGTGAGAATAGATGGCTACATTAATATTGAATGAAAGAGGCAAAAGTGGATAGAGAAACCGAATTAAATTTACTCATTAAGGCACTCTCCTTCGCGGCCCATAAGCACACGGGCCATGAGCGCAAGGACGAGGCAAAATCACCTTATATAAACCATCCGATTGGGCTAGTCGAAGTGCTAGTTAATGTGGGTGGCAATACAGATATCAATACTCTTTGCGCAGCACTACTGCATGACACCGTTGAAGATACAGAAACCACGCCGGAGGAGCTAAAAGAGAACTTTGGCACCGAGATTTGCGATATTGTCATGGAAGTTACGGATGATAAATCTCTGAGTAAGGAAGCGAGAAAGCAGGCCCAGATCGACCATGCTAAGCACTTGTCAAAGAAGGCCCGGGCAGTGAAGCTCGCAGATAAGATCAGTAACCTTCGGGATGTGACAGCAAACCCCCCAATAGACTGGTTGTTGGAAAGACGCCAACAGTATTTTGACTGGGCCAAGAACGTTATTGATGGGTTGCGTGGTGACTGGGTTGAACTGGAGGCGGAGTTTGATCAACAGTTTGAAAATCGGCCAATAAAGTAAGCGCTCGATTTGCAATAGGTACGGTCATGAAACGAATCTTTATTCCAACAGTATCCGGATCCGATTGGCAGCGCTTACTTGGCAAACCAGAATTGCACTGGAAACCAGGGCGATCAGCGATGTCCACAGCAGCGTGCTGGGAGGAGAATGAACCGCAGTTACCTCGTGAAATATCAGATGTGCTAGATGCGAGTGGCGATAAGTTACTTTCTTCCCTCGAATTGCTGGCTGCCATCCCAGAATGGGAAGTAGAACTGCCCGGAGGTGATCGTCCTTCGCAGACCGATGTTCTTGCCATTACCAGAAATAAATTCGGCCTTGTTATCCTCGGTGTCGAGGCCAAAGTCGACGAGCCATTTGGACCTACTCTGGGTGAGAAAAGGGCGGGTGCTTCGGAAGGCCAACTGGAAAGGATTGCGTATCTTGAACGCGAATTGGGCTGCTCTTCGCCACTAGCCGATAGTATTCGCTATCAGTTGTTGCATCGGACCGTTTCAGCCATCTTAACTGCCCGGGCCTTTCACGCCAGTGTTGCCGTGATGTTGGTGCAATCATTTAGCCCAGACTCCCGGTGGCGTGAGGATTTTGAGGCCTTTGCTGCGGCAATCAATAGTAAACGTGTAACAGACGATTTGTACGAAGTTGAACTTGGTCAGAGACCCCGGTTGATAATCGGTTGGTGTAAAGGTGCAGAGGAGTTTTTGTCTGCTGAGTTACCAAGTGGGATTTGATCTACCTACGATATACTTTTCTATATAAAAATCTGTTGTTACATATGTTGGTTTAAGACTGAAACTGATCTATTAAGGTCGATATAAATCATTTACTTAAGTAAGTAATTCGATTCCACCCCTAGCAATCAAAAACGGACATTCAATTTTACTGAGCTAGTATCCGCTTAATGCCCACTGCTCCGGCCCCAGTTTTTCGGACCAGGTGCTCGAAGACTTGCGCTTGTCCAACAACTAATTGGTGGATGTCGAGGATTGGCTGAAGCGTACGATTTGTCCTGGAACGCGGGTCGCGATTATGGCCAACCTCACGTCGCGACACGGGTTAACGGCCGCTCGATGATCTGTGGATGCTCAGCCGATTTGCCGAAGAGGGCAATTATTTGTCCTATTCCTTGTTACCGCCGAAGCGCTTCTAGAAAAGCTCTTGCCTGCTGCACGTTTATGTCCTGCATGCTGTTGTCGAGGTTCCAGTCGGTTCCATTGTCTAGGTGTTTCAGCATGCCGTACTCAGGATTGGTTGTGAGTCCTCGAAACGTCACTCGATCGTTGTTCACGATCATTACTTTGCGCCACGATTCATGTGAGTCTGTACAGACAACAAAGTAGTCCGGGGTCTCAAAAGACTCGCCGGCCACAACGATCGAGGCGAATAGTTCCTCACTGTCGATTCGATTCAGATCACGGGAATCTGAAACATCGCACTCCGGTCTCTGCCTCAGGTCAAGATTTTCGTCCACGAGCCAATCATTGCCTTCAGCGTGTTCCAGCATGTGCAGTGCACTCTCGACCGGCGTACTCCAAGGTTCGCCATGCTTGTTCATGTAGAACCGCCTGTTGCTGTTCGTCCCTTCATACACGCTACGCCAGCTGACGACGTGCCAACGAACACCATTCTCTACTCTCGTCTGCAGCAGCAACGAAAGGCGCCGTCCATCGGCTGCTTCGGTGACATATTGATCCAGACGCTCTGGCTGATACGCCAGCGTCATACGCGACCGCTTTGCAATCTCCTCACCTATGTTGCGACCCTCAGCCATTCCCTTGCCCCAGTGAAGCGGATACGCGTCAATCTCCTCTAAAAGACTCACTTTATTTGCCTCGCTCGGTTGATCGGTAAAATCTGCATACGCTCCGTTAAGCTTCTCGATGTTCATTGAAGTTCTCTTTGTTGGTTTCACCGGGCATTCTATGTATTCCAGACTATACATGAATTATATTCTAGAGTAAATATCGATTATTATTCAGTGAATGCGATTATAAGTACGCTTCAGTGCAGATTCCTGCGTTCCTGGACAAAAGTGCGGGAATGGCATTAGAAGTACCGAGGCTTTTAGGACGGCTGCTTTCGGTACACAACTATCCCCGCACAGGCGTCAGCGGCGAATAACGGGTTAGTGCGGCCATTTCAACCGGTTTATGCCACACATAATGTTAGACTCGGCCAAGCAGTCATCTGAAAATTCAGTACAAGGTTATTGGTTTCCGAGTTGGCCGGCGGAAAGCAGGTAAGTAATTTAGGGAAAATAAAATAAATAAGAAGAATTTCATCCAAGGGGCTTCTTTATTGAAATTCGGTTCTCTTGCCCGAGCTGATAACCTCCGGTATGAATACCACGGTAATTAGGTATACTCAGCTCGGATATTACTCGCCTTTTAGAAAAAAACCGCTGCAAATAAAAACGGATAATGGCCTATGGGGGTATCTTGAGTTGTGTCGAAGTCTTAATTGAAAATTGGATTTAGCTATTCAATTATTGTTAATTTAGTGAAAAAATCTGAGGAGGCCTAAAAGTGAAAGTTACAGGCAAAAATCCAGAGACAGGTGAGGATATAGAATTAGAGTCTGACAAAGTCACACCTGAGTTTATCGATTCTATGTCTGAGAATAGTTTGCCAGACGATCAGGTTAAGAAACTTATAGAAAAACTCGATATTTCAGCGGACGCGAAATCAATGCTTTATGCATTTTCCAGAGTCACTATAAAAGCTGGAGAATTTGTTTTAAAGATTGGCCGCAAGATCATCGATTTTGTGTTTCTTTTATATAAAGAGTACCCATCTGCAACATTTGGGATGGTATTCGGCGCGATAGCTGGATTCCTAGTCGCATCGATTCCCTTTCTTGGCGCTGTTTTGGGTCCAATAGTCACACCTATTGCCATAGCAATTGGACTGTTAGGGGGCTTAAAAGAGGATCTCAAGGATCAAGCTCTTGTTCGCAGAGTTGCCGAAATAAACGCCAGTTTTTCGCCCCTTGCAGCGTAGGTAGCTATGGGAGACCAAAACGAAAAGGACTGGTTTCAAGACATAGAAACCATAGTTTCTGAACCACTGAAATTTAAAGCTAAGCTCGCTATCGGCGAGGATGCTTATACCTCATTGAGAATAAAGAACACTGTGGCCGAGGCGTGGGATGTTGCTGGTGTAGCTGCGACCGCGGCTGGCATTGCACAAGTCCCGTTTATAGCAGGATTTTTTGCTCCGACCGGACTCTTCGCAGTTATCGGAATTGGGTCTGCCTTTACGCCACTACCATGGGTAATAGCTGCTGGTGTAGTTACTGGAGGCGCTTGGTTTGGGTTAACGCGATATTTTAAAAGTAAATTCGCGAGTCGAGTAACTGTAATTCCCGATTTTATTAATACACCACTAGATGTCTTAGCTCTCGGCCTTTTCGATCTGCTTACTCCATTAGCACTTAAAGTTGCGGATGTCGATGGGCACATCGATGAGTCGGAGCGAATGCTTATCGATATTTACTTTGTAAAGGAGTGGGGCTACGACCCGGCCTTTGTTGCCGAGGGTGTAAAATTCGTCGAGTCGAAATTAAGTGAATACTCGATCAAGAATTCAGCTGAATCGCTGGCTGAGGTCGCGAAGGAAAACCCGGATTGTAATTTCAAATCCATGTCGGAGGAGATTTTAGGATTCTTGAGGAATATTACTGAGGTCGATGGTCGGATTGACGAGCGTGAAGAAATGGCTATCGAAAGAATCGAATCCATTTTTAAGAATGCTGGTAGTTTTTTGAGTGGGATAAGGGGCTCGTAAATTCCGAACTCAATGAAATAATCAGTAGCTTATGGATTGGCCCATTTAGTGCTGGAAATTAGTAAAACTATGCCTCCCTAGGTGCTCAAGGATTATAAATTAATCAAGCGGAAAATAGACTATACAGATAATTTGGTTGGATCAGAAATGGCTTAGTAGTTTTTAATTACGGTTGCGCCAGTTGGTCATGCCTTTGTTCAATATATTATTAGTTATCCATATTTCCTATATACGCTTTAATCGTATTTCTCAGCTCCACATTGGCATTTTTTGGGGAAATAATACTGATATGGGGGATCCAGTAACGAACGATGGGTAATATTTGGTTGAGGTGACCAACACTTGCTGAGACGGTCAAGTCACCGTTTTCAAGTTCATTTTCAATGACCTGGTTTGCGATCAATTTTCGACGTTTAAAGTAGCCGGCAATGGTGCTTGAAACCCTGAGAACGACTTTCAATTTTGTTTTGTTTAGCCAGATACCATCTTCATTCATCAGGGTTTTTTCAATCTCTGGGTCAGATACAAATTTCTGTTCAAGTTTTCGGAGATTTCTAACCCGGGTAAATACAAATGTCTTTAGCTTGCCACCGTCATCTACTGCCAGGTACCAAATACCCCCTTGGTTAACCAATTTATAAGGTGCAATCGACTTGTAGTGGCTGGCTCCGGTTTCCTTATCATAATCGAAGGAGACCCGGTGTTTCGATACGATAGCCTGTTCTAGCTCACGGAATAGAGTTTCTTTACCCTCAAAACTCTCATAATCGTGACCGCGAACCAGCAATGCGGATTGGGTCCTGTCATC
>Ga0255049_10000937_pt1 | contig 16845 bp, 17 predicted proteins | sample JV7_2_3_MG_FD_183615 | JGI IMG/M metagenome (GOLD analysis project Ga0255049, IMG submission 183615) | Seawater microbial communities from Jervis Inlet, British Columbia, Canada - JV7_2_3 | ecosystem: Environmental > Aquatic > Marine > Inlet | place: Canada: British Columbia | collected 2016-10-06
CCGCCTGGCGCCGCGTTGAGTCGTCGCCGTCTTGCTCACAGCTGGCGCCGGCCACAACGATCGGTGCCAGCGTCGAAAGCAGCAGTGACAAATACCCGACCGGCCTGATTATTCCTGTCATTTGTCTTGCTCCGCGATTGCGGCCTCCCATTCCCATATCGCCGCCTCGGCCCTGCGGACATGCGCATCATTTGCCGCGGCGACATGTACGTAGGCTTGCATTGCGGCAATTGCCTTGCGCAGATTGCCGAGTTCCTCATTGGCCACAGCCAGGCCGTAGTACGCGTTGTACTGGGATGGGCGCAGGTCGGTAGCGCTGTTGAAGAAGTCGATTGCCGCCTCATACCGCTTTAGTCCGAGAAGCGCAAAACCCATGTTGACGTGTGCTTCCGGCATCGTTGGTCGCAAGGATAGTACCTCTTGAAAACCCTGTATTGCGTGTTCGAACTGCAGCGTGTGCAACATGGCCACCGCTTGCTGGAATTCCTGTTGGACGAGACCTTCCTCTGAGTCATCAGGCAAAGCGCCGGATCTACCACCGATGACGAAGCCGACAACGGCGATCGCCGCAGCGGATGCCACAACGACATACCAATTGTTATGCCGACGCTTTCTCACATGACCCCCTTGTGCGGGGCCATGCTAATGAACGGAATGCCAAAGAATGTCAGAAAAGCCAGTACGAATATTCCAACCGACAGCCACCAGCCAGTCGCAAGAGGCATGCGTGGAAACGTCACTCGAGCGTGCAGACTGGCGCCGAGAATAAGCCAGGTAACGAGCGTCCAGGTTTCCAGCGAGTCCCAGGCCCAATATCGCCCCCACGCACTGTGCGCCCAGACTGCTCCGGCAATCAGCATGAAGCTGTGACAGATAAACGCCAGTGCCAGCACTGACCAGACGCTACGGTCGAGTTGCTCCGATTGTGCGCTGTGGCCGGGTAGCGAATCGAGGGCGAGCCGCCGCGAGAGCAGGAGTGTGGCCGCGGAGCTTGCCGCAATCAGGCTAAAGCCCAGAAACAACTTGCCGCTGATGACGTGTAGCCACAGCCAGTAATTGTCAAAGGTCGGTGGCAGCGGAGTTGCTTCCGACGGCACAAGTTTTAACCATAGACCTAGTATTGCCAACACGGGCAGAGCTACGATGGTGCCGGCGCGGATCACGGATGACAGCAACACGACCACAAGAAGAATCAAACAAAGGCTGAAAAGATTGCTGAGAATTACGTCGTACAAGGTCAGGAAAGGGCCCTGACCTTCTCTCAGCCAACGCACGATAATCGCGGCAAGATACGTGACGGCACTCAGGCCGAGCAAAACGATAATCCTGTGCGGTATGCGGGCGGATCGCGCTGTCGCTATTCGTCCGGTCGCTGCGATCGCGAGCAGCACAACGCCGGCTGTCGTAAACAACGTTTCAGTTGCTGCTGAGATGAACATTTCGTTCCCCCGCCCGCACCCGACCGCGCTCGCGTTGCGGCCAGCACTTTTCCTGAAAGTGAAACGCCAGCGCAATCAGCGCCAGCATGGCTGTAGCAAATATCCACGGCAACAACGGATCGAAACTGATCCGATATCCCATCCACATGCGCAGCCCTTCGATTCGCAGCGTGCCGTCGCGCAGACGCAGTACTTCTCCGCTACCGAGCGTACGTACCGTATCGCCCGTAGTGCTGATCTTCAGGGTGAAATCGCGCTTGCTGGCGCGAAGCACCCACGCCTCGTCCCGCGCCGGTTGTAATGCCAGCAGCAGCTCGAATTCGAGCACTTGCCCGGCAGGCGTCGTCCAGGTGTTGACTTGCTTCCACTCAAATTCGGGGTATGACGGGAAATTGATCGCGCCACGTTGCACCTCACCGTCGGGCGATGCCCAGTCGACCACCAGCGCAAAGCCTTTGTTAAACGTCGCGAGAAACCGGTAGCCATCAAATACCGCAGCTTCACGGTCGCCAACGGTCAATACAGATGTTGAGCCTGGCACGGCCAACACGCTGTGAGTTGCCTGCCTGACGCCTCCGGGCAGGTAGTCGACCTCGACGATTCCCTGCGAAAACTCAATTTCGGTCAGACGCTCGGGATGCCACGCACCACGGGCCGTTTCGGTCACGGCCGCCGCCGCAAATGACTCGCCTTCGACCAGCTCCACACGTCCGTCGAAGCGCAATAACATGCTCAATCCAATCAGCAACACGACGAACAGCAGGCAAACATGAAATACCAGTAGCCCGATCTGGTGACGAAATGTGTTGTTGACACAAATCGCGGCGAACAGGTTGATAGCAAGCAACGCGATCGGGATCGCCGTCAGATCCGTGCTGATCGCTGCGGAACGACTGGCCACCAGCGCAACGACAACGACGCCGATCATGCCAACCAGCGTAAGGCGCAGCGATGCAAGTTTATCGAGGCTGTACTTCATGGCGGATTGCTACAGACGTCTCCCATCCAGTCCTTGCCAGTGCCGAACTGACCCGGAATTGTGCCAGCCGAACCGCAGTCCTGTTCACGCCAGGTGCCACTATTTCGGAAGTTGCGAATCTTGAGTTTTGCGTTCATGTAGTAGGGGCCCTGGTCATAGACTGAGCCATCGCCGGTAATGCTTATTTCAGTACCCGGGGGCAGGCCGGCTTCTGCTCCGACGTCATTCAGGTTCACGAGCAGGGCCTTGTTCTTCCAGCCGTGCGGCACGGCGACATGACACCAGCTACAGCGCAGGTTCTTGTTCACCTGCTTGGCGTGAAACGCGTGCAGGTTGCTGTCCTTGTCGCCACCGAAACCACTCGCGACGTTGTTGCCGCCGCCCTCATTTTGTTCTGTCGCATAATTGGTGTGGTTATGGCATCGGAAGCACAGGCCGGAATTATTATTGCCGGTCGTCGAGTCCCAACTGCCTTTCAAAATGAATTCATTGCTGGAGCCGTGCGGCCCCCACGGATCTCCAACAGCCGGCTCCGCCGTGCCCGTTGCCGTTTGACTGCCGTGACAATCGCTGCAATACATGGTCTGGCTACCAATATCAGTACCGTTCCACGGCGACAGGAATAAGTTTGTCGATGAGCTCATGTTGCGAACGCCGGCCGTGCGGCCGGTCGAGTCCATGACCGGATGCCAGGAACGATGATTGCTCCCGGGCCAGCCACGGTCGGCCAACGGCGCCTGAAATTCCATGGCCTGATTGGTGAACTGATCCATATTATTGGTGCCCGGAAACGTACCTCCGCCGGCATCGCCAAGATTAGGCCGCGTGCCAATCGGGTAGATTCCGTCGTCGTCGTAGCCATAGTCCGAATGGCATTTCAGGCATACCTGGTACTCACGCGTGACGTAGTCGCTGATTACAGCGGTAGCCGCGCCGTCCCCGCCATCACCTTGTTTGACCTGGTATGACGATGGCAAAGACAAGAAGGCAGCATTGCCGTACACGGGTTCGACCCCCCAGCTACCGCGCAGGGCTCCGGACGCAACATTGCTGTGTCCCGATGTGTGTGCGTGTGCACTGGCCAACGAACTGCCATTACCGTTAAACAACGCGTTTCTCATTACACGATGCGGATTGTGGCAGTCGGTACACTCGGCGTGCCGGTTCGCTGGCGCAGTTTTACCGAGCGTTGCTGTTGATTCGCTGAAATCCGCGTCGACGATGTCGTGCACCTCGGTGCCGGCAGGCTGATCGCTTGCCGTAATCGGCATGCGTATCGGCAACGCAAATTCAGCTGCGATGTTCCTGACCTCACCGGCGCCGTTCACAACGATCGGCGTGGCACTGTGACATTGGTAACAGGTTTCCTCGATAGCCGGGTTGCCGCCCGACTTCGGCGACGTCAGGCTGTCCGTGCCTTCTCGCAGCAAGCGCCCTGAGCCGTGAACGCTGTGCGTGTCGTGACAATTCAGGCAGGCAGCCTGCCAGACGGGCAGGCTGTTCGGGAACTCCCGCAGCGCGGCGGCCGCAGGCAGGTAGGTTTCATCGGCTACGGTTGAGGATGCATGAGCCGACCCCGCCCAGCCGTCTTTCTCGTGACAGCCGAGGCAGACAATGTCTTCATTCTGGTCAAAGCCGCCCGCTAGTGGTGGCGATTCCTGGAGTCGATTCAGCCGCAGGAATTTTCGCGGTGTTGTGGGACTTGGGTCAGTAATGTGCGGATCGTGGCAGCTACCGCACTGCAGCTGGCCTTCGCCGGCCGGTCCCGTAGCCTCCAGCGGGAGTGGCGGTCGCACGCCGGGCTGCCGCACCGCAATCTCGGTTGTTGTCGCCGGGTTGCGCAACTCACCATCGGCATTCGCCAGTGTCGTGTCATAGGTGAACGATATCGGGTGATCGTTGGTCAGGTCGATGCCGAGATTACGCGTGAACCCCGTTAGCAAACCGGAGCCCGCTGGCATTTCGCCGCCGACACCGGTACCGCTCATGGCGACATCAACATCTAGTTGGCCACCAAGAACATTGACCGTACCAATCGCGAGCGAACCGTCGTGACAAGACAAACATAATTTAGAACTACCTGCAGGTTGTGCAAGTTGCCCGGCGATGGTTTCAGCATCGAGTGACGACGAAGTGTAAGGCGTATAAGTTTGCTGTGAGAGCGAGCGATTCCAAAGTGGTGCACCAGGCTCGCTAGTTGCGCCATGTGGCGTGTGACAAAACACACAAATCTGCGACTCTCCAGTAGCCTGGACCGTGCCCATGCCGGTGACAGACAAGTTGTGCTTACTACTGGCGATGTCGCTTACGCCCTGCGCTGTCGTCAGCGTCCAGGCACCGACAGCGATGACGGTTAGCGAGAGCACAGCAGCCAATCGCGGCGTCATCAGCCGATATCCTCAAGCCGTTTGAAGACAAGGACTCGCCCGTTGAACATGTCGGCGACAAAAATGCGGTCGTTTGTGTCAGACCATGCGCCGGATGGCAGGAAAAATTTGCCGATACCAGTGCCGGAGCCACCGATTGGCAGCAGAAACTGGCCCGCGCTGTCGAAGACCAGCAAGTGATCGTGATAAGACTCGACGATATAGACGTTGCCATCGCGGTCCGTTGTCACTCCCTTCGGCCGAACGAGATTGCCTACATACAAACCGCGGCGACCGATAGGGTCGGCGACAACATGGCCGTCTGTTGCCAGGACTTGTACTCGGGCATTCAAGGTATCGGTGACATACAGTTTGCCCTGCGCAAATTGGATGTGTGTTGGTCCGTTGAATTCGCCAGGACCAGTGCCGTGACGGCCTATCGTGTGCAGCAACTTGCCAGCGTCATCGAAGACTTTGATGTCGTGCTCAACCGCGTCGCATACATAAGTGTCACCGGTCTGCGGATCGATGGCCAGTCCGGCGGGCCGAACGACGACTCCCTGTCCGAAATGACCGAGTGGCGAACCGTCCGCAGATAAGACGATAACGCGGCCAAGTTCGGCATCCGCTACCAGAACTTCACCGTTGCTACGTGCCGCAATGCCAATAGGGGCGAGGAAAGTCGAGCCATCGCCGGCATCTTCCCAAACCGAAAAACTTCCCGCGGCCTCGTCGAAAACCATGACCGCCTGCCGGCCTACATCGGTCACCAGAATCCTGCCGTTACTATCGACCAGCCCGGTCTGTGGCCGGAGCAGTTGCTGGATTTCAGCTTGTCGCCCGCCCAGGCCAGCAATCCACCGCCACAGGCGCACACCCATGCCGTCCCGGGCGTCGGCGGCTGTTGTAAAATTGACCTCGCCGACCAGCAGGCCTGCAAATTCGAGCCGCGCGACATCCGGGGGTGCCGGCCAGGTCATGGCCACGGGAGGTGTGTCGTCTTCGGGAAAATATCGCATGACCGTCGGTGCAGTTGCGCACGACTGCAGCAACACGACGAGAATAAGTGCGACAGACACTCTCATGACGGTGGGCATCCCGGCTCGACAAGCATGACGAAAACGCCTCCGGCGCCGGTCGCAATGTAAAGGGTGTCGCTATCGCTCCAAAGGTCGGTTATCTCGTCTATAGGCAACATGCCGAGATCCGTGCGCTTGCCAGACACCATCATATCGGACACGCTGACGAAAAGACTGCCGGGATCTTTATCAGCGACGAACAGCCTGCCGCAGTGGTCGACGGTGAGCGCTGTCGGCATTAGCAGCGCGTCTTCACCGTAACTGGCAAGTGGCTGGCCGGACAGGCTAAACCGTGTGACCTCGCCGAGTTCATCATCCAGAACGTATACCGATTGGTGGTAGGACGCGAGTGCCTGAACCGAGCCGGCAAACGGCTCGAGTCCCGTCTCTGCACTGCGCACGGCAACAACACCACCGTAGCGATTAAAGGTGACGAAACGGTCCTGCAGCTCATCCGCCACAATCACCGCCCGGCCCCGGTCGGCGAGCGTAACGTCCAATGGAGCGGGCGCAAACTCGGAGTTCGTGTATGCGGCAATTACCTGGCCGTGCTCGGTCAGGTGTAACACCGAGCGCCCGAAGGAATCGACGACGAGAACGGTCAAATCGTCGTCTACATACAGGCCGTTGCTATCTGCATTGGTCAAAGGGCGAATTCTGCTAGCTTCGCCAGCCAGCAGATTGATGTGCACCAGTTCACCTATGGACCTATCGACGATAAACAGGTCGTTGCCACGCGCAGCGACAGCGGACACGTAGCCGGGCACGTAGGTTCGTGCGCCACTGGCAAAACCACCGTTGCGCAGGCCAAGCATCGTGCCAGGGCCGATTTCTTGTAGCAGCGTCAATGTCACTTCGGGGCTGACAAAATCATCGAATTCCCGTTCATGAACCGGACCCAGACCAGCACAGCCCTGCAGTACGAATAGCACCAGCAGGTAGCCGCCATGAGCTCGACAATTGACCATTTCCTTAATCCATCATCAGTAGATGCCCGGTCCACCGGTCTTGTGGCTGCCCTCGATGCCGGTCTCCAGCCCCAACTTTCCCGAATGGCACAAATCGCAATTTTCCACGGTCCAGGCAATTTCTCCGTTGTGACAGGCGCCGCAAAACTCGCCGTCACTGATTTGATCCATGTCGAACCCGTTACTACCTACCTGCATCTTGAAGCCGAGTTCGACGTGGCACACGGAGCACTGAAACCGAATGCGGTGAAACCAGTGTGGAAAAATCACCGGCGCGACACCTTCGGCTTCTGCTCGTGTATTCATGACGACGTCCGCATACTCAGACCAGGCAATCGCCGCCGGTATTGCGAGCAGCATGAGTGTTGCGACGATTCTCAGTCGCGGATTGCGACTCACGGATCGTCGCTCTGTTTGGCACCACTGGGCGCGACCCGCTGATAATCAGGTCTCACATTGTGGCAACGGTCACATTCCGTAAGCGGAAAGGACACGGCACCGTGACAGACGCCACAATACTGTCCGTTCAGTATTGCCTGCATCGATATCGGATTCGCATCCGTTGTTGAAACGAACAATTCCTCGTGGCAGTTTTCACAAGCCATCCATTCGGTATGTGACCTGTGCTGAAATGTAACAAAGGGCGCCGACAGTGTGTTCTTCATGACAATGTCGAGTTCGAGAATCTCTGGTAATTCATCGTTTTTGAGTCCACTGCGTGGCGCGATCTGCCCTTCATGCAATGCCGCGGACCAGTCAACCTTGTTGCCGGCCGTGTCCGGTGCAAGCACGCTCAGCGCGGCGGCGGGGTTCTGCATAACCTCCAACGCCGGATTGTCGGGATCGTGAATTTCATCCTCCTGCAGGGATTTCCAATCATCGGCGCGCAGCGCGGAAACAGCGCTTATCGTTGCAAGCAGCAGTAGAAATGCAGCAGGATATCGTCTCACTCGTCCCTACCCCGGAATGTAAACACCGGCGCCACGGATCGCCTTTACCAGCTCGCCTGTCGATTTCTCGAGCAGTTCGATAGCCTGTTCGAAATTGTTGTCGGCGGCCATGGCTTCGGCCTCTACCCTGAATTGATCCGCGGTCACGATGAACGGCGCTACCCGATCGCGGACACTCTGCTGATCCATTTTCTCGTTTAGCAAGATCTTGACGAGCATTTGATGCGTGTCGTTCCTGTCAAGCTCATACTTGTATTCGTCTTCGGGGGAGCTGAATTTCAGCTCCCGGACCAGGGTCTCGCCCTCACGCATTTCCTCGATCGAAATCTTTACCGCATCATAGATCGTATCGAGATGCTGCCTCGCTTCCGCCGTTTCTCCGCTGGCGAACAGCTCATCGGCTATCTGCAACTCGATCGCAGCCTGCCTGTCCATCTCGCGGCGTTCGCGATCCAGGCCTTTTTCATCGGCAATGCGGTTGTGCGCCGTGATCAGCGCAACAACGCTCTTGCGGCGATTCTCAAAGTCACGCGATTCCTTGTCCTGACCAGGCGCTGATTTGTTGACGATGCCGACTGCGCTGTACAGCAGACGCACAGCTTCATCCAACAGATCGTTTGCAGCATCGGTGTCACCGGATTCATGCGCCTGGCGAGCAAGCTCGAATTTGACATTGGCCTCTGCATGCAATGCCATCGCCTCCGCGTTGCCGCTTTCGCTGACCAGTCTGGCCGCGGATGATGACTGCAGAAGTCGTTCAACAGACGTGTAGCGCGTCCGCTTTGTCACACCACCTTCAGCGTCGACCGGCGTGAGCAACGTCAAAGCGAGTGTCGCGAGTAGTACTGATAGCAAGAGTTGTTTCATGGCATTGTCATCGGCTATTTCCTGCGGCAACTATTTGGCCTTTGAATGACAGCGTCGACACTCCGATACAGGGAATGCGACCTTGCCATGGCAGACGCCACATTTCTCACCGAGCAATATCGAAGCCATGCTGATTTGATTAGCGCCTTTTTGCGGAATAAAAATCGACGGATGACAATTAGCGCAATCCAGCCATTCTGTGTGTTGTTTGTGGGGGTAGACCACATCGGGCATGGACCCTTTGACCTCCCTGACGATGTTGAGATCCATGACCACGGGCGGTGCGTCCGGATTGCTCATGTCGTAACGCGGATTTAGTAGCCCATTCTCGATTGCAAGACTCCAGTTGATGTAGTTTCCGGAACGTGACTTGGGTAGCCCATCGAAGGCGTCGCGTGGCGGTTGCAGAAACATTACGCCGTCGCTGGTCGGATCGTGAATTCCGTCCGACTCCGGCGGTGCATTGCGTTCACTGGCTGGTCTCAACAAGCGGTTGAACGCATTCGGGTTGTCCTGTGCCGTAGCGCGCGGCAACGCGACCCCGACGAGCACGACTGATGTGGTAAGCAAAACCAGGCCGGATAGAATTGATCTGCTACTCGTCGGCATCAGTCTTTGTCTCCGTCGTCCTGGCTTGCAGCATCTTTTTGCACCGGTGCGGCCAGCGTTCGCGCGGTACTGTTGTGTACCTGTGTCACCGTGTTCGGGTTGCCCGAATGGCAGAGGTCGCAATTCTCTATCGACCACGCGATATCACCGTCATGACAAGCGCCGCAATACTCACCATCCATAATCTTGACCATGTTTATGCCATTGCCACCTGCCTTGAACGCGAAACCGAGGTCTCCGTGGCATACCTTGCAACGAAAACGGATGCGGTGAAACCAGTGCGGAAATACGACCGGCCGCATACCGGATTCATCGGATAATTCATTGAGTACGACATCGCCATATTCGGCGTCGGCCTGGTTGTTGTAACTGAGTACCGCGATAAACACTGTGAGTACCGTGCATGTGGTCAGCAGCTTGAGTGCCCGTTTCTTCATTGCTCAGGTATTCCGTTGTTGGTGATGTATTGCGAGTGTATCAGCGGGCCCCAAAATAACGTCGTGCATTCAGCGTTATCCGGGTACTCCAGATATGGTTGACTTCACGCAGGTCTGCCCACAACCGCAGCTGCAGCAAGCCAACTCGGTAATCGAGGCGGTTGCGCCAGGATGATTGTACTCGTTCGCGCTGCCGATCGACGCCGTTATCGAACGGATCGTTGGTCTCGAAGTCGTCGCTTAGCAAACGTAGTTCCGACGAAAAACTCAGAAATCGCACATCGAACAGATCTGAGTGTCGATAACTGAGGTCCGCACTGTAACTGACTGATGAGCTGTCGCTTCTGATGTCCATGATGTCGAGCTGCGAACTCTGGCCGAGCTGGGCAGTCACGCTGCCCGACCATGACCGGCGACGGTCAGGGCGCGCGTTAATCGATGCCTGCAGATTGAACAATTGCGAAGTTCGACGCTGCTCGCCGTAGCTGCGCCGGTCTGTTGCTGACAATCGAACAAAATGCGAGGTATTGCCCTTGCGACTCGTTAGCGTCGCGAAGACGCCATGCTGAATCGTACTCTCCTCCTGATCTTCGGTATCTATTGCAGACGCCAGACGCTGCGATGCGCGTAGCTCCAGGCGCCATGCACCCGCGAACGGGACATCCCGGCTGATGCCATGATTGAAACCACCATCGTAGAATTGCGTAGAACCACTGGAGCCGTCCTGCTGATCACCGGATCGATTGCCGGCACCGACATGACCGCCCCAGTGATAGCGATTGTGGCCGAAATCGAAGTTGTCAGAGCGGTAGGCAACGCGTGCGCGCTGAAAATTCAAGCTGGTGTCCGCACCGCCGTCAATGTGGCCATCCAAAATACCAATGTCTGCGGTCAGGTAGGTGTTTTCGGAGGTCTCATAATTTACCGTCGCGGCCAGTGCCAGCGATTGAGTGCCCTGGTCGATATCGCCCGCAGACGAATCGACTCCCTGCGCCACGGCCCGGCCACGAATCAGCAGCGGTTTTTTTGTTTCGGGTCGCCACGTCGACGTGCCGTTAAACTGAAAAAACCGGCGGGTGATCATCTCCGTTTCGGTATCGAATACTTCGCTGCTGAACAGTGTCGTATCGTCCACGGAGAATCGCGACAAAGCCCGATAGCGATGCCGCAAGGCATGGCGAGTGGTTCGCAGCGTTGAATCGGGCGCTTCACGGTCCACACTCTCAATCAGGGACCTGAGGTTTAGAGAGTTGCGGCCGAGCGTCTTGTCGGCGGTAAAGCGTAACTGCTCACTTTGAAATTGATCCGATATGCGGAAGCCGTCAACAAATTGCTCCTTGGAATTCCGCTTCTCGAAATCCAGCAAGTACGTGCCGCCGCGCAATGTGGTGTAGCGTTGGCTGATGCCAAATTGATTGGTGGCGACGTCAATATCGGAAGAATCGCCGCCGACATCGCTGTCACGGCTTTCGTAATAAGCCATAAACGGGAAGCGGCTCTGACGAAACAAATCCAGCTGTAGCCGGCCTGTCAGGAGGCTTCCCTTTTCACTCAGGTCGCCGTACTTGGTAGTTCGCTCCGTCAACCCCACGCGGCCGTGAAGCTGCGCGATCCAGGGACGCCAGATGTAGGTCGAAAAATCGGTGTGGAGTGTGGCTTGCTGCACCGTGCTGGTCGGTCTTGCGGCGCCATCAGTGAGCCGGTACTGATAGTCCAGGTAACCATTTGCAAGTACCGGCGCAAGCTGCGCAGCAGCCGGCTGCAAGGACATCGCAAAGAGCAAAGCTATTAGTGTGTGAAATTTGCCCACAGCGCTCAACCATACCGTGTTGCGACGAAATCCACACACAGCTTAGTCATCTGGCGTCGGCAGAGACTGCAGGTACTCCTCGTCGACGGTGATCACGCTCTGTTGCCGCAACGCAACGATCAGTTGCTGCCATTGTCGATCGCCCACATCTCTGCGCCAGAGCTCTTCCGCCCGTTGTACCACAGCGCCGAAGGGCTGCAACTTCTCCGGCCTGCGTCCGGTGAAGCGAAGAATGGCGATGCCCTCCAGTACCGTAACAGGCTCCGCCACCTCGTCGATATCCAGATCCTGCAATGCGAGCTGCGAGGTATCGTTTAACATGCCAACATGCACGTAACCCATATCGCCGCCATTGGCGGCCGTCGGATCCGCAGAGCGCATGCGTGCTAATTCGGCGAAGCTCTCGCCATCACGAATTTGCCGCACAATGTCCGCGGCTTCTTCGCGGGCCGCATCCCAGACGGTCGTTGCCGATGACGGCGGTACCGACAGCAGGATCACCGACACGCGGATTTGCTCGGGTTGTGTAAATTTGTCGAGATTGCCGTCGTAGTACTCTCGTATATCCGATGTGCCAGGGTCACCGACCGCCCTGATAAGTGTTTCCAACTGCGCCAGCAGGCTTTCTTTTTCGAATTGCTCGCGCAATCTTGCCAGCATTTCCGGACCTTCGGTCTGCCATCGTTCTGAGTCGGAATAGCGGTCTTCGTAGACGGCGAGCTGGGCAGCGATACTATTTTCTGCCGGAGAGAGATCTCGATGAAGAGCCTCGCGTAGTAGTAGCTTCCGCTCGATCAGGCCATCTGCCACGGTCTTGCGAAATTCGACTAGCTCGCCGCTGGTCATTGGCTTGCCGTGGTAAAACGTCTGGCGGGCCTCGACAAAAGCTTGCCGCTCGAATTCATCGACGGTGATTTCGATGCTATCCACCGTGGCAACCACATCATTCGCCAATGCGGGCGGGAGGCTCATCAGTAACAGGATGAACGCCTTACTCATCGGTCTGTCCGGCCTGCTGATCATCGTCAATCTTCCTTCTTCGTCGGCAGAGTAATGCAAAAAAAATCCGGGCAACAAGCTGTCGCCCGGACTTTGGCGTTTGACGTCCCGCGCTACGCCGCGCGGATCATCTTGCAACCGTTACTTGACGTGGCAGGACGTGCAAATACGGCTGGAATCGTTGCTCAAGCGCAGGAACGCAACCGATCCCGGGCCCGCTGTGGATGCATTGTGCGGATCATGGCAACTACCGCATTCCACCATAGGCTCCAGACCGTTGCCGATGTCGCGTGAATACAGCAGCATGTCTGTTTTCTCACGAACTAACGGCGATCCAAATCCATCAGCGTCCACCCACCACATCTCGCTTCCGTTGAGGCTGACCAGGACTGGCGCATTGAAGTCCGGGTCTCCCAGGGTGCCGCCGAACAAGCCGGGAGCATCTCCTGTGAGTGCACCACCAGCCGCATATTGCATGGCGATCGGGTGGTCATTGCGCAGGTCCAGGCCGAGCATCGGGACTGGTGCGCCGGTTAATGCACCAATCGCCGCATCAACTATTGCGCCGGCCGCATTGTATCCACCGGAGCCCGAAGCATTGATAATGACATCCCGTGCCTGTGAGCCGTCGTGGCAACTCAGGCAGGCCAGCGATGCGGAGCCTGCGATCGTGCCTTCGGTCGAATCAAACGAGGCCGTATTCAGGTCCGAGTACCGATCATAAGTCTGCGGCGAGAGAATCGCCTTGTTCCATAGCGGAACGGTCGCGCTGGTGTCCGCGCCATGCGGCGTGTGGCAAAAAACGCAGGTCTGGGTGGTACTGGTAGTCAGTGGTGCGAGATCGTGCAGACTACCGGCAACCTGTGCCTGTGCGCCATAGCCGATCAGCAACAAGGCGCATCCCAGCGCTAGTCTGCTCCCTAAATTCTTCATTTTCATGCTCCGTCCTTATGCTAGCCGTCAATCAAAATTGGTATGCAGGTAATACTATGTGGGGTGAACACCGCAGGCCAGTGATCTTGTCACACTCGGTGGAAAATACCTATAGAACTGCGGAAAACAGCCAGGCATTCGAGACTCGATCCAGATCACGATGCGCGTTTTTTAGGTGCCATCAGTGCGTTCAGGCGCTCGATATCCGCCAACCAGATTCGCCCACGGCCAAGTTTTACGGCTTCGATACGCTCGAATTCCTGCAATTTTCGGCTGACGACCTCGCGCGCGGCGCCGACAGTCAAGGCGATCTCCTCCTGCGTCATCTCAATTGTCGGGCGTGCGTATGTGGACAGGGAAAACTCGTGCAACAGGAACTCCACCAGGCGCTGGTCGACGCGGCGAGTCGTTATGTCACTAATGCGCAGAATGATCTCTTCGAAGCGTTCGATGACCGACTGTTGTACGAAGTCGCGAAATTCCGGAAACCGACTCGAGAGGTCGCGCACAGCCCAGCTATGTAACCACAATGCGACCAGATCAATCGAAGCCGTTGCGTTCGCCAGAGCAGTGGTGCCAGCGAGCGCCATACGGACATTGATCGGACACAGCTCGCCCGAACCAACGTTGTACAACATCACGCCGCGGCCCGATATGCCGGACACGTAGACGCGAATGTTGCCGCTGCCCACCAGGCAGATGCTTTCACACAGGTCGCCGGTGCGAAACAAGTGTCCGTCGTTGAACTCTTCGGAATCAAGAATGTGCACGCTTTTCAGCAGTCCGTCACGAAGCTTCTGAGTGCCCTCCCTGTAGAACGGATAAGACATCAGAATGTTGTGTGCGGATCGGTCTGTCATCACTTGCCTCTGACCTTAGAGGGCCAGCAATCTGGCGCTACTGCTCGTCAGGAATTCTGACGCCAACATAACCCTCGCTAGCCTCGATCCCTGCCGGTCGATAGACGTCGACCTTGCGAAAAAACTGGTCGACCATAAAGACCCGCCCATCCTCGTCGACCGAGACACCGGCGGGCAGCAAGTACTTGGCAGGGCCCGGCGTCTGCGACCGATCGCCGACAAACAGCAACAACTGGCCCTGCGAGTCAAAAATCTGAAAATTTCCGAATGCGGCATCACTGACATAGATATTGCCAGCGGCATCGATATCGATTCCCTTGGGTCGCGAAAACTGGCCGGTGCGGGTACCGACTTCACCGAATTTCATTATGAATTCGCCGTCCGGAGTGAACGCCTGCACGCGAAAATTACCACCGTCAACCACGTAGACCCGGCCATTCGGGGCGACCGCGATGTCCCGAGGCAGATTGAACAGGCCTGGATGGATGCCGCGTTTGCCGAAGTCGAATAAATGGTCGCCGGACTGGATGTCAAATACTCGCACACGGTGGTTCTCGCTGCTGACGCCACCGACATCGACCGCATAAACGCGCTCACCCGCTGGATCAACATCGACATAGGAAAGGCGATCGAACATCTCCTGGCCACCGATAGCCGACAGATACTGTCCGCCCTGATCGTAGACCATGACCCGTTGCAAGGTGCCATCCGCGACATACAGATTGCACTCTTCGTCGGTTGCCAGACCCATGGGCTTGCGCAACAGGCCGGGCTCGGAGGCGCCGATTTCAGAAAAGGAGCCCTGCGGAATATCGAACACCAGTACCGACCGGCTGACCGTGTCACTGACATAAACCCGACCCTGACAGGTTTGTACGTCAAATGGCTTGCTCATGCCAAGCGATGTGGTGGCTTCGCCTGTCAGAATCCGGCGCCAGCGCGTATCGCGGCCCACGATCTCAATATCTGCACTGCCCGTTATGGTTCGTTCAAAGAAAAAGCGTGGCTCTTCGGGCGGTGGAGGAAAAACGAGGTCAGCCACACGCCCATCCTGCGGAGCAGATGGGATGGGCGCGCAGCCGATGGTTGCCAGCAATAGCAGTGATAAAAGAGAAAGTCGATCAAGTGTCATAGGTCGTTTCGTCCCGTCGTGTCGTTAGATTCACGTATGGCAAAGGGTTCAGTTTGGTATAGAGTCCGCGTAGCTACGAATTGGAACTCGGACGTGATACTAGATTGACCCATGATTCTGCGAAATATCGGCAAATACCTAAATATCGGCCAGATGGTACACATTTGTACCGCAAGCGGTTTCATTTCGGGCTGCTTGCCATTTTGTGTGCCGCGACCTATTCCGGGAGTTGCCTGGCTCAATCCGAGCCTGGCTCAGTTGCTCGATTATACAATGAGCATTGCTCGGGCTGTCATGGCGACAAGGGCGATGGTGCCTCGCATGCACAACAGGGACTAATTGCTCCGGCAAAGGACGTCACCGATCCCATATTTGCGCAGTCGATGACGCGCGACAGCCTGATCGCGGTAATTACGCACGGCAAGCCCGGCACGGAGATGATTGGTTGGCAATCCGAACTGTCTGCGGCCGAGATCGCTGCGCTGGCGGATCATTTGCTGGAACAATTTATGTCACCTGCCGAAGTGCCCGCGGCCGAAGCGATTGTAGCTACGAACGACAGCGAAGCGACTCGTATCTACCAGGAGTCGTGCTCTGTATGCCATGGCGATGACGGCACCGGCGCCGTTTGGGGACAGGAGTCTTTATCGGTGGCACCGCGGAATTTTACAAATGCGAAAGCCAGGGCGGAACTAAGTCGTGAACGCATGATTGCTGCCGTAACCTTTGGCAGTCCCGGGACACCGATGCCCGGCTTCAGCACGCAGCTAAACCCGGATCAGGTCGAAATGATCGTCGACTACATTCGCAGTCGATTCATGAGCGGTTCTCCAGCTTCCGCCGCTTCGCGGAATACCATCGCAAGCGGTGAATATCATCGGATGCCGTTCGAGAACGGCATCTCCGGGATCTATGAGCAGGGCCGCGTGATCTACATGAGCAATTGTGTTGCATGTCACGGCGTGTACGGCGACGGTAACGGTCCGAGGGCCTATTTCATTTTTCCGCGGCCACGCAGTTTTCTTGATCCGGCGACACAGCAGATTCTGAACAGACCGCGCTTGTTCGTCGGGGTTCGCGATGGTGTCATTGGCAGGGAAATGCCGGCCTGGAGCAATGTCATGAATGATCAGTCTATTGCCGACGTCGCAGAGTACGTTTACCGCGAGTTCATTCAGAGCGAATAGCTGTTCGCTGCTAGTCGAGATTTGCGATCCGCGCGACACCACCGAAGCTGCCGACCCAGCGACTGCCATCATCGGCTGTCGCCATGGCAAACACGCGGTCAGAAAAAAGCCCATCGGCTGTGGTATAGACTTTGAAGCCATCCTCTTCGACGCGCGCCAGGCCATTGTTTGTGCCAACCCAGATCACGCCATCGCCATCTTCGTGCAACATGAATACATGGTTGCCGGGA
>Ga0255049_10000939_pt1 | contig 16819 bp, 12 predicted proteins | sample JV7_2_3_MG_FD_183615 | JGI IMG/M metagenome (GOLD analysis project Ga0255049, IMG submission 183615) | Seawater microbial communities from Jervis Inlet, British Columbia, Canada - JV7_2_3 | ecosystem: Environmental > Aquatic > Marine > Inlet | place: Canada: British Columbia | collected 2016-10-06
GTTGATGCTGAAGGCTGAACTCAAGCTCGACCTCGATTTGCAGGTCATAAAAATGCATGGCTGGCAACGCGCACAGTTCTTCGACGACACGGGCCTGATCTGGATCAACCCGTCGCCGAATATGCGCAGTCTTACAGAAGCGCTGCTGTACCCCGGCATCGGTTTGCTCGAGACGACTAACCTTTCGGTCGGCCGCGGCACAGCCACACCGTTTGAAGTATTTGGAGCGCCCTGGATTGACGGCGAACTGCTGGCAAAGAAGCTCACTGCGTTGGGACTGCCCGGCGTGACATTCAACGCCATAGAGTTCATGCCCGACGCCAGCAAGTTCGTGGGCGAAACCTGCGGCGGAATTAGCATCACCATCAGCGATCGTGCGCGTTTCGAGCCGCTGACAACGGGCTTCTCTATCGCGCGCCAACTGCGACTCGATTACCCGGAAATCTGGCAAATCGAGCCCTACCTGCGACTGCTCGGCAATGCCGCAACGTTTGACGCATTGCAAGTCGGGCGAACTGTCGCCGAAATCAAGAACGCCTATCAAACCGGGCTGGATAAATTCATTACGCGCCGCGCCGCTTTCCTGTTGTACGAGTAGGCTCACTCAGCTGTTCTCGATCTGCGCCAGCAAGCGCCGCTTCTGGTCTTGTACCCAGTTGTAATAATCCCGTCGCGCTAGCGCCGATGCCGCCTCTTCATCCAGCAACACGGTCACACGCTCGTGCATTTGCAATATGGAAGCGGGCCACATGGATGACACGGGTCCTTCGATCGACTGCCGCACAGCCTCTGCCTTTTCCGCACCGGTTGCGAGCAGCAAGATTTCATGCGCATCCATGATCGTCGCGATGCCCATCGTGATCGCGAGTTGTGGTTGCGAATCAGGGTCATCAAAATACTGACGATTATTGGCAATGGTTTCGCGTGTCAGTGTCTTGATACGCGTCCGTGACCTGAGGCTTGAACTGGGTTCGTTAAAGCCGATGTGGCCATTCTGGCCTATACCCAGGACCTGTAAATCAATACCACCTGCCACGCGAATTTCTTCCTCGTATCGTGGACCGACATCGAGTGGACTCTCATCAGCAGCACACTCCGGCAAGTAAGTGTTGGCAGTATCGATGTCGATGTGATCGAACAACTCGCGCTGCATGTACGACCGATAACTTTGTGAATCTTCCGGGCGTATCCCGAGGTACTCATCAAGATTGAATGTCGTTACGTCAGCAAACGACAGCGAGTCGTCCCGGCAAGCCGCGATCAGCTGCTGGTACAAAGCTAACGGCGTGCGTCCCGTTGCCAAGCCAAGGACCGCATCCGGTTTCGTGGCGAGTAAGTCTTGCAGCTGCTGTGCACCGGTCTGTGCGACCTGCTCACTGTTCTTGAGAATGACGATGTCCATTACTGCGCCTGGTACTCCTCGAGGTCACCCGCAATCCAGCTACGTACAACATTGAATCCGTCATCGAGTTCGATCAGGTTTGCCGAATAGCCAGGGCATGCCTGGCCGTGCGTGCTTGCTATACCAATAGCCTCGGCCGGGTATCGAGAGGCCATGCGCAGCGCCTCGAAACAATCCACACCACCGAACTCGCTTGCATTCCTGACGGCATCGATAAGACCGATATCGCTGCCCGCCAACCCGCCGATCGGCGTCAGGCACCGTCCACTCTCGGCACGTATCGTCAGGCCGTTTAATTCAAACGCCGTAGCCTCTGACCCCACGCAAGGCATGGCGTCCGTCACCAGCATCGCCTTGCCGCGCGTCTTCACAGCAAGCGCCAGACGCAAGGTCGCAGGATGCACGTGGAAACCATCGGCGATGATGCCGAAGAAACTGTCCTCGTCCTCGAGCGCAGCGCCAACCATGCCCGGTGCACGACTGTTCAGTGGCGTCATGGCATTGAATAAATGAGTGAATCCAGTGAGGCCCGCTGCCAGCGCGTCGAGCGTCTCTTCATAGGTCGCAGCACTGTGACCGCCGAAGACGATAAGTCCTGCATCACAAAGACGTTTGATAGTCGCTGCGGATATCGTCTCCGGTGCCACCGTCACCAAGGTACGACCGTCTTGCAGTGATGTCAGTACGGACATCGCAGCTTCATCCAGCGGGCGCACCATAGCTGCATCGTGCACACCGTGGAATGCAGAACTTAAGTGCGGCCCTTCGAGATGAATACCCACAATGCCTGCGAGTCCATCGCGCATTGCCTCAGCGACAGCGTCGATACCACGCTGCATTGTCTCCGCGTCATCGCTGATCAAAGTTGGCAGCATTGCGGTTGTGCCGAACGGTCTGTGCGCCGCCAGGATTCGCTGCAACGATTCCACTGTTGGCTCATCGTTGAACAACACACCGCCACCACCGTTCACTTGCAGATCAATCAGTCCTGGTGCCAACAGGTTGCCTTTGAGGTCAATAACTCTGTCGACACCCTCTGGCACGTCACCTTCTGCGACAAAGTCGGCGATCACACCACCGTCAATCAGCAACGCACGTCCTGTGTGCACGTTATCACCGTCAAACAGTTCGCAATTTGTCAGTAGTTGTTTCAATGTTTCATCAGACTCAGGCTGAGACCACTTTGCCCGGGTTTAGAATATTATTCGGGTCGAGCGTTGACTTCAGTTTCAACATCAAATCGATTTCGGCGGGCGTCCGGCTGATCGGCAGGTATGCGCGCTTTTCGAGGCCGATGCCGTGCTCTGCGGAAATCGCTCCGGCAAAAGGTGCCAGGCGACTGTAGACCACGTCTTCTACACCACGGATCACCGCCTCATTCCATTCAAGCCCCAGGACCGAGACGTGCACATTGTTGTCGCCCAGGTGGCCGAAACCAATCACTCGTGCATTCGGATAACGCTTAAGTATGTCTGCTTCGACTTCGTCCACATATTGACCGACGTCGGCACTGCGCAAACTGACGTCAAAATTGTGTGCCGTGGAGATGATCGGCTCGACTTCATGGCGAATCGCCCAGATCTCTTCGCGCTCACGGTCGGACTTGGCAATCGTGCCATCGGCGAGCAGCTCCTTCTCCATCAGCACCTCCAGCATCGTCTCAAATGCGGCGGAGTCCTGCACCGCGTCGACACCCATCGACTCGACAATGACGTAGAAGCTGGCACCCGCTTCGATCGGCGTGGGAAGCCTGCCCTGCGGCTCGACGGCAATCTCGTAAAAGCTGTTCCACATGACTTCAAACGCGGTCAGCGTATCGGGCAACGCTTTGCTGGCCGATTCGAGAATCGACACGACATCCTCGAACGTATTACAGGCTAGCAACGCGACATTGTGTGACGTTGCTTTCGGTCGCAGCCTAAACACGACCCGGGTGACGATACCGAGCGCACCCTCGCTGCCCATGAACAACTGCTTAAGATCGAAACCCGAGTTATTCTTGATGTAACGATTCATTGAAGAGATGACCGTGCCATCTGCAAGCACCGCTTCGAGGCCCAGAACCGAATCCCGAGTCATGCCGTAACGAATGACCTTGGTGCCGCCGGCATTGGTCGACACGATGCCTCCCAACTGGCAATTGCTGCGCGCCCCGAAATCGATGGGGAAAAACAGGTCCTTGCGATCAGCGGCATCTTGCGCATCCTGGAGCGTTACCCCGGCTTGCGCGATGAGCGTGCGGGCGCTGGTATCGACCTCTTCGACCGTGTTCATTTTCTCGAGTGACAGCACGATGTCATCAGCCGTCGTCGCGCATCCCTGCACGAGATTGGTCGCGCCGCCAAAGGGCACGATCGTTTGCCCAGCCGCATTGCAGGCGCGCATGATTTCGGCGACCTCTTTGGTGGTCTGCGGATAAACGATAGCCTTTGCCTGGCAGGTGTCGTGCGTTGCCCAGGGAAATTCGAAGTCACCAACGGCGTCCGCTGTCGTCACTTGACCGCTGCCAACGATCGTCTGAATCTGCGACAGGATGTCGCTACTCATCGAAATACTCTCCGCATAATGATGCCTGCCTCATAAGTGACCAGTGACCCAACCATCGCATACCAGGCCCAATGCAGGGGCGTGACATACGCAATCACGGACAATACAGTCACGCCAACGACGAAACCGCAAAGCGCAGTCGCTTCTGTGACCCGCGGCGAGAATACGCCGAGAAAGTACAAGCCAAGCACTGGCCCCGCCGCAAAGCCACTGATTTTCAAGACATTACTGACGATACTTTCATCGGTAGCGAGCATGCCAAAAGCAATCGCGATAGCGATTTGCAGCACTCCGAAAGCCACCGTTGCAAGGCGCCCGGCCGTCATCACGGCGTGCTCGTCGGGATTGCGTTTCGTTCGAGGCAACCAGATGTCATTGATGAAAGCGGCCGCCGACGAGTTCAGGGAACTCGACAAAGTCGACATCGCCGCCGCGAATACGGCGGCCAGCGTTAGACCGAGCAAACCGACCGGCATGTAATTGACGATAAAGTGGGCCAGGAGCTGGTCGTTTTTCATGCCCTCTACCGCCGATGTTGCGCTTCCGATGCCGAACAAGTTTGCAAGCCCGACGCCGATCAGCAGGAACACCGCGAACTGCAGCAAGACAATAAAACCACTGATGCCGAGTGCGAGTGAAGCATCGCCACGACTTTTCGCAGACAGGTAGCGTTGCACCATCATCTGGTCAGTGCCATGTGTTGCCGCTGTCAGGAACGCTCCACCGGCAAGCCCGGACCAGAACGTCATAGTCGGCTTGAACAAGTCGAAATCAAAATCGAATACCTGCAGTTTGTCCGCATTGCTTGCGAACTGCCGTAGCTGATCGATGCCGCCCGGCGTCTCACCGACGATAATGTACGCTGCGGCCCCCGCACCCAACATGTAAACAACGAACTGAATGCAGTCATTCCAGATAACGGACCTGGCGCCACCGATGAAGGTATAGACAATCGTTATCGTGCCTATAAAAATCACACTGGCCGTCAGGTCAAGTCCGAGAACGATCTGCAAAACCAGCGCTGTCAGGAACAGTCGCAGGGAGTCACTTGCGTTGCGCGTTAACAGGAACAGGCTCGACACAACTCGCCGGGTCACTTTGCCAAATCGGGATTCAAGTACCTCGTACGCGGTAAAAGGTTTGCCACGAAAATACAGCGGCAACAGGAAGAAAATGACGAAAGTCCTGCCAACGATGTAGCCGATCGTAATTTGCAGGAACGTTAAATTTCCGCCGACCGCTGCGGCGAGTCCCGGAATGCTTAAGAATGTGACCGTGCTCGTCTCGGTTGCAACGATCGACAATAGCAATGCACCCCACGGCAATGACCGGTCGCCCAGAAAATAATCCGCTGACGACTTGCCGCCGCGTCCGACCCAGATGCCAAATGCCAGCACTGCCAGCATGTACGCGACGACGATCAGCGAATCGATTGCGCTGATGTTAACGCTCATGAACACCCTCAATAATCGTCACGTCGTCGTAGATCCGTCGCTCGAAGCTTTGCACTTTGCCGTCCTTGCCCATCAATGGAAAAACATAGACAGGTTCGATGCGCACCTGCCAGTCGCCGCTATCGTCTGCGACAAGATTAACTTCCAGGTGGCCATAATGCTTGCCGCCGTCGAGCAAGACACCATTGTCGTCAAATTTTTCCGCGGCATCATCGTGCGCAAGAAACACTCGCTGCGAGTTTTCGACATCTGCCTCCGGACCGCGCAGGCCATCCCCGCCGATACCAATCGTAAAGAAGTGCACGGTGTGATCAAGGTGCCCGCCCGTGACTTTCGAATGTTCGTAATTCTCGTCGTGACCGTTAAATACAGCGGTAACCTCGTAGCGTAAGAACATCGGCGTCAAACTTCGCAACGGCATCCCGGAGGCAAAATTCTCACCTTCTTCGACGCCGGGCGGTCTGCCGTGGATTCCTGACGAATACGGTGCGTGGTGAAACATCACGAATGTGAGCTGATTATTCTGCTGCGCGCGCTCGAGAGTTTTCTCCAGCCAGACCGCTTGCGCCGACCCCGCCACCCACTCCGGTGTCGGCCCACCCTCCTGCTCGCCTCGCAGGTACCAGTTGCTGTCCTTGTCGGAACGCTCAGGACTGCCACTGTTGGCATCGAGGACAATAAGTACTACCGGGCCGTAGTCCAACGCGTAGTACGTACCTGTCGGGAAGTAGGCCTGAAACTTTCCAATCGCGCGCCCCGACGCCTCGTTGCTATAGCCACCCAGATCGCCCGGACCGCCGTAATATTCGTGATTGCCAGCCGCCGGTACTATTGGAATAGTGGCGCCTATCCGTGCGTTGTGCGACCAAAACTCGTCCCAGTCTCGTTGCTCACCACCCGACTCAACCAGATCACCTGCTATCGCAATGAAATCCGGTTGCCGGCTGGTGATCACCTCAAGATTGGCCGCATAACCCGTCGTCTGATCAACGAGGTAATTTCGTGGCGTAACACTATCACCCGGTATCGACCATATTGCGTCTTCTCCGGTCGACTCGGGCTCGGTTTCACTGTCGCCATAAACGACAAACCGAACAGTCGTATCCAATGGATCCGGCGTACTGAATTCACCGCTCGCCAGCTCTCCGTCCTGCACAACTTCGTAGTGGTAGTCGTGTCCAGGCGCCAGATCTTCAACAGCGAGAACATGTCGAAATGGCAAACTCTGTGCAGTCTCGAGGTTGCCGTATTCCGCAAGATGATAAGCGAGTTCGCACGCTTGTGTGGGATCGGAACTGAAGCTCCGCACATCACTCTCTGAATCGCCGTTTTTTATTGTGACAAGCCCCGGTGTTTCATTATCACTGAACCAGACAATCGTCATCCCGGTTGCAGATGGATTTTGCAGATACGGCGTAACGCGCAAGTGGCTCATCGATGATTCTGCGAATTCCCCACTCTCCGTGTAGTCAGCAACCCGCACATGCCATCCCTCAAGCCAGCGTGCTTCATTTCTCTCGGGAGGCGCGTTTCTGACGCGCCTGGCGAGACGCTCCGCTGCAGCCTTACTGAATCGCTGCAGCAAATCAGTAGCATCGGCGGAGCCCGGCTGCTTCGAGATATCCTTAAGTACCTGGACAAGACCCCAGCCTTCGCCGTGGTAGCGTTCTCTCGGGTTGCTGCCCAGTCCTTTGAAGTTGTAATAATCAACAACAGCAAACAGTCCCTGCGGTGTCTGCACGAGGCGTTGCAGCAATCGCGTCAGCGGTAGTTTCTGCTCCGCTGGCAGCTGCAGTTCGTTCCAGCGCGCACTGAAGCTGGCGACGATATAGCGCGCCTGTTGCGGTGCTGTATCGATCAGCCATCGCCGAAGTTCGAGCATACGTTCGGTCTGCTGTTCTTCGTCGAATTGCTGCTTGCTCTGCCAGGGTGCTGCAAAGGGTTGCAGGTCGCTTAGCCAATCCGGCATGGAAGAACAGGCGCCCGCCTGTTGCCTGACGTAATTCACCATCAACGGAAAGGACTCATCAAAGGGTGCATCGACTCCATCCGGAAACCAGATGAAATGGCCAATACCCAGCGACGGAAAGTCCTCGCCAGCACCCCAATAGGTCAGATAACGCGTCTGGGCACGGGTTTCGTTCGCGAAAATGCGGCCCGCGATCGTGTGATAAGCACCGGCATTGATGGGTGGCAGTTCAAGGATAGCGCTTTTTTTTTTGCTGACGTCAGCTGCAGCGTTCACCAGCAAAAGCGATAGCGATAGCGATAGCGCAATGAAAAAATGCGCCATGCTCCTGCCTTCCCCGGGGGACGGGTTCCGGCAGGCGCATGACGCACGTTCAGCCCACATGTTACTGGATGCTCAGCTCGTGGTTAGAACTGGTACTTCAGAGCCACCTGTAAGCGCTGTGGATTGTAGAAATCACGCGGATCGCCAAAGCCGGCACTATTGACCTTGTTCTGAATGTTATAGCCCGTCTGTTTATCGAAAACGTTGAACGCATCGAACCGTAGCTGAACATTGTGGTCCCCAAAGACGTCGAAGTTATGGGTGTAATTCAAGTCCAGCTGCCAGTGTGTCGCCGTAGTCCGTGTACCTGCAGGTTCCCCGTATCGGCTCGTGTCACTCGAACTACCCGTCAGGTGACGATAGACCTCCACATCCCATGCTTCCCATGGCTGACCCGACTGATAAACAAAAAATGCGCCCGCACTGCCGTTCCAGTCAAACTGGTAGGAGCCATACACCTTAAACATGTGGCGGCGGTCCCCGCGCAGATTACCGTCGCGGTTGTCCCAAAGCTGTCGACCCGCACCGTCGGCTATGAACGACGAACCAATGAATGTATTGGCATCATTCTCAGTGGTGGAGTTATCCTGGTCGAAGTTACCGTAGTAGTGGCTCCAGACGTAGGACCCGGTAACGGACACCTTGTCGGCATTGTATTCGGCTTCAATGCTCGCTTCCCAGTATGTGGTGTAGGCGCCATCGAGCTCAGCAATGACGTAGGATGAGCCGCCGATTTCGGCACGGATATCCGCAAGGTTCGGAATGTAGTCTTCGGTCGGAATTCCGGGAGGTGGCTCGAATCTCGATCGAGCGTTGTTGTTGGTGTCTTCCCAGAAATGATCTCCTTCACGATAACGCACATGTGCCCTGACAAGCAGTTCACTCGAGACTTCATTTGTCCAGCCAACAAGAAACTCGTCAATACCTCGCGGAGTCAGGCCTTCCTGAAACACCTTGCCTGACGATGAGCGGACAGCATCGATATCAAGGAAGTTTCCATTAGCATCGAACTGAACGTCGATCGTGCGCCGTAAATTTCGATCCCACGATGCTGCTCGGGCCAGCGATGAAGCTGACGGATTGTATCGGGCGTAGTTGAAATAGACGGAACTTGTGTCCGAGTAGTCCCAGTTTGCGCCGAGGCGTGGCTGGATCATGTCGGACCAGTCAACTTCATACATCTTGTAGCGTGTACCCGGTGACTGCGTGAGCCCTGTAACCGGGTTGCTTGCGTCCGGGGCCAGGCCTGCTCCAAAGAGAACGTCATTGCTGACGACAACTCCGATATTGTAGGTCCAGTCACCCACCTCAATCGAATCGTTGATTTCGAAGGTCTGCAATTCCGATCTCGAATTGATCACCGGCGGAATTGCAGCGCCACCGCTCGTGTCAATAAGACTCATCTGATTGATGCGGGCCTCGAAGAAGACTTGATCGCCAGCACCGGTAAACTCGGCACTCGGCATAGTGATCACGCCCCAACCGTTCGAAAGCCTCGCAAGATCCTCTTCGATTTCCTGGTATTGGTAACCGATATGAATGTCGTGCGTTGTGTTCCCAGCATAGATCAGATGATCGAAGCCGACTTCGTAGCTCGTCCGGAAAAAATCCTGGTCATTAATCGTGTGATAACCGCCCACATTGCCACCGCCGGTGGCTACGCCGTTGTCGAGATAACCATACTGGTCGATAAACGGCTGGATAAATGCGTCGAAAGCCGGATCACTGCCACCCGTTGTCTCTGGCACGACAAAAAAGCCCTGCTGGTCAAGGGCGGAGATATTTAGCGAGTCTCCTACTGCAATCGGGAAACTGAATAATGTATCCGGCCGCGCCGCAGTCTTGTTCTCAAAGTCCGTAAACTTGAAATTAAACGAACTTTGATCACTTATAATCCACGAACCTTCCAGTATTGCAATATCAAGTGTCGCTTCATCGCCCACAGAAGTCGATGCCGCTTCAAAATCACCGACACCGCGGTTGTTAATCGTGTGGTCAGATGTCCGGTAACTGCCATCCAGTAGAATAGAATCCGTCAGCGACAACGTCAGCTTGCCAAAAAACTCATCTCTCGAATCATCGAAATCGGGCACGCCACCATAGGCGTTCGCGACGTTGGAGCGGTCAGCTTCCGGCCGGTAGTAGGAAGTATAAAAATACAAGCGATCACGAATACTCCGACCACCGAGACTCAATGTCGACCAGGTCTTGTCTTCGTCAAACTCGGCCGGGCTATCGCCCGTCTCCCGCTCACCCGTCATGCTGGCTGATTGCTGCTGATAGCTAACTTCACCATGAAACTCATCGGTGCCGCTCTTGCTGACAGTATTCATCAGGAAGCCACCGGAGCGGTTGAAACCGATCGCTTTGGCGCCGCCTCGGACTACCGAGACTTGCGCAATATCATGCGAGGACGGTTCAGCCGATAAGGTGCCAAACATCGGTAGCGATATGTCGACGCCATCAAATTGGTAGCCGTTGTCCTGACCACTGCCGCCAGCACTCGGTCCGCGTACAGAGTCCTCGGAGTACTGCACACCTGGAATCAACTTCTGCAAGTCTCGGTATTCCTGACCAACCGGCAATGCGTCGATTGTTGATGCGCTTATCGAATTCTTTAACGCCCCCTGGCCGGTGTCGGCCACCAATGCGGTACCGGTAACGACAATTTCTTCCATGTCCGCACCGGAACTCTGAGCGACGTCAACCTCGGCCGTTTGCTGCAGCAGCACCGCAACGCCGCGCGTGGATTGACTGCCATCCGCAAAAGTGAACACAAGTTGGTAGTTACCCGGGGGTAACAATTGGAAGCGATACTTGCCGCCGTTTGCGGTCGTTGTGCTTCTCGGCTGCGGCAGTACATCACCGCTTGCCGTAATATTGACGCCATCGACAGCTGTTCCAACTACATCGACAACCTGACCTGAAATATCGCCTGATTGCTGGGCGTGTGCGGGCGCGGCAAAAATCGCGATGCCTATACCAACTGCAAGCCAACTCCAGACAATCCCAAATGCACGCCGTGATTGAGCTGGCGCGTTTCCCTTACGCATGGTCATTATTATGTCCCCCTAAAGACATGAATGGTTTTCTTGACTATGACTGCTTTGTTCGGGATAAAATATCATCGAGCGCGGAAAAGTAAAGAATTATTTATTCCTAACGCAGGAAGCGGAGACATGCGAGAACAACTGATGCCCAAGCCACGCCTACGATTGTCCATATATGGTATTTTATTCCTATTTTTTATGTTGAGTGCTTGTACGAGCCTGCGTGACACTCCGTCGGCCAACTACAATAGCCGGGTCAGCATTATCGTGATTCACCACACAACAGCTAACTTCGCGGATTCACTCAGGATCCTTACCGTGCCCTCTTCCAACTCCGTTAGCTCACATTATCTGATACCGGAACCCGATGACAAGACCTACGCCAAATCCCGGGTGCAAACGTACGAACTCGTTCCGGAGTCACAGCGCGCGTGGCATGCCGGTACCAGTTACTGGGCAGGCAAGAGTGGCCTGAACGATCAGTCGATCGGCATCGAACTCGTGAACCAGACCTGGTGCCACTCCAGCGGCATGGAGGTCGATCCGTACACCGGCAACCCTGATCGAATTTGCTTTTATCCCGACTTCGCGGACACACAGATCGCCCTGCTCGTCGATTTACTCGATGACATCCTTGAGCGCCACCCGGACGTCAAACCGATCAATATCATTGGCCACGCCGACATTGCGCCAGACCGCAAGATTGACCCGGGCCCGCGCTTTCCCTGGCAACGGCTGGCAGTACTGGGATACGGCGCATGGTTCGACGATGAGACCGTGATTCGCTACTGGGAACAGTTTCGCTTGCAGCCACTGCCGCTTTCCAACGTACAGAGAGCTCTGGATGCCTACGGCTATGGCATTGAGGTCACGGGCGAGGACGACGAGCAAACGCGCAACGTGTTAAGAGCGTTCCAGATGCATTTCCGGCCGATGGACGTAACGAGTACGCCAACACTCGAGACAACCGCAACCCTTTATGCGCTGATCGAGAAGTACCACCCTGAACAGCTCGACGAGTTGCTGCAAATCGAGCCCCAAATAATCGAGCCGCAAATAATTGAACCGGAGCCGCCTGTCGACGACACAGAGACATCACCGGCGGAAGCCTGAATTTATTATTCAGTATCTATTCGTAATAGAATATTTTATTCTCGGCGAAAAATAATATGTACCAAAGACAACGGACCAGATAATGAAAATCACAAGCATCGACATTGGCAAGCTGCGAGTACCGCTGCACACGCCGTTCAAAACAGCCCTGCGCACTGTTGAACATATGGAAGATGTGGTCGTTATTCTCAACACTGATACCGGCCATCGCGGCTACGGCAGCGCGCCGGCGACCGCGGTTATTACCGGCGAGACGCACGGTTCGATAATCGAGGCCATCCGCACCGTCATTTTGCCGGCCATTCAGGGTGAAGACGTGCAGAACCTCAATCACGTCGTCGATCTGATCCAGGCATCGATGTTCAAGAACTACAGTGCCAAGGCAGCCGTCGAAGTGGCGGTCTACGATCTGTTTGCGCAGTCGTTCAACACGCCGCTGTATGAAATTCTCGGTGGTGGCGAGCCATTTCTCTCGACAGATCTGACCATCAGTGTTGATTACATCGACAAGATGGTCGAAGACGCCGTCAATGCGGTCGATCGTGGTTTCGAGGCGCTCAAGATCAAAGTCGGCAAGGACTTGCGACTGGACATAGAGCGCGTCAAGGCGATCTACGCAGCCGTCAGTGACAGAGCGCTGATTCGTCTGGATGCCAATCAGGGCTGGACGTCAAAACAAACCGTCGCGGCCTTGCGAGAACTTGAAAGCAGTGGTGTTGAACTTGAGTTCGTCGAGCAGCCTGTTCGCGGTGACGATCTCGAAGGCATGAAGTACGTCACCGAACGGGTATCAACTCCGGTGATGGCCGACGAAAGCACCTTCGGCCCAAGAGAAGTCGTTGAGCTGATCCAGATGCGGGGCGCCGACATTATCAATATCAAGTTGATGAAGACCGGCGGCATCTCCAATGCGATCAGGATCGCCGATATCGCCGCGGTCTTCGACGTCAAATGCATGATGGGTTGCATGCTTGAAACCAGCATCGGTGTTTCCGCAGCAGCACACGTCGCCGTTGCCAAGGCGCATAGCATCACTCGCGTTGATCTCGATTCGCCATCGCTCGGCACGATAAACCCGGTTATCGGCGGCGTTAAGTTTGACGGTCCCGACATCACTATTACCGACGCGCCCGGCCTCGGCATTGAGAGCATCTCCGAACTATCGATGCTGTCGTTCGATAAGGCCGCCTCATCCTGACTCGCGCACGATGCATTTTACTGCAGAACATTGGGCAAACAAGGCAGAGCGCCCCGACGAAATCCTGAGAGACGAACAGGGAATAACGGCGCTCGCCAATGCGGCCTTTGCCAGCGACCCGAACATGGTGGACCTCGCCACCTACGCGAGTGAACTAGCGAACGCTGCAGTCACCAATATCATCCTGTCGATGAGCAAACCGTACAAGGCTGAGCTCTACTACCGTGACGGTGGCAAGCTCGATGCGGCGGACTACGATCGCTACGAGGCGAGTCTGAACCTTGCTGCACTGCCGGACACGGTTGTCATACAGTTCGGCATGGTTTTGCGGCGCGCCGATATGCGCACATGGCCGACAGAAGATGTGGTGTTCGTCTCGCAAGAGACTTTCGACCTTGATCGCTTCCAGGAAAACGGATTGTTCCCGGCGGACGTTGTTGCCGTGCTACACGAAAGTGCTGACGGCCAATGGTACTTCGTGCAATCGTTTAACTACTCGGCCTGGGTACGGAAAGACGACATCGCGATTGGCCCGCGCTCCGAAATTCTGGACTACAAGGACAGCGCGCGCTTTCTGGTCGTCACCGGCAGCAAGGTAACGACAAATTTCAACCCGCATGCAGCGACGATATCCGAGTTGCAACTCGACATGGGCATACGCATGCCCTTAGCGGACCTCGAGAATGTGGCTCACAACGTAGACGGCCAAAATTCCTCCTCGAGCTACGCGGTGCGCCTGCCGGTCAGTGATGAAAACGGCGAGCTCGAATTCCGGACCGCGTTGATTGCGCGCAGTCAGGACGTGTGGCCAGGCTATCTGCCGTTTACGCGCAGGAATGTTGTCGAACAGGCGTTCAAATTTCTCGGCGAACGATACGGCTGGGGACACTCTTACAATGCCAGGGACTGCACGGGACTGGTAGCGGAAGTTTATAAGACATTCGGCATTCATCTGCCGCGCAATTCCGAGCAACAGGGGAATAGCCCGATCGGTGAGAGTGTCCAGTTCACTGCAGAGACCAGCGAAGAAGAAAAACTCAGCGCAGTCGTGTCTGCTGACGTTGGCGACCTGCTTTATTCCACCGGTCATGTCATGTTGTATCTCGGCACCGTCGACGATATGCCCTATGTCATCCATGACCTGTCGGGGTTCGGCTGGGCCTGCGAAGATGGCGAGGTGCAGGAAGCGGTGCAGAACGGTGTGTCGGTGACGCCACTACTACCGTTACTCTCGTCGCGAGATACCACCTATTTCGAAGAGATTTATGCCATCAAAAAGATTCGCTAAGGTAGCCATCGTTGATTGCGGCAGCAGCAAGGTACCGGACATCGCCCGTGCGCTTGAGAACTCAGGTGCCGACCCATTTGTCATCCAGCCTTATGAACTGGCAGCACAGGTATCCGACTTGCCGGCAGCCATCATCATTAGCGGCAATCCCACGCTGATCCGCGACACAGGTACGAGTTTTCTCGCGGACTTTGAAATGCTTCGAGATGTCACCCTGCCGATACTCGGTATCTGCTTCGGTCATCAGGTCATCGCCATGCTATACGGTGAGGAAGTGATTATCGGTAAAGAAGACCGCGGTCTGCGGCAACTCGAAATCCTGCAGGATAACCCTCTCTTTGACGGGCTCTCGGGTGATAGTGCTTTTCAGGAGGACCACACTGAAGAAGTGGCGTTGCCAGAAAACTTCATTCACCTGGCATCGTCCTCGCACTGCTTCAATGAAGCGATGATGCATCGTGCACGGCCCGTGTATGGTGTTCAGTTTCACCCGGAGAGCTCCGGCGACGCCGGACGGCAATTACTCAAGAACTTTTTGTCTCTCGTGTAGCGATACAGGTCCTGCAGTATGACGACGCAAACAAAACCAAAACGACTTGGGCCCAACGCCAGAATCGGAATCGTCAATCCTGCTTACTGGCTGGAACCGGAACGACGTGAGCGTGCGGTCGAAGTTTTTGAAAGGCAAGGATACGAACTGGTCCTCGGCAAGAGCACAGCGTTAGTTCAGGACAAGTACGCCGGGTCAGCCGAAGATCGGGCAGCCGACATCATGGCGATGTTCACGGACCCGACGATCGATGCAATTATTTGCGCTCGCGGCGGTTACGGCGGCAACCGCGTGTTGCCGTTGCTGGACTACGATGTCATCCGCAAGAACCCGAAAATTTTCGTCGGCTATAGCGACATCACGGGCTACCTGGCATCAATCTCGCAACAGTCCGGACTCGTGACCTTTCACGGCCCGATGTTAACCACCTACGACAAGCAAACCTTGCAATACAACCTGGATGTCTTCCACGACGTGCTGTCCGGCCGGGGCAATATCCAGATTAAGTCGCCCGCCGCTTGCCGCGCTCACACGCTCAGGCCCGGCATTGCTCGCGGTCCACTGTGCGGTGGCAATCTGTCACTTATTGTCGAACGGCTCGGCACGCCGGACCAGATCGATACGACAGGCACAATCTTGTTTCTCGAAGAAATCGACGAAGAGCTGTACGCGTTCGACCGCATGATGCTGCACCTGAAGAAAAGCGGCAGCCTGCAACACATCAACGGTCTGATCATCGGCGAAACGCTGGAGATGGGCGACAGCAACGTGCCGTTCGGAAAAACTGTCGACGAAATTGTCCTCGATGTTTGCGAGAACCTGGACTTCCCCATTATCAGTAACTTCCCCTGTGGCCACGGTGACTACCAGGCCACACTGCCGGTTTCCCATGACGTGGAGCTGCATGCGGAAGATGACCCCTATATCCTGATCCCGGAATCGCCGGTTAGCTAAGCAAAGCCTGGCAGAGGAGAACGAATGCTTAATTACATCTGGTTCGGAATGATGGCGATTGCTGTCGCTGCCGGTATTTATAACGGCAAGATAGACGACGTGACCGACGCCGCCATCGACATGGCAGAAGTCTCCGTGAATATCGCCATCGGCCTGATCGGCATCATGGCATTGTGGCTGGGCATCATGAAGATCGCCGAGGAATCTGGCTTGATCAGGATCATAGCCAAGGGCCTGCGCCCTCTCACCATCCGCCTGTTTCCGGACGTTCCTGAGGATCACCCGGCGATTGGTTCGATCGTGCTCAACATGTCAGCCAATATGCTCGGCCTCGGAAACGCGGCGACTCCGCTGGGACTGAAAGCGATGGAGGAACTCCAGGAACTCAACGAGCAAAAGGACACGGCAACCAATTCAATGGTTATGTTCCTGGCCATAAATACATCCAGTGTGCAGCTCATTCTGCCAGCGACGGTCGTTGCATTGATGGGCGCGACCGCCAGCGATATTTTCATCACCACAATACTCGCGACGCTGCTCTCCACCATCGCCGCTATTACGGCCGTGAAAGTTCTGGAAAAGATGAAACGCTTTGCGCCGGATGCGGCCCCGATGAGTACGACTTCCGAGGAGACAGATCATGATTGAATTTGTCGTGGAAGGTCTCAGCGAGGTCGCAAGGTATATTATCCCTTCGCTGTTAGTAGGCATCCCGTTCTATGCCCTGGCTGTCAAGAAAGTACCGGTCTATGAAGTCTTTGTTGTCGGCGCCAAGGACGGCTTTACAATTGCCGTTCGCATCATTCCCTACCTCGTCGCGATCCTTGTTGCGGTTGGAATGTTCCGAGCATCCGGCGCACTGGATCTGTTGCTGGATTTTCTTGCACCAGCACTGAATTTCATTGGCTTCCCGGCTGAGAACCTGCCACTCGCGCTAATGCGCCCCTTGTCCGGTAGTGGCTCGCTGGGG
>Ga0255049_10000940_pt1 | contig 16817 bp, 14 predicted proteins | sample JV7_2_3_MG_FD_183615 | JGI IMG/M metagenome (GOLD analysis project Ga0255049, IMG submission 183615) | Seawater microbial communities from Jervis Inlet, British Columbia, Canada - JV7_2_3 | ecosystem: Environmental > Aquatic > Marine > Inlet | place: Canada: British Columbia | collected 2016-10-06
CCGCTACAAGCAGGATCAGGATCGTCAGTGACGATGACTCGAGCGGAATTCGGTCGCGCGTGAACAGGAATAGTGCGACGACGGTCAGGACAAGAACCGCAACGCCATGTACGTCAATCGTAGCTGGAATCAAGAGGTCCCCTCTCCCCTCGCAATCGTAGACCGTATCCTAGTTCATAGCCGCTCCGCAACGAGCGCGTGGCTCTCCAAATGACGAGTCTGGGCCCAGACGCCCTGGTGAAAGTGCTTGAATTCATTGACATTCCAATGCGCGAGCGACGGCCGTTCCCGAAAAACACAGGCATCCGCCAGGCGCAGCAACGGCGTCAAATCCCGGAATCCCACGGCAGCGTCACCCGACGGAAAAAGCGACCATGGCGACAGGACCAGCAAATTGCGATGACGAATACCCGTGCGGTCAACGGCGTGCTGCCAGCGCTTTTGCCAACCGTCTTTCCGGGGGCCGGCGCCCAACCCGCGTGCCGGATTGCTGAGATCGATCGCAGGCAACATGTCCGTCGATTCGGCTACTCGCTGCGATTCATGCCTGAGGACACGGCGTATGTGAAGCAAGACCTGCCGTAGCGACTGCAGACTTTTATGTTTACTGGGATCCAGGCCACGTTGCGCCACGTAATCTCCAAGACCGTCCAATTGAATCGCGAGCCTGCGATTCATCCAGGCATCGTGGCGCATCGCAGCGGTCGGCCAGCAGGCGGCACTGTGAATTGACTCGAGCTTCGTGACCACGCCAGCAAGTGTCGCGGCGAGCGCCTCGTCGTCCAGGTCACCACGTTTATTAGTGAAATCCTGCAGCGAAACGGACGCCCACGCCCACGCCGATTCTGACGGTGCCTGCAAACCTGATTGCGGTAGCAAACTGCCAGCGCACTCGGTACTTAGCAACGCACAAGGGCTGCGAACGTGTGGCCAGCAAGCTATCGATACAAATGCTTCTGAACGCAGGCACCACAACTGCTGCCAAAAGCTGGCGTCAGCGATCGAGCCTTCGTCGCAAAGTATGTTGAGCGGCCCGGCACCTAAATGCTGGCGACGGATTCGCCAGGCGACGTCCGGACCCGGAGCTCTCCCTTTGACCGAAACTTCCAGCAACGACGTATGCGTGCCTGGCCCGTCCAATGCGTCTGCCAGTTGCCGGCAGAAACCTGCAAAGCGGCCACCGGCATCGTCGCTGCCCAGGCCGGACAGCAGCAGGGAGATTGGCAACTGGCGACCGAGCGCGTCGCCCACCTGGCCCGATAGCCGCGCAAAACAAGGCTCGGACGCGAGCACGCGCTCTACGTCTGTCTCAATGGCGATGCCGCATTGGGCGACGTCTCCGCACCGGCTCCTGGCCGGATGGAGCGTTGTCGCCCTTCTGCCAACTGCGGTTGCTGTCACGTTCCTTCGACCCTTCCGTGGATGGCTCCCAGTGTTCAGGATCCGGCGATTCCCAGCGCCCAACGTAACTGGGCAGCCTGTCGAGATTTTGCTATTGTCGCGACGCCGTTCCATGCGGACCAAAAGAGCAAGAGCAAAAGAAGTGCGCCGCCAGGACATCACATTCGAAGACAAAGATCAGGCGTTGCGCGACGACGTCCGCACCCTTGGTGCAATGGTCGGAGAGCTGATCGCGGAACAGGGCGGCGACGAACTGTTCGAGTTTGTCGAGAACGCCCGCCTGCGATCCATTCGGCGTCGCGAGGACAATGAGCGCGAAGGCGAGGAACTGTCGGCACTGGTCGAAGACCTTGACCCACGCTTCGCGCTGTCGGTCATCCGCAGTTTTTCAACCTATTTTCAAATGGTGAATACTGCCGAGAAGGTGCATCGCATTCGACGCCGTCGCGAATATCTCCGCGATGTTGGTCTCTATCAGCCCGGCAGCCTCGAAGACATCCTTGTCAAACTGAAAGCGTCGGGGACCAGCGTCGAGCAATTGCAGGAACTGCTCGATTCGCTGCAGATCGAACCCGTGTTCACAGCTCACCCGACCGAGCCAACCCGTCGCACGATGCTGAGAAAGGAACAAAATATTGTTCGGCATCTCGTCGATATGCTGAACCCGACCATGACGCCGCAAGAAACGAATGCTGCGCTGGCAAATATTCGCCTGCTGATTACCACCGGCTGGCAAACCGAAGAACATCCGACCGAGCAAATGACCGTCGCCGACGAACTCGAACACGTCCTGTTCTTTCTTACGGACGTGCTGTATCGCACCGTGCCACCGTTCTATGAAGATATCCGCAGCGCCGTTAACAGAATCTATGGCGATGATGCCGGGCAGGTAACAATTCCAAGCATTGTTAAGTTTGCCTCCTGGGTTGGTGGCGACATGGATGGCAATCCCAACGTTAATGCCAAGACGATTCGCGCGACACTGGCGCGACAAAGATCTTTGATTCTCGACCTCTACTACAACGAGTGCGGCGCGTTGTCGGCGAAGCTTAGCCAGTCGACCGGCAGTGTCGACGTCAGCAACGAACTCATCGCAAAGCTCGATGAATACCGCAACGTATTTCAAAAGGAATATCACGCCGTGCCGGCTCGACATCGCGAGATGCCCTATCGCGTTTTTCTTCGGCTGGTTCAGGCTCGACTGCAATCGACATTCGACGACGAAGTCTTTCCTTATGAAAAAGTCGACCAGTTCGAGGCTGACTTGCAGTTGATAGTAGAAAGCCTGGGCTCCAACAAAGGTACGCACGCCGGGCAGTTCGCCGTGAATCGTCTTATCCGGCGCGTTGAGACTTTCGGGTTTCACCTCGTCACACTTGATGTTCGGCAGGATGCCGATGTACACCGGCGCGTTGTTGGCGAGTGTCTCGGCGACGAACAGTGGATGGATCGTTCGGCCGAAGACCGCGCGGCAAGAATAATTGAGGCGATACAGTCGCGTGAGGGCGCGCCGCAGAACCTGACAACACAGGCACGCAAGACAATCGCAGTTTTTCAGGCCATCGCCTTCTGCCGACGCAAATACGGCAATAACTCGATCGGTCCGTTCATCGTCAGCATGACTCAGGGCGCCGACGACATTCTGTCGGTGTTGCTGCTCGCCGAGTTAGGAGAGTTGCATGATCGCCGCGGAAACGTGCCGCTCGATGTCGCGCCGCTACTCGAAACGGTCGACGATCTGCAACGTGGTCCCGCGATTCTGCGTGAACTCCTCGGCACGGACCTGTATCGGGATCACCTGGCGACGCGCGGCAAACAACAGACCGTTATGATCGGCTACTCGGACAGCAACAAGGACGGCGGCCTTGCCGCCGCACGTTGGGCACTGCAAAACGCCCAGGTAACGCTTGTCGAAACCGTCGAATCCGAAGACATAGAACTCACACTTTTTCATGGCCGTGGCGGAACAATTAGCCGCGGCGGCAGCAAGACGCATGTGGCTGTACTGGGAGCACCACCCGGCACAGTGAATGGCCGGCTGCGTGTCACCGAGCAAGGCGAAATCATCAACGAAAAATACGGCCTGCGCGGAATCGCATTACGTACGCTTGAACAAGTGACAGGGTCGGTCGCACTAGCGACCGCCATGCCACGGCATCGCGGTAACGATCAACCGGAATGGCACAAAATGATGGACGTCATTGCGAGCGAAAGCCGCAAGGCGTACCGCAAACTTATTTACGAGACGCCGGAGTTTGTCGACTATTTCCGCAGGGCGACGCCGATCGATCTAATCGAGAAAATGCGTATTGGCTCGCGGCCATCATCGCGGCGGTCAAAATCCAGTATCGAGGATTTGCGCGCCATCCCGTGGGTATTCTCATGGACGCAGGCACGCTTTGTATTGCCTGGCTGGTATGGCATAGGCACCGGACTGCGACGAGCGTCTGAACAATTCGACGACACCGAGTTTCGAAACATGTTCGGCGAATGGTATTTCATGCGCGCACTCACGGCAGATGCTGAGATGGTGCTCGCTAAGGCCGACCTCGGTATCGCCAAGCTGTACTCAGAGCTCTCCGGTGATCTTCACGAGCAGTTCTTCCCAATCATTGAAAAGGAATACGAACTAACTCGCGACCTGATACTTGAATATTCCGAGCACAAGGAATTACTTGAGGGTGACGTCACCCTGCAACGCGCGATCATGCTGCGAAACCCGTATGTCGATCCGATGAGTCTCATGCAGATTGACCTGCTAGAGCGCTGGCGTGAATCGGGCAGTGAAGACGAAGCATTGTTTGATGCCTTGCTCGCAAGCGTCAATGGCATTGCACAGGGGCTGCAAAACACCGGTTAATCCGCTTCACGGAAGCGCAGTTTGAAAAGCAGAGATATTTTCGACCTGACCATGGTTGCCGCGCTATTTGGCGGTGCGTTTTTGTTTATGCGCGTCGCCGCGCCGGACTTTGGCGCCATTCCGTTAATAGCCGTACGACTCGTGCTGGCAGCGATGGTGCTGATTCCCATCGTTCTCGCCCGCAACGGGATGCAGGAAATAGTGCAGCACTGGCGGCCGATAACAATGATGGCCGTCCTCCACTATGCGTTGCCATTTTGTTTGTTTGCTTACGCCCTATTGACGTTGACCGGCAGTTTCACCGCAATTATCAACGCGAGCTCACCGTTGTTCGCGGGCGTGATTGCCTGGGTGTGGATTGGCGAGCGACTGCCCGCGATAAGAATCGTCGGGCTGCTGATCGGTTTTGCCGGTGTCGTTTTGCTTGTCTGGGATAAGGTTGATGTCGATCTCAATGCCGCTGGCATCGCTACTGCGGCAGCTGTGTCGGCTTCGTTTTGCTACGGCCTTGCTGTGGTTCTCGCGAAGAGACACCTGACCGGCGTATCGCCGCTGGCCGTTTCGGCCGGCAGCATGCTGGCTGGCGCAATAATGCTCCTGCCGTTTGCGTTCTGGTTGTGGCCCGACGACGCTCCCTCGATAAATGCGTGGATCATGGTGACCGCTCTTGGCGTTCTCAGCACGGCGCTGGCCTTCGTCCTCTACTTTCGCCTGATCGCCAGTGTTGGCCCAACGAAGGCCATCACCGTGACTTTTCTTATCCCGGTGTTCGCGGTTGTGTTTGGTGCTTTGCTTCTCGATGAGCCGATTACATTTTCGATGCTGGCCGGTGGACTGGTGATACTGCTGGGCACGGCTCTTTCTACGGGACTGCTGAGCTTGCCAAGCCGTGACTAGTAGCGTGCTGGGGCCGTTTTTACGGTGCGCTCCTAAGTCTCGATAAAACTCGCAAACTCATCGATCGTCTTCCGACCGATGTCCGGCACCTCCGCATCGTCCGCCGGGTAACCGACGACCAGTAACAGGAACGGTCGCTCGGTCTTCGGTCGCCCCAGAATTTCATTGAGAAACCTCATCGGGCTGGGTGTGTGCGTTAACGTCGCCAATCCGGCCGTGTGCAGCGCCGTTATCAACATGCCGGAGGCGATGCCGGTCGATTCAGTCGGGTAGTAATGTTTTACCTTGCGACCGTCTTCGAGATAGCCGAATTTCTGCAGGAACACTGCGATCAGGTAAGGCGCAGTTTCGAGGAATGGCTTGTCCGAGTCGGTTCCGAGCGGCGCCAGCGCATCCAGCCACTCTTTCGATGCGCGGTGTTCGTAGAATTCACGCTCTTCGACTTCGGCCGCTTCACGAATTTTCTTTTTTGTCTCCGCGCCGCTTACCACAACAAAATGCCACGGCTGCAGGTTCGCGCCGCTGGGCGCGGTGTTACCCGCCTTTAACGCAGTTTCGATGATATCGCGTGGCACGGGACGATCGGAAAATTCGCGCACGGTCCGCCGTCGATCGATGTTCTCGTAGAACGCTTCAACGCGCTCGCGCATCTCCTCGATCGGGTATTCCTGGTACATGTCCATCGGGACTGTCGGATAACTATAGTTCTTCATCGAAACTCCATTTGCAGCCTAAGGGCTTTCCTCCGACTCATGCACCGTCCACAAGACGGTCCATTCGTCGGTGTCGTTTTCAGACACCACTTTTCCCCGCACCGAGATACCGGCTTCGTGAACCGAATTTGGATCACCCGATACGAGCGGGTGCCAGTCAAACAAATCTTCGCCTCTGGCGATTAGGCGATACGCGCAGCTAGCCGGCAACCATTCAAACGCATCGGTCGCGTGCGGCGTGATCACGAGACAATCGGCCACCTTTTTGACGCGGTTTGGGTAATCCGTGCAACGACAGGTATCGAGATCGAGGAGTTTGCAGGCCAGGTTGGTGTAAAACAATTCGCCCGTCTCTTCCTCCTCGACCTTGTGCATGCAGCATAGCCCGCAGCCATCGCAAAGCGACTCCCACTCGGTGGAGTTCAATTCGGCCAGCGACTTGCGCTTCCAGAACTGATCAGTCATCTTGCTGCGCCATGAAAGCGGTATTCCTGGACTTCGACACAATGGGCGGCGGCCTCGACCTCAGCCCATTGGAAAAGGTGACGCCCGACCTCAAGGTCTACGATGTTACCGGGAAAGAGCAGATCGCAGAACGAATTCGTGATGCCGACATCGTTTTCACGAACAAGATTCAGTTGAGTGAGTCATTGCTCGCGGCGGCCCCCAAGCTCAAATTCATTGGCCTGACAGCGACGGGCACGGATAACATCGATCTCGTTACTGCACAGGAAAACGGCGTCGCTGTTGCCAATATCCGCGCCTATTGCACCGAGTCGGTTACGGAACATGTTTTCGGTGCGCTGCTCATGCTGACCCACAGTCTGCCAATGTATGACCGGTCAGTTCGAGCCGGTGAATGGCACGAGTCGCCAGACCCGTTTCTGTTGACCCATCCCATCCGTGAGCTATCGGCCATGACGCTTGGCATTGTGGGATTTGGTTCGCTGGGACAGGGCGTTGCAGGAATAGGTGAGGCGTTCGGCATGAACGTCATCATTTCGGCAAGACCCGGCGCCTCGGAAGTTGCCGCTGATCGCGTCGCGTTCGGCGACATGTTGTCGCAAGCCGACGTGATTTCATTGCACTGTCCGTTAAACGAGCAAACGTACAAGCTTTTCGGCGCCGAGGAATTCCGGCAAATGAAAAACACTGCGATTCTCATAAACACAGCACGAGGCGGGCTTGTAGATTCTGCTGCGCTTGCCGAAGCATTACGTGACGGTGAAATTGCCGCAGCGGCCGTCGATGTGTTGCCGCAGGAACCACCCGTCGAGGGCGAACCATTAATAGACTACGAGGGTGACAACCTGATCGTCACCCCTCATGTTGCCTGGGCGACTAACGAGGCACGGCAAAACGCGATTGACGAGCTAGCGGCAAATGCTGCAGCGTTCATCGTGGGCGAAAAGCGCAATCGGGTAGTGTAGTTGTATGTCCAGTTTACATCCGAAAGCGGACATTGGGGTGGTAGAGTCTTGAATGTCCGCTAATGACCCAAAGCGGACGTTCGGCAAGGCAAGAGCGAGCATCGATTGTCTGGTTGCATCGGACGGACTTGGGGATTAATTCGGAGATATCTCGTCATCATATGGCCACGTGGGTTTGGAAAGATCATCCGATATCACTCCGGGTTGCTGTTGTTGCAATGTCGTTCCTGTTTCTACTAGGGACCGTGGCACAATTGCTTAATTGGTATGAATATCCGGGGTCCTGGCTTGAGCCGTTGCTAGCATTTCTGTTCGCCGCATCTAGCTACGGAATGCTGCGAATGATGTCTTGGGCAAGAGGGGTAGCGGTGCTAATTCTGTGGTTGCTCGTCATCCTTTTGATAGTTGGGGTCTTTAATCCTTACATGGCCAGTGACTGGGGCGCAGGCATGCCCCCATCGGTCGCTACTCTCCTGGCCTATATAATTCCAGCAGAAGCAGCAATTGTTTGGGTGCTACATATTCTGGGCAAATACAAGCGGCGTTTCGATCCGATAGTGATCGGATGGCTCGATCGGCATTGACTATGAACGTGTGAGATCAGATGCGTCCGCTTCTGGCCGAAAGCAGACGTTGGACTGCTAGAATGACGAACGACTGCTTATGACCCAAAGCGGACATCGCCAAGTTGCAATGCGACACGTTCCATAATCTATAAAAACATCATTTTGGGGAACAATCCATGTCTCTTGACCAAGGCGCATTGTTAGCGGAAATCATCGGCGCTATCGCTGTTGTTGCTAGCCTTATCTATTTGACTGTTGAACTCAGAACGCAAAGCAAAATGAATCGGCTGGCTTCTGCGAATGACCTAGCCACGCAGTGGAGCGGATTGATGATATCGATGCACGATAGTGCGGAATTGTCCGAGATTTGGTTGAAGGGCACGAGTGACTTCGATTCACTTGGCCCAGTGTCCAAGCTTAGATTCAGTGCCTTCTTTGGTCGTTTCCTTCGAAACAGTGAGGCCCTCTATTTTCGTGTTCTGGACAAGACCCTTGATCAGACCATTTGGAGAGGAATAGAACGGACAATTCGAGATTTGCTTTGTCTCCCGGGATCGCAAGCGTGGTGGGAAACCCGAAAGCACTGGTACACAGATGATTTTCAGTCCCTGGTTTCAGACCTTATTGCCCGAGGAGAAGCGGAAGTCATGTTTGACAAGTACAATGTTGAGAAGCTGCAAAAAACACTGGAGTAATGCGTTTTTTTGCGACTGCTGAAACCTATTTTGCGACCGCTTTACACCCTAAGGCGGCCATTCGGATGTTAGAGTCTTGAACGACCGCTAATGACCCAAAGCGGACATTGGCGAATTTACGCGAGTGAGTTACATACAAAAGCTTAGCTGATCAAAGCAGTCCATAAATCCAGGGGTCTAATGGGCATGTTGGGGCAATTCATCAAAGACGCCCGCCGACGGCACGTACTACCTAACGCGTTGCTCTACATCGTTGCGGCGTGGGTCGCGATCCAGGTCGCCGATCTCGCTATCGACGCCGGCGTAATACGCCTGGTATTGAGAGACGTCTTTGTTGCGGCATTTCTCGGCTTCCCCGTCGCGCTAATCGTCAGTTGGTTCTACGATATCACTCGCCGAGGGATAGTAAGAACACCCCCCATTGGCGCAGCCGCCTCATTCGACCAATCGCTGCGCAAGCAAGACTACTTGCTGTTTGCCTCGCTGGCGGCGGTTTGGGCTGTGGCTATTGCGTATGTCCACACTCCGATTCCGGTTGACAAGTCGATCGCCATCCTGCCGTTCGAGAACCCAGGGCACGATCCTGACAATGCTATGTTTGCGTTTGGTATTCGTGTTGACCTTCAAACCCAGCTGCAGAATCTTCACGATCTCAAGATCGTTGCGCGCGAGTCATCGGACAACGTCGATAAGGATATGTCGTATCCGGAGATGGGACTCAAGCTGGGCGCGGCCTACATCATGAAAGGATCGGTAGAGCGGGTCCTTGATCGAGTACGTGTCAACGTAGTTCTGCTCGATGCGGAAAAAGACGAGCAAACGTGGGCGGGTAGCTACGACCGTGAAATGACGACCACCAACTGGTTTGATATTCGTGACCAAATTTCCAGTGCAATCACCGACAGATTGCAGACGGAACTGTCGCCGGCAGAAGAACTGAGACTGGACATTGCGCCAACGGAGAACATGGCTGCCCTGCAGGTCTACTATCGGGGCAAGCAACGCATGGCGAAGCGCACCACAGGTACGCTCGCCGAAGCAGTGGGTTACTTTCAGCAGGCTGTGGAGCTCGACCCGGATTTTGCGCTGGCCTGGGTTGGCTTGGCGGATAGCTACTACCTGCACATGCTTTATGCCAGCTTGCCGGAAAATGAGGCGTATTCGAATATGAAAGCAGCCATCGACCGGGCACTCGGGTTGGACACCCAGCTAGGCGAGGCTTACGCAACATTAGCGACGTATCAGATAATGAAGAATAACGATGCTGCCGCTGCCGATGCGGCTTTCAGACGCGCCCTTGAACTCAACCCCAACTATGCTACCGCCCATCAATGGTACGGCTCATTCCTGGCAGGCCGCGGCCGGGTAGAAGAAGGCCTTGCCCATAAGATGATGGCTCAGGCGCTGAATCCTCTCTCGGCCATAATTAGCTTAAGCCTGGGCATAACGCTCCACAGATTGGACCGTATCGATGAAGCGTTGCTGCAATACCAGACAGCCATCGAGATCGATCCGGCCTATGCCAACGCCTATGATCGGATTGGGGGAATTTATCACGAAGCACTGGGACAACTCGATGAAGCCGTTGTCTGGATCAGAAAGGCCGTTGCCCTCGACCCAGACCAGCCCTCTTACACGCGATATCTCGGACGCCTTTACCTGGACCTCGGTGATTCCGACAAAACCGAGTATTGGTTCAAGCGACACAAGATAGTGGCACCGGATTTCATGGTGTCCGAGATGATTATGGAGTCACTTTATTCTTACCGCGGTGATGAAGCCGAAGCGCTGGAAACCGCGCGCAAAAACGTAGTGATTGATCCAAGAAGTCCGTACACAGTCGCTTTACTGCGGAACCATGATATCAAGGCAGGGCGCTACGCCGAGGCACGTGCCCTTTATGAACGTGGCTACCCGGAGTTGCTGCAGACAGACGACGTAACGATTAACGGGGGCAATATTCAGGCAGCAATCGATCTTGCGTTGGTGTTAACCATGACAGGCGAGCAGGAAAGAGCGGATCTGCTACTGGATCGCAGTCTGATTATTAGTCAATCGATTCCCAGGGGGTTCGATGGATACGCGATCTCAGCTGTCCTCATCTTTGCGTTGCAGGGAAAGACCGAGGCTGCGCTCGCCGCGCTAAGGCAAGCCATCGATCAGGGTTGGCGCAGGGCCTGGTGGTACTACCTCGAACACGATCCGAATCTGGGTTCCATCCGCGAGGAGCCCGAATTTCAGGCCATGTTAGAAGAAATCAAAGACGACATGGCCGCGCAACTCGAGCATGTCAGAGCAATGGAAGACAGTGGAGAGCTGGAATCTATTCCAGACATCAACTGATGTTCGTGTAGCTAGCCTTCAATGTCTGCTTTTGGCCGAAAGCAGCCCTTCGACTCACTCAAGATTCCGCGAAATGAACGTCCGCTTTAAGGGATGAAATAGCCGGCGTTGCTACTCCCTGCTAATCTGCCGATCGATCAAGCGTTGTCTCCAGGCTTGCGTTAACCGTCGCTCCGTTAACCACAATTCCCTGCAGAATTGCCCACAACCAAACGCTATCGCCCGGCTCGATGATTGTCGTGGCGGAGAGCGTCGAAGTGCCCTCCCCGGTCTCATCCGAACTCGGCGCCGCCCTGGCGGCATCGAGATCTTTAAGACCCGCGGGCTCTTGTTCAAATGACAGCGCGCCATAAACCTCCTCGGCTGTCGCCCCGGTCTCGATTGCATCAACGTCCATTGTAAAGATCACGATTTCGGCACTCGCACCCGAACCCATGCCCGCGTCATCGGGGAAGCCTGCGTTCTCGGCTGGCACGGTCTGCGTATACGTAAGTTCAGCTTCGAAAGTCAGCTTCTCCGTACTCTCACCCGCATTCGTGTAGCGCTGCAGAATGACACTCGTACTGCCGTTGCGAGTCGCCGGCAAACTAACTGTAATCACTTTCAGTTCCGCCGCACCGGGCTCTTCTGTGAGTACTGCGCTGCCATAGGCTTCGCCGTAAGCGACGTCAGCCTGGCTTACTTCCGAGAGCAACTCGCCCGGGATCCCGCCCCACGTTGAGAACAGCATGGGGCCGAATGAATCACAGGTGGTTTCGCCCGAGGTGCATTGCCGGAACGTCAATATATTACCCGTGCCGAACTGGATGAGTTCTGCGCTCGCCACCGCCGGCATGCCCAGCATCGTCACTACGAGAATCATCAAGATCTTGTTTTTCATCACCCGTCCCTTGTTCGTCTATGTACCGATAATCTGCCGCGCCCAGACAACAACCTCGCGTACGCGCGGCGCAGCCAGGTCGTAGGCCTCATCGAAGCTTACCCAGCGCCATTCGTGATGCTCGGGCTCGCCGGTTTCCGGCGACGGGCCCATAATGACGTCTTCCTGTTCGGTCGTTGCAAGGTAATAGCGCGCGGTCTTGCCGCGACTGTAGGGTCCCGTTTCGATAAAGCGCTCGCCCCACTCCCACTCCGTGGAATCGATGCTGGTCTCCTCAAGCAACTCGCGTTTTGCTGCTTGCAGGGGCTCTTCGCCGTCCTCGCGCAGGCCCTTGGGAAAATCCCAGTGGTGAAAGGCGCGCAACATTAGTGTTTGAATACCGTCGTCGGTCGTTCGTGCCAGGACAATGCCGCAGGAAAGTGTGTCTTCGCTCACGTCGCGGCACCTCTTAGGACATCGACGGGTGCCGAATTGATTGCGCTACGGGCTGCGAAAAAGCCACTTGCGCACACGACAATAATTCCAGCCGCTAACCCGGCCACCCACAACATCGGATTGAATGAATAAGGCAAGTCGAACAGCCGAATAGCTACGACTGCAGCAAGAATGGATGCGCCCGCCGATGCAAGAAAGCCCGCGGCGGCACCAAGCGCGGCAAACTCGGCCATTACGCCCGAGAATACGATGCTCTTGCGTGCGCCGAGTGCGCGTAACATCGCGCTTTCGAAGCGACGCTCATCGATTGTCGATTGCACTGCAGCGAACAGCACAGCAATCCCGGCTGCAAGCGTAAAAAAGAAAACGGCTTGTACCGCGAGGCTGGCCTTCTCGATGATGCCGCGAACTTGCGCGAGAATCGATTCAAGATCAATCACAGAGATAGTCGGATGCGCCCGCACAAGATCAACCAATGCAGGTCGCTCTTCGGGCTGGACGCGCATGCTCGCAATAAATGTCGCCGGAAATTCGTCAAGCGCGCCCGGCGAAAGGACAAGAAAGAAATTTGGCTGGAACGAGTCCCAGTTAATCTTGCGAACACTCGTCACCTCGGCATCGAGCTCCTGACCGGCAACTTCAAACCTGAGCACATCGCCGACGCCGATCCCGGTCTCCATCGAAACCTCCTCCTCTATCGATACCTGTGGTGGTCCTGCATAGTTCTCCGGCCACCACTCGCCTTCGATCAATTCGTTGCTGTCACTAAGTTGTGCCGCCCAGGACAAGTTCTGTTCACGATTCACGAACCACTTCGCGTCCGGCATCGGATAGGTAAGCTCTTTGACTGATTCTCCATTGATCAACGTCATACGAGCACGCACCAACGGATTGAAATTCGGCGCCTCTACACGTCGAGATTCAAAAATATTCGCGACCGATTCGGTTTCGTGGCGCTGGATGTTGATTAGAAAACGATTAGGCGCATTTTCGTCGAGGGTCCGACGCCAACCCTCGAGTAAATCTGTTCGAACGAGCGTCAGCAACAGCAACACCGTAAGCCCCAAACCGAATGCGACGACTTGCACGGCGCTTGCACGGCCGCGGCGCGCAACATTGGCGAGGCCGTAGCGCCAGGCTACGCCAACTCCCGAGCGGAAGCGTCCCATCATGCTCACGAGCCCACGACCGACCAGGTAAAGCGCGGCGGCGATAACAATTACGCCGCCGAGCACGATTACCAGCATCGTTGCGTCGCCAACCGAGCGGTACAACAACGCTGCAACAGCCGCCAGCGACAAGCCCGCCACAAGAATCCTGGATGGCGCCGGCGGCATTGCATCATGCCGCAGCACGCGCAGTGGCGGAGTATTGCGAAGCTGGATGAGTGACGGCAGAGCAAAGCCGATTAACAGCACCAATGCACTGCCGCTGCCCAGCAGGACGGGTGCGAGACCGGGATCCGGCAAGTCACCCTGGATGATATCGGCCAGGATGTACGACAAACCCAACTCCGCCCCGAATCCGACCATGCTGCCACCGAGCACACCGATCAAACCGATCAGAACGAGCTGTATGAGAGCGACAGAAATAACGAAACCCTGCGTTGCGCCCAGACTTTTCATCAGAGCAACTGCATCCATGCGTCGCTGAGCAAAACGTCTTGCCGACATCGCGACCGCAACTGCACTGAGTAACAAACTGATTACTGCCGTCAGTGAGAGGAAGCGCTGCGCACGATCAGCCGCAGCAAACGCGCGCTCACTGCTCTCCTCCGCACTGCGTAACCGCAACGAGTCAGGCAATTCGTCCTGAATCGCGTTGTTATATAGGCTCACAGCGTCTTCGTCGCCCGCGATCAACAATGCGTAACGAACCCGGCTACCGACGCCAATCAGTCCGGTCGCCGGTATGTCGCTATCGTTCATCAACAATGTTGGCGCCAGCGACGCAAATCCGATTGACTGGTCTGGTCGATAGGTAACAATTGCGCCGATTCGAAGCTGCGACTCACCAACATCGAGCAGGTCGCCGACGTTCGCACCAACACGCGCCAACAGGGAAGTGTCAGCCCAAACCTCTCCCGGCTCGGGAATTCCGACGGCTTCGCGTTCATCACCGAACAGTTCATCGGCTATGCGTAGCTTGCCCCTTAGCGGATACGCATCGTTAACGGCCAGAACGGACGACAATGCGCTTAGGTCGCCAGCGAAGACGACGGTTGGAAATGACACCATGTCGGCAGTATTCAATCCGTAGTCACCCGCCAGGTCACGCCATGAGTCCGGAATAGGCTCCTGCGAACGCAGGCGAAGATCTGCCGCAAGCACCTCGTTCGCCTGTCGCGCGACGGCCTTGCCAATGCGATCTGTCAAGAAACCGACGGCCGTCAGGGCCGCTACGGCGAGAACTACGGCCGACAACAACACGAGAACTTCACCCGAACGCAGTTCACGCCCGAAGCTGCGCAGCGCAAATATCAGCGCTTTCACGCGCCTTCGCTCTCGGCGGCGGTCATCGTGTCGCTAACCAGCTTGCCGACATCAAGACTGAGGATTCGATCACAGCGTCCGGCCAGTGATGTGTCGTGGGTAACAAGAATGAGCGTTGTCGAAGAGCTCCGATTGAGTTCGAACATCAGCTCCATAATCGTCGCGCCCGTGCGCGCATCAAGATTGCCCGTTGGTTCATCGGCGAACAATACGGCGGGTTCCGTCGCGAATGCTCTTGCGATTGCTACGCGTTGTTTTTCGCCACCGGACAACTGTGCTGGGTAGTGACTCCAGCGGTCGCCGAGCCCTACCTTTTTGATGATTTCAAGCGCGGCGCCTCGCGCGTTGCCGAGTCCCGCCAGTTCGAGAGGCAACATAACGTTCTCGAGCGCGTTTAGTGATGGCACGAGATGAAAAGACTGAAATACGAAGCCGACACTTTCCGCCCGCACAAGTGCGCGGCCATCTTCATCGAGTTCGCCAAGATTTCTGCCGTTCAGCGTTACGTGGCCCGTCGTTGGCAGATCAAGCCCGGCCAGTAACGCGAGCAAAGTGGACTTGCCGGCACCCGATGGGCCAACCACGGCCACGGATTCGCCGCTGCGAATATCGAAACTGACATCCGAAAGAATGGTCAGAGTACCTTCCGGACTGCTAACCTGTTTGCTGATTTTCTGCGCTGACAGGACGGCCTCACCGCCCTTCTCAAAATTCAACATGCGAAAAACTCTTTTCCTTCTTTTGCTGCTTTGCGGCACTGCGCACAGCGCGGACGATCCAACCGTCCTTATTTTTGGCGACAGCCTGAGCGCTGGCTTTGGTATTGACGTTGACCAGTCCTGGGCTACTTTATTGCAGACAAGACTCTCCACCCTAGGGTACGAACATCGTGTGATCAACGCCAGCATTAGCGGCGAAACAACTGAAGGCGGCGTAGCGCGTATCGGCGCGGCCCTCGAGCGCTTTCAGCCTGAACTGATCATCCTCGAGTTGGGCGGCAACGACGGTCTGCGCGGCTTTCCGCCCGAGCGCCTGCGCGGCAATCTTGAGAAGATCGTAATCGCAGCCAAGGACTCGGGCGCTGGCGTGGTATTGCTCGGCATCCGCATTCCGCTGAACTACGGGCCCCGATATACCGAGGCCTTCGAAAATACCTTTCGCGACGTGGCATCAGCGCATGACGTGCCCTGGATCGAGTTCTTTATGGACGGCATCGCATTGAATGACGACTTGCTGCAGGACGACCGCATCCACCCGAATGCTGCTGCACAAGCATTGTTGCTTGAGAACGCATGGCCGATAATATCGGCTTCTCTTGGGGTCCAAGAATAATGGAAAAGATCTGGCTCAAGTCCTATCCGGACGGCGTGCCCACCGATGTGCCTGAACCCGAATTCAAATCGATTCGGGACATGGTCGAGTTCAGTTTCCGGGAGTTTCCGGACCGGCCCTGTTACGCCAATATGGGTACAACGCTGAGCTATCGCGATATCGATGAGCAATCGATGCGCTTCGCTCGTTACTTGCAGCATTCACTGGGTCTCACTCGGGGCGAACGCGTCGCGATCATGTTGCCCAATGTTCTGCAGTACCCGGTCGTACTGTGCGGAATTTTTCGTGCAGGACTTGTCGCGGTGAACGTCAATCCGCTGTACACGGCGCGCGAACTCGAACACCAACTCAAGGACTCGGGTGCGAGAGCGATTGTTATTCTCGAGAACTTCGCTCACACGCTTGCAGACGTCATCGACGAAACCAGTATCGAGCACGTTGTGACCAGTGGCATCGGCGATCTGCTCAACAAGCCCAAAGGCTGGCTGGTCAACTTTGTGTTGCGGCGCATTAAGAAATCGGTGCCGGCCTATAACTTGCCTGGCTCGGTTACGTTGGGACGAGCACTGAAAGTTGACGCGGACAAGGAATTAAAAGAGGTCGAACTCGGGTTTGCGGATATTGCTTTCCTGCAATACACGGGCGGCACCACCGGCGTTTCGAAGGGCGCCATGCTGAGTCACCGCAACATGGTCTTCAATGTTACGCAGACTGTTCTCTGGCAAGGCAATGCCTACATCGGTGTTGAACCCGTTATCGCGATTACAGCCTTG
>Ga0255049_10000941_pt1 | contig 16815 bp, 14 predicted proteins | sample JV7_2_3_MG_FD_183615 | JGI IMG/M metagenome (GOLD analysis project Ga0255049, IMG submission 183615) | Seawater microbial communities from Jervis Inlet, British Columbia, Canada - JV7_2_3 | ecosystem: Environmental > Aquatic > Marine > Inlet | place: Canada: British Columbia | collected 2016-10-06
CGCCGCCTAATCTGAACAGCTCGGGCAAACTGGCGACCGACAAGCCGCGAATTCCACTCGACTATCTGCGCGGTCTGTTCGGAGATCGGGTTGAGGAGGTACTTCAGACCCTGGAACGGGAAATCGCGAAGAAACGACGCGGTGAGGAATCCGAGTTGATGGATACGCTGATCGTGTACAGCTGGCCCAAAGATATCTTCCCCGACTTCGCAAACGATCCGGTGACGCTGTCTGGAGGTGATCATGGCTAGAGGAATCGATCGACGCACGTTTCTGAAGGGCAGTGGCAGCGTACTGCTGCTATCGCTGGGCCAACTGAGCTGGATTGATGGTGGTGTCAAAGTGGCGTCCGCAGATTCACTGCTCGGCGATCCTGTCGAATACCAGGGCTTTGAGGACATCTACCGCAAGAAGTGGACCTGGGACAAGATCGCGAAGAGCACGCACTTCGTCAACTGCTGGTATCAGCGCAACTGCAGCTGGAATGTCTATGTGAAGAACGGCATCGTCTGGCGCGAGGAGCAGTCGGGAACCTACGAACAGGTCGACCGCAACATACCGGACTTCAATCCCAGGGGTTGCCAGAAAGGGGCTTGCTACAGCCAGCGCATGTACGACGCCAGTCGGCTCACACATCCGCTCAAGCGTGTCGGCGAGCGTGGCGAAGGGAAGTGGAAACGCGTTTCCTGGGATGAGGCACTCAATGAGATCGCCGACAGGTACATCGATGTAGTCACCACGGATGGCCCCGGCGCTATCACCTGGGATCCCGGTACCGCCAATGCCGGCGGCGGCGCGTCCGTTGCCACGCATCGCGTTGGTCACGTACTGGATACACCGCTGATCGACGTAAATACCGAAGTCGGCGATCATCACCCCGGCGCACAAACCACCGTGGGCAAAATCTCTTTCTCGGGCTCCATGGACGACCTGTTCTATTCTGATCTGATCCTGATCTGGGGCGGCAATCCGGTCTATACCCAGATCCCGAACGCGCACTTCATCAATGAGGCGCGATACAACGGCGCGAAGGTGGTGACGATTGCGCCGGACTACAACGCGTCATCCGTGCACGCGGATACCTGGCTCGGCGTCAATCCCGGCAGCGATGCGGCACTGGCACTGTCGATGGTCCAGGTGATGATCGAAGAAGGACTACACCAGGAGGCCTTCATCAAGGAGCAGACCGACTTACCCCTGCTCGTGCGTACCGACAATGACCTCTTTCTGCGCGAAAGCGAAGTGGAATATTTCGGCGACGAGGACATTTTCTATGTCTTTGATGAGGCCACTCAAGAGCCCCGGCCAATGTCCAACAAGACCCTGGCACTGGAGGATATCGAACCGGCGCTGGAGGGTGAGTTCGTTGTCGAGACCAGGGAGGGCCCGGTGACCGTCACGACCGTGTTTGCCCTGTTACGAAAGCAGCTCAACAGCGATTACAGGCCGGAGCAGACCGCAGCAACCACGGGCGTTCATCCCGACAATGTCAGGCAAATGGCTCGCGACATCGCGACGGCCAAGGCAGCCGTATGCGTTACGCAGTCCAGCTTTTCCAAGTACTACCACGGCATGGAGATGGAGCGCTGCCAGATCCTCGTGCTTACCATCTGTGGCCAGATCGGGAAGAAGGGCAGCGGCATCACCGGTTTCCCGGCGATTGCCCCCGACGGTGGCGCGAAGATGGTCACGCTACCGGGCAACCTGCCGATTTCTATCGGTGCGATGTCTGTCGCCAAGAATGTCTTGCCAACGATAGTCAAGGGCAAATTCAACGGCATGACCATGGAGGCGATACTCTACGAGATCGTCCAGGACGTGTATCGCGAAGGCGGTTACATACCGGGTAACCTGTTCTACTACCACGTCGGCCTGCAGGCACTCTACGGCAGTTCGAAACAGTACGACCCGACGATGAAACGCGAGCTCAAGGAGTTTCTAGAAGAGTCGTATCAGAAAGGCTGGCAGATTCGGCCAGACCAGGCCAAACAGCGCATCTTCTTTGAAATCGGCGGCAATATTCTGCGCCGGGCGCGTGCCTACAACGTACTTGAGGACACCCTGCTCAAAGAGCTCGAGCTCATGGTGACCGTAGACTGGCGCATGAGCAACACGGCACTCCACAGTGACTATGTTTTGCCGGCGGCAGGCTGGTACGAGAAGGACGATATTCTTTGGGCTACACCACTGGCACCGTATATTCATGTGATCAGCCGGGCGACCGAGCCGCTTGGGGAATCCAAATCGGACTGGGCGATTCACTGCTTGATCATGAAGGCGATCCAGGAACGTGCCAAAGCTCGCGGCATAAAACGATTCACTGACCGCAAAGGGAATAAACGTCGCCTGGACAAGGTCTACGACGAGTTCACTTTCAAAGGCAAGTTCAACGAAGACAATCCTGAAGCGATGCTGGAGCAGGTGCTCAGCAATTCCAATAACCTGTCGGGTGTCACCTGGGATGAGCTAAAGAAAAAGGGTTTCGAACGGGTCACTGAGCTCGGCATGCACTTTATCAATATCGGCAACGCCACTGACATCAAGCCCAACGAGACCATCACTGCAAATACCTGGCACACGGAGAAGAAGGAACCCTGGCCGACCTTGACTCGGCGAATTCAATTCTATATCGATCACCCCTATTACCTAGAGCAACAGGAACAGTTGCCCGTGCACAAGGACAGCCCCAGGATTGGCGGTGATTACCCGTTGATGCTGGTTGGTGCTCACACGCGTTGGTCAATCCACTCCGCCTGGCGTGACCAGCCGCACATGCTTCAGCTCGGCGGGCGTGGTGAACCCACGGTCTGGATCGGCACTGAAGATGCCGCCGAGCGTGGTATCGAGGACAACGACAGCGTGCGTGTTTTCAACGATATCGATTCCTACGAGACACTGGCCAAGATTGTCCCCAGCCTGAGACCGGGGCAGGTGATAGTTTACCATGCCTGGGAGCCCTACCAGTTCAAGAATCGCAAGTCTTACGGGGCATTGAGCCCTAATCCGATCAACCCGTTGTCGCTGGCCGGCGGTTATTTCCATCTTCAACCACTGCCGGAAGCCAATACGCCGGGACCCACCGATCGGGATACGCGAGTGGATGTCGAGCTGATTCGGGCCAGCGCCGTTGAGGGTGTGCAATGAAAGCCATCGCAGCAGTTGCAGCCGGCGAGAAGGAAACGACGACAAGCGTCCGCTGCAGGCTATACCAGCTGTTTGCCCTGGCGTTTACCTATCCGGACCGGCAGTGGGTCGAAGCAATCAGGGCCGGCGAGTTTGCGTGCAGCCTGGAGGAGTTGTTGACAGCCCTTGACCGGAAGCTGCTCCAGGGCCTGGACCGTGGTGCACTGTGCGATGCGGGTGACTGCGAGGATGCATTGGCGGCCGAATACACGCGCTTGTTCGACATCAACTCCGAGGGTGGCCCACTGTCGCTATATGGCGGTCATCACAGGGGCGGACGTACGCACACCATGGAGGAAGTGCTGCGCTTCTACAAACACTTCGGCTTGCAGCTCGACGAAAGCGTACACGAACTTCCCGACCATATTGTCTGTGAGCTGGAGTTTCTCCATTTCATGACATTCCAGGAAGCGAAAATCCTCGCAGAGGGTGGCGATGCCAGCCACTATCGTCGCGGCCAGCGGGATTTCGTAGCGCGCCAGCTGATGACCTGGATTCCAGGCCTGTCCGAGCAGCTGGGCGGGCGCAAGGCCCTGCCCTTTTTTGCCGAACTGCTGCGGCTCCTGGTTTGCTTTCTTCAGCTCGAGCAGGCGCGTCTGGTCTGATCCGAGCTTCTTGAGCTCGCAGCGATGGCCAGTATTGATATACGTTCGGCCGTATGGGCATTGAGGTGAACCAGCCAAAACGCCGGCATATCGCTTATCGTATCGGGTCACGAGTGTTGCTGTCGTAGAGGCCAGTGAAATGAAAGCAGATCGTCCGCCGTTAGCCGGTTTACGTGTTATCGAGAGTTCTTTACTCGGTCCGGCCGCCATTACCACCTCTTTTGCCGATCTCGGTGCGGACGTCATCAAGGTAGAGTCCCCGGCGGGTGACTACATTCGTGAGATGACCTGGCCGATCGTTGAGGGCGTCTCCCTGATGCACTACCACCTCAACCGGGGCAAGAAGAGCATCACGCTTGACCTGAAGTCAGCCGAGGGCAAGCAAGTCTATCTCGACCTCGTCAAGGATGCCGACGTGGTGATCGAGGCAATGCGCCCGGGAGCACTCGCCAGGCTTGGCCTGGGCTTTGACGACCTCAGGAAGATCAACCCGAAAATCGTGTTCTGCACAGTCTCCGGTTACGGCGCTACCGGTCCTTACAAAGACATGCCTTCCCACGGTATCGCCTACGACACCTGGTCCGGCGCCGTTACTCCCGCCTATGACGACGAGGGATACTGCTACATACCCGAGCATGTTTCCGTCGGCATCAACGCCACACCCTTTGTAGGGGGGATGGCAGTCCTTGCCAGTGTGATCCGTGCCCGGGAAACTGGCCAAGGTTCTGCGATGGAGCTGGGACAAAGTGACGCAGCTGCTTTCTTTGACTGGTATCGTATTGAAAGCCATATTGCCTACAGCCGTCCGGAGGATGTGGTAACGGGTAACAAGTCAGACGACTATCGACGTCGCCCGGTGGCAACCGCCGGTATGAAGGAAGGTGTGCGTTACCAGATGTACGAATCTGCCGACGGCCATGTTTTGTTCATGGCCTCCGAGCAGGCTTTCTGGAAGAATTTTTGTGATGCGCTTGATCGCATGGAACTGTTCGAGAGATGGCCGGGCAGCAAGTACGCGGATCATGCCAGCGGCAACCGCGAACTGCAGGCCGAGTTGCGTGAGATCTTCAAGACCAGGACCTCTCGCGAATGGCTCAAGTTCAGCGCTGAGGTGAATACGCCGATCGCGCCAGTCAATACGCCAAAAAATATAGTGGAGGATCCGCAGTTCAAGGATCGTTTCAAAGTACTGCCTCATGAAGAGCACGGCTCAGACATGCTGGCTTTCCCGGTGAATTTTGCCGGCGAGGAACTGCCGACGCCTGCCAAGGCGCCGACTGCCGGGCAGCACAGCGAAGAGGTGCTTCGCGATGTGCTGGGCTACGGCGATGACAGGATAGAAGCACTGCGGAAATCCGGCGCGCTCGGAGAACCGGCGTAATACGCTTAAACCCGGGTGTCTCCGGCGAATGTCCGCTTCTGATACTGAACAGGCCATTTCCGAACTACCGGTGGGCCAAACGGGTGGGCGCGCGCCGTTACACTGTTGAGTGAGCTGGACCGCCCCGGCGGCGTGCAAAGCGACTCCTTCATGACAGGGATCGAGACTATGAATTTCGAATTTTCCGAAGAGCATCTGAGCTTCATGCGCGAGGTGGATGCATTCCTCGAGGAAAACTATTCACCGGATGTAATGGATGTCACGCGGGAGAACATGGCCCAGGTCTGTGACACGCCGGAGCGCCGCGCCTTCATGAGAAAACTGGCCAAGCGAGGCTGGCTGGGTATCACCTGGCCGAAAGAATACGGCGGTCAGGACGGCGACGGTATCTACGAGTACCTGCTGAACGAAAAGCTGTCCGCAGTCGGGGCTCCGGGGATTGGCAAGGGCGTCGGCATCGTCGGCAAGACCCTGATCAATGTGGGCTCTGAAAAGCTGAAACAGGAATTCCTGCCCAAGATCCTGAATGCCGAAATCGAATTCGCCGTGGGTTATTCCGAACCAAACGCAGGTTCCGATGCTGCGGCGATGCGCCTGAAGGGAGAGCGCAAGGGCGATGGCTGGGTGCTCAACGGCCAGAAAGTATTCACAACCTCGGCCCACTTTGCCGATTGGTACTGGCTGGGCGTGCGCACCGACCCCGACAAACCGAAACACCATGGAATCACCCTGTTCCTGGTTCCGATGGACCAGGAAGGGCTGACCATCTACCCGATGATGACCATGGGTGGCGAGCGGACCAACAGTGTGTTTTTCGACGACGTCTTCATTCACGACGATTATCGCGTTGGCGAGTTAAACAGGGGCTTCCAGTACATCGCCGAGGCGCTCGATATCGAACGCTTCACGCTCTTCACGTTCTCGCCGATCCGTGGGCGTGTCGAGTTGCTTTGTGACTATGTCAACACCGCGACGCGTGACGGCAAGCCGCTGAAGGATGACCCGGTGATTCGTCAGCGAGTAGCCCAGCTTGCAACAGAGTGCGAAGTGGCCCGATTGCTTGGTGTGAAATTTGTTACGGCCGCCATGCACGGTAGCAAGACGCCTACCATCGAAGCATCCTGGTACAAACTTTATGCCACGGAACTTTCGCTGCGTATTGCCGATGCCACTTTGGATATTGTTGGTCCAGGCGGACAGCTGGCGCTGGGCACCGAGGATGCTCCGCTCACCGGGCGGGCGGAAAGCTGCTACACGTTTACGGTGATCGATACCATCGGTGGAGGTTCTTCCGAAATTCAGAAGAACATCATCAGCCGCAGACATCTGGGCCTGCCGAAGAATTTCTGATGGGGACGACGGCCTTCCTGCAGGGGTTCACGGTGTTAGACCTGGCAACCGTTGGTCCGGCGGCCAGAGCATCGCGAATTCTGGCCGACTACGGCATGAACGTAATCAAGGTCGGCCGGCATGCTGCCGGGGGCGCGAAGCAGATCGAGCCCGTGTTCCACGCCTACGGAGCCGGCAGGGGAATGCAGAAAATCCGGCTCGACCTGCGCGTCGAAGAAGGCAAGGAAGCACTCTATCGCCTGGCGCAGGGCGCGGATGTGCTCATCGAAAGCTACCGGCCCGGTGTGGCAGAGCGCCTGGGCGTGGGCTACGACGCGATCCGGGAGCAGAACCCACAAATCGTCTACTGTTCGACCAGCGGCTACGGCCAGGACGGCCCCTGGGCCCAATGGGCAGGTCACGACATCAATTATCTCGCCGTGGGCGGATTCCTGGCTTGCAGCGGCCAGGACAGTGAAGGCCGCCCGGCAATGCCAGGGGCGACCGTGGCTGACGGTGCCGGTGGTGGTATGCACGCCGCGCTCGCCATTGTTGCCGGCCTGCTGAATCGATCCCGTGACGATGTGGGTTGCTACCTCGATGTCGCCGCAACCGACGGCGTGCTCAACCTCATGTCACTCTATATCGATCAATACCTGGCAACGGGCGAAGAAACCCGGCCCGGTTCGGGTGTGCTGACCGGCAAGTACGCCTGGTATGGCATCTACAAGACGTCCGACGGAGCTGCGCTGTCGGTCGGTGCCATCGAGCCGCATTTTTTCCGCAAGCTGTGTGAGCAGCTGGGCCTGGAGCAATTCAGCGAACACCAGTACGACGACGAGAAACAGGATGCGATGCGGGTCGCGTTTCAGGACAAATTCCTTACCCGTAGCCGCGACGAGTGGACGGAGCTGCTCGCTGCAGAAGACACCTGCGTGGCGCCGGTGCTTGGTATCGCCGAAGTCGCCGACAATGAACACCTGAAGTCCCGGCAGTCCTTCACCAGGGCCCAACACCCGGAACGGGGAGAGTTCGACCAGCTCGGTCCAGTTCTGGCCGGGGGCGCACGCCAACAGCCGGTCCACCAGCTAAGCGAGCCTGGTGACACGGATACGGACACGGTCTTGCGATCTGCCGGATTCAGCGAAGAGGATGTCGAACGGCTCAAGCGTTCCGGTGGAGTTGAGTGAGAGATGGGGCACAGCGAATGACATCGACAAAGATTCCCGAGATTCCTCCGGAGGTGTATGCCTTGATCGGCCAGCCTCAATATGAAGAGGAAACCGATTTCGAGATCGCGATGGGGTACGTGAGCAATACCTGTGCGGCGGTTCAAAACGGCAATCCGTTGTACTGGGACCCTCAGGTAGCCGAAGAAATAACGCACGGACAGATCGCCCCGCCGACCATGCTCTCGGTCTGGTTCCGGCCGCACTACTGGTCGCCGGGCGCCGAGGGCGAGCGTCTCGCACTGCAAACTCACTTCGATCTGAAGCGTCTGTTGGATCTACCGGAGGCGATCGTCAGCGGTAACGAAATGGTCTTCGGAGAGCCGGTACGGATGGGAGACAAGCTGAAGACCTGCCAGATCATCCGGTCGATCAGTGATGTCAAGAACACCAAACTCGGTCCCGGCCGGTTCTGGGTCGTGGACGTGCAGGTTGAGAATCAGCGCGGGGAGTATGTGGGTACCGATAGCTACACCTGCCTGGGATACAGGAGTCCCGAATCGTGAGTTCCGGAGATTTGACAGCAGCTGAAGTGCAGGTGGGACAGGAATTGCCACCGCTCATCCACGATGTCACGGCCACGACAGTGGTCCTCGGCGCCCTGGCCAGTCGTGACTGGCGGCCGATGCACCATGACAAGGACTTTGCGATCCATCGCAACGGCGTCAAGGACATCTTCATCAATACACCCAACAACGCAGCCTGGTTCGAACGATTTATTAGCGACTGGACCGGCCCGAAGGGCCGGCTCGGCAGAATGAAGTTCCAGATGACTACACCGGTGTTTCCGGGTGACCGGATGGTGCTCTCGGGCACGGTTACAGAAGTCACGACCGACGACACCGGCTGTTGCTGGGTCGGTCTCGACGTCGCTGTGTCGGTAGACGACCAGGTATCGACGTCCTGCAAGGCCCGTGTCGCCGTTCCTGCAGATGACAGCGACAACCCCTGGGACCGCAAAGCCAATCAGTGGCAGCCATAAGAGAGGAGTCTTCGATGGACCTGAATTTTACAGAAGAGCAAGACATTCTCCGCGACTCGGTCAGGAGTCTTTGTGCAGATTTCAGCACCATGGAGATCGTAAGACAAATGGAAAACGATCCGGAGGGTATTCCGGCGGATTTCTGGGAGCAAATGAAGGATACCGGGATCGTCAGCATCCTCTTACCCGAGGAATACGGCGGCATGGGTCTCAATATGGTGGATTGCGCCATCATCTATGAGGAGCTGGGCAGGGCGCTGGCTCCGACCCCCCACTTCGTCAGCGCGGTGATGGCCGTACTGGCGATCAGCAAGGCAGGCAGCGATGAGCAAAAGAACGCGCTGCTGCCCGCCCTCGGCAGCGGCGACCTCATTGTCACACCAGCCTGGCTGGAAGCGGGCAACGGCTTCGGGCCGAATGGTGTGCAGCTGCGGGCAGAGGCCACGGCGAAAGGTCACACGCTGAACGGCACAAAGCATCATGTCTCTTATGCGGCGGCAGCAAAGCAGTTACTGGTATTGGCAAGGAATGGTGATTCGGCGACAACCGTCGATCTGTTCCTCGTCGACCGCGACACTCCCGGTGTCGAACTCGAACAGCAGTTATCGATGGCCTCGGATACCCAGTACAAAGTGACCTTTACCGATGTCGAGGTGCCGGAAGCCAACAGAATTGGTTCCGCCGGAAGCGGTTGGGAAACCTGGGAGTCCTGCATGTATGAGGGCATTATCCTGCTCGCCGCCCAAGCCGTGGGTGGTGCGGACCGGGCGCTGGAAATGACCGTGGAGTATTCGAAAGAAAGGGAGCAGTTCGACAAACCCATCGGCTCTTTCCAGGCGCTGGCGCACTACATGGCCGATTGCAGCGCGACGGTTGCAGGCGCCAGGGTGCTCGTTCATGAAGCTGCCTGGGCCCATTCGCACGGTATATCCATAAAGCGACTTGCTCCGATGGCAAAGCTCTTCGCCTGCAATACGTTCCGTGACACCACGGCCAAATGCGAGCAAATATACGGCGGCTATGGTTTCACCCTCGGATTCGATATCCAACTGTATTTCCGCCGTGCCAAGCAGCAACAGATGAACTGGTGGGACTCTCGCTATCTCGAGGATCTGATCGCGGCCGATGTTCTCGACAGCAACGCTGAGAGAACCATAGCCGATCCCTTTGCGGCCTGACCTGGAAGAGAGCATGAGAAAAACGAGCAAGCAGGCATGAGCAGCGGTGCATTGGCCGGCATCAAGGTGATCGAGTTCGGTCAACTGGTATCGGCTCCGTTTTGCGCCAAGCTGTTCAGCGATTTCGGTGCCGATGTCATCAAAGTGGAACTGCCCGCAGGGGATGCCGCCCGGCAAACCGGCCCGTTCCCGCACGATGAACCCAACCCGGAGAAGAGCGGTCTATTCTTTATCAACAACACCAACAAGCGCGGCATAACCTGTGATGTAGAAACTGAGGCAGGGCGCGCCCTGTTCCTGCGTTTGCTCGAATGGGCCGACGTGCTCATCGAAAACAACCTGCCCAGGCAAATGCGTGAGTGGCGGCTCGACTATGAGCAGATCGCCGGCGTCAACACCGACCTCGTGGTCATCTCCATTACACCATTCGGTCAAACGGGCCCCTACAGTGGTTGGAATGCCTATGACCTGAATGCCTATCACCTAAGCGGTGCCAGCTCCCGTTACTGTGGGCGTCCCGGCGAGATGCCGCTGGAGCACGGCACCTTTTCTGCAGACTATTTCGGCGCCATCACCGCTTCGACCTGGGGCATGGCCGCCGTTTACGGTCGTGACGTCGTCGGTGGTGGGCAGCAGGTGGACGTGTCTTGTGCCGAGGCAATTGCAGCCGCCTTCGTAGGCGGCCAGAACATCGGTGGTTATGCCCAGGAGGGCGTTTTCGACAAGCGCACCGGCGTGGGCATGCCGCAGGGTGCGCCCGCCACCATCCTGCCCTGCAAGGACGGGCACGTGTGGATGCTCGCGCTGGAACCGGGCCAGTGGAATGGCCTCCGTGAAGTCATGGGTAATCCCGAGTGGGCTGACCTGGACCTCTTCCAGGATATGTTCATGCGTGCCCAGAACGCCGACGTGATCTACCCGTTCATCGAAGAGTGGACCATGCAGCACAGCAAGATGGAGATCATGGACAAATGCCAGGCCGCGGGTTGCCCGATCACGGCCGTGTTCACAATCGCCGAGGCAGCAGAACATCCGCACCTGGCGGCGCGCGACTACTTCGTCGATATCGACCATCCGGAACTTGGCCAGGTCAGGAACCTGGGTGCACCGTTCAAGTTGCCGGCGTGTCCCGGTGGACCGCACACTCCCGCACCTCTGCTGGGGCAGCACAATTCCGAGGTTTATGGTGAAATCCTCGGCCTTGGCGAGCACGAAATCTCGACGCTCAATGCCGACGGCATTCTCTGAGTACAGACTAGGAGCCACCCGGAAACACATCATGGCAAAATCACTTCCATTAGAGGGTATTCGTGTAGTCAACTTCGGCTGGGTCTGGGCTGGCCCCGTTGTCGGTCAGACACTGGCCTTTCTCGGTGCCGAGGTCTTCAAAGTGGAATCGCGTGCCCGGATCGACATGACACGCAATCTTCCACCCTTCGCCGAGGGCGAGCCGGGGCCTGATCGAAGTTTGTCCAACCACGCCTGCTGGGCCGGCAACGGCTCGGTTTCTCTGAACCTCAAAAAACCCGAGGCCAGGGACATCGCGCTCAAACTGATCGCGAACTCCGACGTGGTCGTTGAAAACTTCGGGCCGGGCGTAATGGAAAAGATGGGGCTCGGTTACGACGTCCTGAAGGAGGCCCGGAAGGACATCGTGATGTTCTCGATGCCAGCGACCGGGTTGACCGGGCCGCTGAAAGGAGTGCGTACCTATGGCCTGAGCCTGACATCGACCACCGGCCTGGACAGCTTGGTGGGTTACAAGGGTGGCGGGCCGATCCCGGTCGAAAACGCGTTCTCGGATCCCTTTGTCGGCATTTTTGGTGCCTTCGCCGTGCTTGCCGCCCTGCGTCATCGAGACAGCAGTGGAGAAGGACAGCATGTGGACTTCTCGCAGCAGGAAGCGATTATGCAAATGGTCGGTCCGGCCTACATGGACTACACGCTCAACGGCAGGGTTGGCGGCCCCAAAAGCAACGAACATCCGTTGGCTGCAGCCGCGCCGCATGGTGTTTTCCCTTGCGCCGGTGATGATCGCTGGATCAGCATCGTCGTAGCCGACGAAGACGAGTGGCAGAGCATGCTTGTCGCGATGGACAGCCCGGACTGGGCGTGTGCCGGAGAGTTCTCGTCACTGCCCAAGCGTCTGGCCAATATTGACGACCTGCATACAAGAACTGCGGAGTGGACTTCCACATTCGACGATCGGGAGCTCGCCGACCGACTGCAAGAGTATGGTGTAGCCGCCGCACCGGTATTGAATGTAGCGGATCTGTTGAACGATCCGCATTACAAGTTCCGCAACACCTTCATCGAAGTTACGCATCCCCTGGGATTCAGCGAAACCATCTATGGCGCATACGTCAAGACCAGTCGTAGCGAGGTCGACGTCAAACCAGGGCCGTTTATCGGCCAGCATAACGAAAAGGTCTTGAAGGAAATCCTCGGGATGAGCGAAGAGCGCTATCAGCAACTCGTATCAGACGAAATCGTTTACTGACGACGAGCATAAGGAATAAAACTATGAAGTTTGCACTTTCAGTACCGGCACTGCTCAATTATCCGGCCACGGTGGCACCGTGGGAGCCCGATGCGACGGGTACGGATGTTATTCGCTTCGCCAAGGAGGCTGACAAACAGAGCTGGGACTGGCTGACCATCCCCGAGCACATCCTGATGACCGCCGAAATGAGCGAGGTAATGGGCAGCCGATTTCCGGAGGGCATTACAGCCTGTGCGGTTCTCGCCGGTGCGACGGAGCGCATCCATCTGCTTACCTATGTGTTGGTGTTGCCGTATCGCAATCCGCTGCTTCTGGCCAAGCAAATCGCCACGATGGATTTCATTGCCGGCGGCCGGTTTACTCTTGGTACCGCACCGGGACACCTGGAAGGCGAGTTCGATGCACTGGGTGTTCCCTTTCACAAACGGGGCAAGATCACCAATGAATACCTCGAAGTGCTCGTCGAATGCTGGACCTCCGAGTTGTGCAGCTATGACGGAGAGTACGCGAGCTTCAAGGACATAATTGTCGATCCCAAGCCCGTGCAGAAACCGCACCCGCCGATATTCATTGGTGGTAATACTGAAGTCGCCATGAAGCGTGCGGTCAGGCACGGGAATGGCTGGATTCCCTGGCTCATTACCGCTGAACAGCTTGCCGGTTGTATTGAATTTCTGAAGGCACAGCCGGGTTTCGAGGAAAAAGCGGCGGATTTCGAGATCATGATGCCGGCGACGACCTATAACGTAGAGGACTACTCGCACAAGGAAACTGGGAAAACGGACATTCATATGGATCGTGACGAGATCCTGCAAGACATTGAGGCGCTGACCAAGGCGGGCGCGACGGCCGCCCAGGTGATGACGCCTCGCGTCGATAGTTTTCAACAGTGTCTGGAATGGGTGGAGTGGTTTGACAGCGAGATAATTCCTGTCTTCCGCTAGGGACCACCGCAATGGTATGAACAGGCCCAGGGAGAAAAACAATGGCCAATAAAGACAAGCTGATTCTTTTCAGCATCGAAGACAACGTCGGTGTCATAACGCTTAACCGCCCGGACAAGCTGAACGCGGTCAGTTGGGAATTGGCAGAGGAACTTGCCGGGCTGTTCTACTCACTGCGAGATAACGACGAAGTTCGTGCCGTCGTCTTGACCGGCGCCGGGCGGGGCTTCTGTGCGGGGGGTGACGTGGACTGGATCTCCGGTGACACCGATCGCCCGATGCCGGGGACGTCCGACCCGTCCCGCCCTATTCCCCGCTACCAGCGCAAGTCGCCTGGAGGACCGTTCGTCGATGTCGTTCGCCAGATCGTTGCCCTCGAAAAACCCGTGATAGCAGCGATACACGGGCCGGCCGTTGGTGCCGGCCTCGGCTACGCTTTGGCCTGCGACCGCCGTTTTGGTGATTCCACCACGAAAATGTCAGCTATTTTCACCAAAATCGCGATGGCTCCCGATTGTGGTATTTCCTACTTCCTGCCACGGCTGGTCGGTTTTTCCAACGCGCTGATGCTGGTGGAAACGGCGAAGATGCTGAACGCGCAGGAGTGCAGGGAAATCGGCTTGCTGGATGAGCTGCTTGCGGAAGGAGAAGCGTACGACGCCGCGGTCGCCTACGCAAAGTCGCTGGCGCAACGCGCCAGCGTTGCAGTGGACATGGCGCGTCGGCTGATTCATATGTCGCAGACGCATACGCTGGAACAAATGCTTGATTACGAAGCGGCGGTCGGTACGATGGTTGCCTCAACCCTGGATGCCAGGGAAGGCACGGCCGCATTCCTGGAGAAGAGAGATCCCGTCTACCGGGGAGTCTGATCATCTGAGAGGGCACGATTGTTGATCTTGTCTATTTCGGCAAGAGCCAATCCAAGGGGTGAGTATGACGCCTGAAGAAACCAAGGCCCTCGAAAAGCGGATTCACGCTTACGTCGGTCGTGATCTGGGCCCGCCGAAGCGCGCCCACGACGATGTCAGCACGGCTATGATCCGCCACTGGGCCGAGGTGATTGGGGATGCCAACCCTGCATACACCGACACCGAGTTTGCCGCGCAATCGACTAAGGGCGGCTTGATAGCGCCGCCTGCGATGTTGCAGGCCTGGAGTCTGGATGGTTACCCGATGGCCGATCCATCCAGGGAGAATGCCGACGTAAAGCGCGAAATGGACGATGTATTTGATGAATACGGTTTCACCGGTGCGCTCGGCACCAACTGTCGCTCCGAGTACTTCCGGGACCTGAAACCGGGTGACCAGGTCTGGGCACACACCGTCATCGGCAGCATATCCGAGCAGAAAGCCACCGCGCGCGGTATCAGCTATTTCGTCGAAACGGTTACAAAGTTCACCAACCAACGGCAGGAAGATGTCGGCCGTCTGACGTTCCGCGTACTGAAATTCATCCCGCAGGACCAGCCCGCAGCCAGCGCTGAAAGTGATGCCAGTGCGCCCAAAGCGGCGACCCGAATCGCCTCGCCGCGCGGCCACGACAACAAGTGGTGGTGGGACGCGGTGGACGAGGGGCGGGTACTTATCCAGCGCTGCAAGAACTGCGAGACCTTGCGTCATCCGCCGCGGCCGATGTGCGGCGAGTGCCAGTCCGTGGAATGGGACTCTATCGAGTCAACTCTGGACGGCGAGGTTCTCAGCTTCACGCATCTGCATCACCCGAAGTTCCCGGGATACCCATCGCCGCTGATCTGCGGGGTGATCAAGCTTGCCGAAGGCACCAACATCGTATCCAACCTCGTGGGTTGTGAGCCGGAAGCGGTGCACATAGGCATGAAAGTCAAAGGCAAGGTCGAACGCGTCGACGACGAGACCGTGCTGCCGCAATTCTACCCGTGCTGAATGCGGACAAGTTGGGTGAACAGGCCCTGGTAACGGATGAGGAACGATGAGTACAGGTACGCTTAATTACGAAAGTGTGGAAGTGGGCGACAAGCTGCCGAGTGTCGATATCGAGATCACGCCTGCACTGATCATCGCTGGCGCGGTGGCCTCGCGCGACTTCACGCCTGCGCACCACGACAGCAAGGCCGCACAGGCCGCGGGCCTGCCGGACATTTACATGAATATCGTGACTAGCAACGGCCTGATGGGGCGTTTCGTCACCGACTGGTCGGGCCCGGATGCCACCCTGCGCGAGATCGATATCAGGCTGGGGGCGCCCAATCTGCCGGGCATGGTGATGACCATCAGCGGTGAGGTGAAGGCCAAGCAAGACGACGATAGTGTCGTCGAAGTCGAGGTGGTCGGCGAGAACAACGTCTGGGGAATGCACATGTCCGGCACCGTTCGCGTGGCCCTGCCGCAGGAGAATTGAGAAATGGTGGACAGCATTTGCGACAAGGCTGCGATCGCAGGCATTGGCTCCACAGAGTTCAGCAAGAATTCGGGCCGCTCGGAATTATCGCTGGCGGCCGAGGCCTGCCATGCGGCTCTGGAAGACGCCGGACTGAAGTCGACCGACGTCGATGGCCTGGTGACCTTTACCATGGACACCAACGAGGAGGTGGACGTCGCCCGCAGCCTGGGCTGTGACGATCTGAGTTTCTACTCCCGTGTGCCCTATGGGGGCGGCGCTGCTACCGGCACGCTGCATCAGGCGGCGATGGCGATCGCTACCGGCATGGCCGAAGTCGTGGTTTGCTACCGCGCACTCAACGGCCGCTCCGGACACCGCTATTCGGCCGGCGTCAGCGGCGAACTGATCACCGGCTCTGCCATTCACTACGGCTGGTACATGCCCTTTGGTTTGCTGACCCCTGCATCCTGGGTAGCAATGTTCACACAGCGCTACATGCACATTACCGGCTGCACCCAAGACGCGCTGTTCGAGGTGGCGCACGCCACCCGCGAATACGCAGTGAACAACCCGGCCGCATTTTTTTATCAACGTTCATTCACGCGCGAGGAATACGACAGCTCGCGCATGATTTGCGATCCACTGAAACTGTTCGACTGCTGCCAGGAGAGCGACGGAGGTTCGGCCGTGGTGGTGACCACACCGGAGCGTGCACGCGACCTGAAGCAACCCGGCGTGCTGATCAAGAGCGTGGCGCAATGCCTTGCCAGGGACCAGGAGGAAATGACATCGTTCTATCGTCCCGAAATCGGCCGCATTCCAGAGATGGATGGTGCCGCAAACCAGGCATACGCTCAGTGCGGTCTGAGCGCTGACGATATAGACAGCGCGATAATCTACGACGCTTTTTCGTCGATTGTGTTGTGGCAACTCGAATCCTGGGGCTTCTGCGAGTTCGGCGAAGCTGCCGACTTTGTACTGGAAGGCAGCCTGCGTCCTGATGGTCGCCTGCCGACCAATACCCACGGCGGACAATTATCCGAGGCCTACATTCACGGCATCAACGGCATCGTTGAAGCGGTGCGCCAGGTGCGTGGTACTTCGGTCAATCAGCCAATG